>Ga0255762_10000109_pt1 | contig 67745 bp, 63 predicted proteins | sample 101ome_16_FD_179962 | JGI IMG/M metagenome (GOLD analysis project Ga0255762, IMG submission 179962) | Coastal salt marsh microbial communities from the Groves Creek Marsh, Skidaway Island, Georgia - 101401AT metaG (version 2) | ecosystem: Environmental > Aquatic > Marine > Intertidal zone >...
AATATTTACTTGAATGCAAATATAAATGGAAATCAAACATATAAAGTTTTCGGCAATATAGGTGAAGCAGATTATTTGAGCTTTGGAATCAAGGAAAACAGATATAGCATTGATGGGACCATGATCTCCCTTGGAGAAATTGATATCAAAGATATGAGCGTTAGTACTTCTGGAGATTTTGTTTTATACCTTGGCGGGAAAACTGATTCGAAAAATTTTTTACACCTTCCCGAAAATGCAAATATGCTTATTGTTCGACAAACATATAAAGATAGAATCTCTCAAATACATGCAACAATTAATATTAAAGCCTTAAACTCAGATGTTACACCAGAGCTTTTAACTCCCAAAAAACTTGAAACTCAGTTAAACCAGTCTCTTGCTTTTGTTAGTGGCACTGCAAAAACATTCTTGCAGTGGGTGCATGAATTCAAAACCCATCATCGCAATAAATTGCCACTGGGCGATCAATCATTTTTTCAAGCTGCTGGTGGAGATCCAAAAATTTGTTATCTGCATGGTTATTATGAATTTGAGAAAAATGAATTTATGGAAATTACAACCAATATACCTGAATGCGAGTATTGGAATTTTCAATTGGAAAATTATTGGATGGAATCATTGGATTATCGTCACTTCCCTATTCACATAAATGAATCCTCTGCCATTCTCGATAATGATCAATCTATCACCATCAATGTTAGTCACGCACCGGTAAATTTAAAAAATAATCTAATAACAGAGGGTCGTAAAAATGGAGCTATGCTCTTGCGTTGGATAGGGGCAACCGAACACCCTATTCCCAAAGTTACAATTAGAAAACTTGATTCTATTGGAGCTAACTAATGCTTGATACCAAACAAATAATTGAAGCGGCTAAAAATCAAACAAATTTAGACTATTTTGGTAATCCATTATTTTTAGAGGGTTTTGAATGTCTAATTCAATCCATCAATCTTGAGGCTGACTTGAATGACATAGGGATAGAGGCTCAAAAAGGCAGATTGATTGGTATATTGGCCAATCTATTAAGAATTGAAGATGCCTTCATTCAAAAACCAGAAATTTTATTTGAAGAAATTAACTCTCCAGTTGTCATTGTCGGTCTTCCTAGAACAGGAAGCACCATGACTCATAGATTGCTTGCCTCTGATCCAAGACACACTGCTATGCTTTGGTGGGAAGGAAGGTACCCTGCAATGCTGCCCGATGAGGTTCGTGGCCATCCTAAAACGAGAATGGAGATGGGAAAGGCAGAAGTTGAAGCTGTCATGCAAGCCTCCCCTGATGCGCTGACCATTCATCCTTGGGACTTTAATGGTGCTGATGAAGAGATTCTGCTCTTAGAGCACACATTTTTTAGTACTGTTCCAGAATCATTCATGAGGTTGCCTACTTATTCAAAATGGGTTGAATCACAAGATCATATTCATGCCTATTCACAGCTTAAAAAAATGCTTCAATACCTGCAATGGCAAAATCCTGGCAGGGAAAAGAAAAGATGGGTTTTAAAATCTCCTCACCATTTGGGCTATATTGATAAGCTTCTAGAGGTCTTTCCTGATTCTAAAGTTATTCAAACCCATAGAGATCCAATAAAAACTGTTCCTTCATTTTGCTCAATGTGCGCAAATTTATTTGAACCTCTAACAAACTCCTATGATAAAAATGAAATTGGCCATCATTGGGCTCACAAATTAGCTAAAGTTTTAAATCATTGCATGGAAGTTAGTAATGCAAATAAAGGAAATTTTCTTGATCTTGAATTTAAAAAAATGATTGTAGATCCTATTTTAGAAATGAATGAAGTCTACAAATTTATCGGCGAAGATTTTACCAATCAGGCTGAAAATGCAATGCTCGCTTGGAAAGAGGAAAATCAACATGAAATGGGCGCTCATCAGTATTCACTTGAAGAGTTTGGGTTGGAAAGCACATTCATTGATAATTATTTCAGTGAATACATTCATCAATATATTAAATAGGAAGTAAATATGCTGTTAAAAGATAAAGTAGTAATCGTCTCTGGCATTGGACCTGGTCTTGGTCAAGAGCTTGCTTATGGTGCTGCCAGAGAAGGCGCTAAAATTGCCATAGCAGCTCGTTCATCTGATTTATTGAATAAACTGAAAGATGAAATTAGCCAAACATCTGAAGTCATAGCAATCCCCTGTGATATTACTAACCCCAAGGACTGTGAAAACCTAGTCCAACGAACAGTAGATTGTTATGGGAGACTTGATGGTCTGATTAATAGCGCATACAGAGCTGGTGACTTTAAAGAGATTGAAGATTCTGATTTTAATGATTGGCAAGAAACCATGAACACGAACTTTTTTGGAACTATGAATTTAACCATGGCTGCTGTTAAAAAAATGACACCGAATAAGACTGGTGCCATCGTGATGATCAATAGCCTCATTACTAAAAAGCCGCTACCGACACAAGGGGGCTATGCTGCATCAAAAGGCGCTCTTGCTACTGCTACTAAAATCCTTGCAAAGGAGCTTGGCCCTAAAGGAATCAGAGTCAATTCTGTATACATGGGATGGATGTGGGGGCCGCCAGTAGAAATGTATGTTAATTATACAGCTGAATCTATGGGCATTGAGCCACAAGATGTCATCAGCGATGTAACCAAAGATATACCGCTTGGAATTATTCCCGATGATAGTGACTGCGCAAATGCTGCGTTATTTCTAATTTCTGATCTTGCTAAAGTTATCACTGGTGCAAATTTAGATGTAAACGGTGGAGAATTCATGTCCTAAGCGAGTATCAACAGATAGTTGTACGTCAAGCTAAATAAAAAGTATTCAACCTTTTTTTTAAAATTAGGAACTTCTATATAAATATTGTTTAAAATCTAACCATGACAATGAACAAAGATATTCTTACCATTGATCTCATGCTTGGTATTCCTGAGCAAGAAGATAGATCAGATTGGTATAAATTCATGGAGCCCCTTCTTCGAGATGAAGAATCAAGGTCAATGTTCAAGATGCCCGCTCAGTATATGTTCAAAGATATACCCGAGACTGGCTCTCATGATGATTTCATTCAATACACCATTGACCAGATGGATAAATTCCATATCAACCAGGCAATGGTCGGATTTCATGAGAAATCAGAAGTTAAAATTGAGGCTGCAAAAAATCATTCAGATAGATTTTTCTTTGATCTTCCAGTCAATCCAAACATAGAAAATGAAGCTGAAAATATTAAAAGACACCATGAAATCTATGGAATCAAAGCGGTGAGTGCTTTTCCCTCAGGCATGTATCCGCAGATAGCAATCAACGATCCTAAGTGGTATCCCATCTATGAAATGTGTGTTGAACTAGACCTGCCCTTTTTTTGTTGTGTTGGAGTTCCAGGGCCCAGAATACCAATGGCTCCACAAAAAGTAGAGCTTGTTGATGAGGTATGTTGGTATTTTCCTGAATTGAAATTTGTAATGCGTCATGGCGCAGAGCCTTGGACAGCTTTAGCATGCAAGTTAATGCTTAAATATCCAAATTTATACTACTCAACAAGCGCATTCTCGCCAAAACATTACCCTCAAGATATTATTAACTTCGCAAACACCCGCGGTAGCAGTAAAATCATGTATGCAGGCTATTTTCCGATGGGATTATCTTTAGATAAAATATTTGCTGAAATGGACAGCGTCCCATTCAAGGATGAAGTTTGGCCTAAATTTTTAGGTGAGAATGCAAAGAAACTTTTAAAACTATAAATGGTAAAAGAATGAGCAATAAAAAAAGATACCCGATGCCTATACCTTTTGGCTGGTACGTTGTTGACTATGCAGATGAATTAAAAGCTGGTGAGGTAAAGTCTGTTCGTTACTTTGGTCAAGACCAAGTTTTATTTCGAACAACCAAGGGTGAAGTCAGCATGCTCGATGCCTACTGCCCTCATCTAGGAGCTCATTTAGGTCATGGAGGCATAGTTAACGGTGAATGCATTGAATGCCCTTTTCATGCATGGAGATGGAAAACTGATGGCAAGATAGGCGAAATTCCCTATGCAAAAAATATACCTCAAAAAGCAAAGGAAACTCAGATTTTTAAATATCCAACCGTGGAAAGAAATAATTTAATTTACGCTTGGTACCATCCATTGGGTGAGCAACCGCATTACGATGTTGAAACCTATCCAGAGATCATGGATCCAGAATGGGGCGATGAATTTGAAAAATATGAATACAGAATTAAATGTCATATCCAAGACATGGCTGAAAACGCAGTTGATGCTGCGCATTTTATGTATGTGCACGGCGTTGTCTCCTACCCAGAGTTTGAGGTAAGTTATGACAAACAAAAAAGATTTTTCTCTCAACAAGCAAACATGGAAACCCCTCGGGGTGTTGTAAAAGGTAAAATTTCAGGTGCTTCCAATGGGCCTGGTGATAATTTTACAAAGTTCGAGGGTATATGCGATACGCTTCTCTTGGGTTCAACAACTCCAACTGAAAACGAAGAGGTTATTACCAGATTTTCTTTTCTTCAAAAAAAGGTTGATGGCAAAGTTCCTTCAGGGGGTGTTGGCGCAGCAATCATCGCTGATATTAACAAACAGGTGAAAGAAGATATCCCTGTTTGGGAAAATAAGAAATATGCTTCTAAGCCAGTTCTTTGTGATTCTGATGGGCCAATTGCTAAATTTAGAAAACATTTTTCATCTTTTTATGTTGAATATAATGAAGCAGAGGCAATTGAAACGCTAAACATAGATCAATGATTAATCTTTTTAATAACAAAGATCTCAATTGGAAACGTTTTCAAGGCGGGGATGGTTTTGACTATCCAATAGATTATTCCGCAGCTCTTTTAAATGCAGACGAAGATGGTCATGTGGATATTCTTTACAGATGGGAACCAGATTGTTATTGCCATTTTCACAGACATACAGCCGAAGTATCATCTGTGGTTCTTGAGGGAGAGCTGCATGTTATTGATATTGATTTAGCTTCTGGAGAAGAAACCGTAACCAAAATTAGATCTGCAGGTGATTATGCGCACAAAGACCCTGGAGATGTACACATGGAAAAAGGTGGTTCTAACGGCGCTCTTGTTTTATTTAATCTCTATGCTCCTGATGGATTGCTAGCTGAATCTTTGGATAAAGATGGGACTGTAATAGGCCAAGCAACTCTTGATCGATTGATCAAAAAAAATACCCTCTAAGAGTCCATTGGTTCATAGTCAAACTTACTGACGCCACAATCAGGGCAAACCCAATCGTCCGGAATATCCTCCCACTTGGTGCCAGCAGGAATTCCACCATCGGGATCGCCAAACTCTTCATCGTAAATATGACCGCAGATCACACATTCAAATTTTTGGTAATTCATAAACTTTTTTGTAAATTCGACTTTATTTTTGCATGTTCTTCCCTTGAAAGAGAATGCGAAAATAATAAATATGCAGCTATAGAATAACTAACAATTGGTACAAATGTATAGATATAAAAAATTGCCATCTTGGATGAGGTGCTATTTTCTATTCCTAGACTAATATCAAACCCCCAAAGAAATTCAAGGACAACATATGGAACTACTGCGGCAAGAGCAAAGCCAATTTTAGTCAATGTGGTTAAATATGAAAAAACCGTGCCTGAGATATTTTCACCACCTTCAAGATTTAATTTATCAGAAATATCGGCAGTGATTGCATTGATTAAGGGTAAGGGTCCTGAAAAAGCAAAACCATACAAAATGATAAAAGATCCAACACCGATCAACTTGGGCAAATCTTCTAGATCTTTTATAAACCAATAACCAAAAAAACCAACCAACAACACCCCGATTGCATACAGACAAGCAATGCCAGCGGCAAAATGTTTTGATGTTCTAATACCCAATTTTCTCCATACCCACAGCCCAAAAACACTCACCACATAATACGCAAGCATTAATCTGGAAGAGTATTCAGGCAATTCAATAACTACCTTCATCCAAATTAAATAGAGGGCACCATTTAAACTCATGCAAAAACCGATAAGAACAGCTGCAAAAACAATTTTATTTAACATTCTATTCTTAAATAAACTTTTAAAGGCTCTAAATGGATTAGTTAGCCTTTCTGTTGAGGCAGACTCCATGGAATCTGGCACTTGTTTTAATGCATTGAGGGTAATTAATGGAATGCAAAATAAAAGAAACATTCCGATTGCGTTTACCTTTGCCTTCAATGAAGGATCATTAATCTCAACAATGGCTGGTATCGCTATAACTGTAAACATACCCATTAAAGACATTAACTCTCTGAGAGTTAATAGTTTGGTTCTATCATCATAGTTTGGTGCAAGAAAAGAAGCCCAAGACAATTGAGTGATGCTGCTTAAAGTGAATGCTGAATACATTAAAAATAGTCCCACAACAAAATACAATGGCGAGGGCTGATCTGTTGGTGGTAAAAAAATGATATAGGTAGCAAGCATAAAAACAGGTGCTGATAAAAATATCCAAAGTTTATGTTTACCCCATTTTGAAGGAAATTTATCAATCAAGACCCCCATAACAGGATCGGTTAATACATCTGCAAACCTGCCCAAGAAAAAAATAATACCAACCAGCGATAAGCCCAGGCCTAAATCGCCTGCGTAAAATGGCAAAATAAAAATAAACATTGGCATTCCTGCCGCAGAGGTTGGAAAATTTAATGCGGTATAGGATAACCGCTGAAATAAGTTCATATTGTTTGAGATTTAAGCTTTAAAAACGTCTCTCATTGAAATGATACCCACAAGGTGCTCTCCAGAAAAAACAGGCAGGTGTCTAATTTGATTTTGCAGCATAAGCTTCTTAGCCTCTGAGTTGGAAGTATCTGGACAAGTAAAAATAAGCTTTTTTGTCATCACATCTTGCACAGTTTTAGATTCAAGCGTTTTAGGGCCACCAGACAATGCATAAACAAGATCTCTCTCGGTTAAAATGCCAACCACAGAAGATTTGCAAAGATTATTTTCTAAGCCACTTGCACACACCATTAGAGCGCCAATTTTATTTTTATTCATCAAAGCTGCAGCATCAAATAAATTAGAACTTTCAGGAATGGTAAAAATATCCCAATATTTTTGTTCGTTTAAATGATCTTTTACTTTTTTCATGTTTTAGAGATATAAATCCGTAAGTTCCAATGAAATTATAAAAAGATATTAACACCCAAACCCATTTCTTGGTATCATACAAACAGTTAATCTTCGTATACAATATACTTATATTTACATAAACCAATCTAAAATCATTATGAAATATTTAAAATCTCTACCTATATTTTTCGTTATTTCTTTGTTAGCTCTTCCAACTATGGCTGGTGATAAGGGCTACGTTGGAGAAGAAGGTACAGAAATCGAAGTAACCAGAGCCTCAAATCCTGCGCCTGAATATCCAAGAAGAGCTATTAGACTTGGTCTTGAGGGGTCTGTGAGGCTAGAATTTGATGTCGATACAGATGGTTCAGTTTTAGATCCATATGTGGTCGAAAGCAATCCTGCTGGGGTATTCGATAGAGCGGCTATTAAAGCTGTTAGAAAATTTCTATATGAGCCCCCCACATACAATGGAACTTCAGTTAAGGTCAATAATGTGCAAATTGATCTAGTTTTTCAACTTGCTGAATAATAACAGTTACATTATAGAAAAAGTATAACTATGCCCATTAGACTCCAGTTACTCTTATTTGGGGTCATTGGCAACATTCTTGTTGCTGCTATTTTTATATTTTCTTTTGGATACAGAGAGAATATTCAAGAAGAGTCCTCCAATGAATCACTTTTATCACTGTACGAGTCTGCATGGTATCAAACTTATAATAAGTCTTTTGATGCGATGTCAAAATGGCTGCCCATAACTGGAGAAAATTCTTCATATTGGGATCCTAATTCAGAGATTTTTTTAGATGAAGTTGCTTCCAGCAATATCTTTACTAACCCTCTTTTAGATACCATCAGTGCTAATAGGATTGGGGATGCTCAATATCTAATCGAGTTATTCTTTGAAGAAGAGTTAGATTATGGAAATTTAAGTTATGTTATGGCCTATTTTCCTTCTGGTGAAAGAATTTATTGCGGAAGTGCTCTTGACCTTCTAGGTATTGATCCCTGCTCCCCTGCAGCACGCCCAGATTTCTTTAGCTACCTTGATACATTTTTAAAAGATGCCTCCACCAGGCCTCGACAATCCATTGTAAGAATTAAAGATAATGATCAAGAACAAGCTTCAACTTTAAATCAAGCCCTTTCCTTTCCAATTAATATTGAAGGGAAAACATTAGCCATTATTGCATTAGGCGTTGACATCAGAAAGGGTCTAGAGGTTTTCGAAGATGAGTTTGAAGTTAGGACTGCAATTAACACTGATGATAATTTAATTTCGCTTAATGATTATTACCAGCAATTCGGTAATACGGATGACAATCTTTTTGACATTAATAACTTCAACAAACTAACAGACAAAGCTGCTGCATTTAAAATTTCACATGGCTCCAGGCATTCTGAAAAAGATACAGAGCTTGGCACATCTATTACCCTGTTGCCTTTAAGCACATTTTTATCAGCAGATGAGGCTCAATTATTTATTTTTAAAGATGAAAGAGAGAATATTCTTAGGGCAGCGAATGTATTAAATCTAACCTATGTTGCTGCTATAGCATTTGTAATATTCATCATTTCCCTTATAGCCTTTATCACCACCAGAACCTTTGGCGGGATAACTAAAGCCATCGAAGTTCTTGAGGGTCTAACAAAAGGAGATCACACGCAAGAAATGCCAATAAGAAAAGGCATGCTTGCATCTGAAAAGGATGAAGTGGGTCAACTCTCTGCAGCGCTAGGCACTTACAAATCTCATTTACTTGAAATGGAATCAATAAGACAGGAGCAAGCAAAGCGAAGGCATGAAAGAGACGAAGTAATTATTGAGAAAATGACAGCATTAGCTGATCAGCTTGATGGCAGTGCAAGAACGTTAATCCTCAATGATATTAAAAGAATGAATGAACTTGCTGATAGCGCTGACAGAAATTCTAGCGAGGAAGCCTCTGTTGAATTGATGTTAGTTGCCTTTTCAAGAATGTCTGACGAAGTAAACAGCCTGATAGATGCAAGAACAAGCGAAATGGAAACTGCTCGGGATGAAGCAAGAGATGCTAGTGACCAAAAAACTAAATTTTTTGCGAATATGAGTCATGAACTCAGAACGCCTCTAAATGCTATTCTAGGATATGGTGAAATGCTCTATGAGGATTGTGAAGATTTGGGATACGATGATTTGCTTCCAGATCTCAAAAAAATTACCTCATCCGGAACTCACCTTCTTTCTTTGATTAATAATATTTTAGATCTTTCAAAAATTGAAGCTGGGAAAATGGAACTTTTTGTTACTACTTTTGAAATTGAGAATATGGTCCAAACAATCAAAGATGTCTCTGAACCATTAGCCGCAAAAAATGATAATGGATTTGTAATCAATCTTGATGGTGCGATGGGCTCCATGTCACAAGATGAAACAAAGCTTAGACAGTGTCTTACAAATTTCTTAAGTAATGGCTTTAAATTTACAAAAAATGGAACAGTTACATTGGATGTTAAAGCCAGAATGGAGGGTGATGTAGAATTTGTAGATTTTGCAGTTATTGATACCGGTGCAGGAATGAGCCCTGAAGGGGTGGCTAAAGTTTTTGAAGAATACACACAAGCAGAACGCTCAACCTCAGCAAATTATGGTGGAACAGGCCTTGGCCTTCCGATCTCAAAGAAATTTGCAGAAATGATGGGTGGCGATGTCACCGTAACAAGTGAAGAAGGAGTCGGGTCGGTCTTCACCATGTCTGTTCCGAGAGAATGTCCTGAGTATAACGAGGATGAAATTGAAGGCAATGTTATTAATCTCGATGATCAGGATAATTTAGTTGTACTGGTTGATGATGATGTTGCAATGCATGATTTGATTAAAAGAACTATCTCTAAATTAAATTTAACTTTGCTTGGAGCGACCAATAGCGAAAAAGGAATGGAATTAATTAGAGAGGTTAAACCCAAACTCATCCTGCTAGATGTATTGATGCCAGGCCGAGATGGTTGGTCTTTATTAAAAGAGTGTAAAACTGATAAAGCGCTAAAAGATATTCCCGTGATCATGATCAGTCAGCTCAATCAATCCAATCTTGCCTCTTCGCTTGGGGCAAATGATTATCTAACCAAACCGATTGATAGAACTCATTTCATAAATACTCTTAAAAGGATTATGGGGACTAACACTCAAAATCAGAAGGTTTTAGTTATCGATGACGATAAGGATGTGCGCGAGCTCCTATCTAGGTTGTTGAAAGATGCAGGTTATAGATCAATTGATGCAAGAGATGGAAAAGAAGGTCTTGAGAGAACCAAGGATGAACCTGCATTGATAATTTTAGATTTAGAAATGCCTAGGATGGACGGGTTTGAATTCTTAGATAATTACATTAAAAACGTCCCTGAAGAAAATAGATCTCCAATTCTTGTATTCTCTGGCAAAGATTTAACAGATGTTCAGGAAGAGCTTTTAAAAGAGAGAGTTGTAGGCCTTGTTAAGAAGGATGATGTATCCATGGATAAGCTTTCACAGATGATCCAAGGCATTATTAAAAGTTAAAAAGCTAGGACCCTACAAAAGCCTCGATCTTACCAAGCAATCTTTTAAAATCCACTGGCTTAGTATCAAAATCATCTGCTCCACACTCTAAAGCTTTTTGCTTATCGGATTCTAATGCATGTGCAGTCAAGGCAATGATGGGAATAGCATTAATGGATTCATCAGCCTTGGCTTGAATGGTTGCCTCCCAACCATCTAAAACTGGCAAGCCCATGTCCATCAGCACAAGATCCGGGGATTCACTTCTCATCATATCAAGACCAGCTTGGCCATCAAATGCCATGATAATTTCATACCCTCTTCGTGATAATCTTCGAGACAACATATCACGATTCATCTCATTATCTTCAACATAAAGTAATTTTGCCATTGTATTAGTCTCCTACTAGCTCACTATCAATTAACTTAAATCTATTCCTACCATTCTTTTTAGCTTCATAAAGTCTTTCATCAGCTTTGTTTATCAGATCAGCAGAAGTTTCTGTTTCTGTTGAAAATGCCACGCCGCCACTAGAACTTACTTTAATATCTATACCTTCATAATTAACAATATTATCATTAATTTTTTTAATCAGTTTTGTACAAAATTCCTTAGCTTGATCTGGATCAAGATACAGAATAGCCAAAAACTCTTCTCCACCTATTCTACCAACAATGTTTGGGGATGAAATCTCTGCTTGTAACAATTGCGCAAAAGATATTAGGACCGCATCACCGCCAGCATGACCATACTTATCATTAACTTGTTTAAAAAAATCAATATCAAACATTATTGTTGCAAATTGGCGATCTTTCGACTTCTTTGATTTATCCATCGCTTCATCTAGAGCTTCAAAAATTACACGACGATTGTAAATTCCAGTTAGTTGGTCTGTTGTGGCTTGAATATGTAATTTATTAACCAACTCTTTTTCACGCTCACGCCAAAATTTTCTCTCCAAAGCTGCGACAACCTTAGCAAGTAAAATGGTTCCATTAATTGGTTTGGGTAAATAGTCTTGTGCGCCTAGTTGAATGCATTTAGAAATACTATCTACATCATTAAATGCTGAAACCATAATTACAGGCAAAGATTCAGAGTTATGTTCTTTTCTAAAGGTTTTCAATAATTCCAACCCATTAATGTCAGGTAAAATTACATCAAGCAAAATCAAATCAGGTGTTTTTTTAAAAACCTCAGTGATGGCTGTATTTCCATCATACGCGGTTCTACATGACAGGCCTTGCATGGATAAACGTCTTTGTAGCACCTCACAGTTAGTTACATTATCATCAACTATAAGAATATCGGATTCCTTAATCTCATCTCCAAGAGTTATTGAATACTCTATTTCACCTAAAGACTTAAATAGAGCTTCTGCTGATTCAAGTTGGTTAGAGGAATTATCATTTTTTGGATCGATTGCCTCCCCTCTTATGTAATCTACAAAATTTTCAATGGCTGTTTCAGTGTCTCTAGCAAGATTAATTATTTGTTGGAAGTCTTCTAAAGTGCCTTCATCGAGATCATCTTCATAATCCTCCATTAAAATTTCACTGTATCCAATAATTGCGTTTAAAGGAGTTCTAAGATTGTGACGGAGTTCAGAATATTCCTCAGGTGATTTCTTTGAAGAATCTGCGTTGACGCCAGTATTTTGAACAAAAGCGACCTCGTATTGATCAATTAATTTAGAGCAAGAGGATTTTATTTGTTCAATCTCATCCTCTGCTTCAAGGTCAGCCTCATTAAGAGCTTTTTCAACCATGTCAACATAGTCAAAAATAGCATTTGCAGGCGTTATAAAATCCTGTTTGATCTGAGTCAGAACAATTTCTTCTGCGCCTTTCGATGTTTCTTTAGGAGTTAGCTTATCCATTGTTATGTATCTTCAGGTTTAAATGAGTCTATAAAAGCTGGGCGATGCATTAAGTACCCCTGTCCAATTTTACACCCTAGATCTAACATCATTTTTTTATCATCCTCTGTCTCAATGCCTTCTCCGATCATCTCAAGCTGAAGATCATGACAAACCTCAGAAACAAAACTAATAAGTCTGGCAGTCGACGGATCAGATACATTGAAAGTAAAGTGCTTGTCGAGCTTTACTACGTCTATAGGCAAGTCTCTTACATATTTTAATGAAGCATAGCCTGCTCCAAAATCATCAAGCGCAATTTTAATTCCTTTACCTTTGAGGAGACTTAAGGACTCGGATGCAATGCTAATATCAGCCAGCTCAGCTGTTTCAGTTACCTCCAATCCAAATTCATTAGGCGCAAGCTGATGCTTTTCAACAAAATCTGTAAATATTGAACAAAATTCAGGGTGCATAATCGTATGAGCAGAAACATTCAAATATAGAGTTGCATCCTTTAAACCAATCTGTTCTTTAATAGCCAAAAATTGCTCAAGTTGGACAAGCGATTCTAATACAACCAAAGAAAATAAACTTTCGCCCTCGATTTGCGGGATTATTTGATCGTTAGGTAGATAACCACCTTGACCATCCTGCAGTCTTAAGAGCGCCTCGATTCCAGTAATTTCATTGGTTTCAAGATTAACTTGTTTTTGATAGGCGAGTTCGATTCTCTTGTGTTCTATACAATCAATGGTTTGTCTCAATGCATCTAAACCAGATCTTGATGAGCATAATAGCTCGATAAGCATAATACCATTGGAAACATCAACAGGAATCATATGCACACGGGTGCGCATTAAAAAGTTGATGCCTCTAAGGGCAATTTCAATTGGAGTATCATAGTAAAGAGCAATTGAATCTAAATCACCAAAATTGCTTGTGATCTTCTCGTCTATTTTCACCACAGATATGTCTTTGAGTGAATTTAAATTAAAAATATAGTTGGCTGCTATGTTTGCCCAAGCAATAGAACCATCGAGTTCATAAATAATATAGGGACTGGGGTGGTGCTGTAAGGACTTTGTTAAATAATTTAACTCTTGATCAGATTGCATTTGGTTAACCGTATAATTTGCTTTGTTTGATTTGCTCGTCAACAAGCTCGACAAAGTCTTCAGCAAACGTAATTTTAATGAATTCCCATATTTCAAGATGCTTTGGCTCTTTAAAAAGAGTTTTGAATGATATCAGCATTGCATTCCACTCATCTTCATCAAGCATTCCAATTTTAAATTGATAAAATTGATTTTCTCTTGCACGCAACATAACACTAAAATAAGTTAGGTATACTGCATTCTCCTCTTTGGTTAGCTCCTCATTATTTCTAAGTTTTATTTTTGTATCTACAAGAATGGGTTTCATGCCTGCAAGCGCAACTTTTTGATGTGAATCTGCAATATTTTGACGAGCGTTTGCCCGTGCTACTCTATTTTGTTCCTTTAATTCGGTAACGAGAAAATACACTGTTATTAAAACTGTAAACGGCCCTACCGTCTGCAATATGAGAATAATATTTTCGAATGTCACTAGCTATTGAAATATGTATATTTATTACTTTAATATACGGTTTTTTTAGATGGCGGTAAAGAAACTTACCGATATATGCAAGATTTCTAAAGTATAATTATCGAGTGCGCCCGTAGCTCAGCTGGATAGAGTACTTGGCTACGAACCAAGGGGTCGGGAGTTCGAATCTCTCCGGGTGCGCCAGCATCTATTTCGAGTTATAAAACTTTAGAGTGGAATCTTTAATTGAAAATATCCTTACCAAAAAAATATCTTTAAGATAGTTTTGATAATTTCGCCATGGGGCTTTCTTTCCTTGTTTGGGAAGTCTATCTAAAGCTCTTTGAACGTATCCAGAACTAAAATCTATGTATTCATCATCAACTATTGCTGTTGGATCTTCTTGCGGAATGCACGTGTTAACTCCAAGTTTATCCATTCGATTTAAAAGCCGGCATACATACTCACAAGTGAGATCAGCTCGCAAAGTCCAAGAAGCATTGACGTAACCAAAAGAAAAAGCGAGATTTGGAACCCCGCTTAACATCATGCCTTTATAGGAAAGTCTGTTATGCGGCTCGACTTTTTCGTTGTTAACAGAAACTTCTATATCGTTTAAAGCATTTAGCTCTATTCCTGTGGCTGTAACAATAATATCCGCCTCTAAATGCTCACCTGATTTAACCAAGATTCCCCTTTCTGTGAAATGCTCTATATGATCAGTTACCACAGAGGCTTTGCCACATTTGATGGAATTAAAAAGATCACTATCAGGCACAAGGCACATGCGTTGGTCCCATGGGTTGTATCTAGGGGTAAAGTGCTTTTCTACATCATAATCAATGCCAAGTTCTTCTTGAACTAGATTGATTAATCTGTCTTTCACTCTTTCAGGATATTTTCTTGATAAATAAAAACCTAAACTCGTCCTGAAAATATTTTTCCATCTTATTAAAAAGTAGGTTAAACGTATTGGAAAAATTTTATTTAAAGCTTGACTCCAAGAATCTTCACCAGGCGCCGATACGACATAACTAGGAGAGCGTTGCAACATAGTTACATGGGCAGCGTTCTTTGCAATGGCCGGAACCAAGGTAACGGCGGTTGCCCCACTGCCAATGACAATAACTTTTTTATCAGAATAGTCCAATGACTCATCCCAAAATTGAGGATGAATCACCTGGCCTTCAAACCGGTCTTGCTCAGGAAACTTGGGCATATAGGGCTTGTCATAACTGTAATAGCCACCACAGAGAAATAAAAAATTACAAGTCATGGAAATTGATTGGCCTTCATTCATAACATTAAGTTCCCACAATGATTTTTCTGAAAGCCAGTTGGCAGCAGTCACTTTTTGGTTGAAAACAATTTTGTCTCGAATGCCATACTCATCAACCGTTTCATTAAGGTATTCAAGTATTGAAGAGGCATCTGCAATAGACTTTTTATGAATCCAAGGTTTAAAACGAAAGCCCAGGGTATGCATGTCTGAGTCAGACCGAATGCCTGGATATTTAAATAGATCCCAGGTTCCACCTAGGGCAGATCTACCCTCTAAAATTGCAAAAGATTTATTTGGGCAACTTTTTTGTAAGTTATATGCCGCAGCAATACCTGAGATTCCCGCTCCAACAACCATGATATCTTTATGCATTAGAATGCCTTACTTGTTGATGCGTGAAGCATCTCTAATTGCTTTAAATTCATTGCCTTCATACCAGTTCGGCCATTTTGTACTATTTGCGAGTTCATTGCTGATATTGAAAATGGTATCAATGGATTGATCCAGGCCGTCTAAATTCCATGACTCATTATATTCATCTGCAACCCCATGATAAGCATCAAGCCTGTAATTTTCCTCTATTTTAATTCCGGCTTCCTTACCGCCCTCAACCAAGTCAAATCCACCATCAGCATATAAGACAGGCACACCTTTTTTAGCAAAACTAATATGATCAGATCGGTAAAAATAGCCTTTTTCTGGATTAGGATCAGGATTGATGTATCTTCCAGATTTACTTAACTCATCTTCCAGCAAATCTTCTAGTTCAGAAGCTCCATATCCCACAACCACCATGTCATTGGTTAACCCAGTGGGTAAAATTCCATCGTAGTTAAAGCCCGCAACTACGTTAGATAATTCGATCGGAGGATATTGTGCAAAATATTCAGAGCCTAATAAGCCAGACTCTTCTAAGGTGACAGCCAAAAACATAATAGATCTTTGCGTATCAACCTCAGAGAATCTTTTGGCAAACTCCAGGATCGCCGCCACTCCTGTGGCATTATCAACCGCACCGTTTGAGATAATATCCTCGCCAACCTCTCCACCATCCAAAATCCCAAGATGATCCCAATGCGCCATAAATAAGATATATTCGTCAGGATTGGTTGTGCCCTTCTTAATGCTAGCTATATTGTGGGATTGTAAATATCTCACTTTGTTGTGAATTTCTGAGCTGAGAGTTAACCCTCTTAAAGGAAATGCTGAAAAAGTTTTCTCAAGGGCAATCGCCTTCAATGAATCGTAGTTAAATCCTGTGTAGCTAAGCACATCGGTTAACACGGTGTCTCGAATCCAACCCTCCAAAATCACCCTATCTTCACCAAGATCATCTCTTTGCAGATCAAGTTGTGGGCCTTGCCAGCTATTTTCGACAACTGACCAGGGATAGGCCGCAGGCTCTTCCTCATGCACAATGATAGCCGCTGCTGCACCCTGCCTTGCAGCCTCTTCAAACTTATAGGTCCATCTTCCGTAATAAGTCATTGATCTGCCATTGAAAAGTCTTAATTTACCAGTTGCAAAACCTGGATCATTGACCAGAATGACCACCGTTTTACCCTTAACATCTATCCCAGCATAATCATTCCAATCGTATTCAGGAGCCACGATGCCATAACCAACAAAAACGACGTCACTATCTCGAATTTTTCTGTATTCTCTAGCTTGCTTGGTCCAAAAAACTACCTCATCACCGGTGATCATCTTGCGATCATTGCCTCGAAAGGAAAGAGTTAAATAGGAAGAATCTTTTAAAGTGATCTCTGAGGTGGGAACGTCTAAAAAATATGATCCATTCACCGGCTCTAAATTCAAATCTTGAAAAGTCTTAGAAATAAAGTTTTTGGTCAGCTGACCGCCTTCAGTTCCTGGTGACCTGCCCTCAAACTCATCTGAAGCAAGGGTTGAAATCCAATATCTCAATCTGCCATCGGTTGTATCGCTTAAAGAATCAGAGCAACTACTAGTCAGAATTGAAATTCCAATGAGCATTACTAGTAAACGAATTTTATTTATTTTCATGAGCTTGTGTATATTGAGTTAAGTAAAGTATAAAATATATTTTCAATTCTATGGGGTACTGATCAATGAAAACTTTTTTTAATGCATTAACACTTAATTTAATATTTATTCTTTCGATTCAAGCATCATTGCTTGAGGATCTGCCAGAGATTGAATATGAAACATTCAAACTTGATAACGGATTAACCGTTGTAGTGCATGAAGATAAAAAAGTACCTATGGTGGCCGTTAATGTTTGGTATCACGTAGGCTCTAAAAATGAAAAAATTGGCAAGACTGGATTTGCTCATCTGTTTGAACATCTAATGTTTAACGGAACTGAAAATTACAACAGCGAATATTTTGAACCTTTTGAAAAAATTGGATCGACCGATCAAAACGGTACCACCAATTCTGATAGAACAAATTATTTTCAAAACGTACCAACCAATGCATTAGATTTAGCCCTATGGATGGAGTCTGATCGAATGGGTCATCTGTTGGGAGTGGTAGATCAAGAAAAGCTAGATGAACAAAGAGGCGTTGTGCAGAATGAAAAGCGCCAAGGTGAAAATCAACCTTACGGTAAAGCTTTCACAAGAATTTCTGAAGCTGCCTTTCCTGAAGGCCATCCCTATTCATGGTCTGTGATTGGTTCAATGGAAGATCTTGATGCTGCTTCTTTAGAGGATGTCCAAGAATGGTTTAAGACTTATTATGGTCCAAACAACGCTGTTTTAGCTTTGGCTGGGGATATAGACCTTGAAACAGCTAAAGAGAAGGTAAATAAATTTTTTGGCGATATTCCTGCAGGGCCTCCCCTTGTGAAGCCTGATGTTTGGATTGCAAAAAGAAGTGAAGAAAAAAGAGATATCATGTTTGATAATGTGCCTCAGGCTAGGATTTATAAAGCTTGGAATGTACCGCCCAGAGACACCGAGGCTGCTGCACATTTTGATCTTGCATCAAGCGTCTTGGTTGGTGGAAAAAACTCTCCTCTTTACAAGGAGTTAGTTTACGAAAAGCAAATTGCAACCAACGTCTCTGCTTTTTATTACGACAGAGAAATAGCTGGAATGTTTTTCCTTGTTGTTGATGTTGTTGCAGGAGAAGACCCTGCCGTTGTTGAGGAGGCAATGGATGAGGTCATGGAATCCTTCATTAAAAAGGGTCCCAACGCAAAATTACTCAAAGTTGAAAAAACCAAAGCATTAGCTGGATTTATTCGAGGCATACAACGTATTGGAGGTTTTGGAGGCAAATCTGATTTGCTAGCAACTTGTCAAACCTATACAGGCAATCCTGGCTGCTACAGAGATAATGCAAAATATCTCGACGAAGCAACGCCTGCAAAAATGAAAGCAACATTTGCACAATGGATTGATGATACCCCTTACGTGCTTACCATTTTGCCCAATGAAAAATATGGCATCAGTGATGCTGGCGTTGATCGATCAGATGGTGTTCCCTATCCAACAGAGAAGGTTTCATTTAAGTTCCCAGAATTGCAAACAGCTACTTTGTCCAATGGCGCAAAGGTTGTACTGGCTCAACGCTCTGGTGTTCCTTTGGTTGAACTAAACTTTCAATTCAACTTTGGTTATGCCCAAGAAAATAATGATGAGTTGGGCTACACAAATTTTATGATGGACATGCTAAATGAAGGCACCAAGAAATATTCATCTTTGCAATTTGATGAAGCGCTAGACTCTTTGGGCTCCAACTTAGGCTTTAGCTCTGGCCTGGATACCTCCTATGTAACCGTCTCATCTTTAAAAGCAAATCTATCAGACACTTTAGACTTAGCCAAAGAAGCCTTGATTTTTCCTACTTTCCCTGAAAATGAAATTGATAGGATTAAAAAACAAACCCTCGCAGCTATCATTCAAGAAGAAAATAGACCTGCAGCAATTGCCTACAGAAACATTGGTAAATTGCTTTACGGAGAAGATCATCCATATGGAAAGCCATTAACTGGAAGCGGCATATCAACAACCATTTCTGATATCAGCCGTGAAAATATCATCGCTGTTCATCAAAGAGCCATCAACCCAGCGAATCTAACTTTTGCTGTGGCTGGAGATATTGAATTAAATGAATTGGTTAATGTTCTGGAAGATAAATTTGGTAATTGGGCTGGCAATACAAGTTCAAATTTAAAAGAACTTAGCAATGTAGCTTTACCGGATACCAGAAAAGTCTACTTGATTGATAAGCCCAATGCGCAACAATCCTACATAGTTGCAGGGCAATTGCTTCCTCCATCTGCAAGCGATGAAGAAATTAAAATTAATTACATGAATTATGCCATTGGTGGCAGTTTTACTGCGCGACTCAACATGAATTTGCGTGAAGACAAAAGTTGGTCTTATGGTGTTAGAACCAGATTGGCTGATGCTAAAGGTCAAAGAGCCATGCTGGTTACAGCACCTGTCCAAACTGATAAAACAGCTGAATCTATTACAGAGATTGTCAATGAGTATGCTGCTTATATCAGCACCTCTCCAACCACTGAAGATGAGCTGAACAAAGCCAAAGCCTCAAAAACACTAAGGCTACCAGGTCAATTTGAAACCTTGAGTGCGCTTAAAGGAGGAGTATCTGATATTGTGACCTACGATAGAGATTTAGATTATTTAAATCAATTGCCAAATTTATTAGATGAACCATCACTAGCAGATGTTCATGCCATGGCTCAAAAATACATTAAGCCCAGTCAATGGACTTGGTTGATAGTTGGGGACTTAAGTAAAATTGAAGAGCCGATTAGACAACTAAACCTCGGCGATGTTGAGATATTAGACTAATGAGTCAGCCCATATCAATTAGCAAAAAAATTGCTAATAAAACATTTAATGCCAATGCTTACCCGCCTATTCATGCTTTTGAATCGGCAGTTAATCTCACGAATTTAGATGTATTTACTCAAGGGCAGCCATTTGAGGATTTTAAAAAAATGCGTGAAGAAGCGCCTGTATTCTGGCACTCACCCTTTTTTAATGATCCCGAGCCAGGTTTTTGGTCTCTAACAAGACATGCAGATATCTTAAAAGTTTCTTCAGACCCAAAAACTTTTTCATCTCAAGCAGGCACAGGCACCATGATCACACTTGGCAGTGAGGAAAGAAGGCATCCTAAGCTATGGCGATCTGCGGTGGATCACATGTTAAATCTTGATGGGGATCTGCATATTAATCTAAGACGAGAGCACATGCCCTTTTTTAAGCCTGATTATGTTTCCAATCTTAGAATTAAAGTTCAAGCAAAAGTTACCTCTCTCTTGGATGCTATTGATACCAGTCAGGATTGTAATTTTGTGACTGCTTTTTCGCAGCAACTACCTATTTTTACTCTATCTGAAATTTTGGGTATCCCAGAGGCAGACAGACCGAAACTTGTAACCTGGATGGAGTTTCTTGAAATTGCTCAATACATTCAAGTCGAGCAAATGAAGAAAGAACAAGAAGGCAAACAAAACAATGAACCGGTCAACACTGAGATGATTGATATGTTCAATAGCATGATCGATGAAATGTTTGAATATGGAAGAGACATCATGAATGCTAAACGCAAAGACCCTGCCGATGATCTGCTCTCTGCGATTGCGAACGCTGAATTAGAAGGACATCAATTAAGCCCTGAGTTTTTAGATGGCTCTTGGTTGTTGATCATTTTTGCCGGTAATGATACGACCAGAAATACCTTAAGTGGAGCCATCAAGCTGTTAACTGAAAATCCTGATCAAAAACAAAAACTCATAGACCAGCCAGAGCTCATGCCTAATTTTCTTCAAGAATGCATTCGAATGGTATCCCCAGTCATGCACATGCGCAGAACCACCACTTGCGAGACTGAAATTAATGGACAAAAGATGGGTCCTGGTGAAAAAGTTGTTATGTGGTATGGCGCTGCCAATAGAGATCCAGCAATCTTCTCTAACCCTGATCAGTTTGATATTGAAAGAGATAATGCTGACAAACATTTAGCCTTCGGCATAGGCAGACACACTTGCATTGGCAAACCTGTTGCCTTGATGCAATTGGAAGAATCATATAAGCAAATTTTAACGCGTTTCCCAAATATTCATATGAGCGGAGATTGGAAAGTTGCACCCAACAATTTTGTGCATGCCATCCAAGAAATGCCAGTTAAATTTTAACTTAACTGTTACCTTCGAGTTGTTCATTTAAATTGAGCCATCTTTGCTCCACTTCTTCTATCTCAGTCTTAAGCTCAGTTTGATTTCTAATTAAATCATGCAGATCATCTTGAAAATCGCCTTCATAGGTTTCGGGTGATTGCAGGATTCCCTCAACCCCAGCTATTTTCTCTTGCAATCGTTTTAACCTTTTTTCAGCAGCATGAATCTCATTTTTGAGCTGTTTGATTTTCTTTTGATCAAGCTGCCTTTGTGCGCCTGGTGTTGATTCTTTGGGAGTTGTGGATTTAGATGCATGAGATTTATTTAAATTTTTTAAGATTCGTAAACTATAGTCATTTAAATCACCATCAAACTCAAGGATACTGCCATTCTCAACCAATAGAAATTGATCTACATTATTGGCAAGTAAATGTCTGTCGTGAGAAATGAGCAAGATGGCACCCCCAAACGACTGCAAAGCCATGGTAAGAGCTTGTCTCATTTCCATATCCAAATGGTTGGTCGGCTCATCCATTAAAAGCAAATTAGGTTGTTGATAAGCAATGATGGCTAATGCCAATCTAGCTTTCTCACCCCCAGAAAATAGTTTAATAGGATCTTTGACCTTATCGTTTTTAAAATCATAACCGCCTAAGTAGGTTCTGACTTGTTGTTCTGTTTTTTCAGGGTCAAGTTGATGTATGCATTGGTATGCTGTTTTAGATAAATCTAAATCATCCACTTGATGCTGAGAAAAGTAACCAATCTTTAAATTAGCCCCTTCGAATCTATGTCCATCTATCAAGGGAATGCTTGCAACCAAACTCTTCATCAATGTTGATTTACCTGCACCATTGGGTCCAAGCAAGCCAATTCTATCCCCAGGATGCAAGCTAAGATTAATCTTTTTAAGAACGGGTGCAGAGTAACCTAAAGTCGCATCATCCAAAGTCAGCAAAGGATCTGAAATCTTATCTGCTTGAGGGATCGTAAAGTGAAATGGTGAATCGACATGAGCTGGTGCAATAATCTCCATTCGCTCTAGGGCCTTAACTCGGCTCTGTGCTTGTCGGGCTTTGGTAGCTTTAGCTTTAAAGCGTCTCACGAAATCTTGCATGTGGGCTATCTCTCGTTGCTGCTTCTTAAATGTTGCAGCCTGTTCTGCCAAACGTAAGGCTTTAACTTCTTCGAATTGTGAATAGTTACCGGTATAGAGCTCAATGGCTTGTCTATGAATATGCGCAATGGTATTTACACATTCGTCTAAAAACTCTCTATCATGAGAAATAAGTATGAGCGCCCCTTTGAATGATTTTATCCAGTCTGCCAGCCAGACAATTGCATCTAAATCTAAATGATTGGTTGGCTCATCTAATAACAATAAATCAGAAGGCTGCATCAGCGTTCTTGCTAGATTCAATCGAACCCTCCAACCACCGGAAAAATCTTTAACTGTTTTTTGAAGATCCTCCTGCGAAAAGCCCAGGCCAATCATAAGCTGTTCAGCCTTTGCTAAGGCTGAGTGACCATCCATGGAATTAAAAATTTCATGCAGCTCGCCTAATTCCTCAAAGCGCTCATTGTCTTCGGCTGATTTAATTTTTTGCTGAATATTTATGAGTTGTTTGTCTCCCTCTAAGACATATTGAACTGCTACCTCATTGGTGCCAGGAACTTCTTGTGCCAGATAAGAAATTCTTAAATCATGGGGATAATCAAGATACCCTTCTTCGACATCCAGCTCGCCTGTGATCATCTTGAATAAGCTGGTTTTACCTGCACCATTGGCACCAATCAAGCCAACTTTTTTATCTCGGTGAATTACAAAAGATGCATCTTCAAATAAAAGATTTGGGCCTCTGCGCAGGGCAAGATTTGTAAATGACAGCATCTATGATGTTTAAAAAAAATGTAAGTGTAACAAATACTCTTGCGCTTTTATTCATCCAACATTCATATAAAATAGCCTCATGTCAAAATCCATTTGGTTTCAGCCGCTTACCCTTGAAGATTTTAAGAATTTCTCAGTCAACATGGATAAGCATCTTGGGATAAAGATTACAGATATCGGTAACGATTATCTTGTAGGCAGAATGCCGGTCACCGAAAAAACCAAACAACCCTATGGAATTCTTCATGGAGGTGCCTCTTGTGTCCTTGCTGAAAGCATGGGCAGCACAGCAGCGGCATTAACTTTAGACGGAACCAAGAAATATCCAGTAGGGATTGAAATCAATGCCAATCACATTTCTTCGCCAACAGATGGTCATGTATTTGCTAAGGCAGTACCTGTGCATATCGGCGGCTCAACATCAGTCTGGAACATTGATATAACAGACGATCAAGACAAGAGAGTGTGTTTTGTAAGGTTTACAGCTCTGCATAAGTCATATCCCAAAAATGACTAAACTTACATAAATAATAACTCTATGGAAGTAATAGATGCTTTATTAGTTATAAACTAATTTATATCTAGAGCGTATTCTCTCAGAATTTTTAAAGGCACTAGCTCTAAGGTTTTTTCATGAGTTTTAGTTAAGTAAATTTTTGGAGCACAGTTAGCTTCATATGCTTCTAACCACCTAGGAGCACACAAGCACCAATCATCACCCTCTTTCAAACCAGGAAAACCATACTCTGGCATAGGGGTGGATAAATCATTACCTTGAGATTTTGAGAAAGCCAAGAATTCATCAGTCATATGGGCACAGACTGTGTGAATGCCATGGTCTTGATCCATCGTCTCGCAAGACCCTGAGCGAGTAAATCCAGTCATAGGATCTTCACAGCAAATAGGCAATGGTTCTCCAAATACATTTAATTGACTCATACTTATATTATAAGACTTATTTAGTGAGTTGGAGGATCTCACCAGGCTTTGGAGAGCGAAAAAAATCTGCTTCAAGGTTTTGATCTACAAGTGCTCTCTCAAGTCTCACTGGAGGTTCTAAGACAGGCTCGTCAGTGAGTATAAATGTTCCCCAGTGCATCCCAAATGAATGCGAAGTTTTTAAATCCAATGCAATTTGCACTGCCTCTTCTGGATTAACATGAGAATCTTTCATAAACCAACGTGGATCATAAGCACCTATGGGTATGAAAGAGTAGTCTGGCGCTCCTAAACGCTCATACGTAGTTTTAAAATCATTCGAGTAACCTGTGTCACCGGCGTGATATAGAGCCAAAGCATCGGTTTGCATGAACCACCCACCCCAAAGACTCTTGTTACGATCAAACAGTCCTCGCTTAGACCAATGCTGGACTGGGGTGAAGTGAAATGTGGTATTGCTAACTTTTAGTGATTCCCACCAATTCATCTCAACAACATTTTTAATGCCCGCTTTGATTAATTTTTTCTTATCACCCACTGGAATCATAAAAATAGTTTCAGGATTGAGCTTATAAAGTTTTTTTAGAGACCAGATATCAAAATGATCGTAATGATTATGACTCACCACAACAGCATCTATCTTGGGTAAATCGTTAAGCTGCATAGCAGGAGGAATCATTCTTTTAGGGCCAGCAAAGCCAATGGGCGATGCACGTTTTGAAAAGATTGGATCGGTGAGGATATTGATGTCACCATTGTTAATAAGATAGGTTGCATGTCCCACCCATACCGCATAGTTAATTTGATCAGGCGCTAGTTCTTGCCATTGATAAGAAGTTTCAATTTTTACTCTTTCTGGGCCCTTCTCACCATCGAACACCCACGTCATTAATTGCCCAAAAGTCTTGCCGTTTTGTTGATCGTTTGTATTTTTATAGGTATCTGCAAATGAGTAGCTTGAGCAAAAATATGTAATAACGCATAACGCTATAAGGTTTTTCATAAATACTAAACTTTAAGGAATATAGTGTATGGGTGATGACCAGACACGCTCTTGAATGGTTTTGGGCATATCTGATCTTGGCTCAACATTATTTCTAACAGCATCCCAAGTGCTCCATCTGCAAGTAGGGTTTTCAAGAGCCCTTACATAATAAAAAGCTCTTTGTTCAGATTTAAAAGTAGGATCACTCCAAAAAGTTTTTAACTCAGCAGCGCCTACATCTTGAGAAAAAGCACAGTTTGAGATATCAACCTTCGCATTATTATCCGGACATCTATAGGTTTCTGGATCTGGAGATCCTCCATCTGAGCATGCCACATCAAAAACTTGCTCTTGGGGGTTTCCACTAGCATCTAGATAACCTTTAATAATTTGCACTCTTTGCAATGGAGCTGTGTATGAGTCTCTTACTGCCCAAACAAAGAATGAGGGTGTTTGTTGAGCAACGCCGTCCAAATCAGCTCCCATGGTTTTGGCATTTTTATAAAGATGCTCTATTAGATCTGTATCATTAATTTTGGTTTCATCTAAATTGTAACCAGCAAAAAAACGTATGGTCATTCTGGGGCCTGAAGTAGCGAAAGATTCTTTGCGTCTAAATGCATCATAAATGCTGTCTCTGGTATTAGCTTCAGCCCAAACTCCTGCTAGGCCAGATGCGCCCCAAGTAATAGCTGAAGAATCCATATATTTTTTACCATCCACTTCAATCATTGATTGATCGGCTTCTAAGAAGGCAGGATCTGTCATAGGTATCGAGCCTCTTAGCTGGGCGCTAGCATCAAGTAAACCAATCTTTGCAAAGAAGTTGCTTTCCTCTTGAGAAGATGCAGCAGTGTGCGTATCGCTTGATCCAATGAATCCAAATTTATAGGGGTTAAACCCTTCTTTGTTCTCCATTTTAATTCCCTCAAGCAGAGCATCTCGAGCATAGCTACCCTTGGGTTTGGAGATAGATTGCGTGGCAACTTTAAATGGCATAATTTCAAAATCAGCCCATTCATCATTCGTAGAAAGAGCTGGATGAGTATCCGAGGTTCCTTTTACTTGGGTGATCTCAACAATTGGTTCATTTCGCATACGTAACTCTGAATATTCTTTTGTCATCGGGTTACCGAAAGAGTCTTTTAAAGCAAACATAAAACCATCAGAGCCGTTTGAGTTATGGGGAATTGCAAGACTTTCAATGCCGTCTTCTCTCAATCTATCCATCCAATTCCACAACCCCTCAGGGTCATTAGAATTTCCCCTGCCGTATGGAGCTGAGGGTATACGATTACTGTTTCCTTTAAAAATAACATTACGATGCAAATTTCCCATGTTTGGGGTAGAAGCAGTGTATTCATATCCTATGAAAGTTGTAAAGTTACCAGGATCATTATGTCTTTGAGCTGCTTCAACTATATCCAACCATGCTCTTCTGCTTATACTATCCAAATAACTAATATCTAATTTTCTATCTTGAATAGCAGTAATGGTATTGAGCAAGAATGCTCCAAAGGCATTACGCCTTCTATCAAAAGTGGATGTATTTAAATTTTCAGGGCTATTTAAATCATTGACTTGAGCGCTTGACGGGGCGTCATAGTAGGCATTTCCAGGAGTAGCAGCCTCAGCCACTTGACCAAGAAAAGTTCCGTGATCAGTCACGCCGTAGAAATCCAATGGACGATCTAAACTAACATCAAAACCTGCAGGATGTTTTATCGCCTTGCCCTTAGCAAATTCATAGGCATCATCTGGCGTAGCCAAAGTTCCAAAAATATATGCATCGAATGAATATGTAGTGTGAACGTGTAAATCACCAAATAATGGAACTCTTGAAGCGCTATCAACTGGATTGATATTCATGTAAGGATCTACCGCTTGAAAATCCCAATCAAGGGTTGGCTGGGTAGCTAACCCCGCTCTAGCACCATCGATATTTAAAAAGCCATCGTACTCAATATCATTATCGGATTCAGAGCAACTGACGAAAAATATAAAAGTAAAAATAAATGCTAAATTCTTGTTCATATGAACCTCTTTCTTTGGGTGCTAACCCTATTATGTTGAGCTAACGATTATAGTTCAAGCCCCTTCATAATTGGCTCTCTTAATTTCATAAGGTTATCATTAGCAGATATTTCTAAACGAGCAACAAAAGAAGGGTTTAAGATCACCGAAGAAATTCTAGAGGCTAAAGGTTTTTGCCAAAACTGCACTTAATACTTTTATAATCATTTTTATTATGCGCCCGTAGCTCAGCTGGATAGAGTACTTGGCTTCGAACCAAGGGGTCGGGAGTTCGAATCTCTCCGGGCGTGCCAATAAAAAAAGCCACTGCGGTGAGTGGCTTTCATTAAAATATCAACAGATCTTATTTAACTGGCCAAACTTCTACAGTAAAAGTTCCTGCCATTAAATCATAAGTTCCTTTTGCAAAATTAATTCCATCTTTAAAGCTATCCAGTGAATGGATATAAATTTTAGTGCCCTCTCTTACCCAGGTTCCTTGAAGCGTTGCTGCAACCATTACACCATCTTGATTAATGGTTCTTGCATGACCATCAAAATGACCTTCATTAGAAACACCATTTGCTGTTTGGAGATGATGACTATAATAAACCTTGCCAAATCCTCCGCCAGCAATGCCCTCACCCGTAATTACAGTGCCTCCATTGCCTGGATTGACTGATGTGATTTTAAAATTAGCATCAAATGAGTCTCCAGAAACACTAAATGCCATGGCACCCGAAGATACTAAAATCATCATTACAAAAATTAAACTTTTCATTTTCATTGGTATACCTCAATTAATTAATAATTTTTAAAGATAGCTAGGTTTGGAAAAGAATTCAACAATCAATCAGACTTACTGAATATTTATCACATAATGAAAAAAGCCACTTCAAGAAGTGGCTTTTAAATCTTTATGAGTTGAGTTAGTCAACTTTATAAACTTCTACTTTAATTTCACCAGAAATAAGATTCATCGTTCCCTGCATGTAGTTAATGCCATCAGTAACTTCATCAAGAGATTTAATTGATATCATGGATCCATCTCTTGTCCAAACTCCCATAAGGTTGCCAACAGCTAAATTACCCTCAGGACTAATTCCTCTTCCATAACCAAGCCAGGTACCAGAATTTCTACTATTGTCAGAAGATTTCAAATTGTATGTTAAATAAACTTTTCCATACTGACCTGCGGAATCACTCTCAGCATTAAAAGATGTGCCATCCTCATGAACTGTAACTGATGTAATTTTAAAGGTATCTTTAAAATGATCGCCAGTAACCTCAAAAGCTGCAATGGACATGGGCAAAGCAATGACCATGGCGGTAAATAGTTTTTTTAAATTCATCATTATTTTTAACTCCAGTTAAATATGTGGGTTAATATCTTAGTCATGAAAAATAAAATCATCAAGGAATGTTTAAAATTAAAACATTACATCCTAATTATGACCTTTGGAGGGTTTGCAATGACACTGAATGGATATGACAGAATTACTGGCGAGGCATTTGCCAGTCGATCTGAAGTCATTGGGCAAAATGGCATGGTAGCAACAAGTCACCCTCTAGCGACGCAAATCGGTTTAGATATTCTCAAACAAGGAGGAACAGCGGTGGATGCAGCCATTGCTGCAAATATTGCCTTAGGACTAATGGAGCCAACTGGTAATGGGATTGGTGGGGACTTATTTGCAATAGTTTGGGATGCAAAGACCAAAAAACTTCATGGATTAAATGCGAGTGGCCCTGCCCCAAAAACTATATCCATTGATTATTTTAAGCAGCGAGGTCTAGAAAAGATTCCATCCTATGGACCCTTGCCAGTAACTGTTCCTGGCGCTGTTGATGGCTGGGTAAAACTCCATGAAAAATTTGGTAAGTTGAAGTTTGCCTCTTTGTTTGAACCAACGATTGAATATGCGATAAAAGGTTTTCCGATTACAGAGACAATTGCATATTATCTTGACAGATCGCAAAAACGTTTTGAAAACTACCCTAACTTTAACGAAGTATGGGTTAAAAATGGAAAAATGCCGCAAAAAGGAGAAATTTTTAAAAACCCTCAACTCGCCAACACTCTCAAAATTATTGCTGAAAATGGCAGAAAGGGATTTTATGAGGGCCCTGTTGCACAAACCATGGCTGAGTTTATTCAGTCTCAAGGTGGTTTCTTATCTTATGATGATCTTGCGAGCTTTCATTCTGAATGGACACCACCGGTTTCATCAAATTATCGTGGTTATGATGTTTGGGAGTTACCACCGAATGGGCAAGGGATCGCCGCTTTACAGCTTTTAAATATATTAGAAAATTATGATTTAAAGAGCATGGGTTTATATAGCTCTGAATACATACATGTATTTACAGAGGCTAAAAAAATTGTATTTGCCGACAGAGCAAAATATTATGCTGATCCACATTTTGCAAATATTCCTGTGGCAGAGTTAATTTCTAAATCTTATGCAAAAGAGCGAGCTAAATTAATAGACTTTGATAATGCATCTGCTACCGATGAGCCAGGAGTATTAAAATCTGGCGATACTATCTATCTAACAGTGGCAGATAAATTTGGCAATATGGTTTCCTTGATTCAAAGTAATTATCGCGGCATGGGCTCAGGCATGATGCCTCCTGGACTTGGTTTTATGTTGCAGGATAGAGGTGAGCTCTTTAGCTTAGATCAAGATCATAGAAATGCCCTCCTAGGTGGAAAAAGACCCTTTCATACAATCATTCCAGCCTTTGTTACAAAAGATGGAGAGCCATTTATGAGTTTTGGCGTAATGGGAGGAGCCACTCAACCCCAAGCGCATGCTCAAATCATTATCAACATGATTGATTTTGGTTTAAACCTTCAAGAAGCTGGGGATGCCCCCAGAATTGTTCATAGCGGATCTTCGCAACCAACCGATGAAATAATGAAAGATGGTGGAACCCTAAGCCTAGAAAGTGGTTTTGGAAAAGTGATAGAAGATGAATTAACAGCCAAAGGCCATACCATTAAGTATGAGAAAGGAATCTTTGGTGGCTACCAAGCAATCATGCTAAAAGATGGTGTCTACTATGGCGCTTCAGAAACCAGAAAGGATGGCCAGGCAGCAGGTTATTGATACGATCTACGCTAATCTCTTTAAAACACAGATCTTATTTCCAGATGGATCTTTTAAATAGGCTAGATACATTTTTACACCCATGCCTTCTCTTATACCCGGAGGATCCTCACAGTCTGTTCCTCCATTCTCAAGACCCATTTGATGCCACATGTTTCCAGTAGCTTCATCTGGTACGTTAAAACCAATAGTTGAGCCATTGCCATGAGTTGAAGGATTGCCATCAATCGGCTCAGAAATTAAAAAAGTGCTGCCATCAAGAAAGTACATATATCTTTTTTGGCCTGTCAGATTCTCAGATAATAAACCAGGCTTAGCTCCCAGAACTCCCAAAATTGCATCATAAAAAACTTTTGATGCCTCGATGTCATTTGCCCCAACCATAATATGACTAAACATTTTTATTACTCCTGAATTAAACTACAGATTGTATCTCACCACCTTGATCCAAAATATCTTGAAAAGCAACTAAATTAAAAACTTTTTGATAACCAACATTTTTTAAATTGTAACCAGTGATTGCTGATCTAACACCCACAGCGCAAAAAACATAAATAGATGTATCAAAAGAAATCTCATCATTGTTATTTAATCTAAATTCTGCGACTCCTTTAGGGATATGCATTGACCCTTTAATTGTTCCCGATGCTTGTAATTCTTCATGCTGTCTAACATCTATCATCACCTTTGAATTCTGATCATTGATATAATCATCCAAAGAAACTCTGGGTATTAGCTCATCGGCTTTGCGTAATAATTCTTCTGTATAAGTCATATTAATTTTTAATTTTTACTTTGGTGGTATTGGCAAAATACATGCCCATCATAACAAAAATAAAACCACCAAATATAATTAATGTTATTTGCTCTTCAAGAAAAATTGCACCCCACAAGATACTAAAAACAGGAAGCAAGTATGTCAAAGTTGATGTCTTAACAGCACCTATCCTATCAATCAACCTTACATAGCCTAGATAGCCAATTCCGGTTGAAACCACAGACAGCCACAGCAATGCTAAGAAGGAGTTTTGATTTGGCATAGAATCAGGCAAATTAAAAAAGGCAATCGGCACCATAAAAAGTCCTCCAAAAAACATAGACCAGCCAATTAAAACTTTTTTATTGGAATGGGAATGAAATTTTTGTAGATAATTTCCATTAAAAGCATAACAAAGCGAGCCAATCAATGCACAAATGCTAGCAATAATGGTGCTTGATCCATTTGCAGGATTAACTAGGATGACAACGCCCAAAAAGCCAAAACATAATCCAATAATTTGTTTTGAAGATATTGCTTCACTCAACCAAAAATAAGCAATAACAGTTGTTAAGAAAGCAGTGGTGCCGTTTAAAATTCCGAGCATGTTAGATGTGGCTCCAAGAGAAGCAAAAGCAAACAGAGTGAAAGGCAATGCATTGCTAAAAATAGCAATGATGATAATTCCAGGTATATGTGATTTAAACAAGAGTCTGTATTTTTTTCTAAGCAATACAGGCATAAACACCAAACCAGCAATTAACAATCTCAAGGTTACTAATAAAATTGGCCCAAAATCTACTGCTGATATTTTGATGAACATAAAAGCACTGCCCCAAATGGCAGCAAGCGCAGTAAGCAACAACCAATCTTTCGATTCCATGAAATAGGCTAGATATTTAAAAGATGATGAATTTTAAACTAATAGAAATATTTAGGTTAATAATTTAAATATACACCATAAAAAAGAAGCCTCTCGAAAGAGGCTTCAAACTATCAGAGTTAGATAAGTCTGATAGGCGAATTCGGTAATTCACCTCTTGTCAAAAGGCAAACCCTCCGTTTTCTAATTTAATATAAATACTAATAAGATCACCTCCTGAGCAAGGGTATTAAAACAAGCATAGACAAATCCCCTTAGTAATTTGTGTATGCGACAACTAAATAAATTATATAGAGAAACTATCCAAATAAAATACTGTTTCGATTAGAAAACTTAGTTTTTAATGCAACAGTTCAGGTTGGTAATACTCTTTGTTTTCAACTAAAACAAGGTTTACAGACTCGCTATCATTTGATTCATGCGGTGTATTAATATTGAGATAATCAATAGCCTTTTGTATATCTGCGCCAAAGTATTTAAATGCTATTGTTTTAAGGCCAGCGCTCTTATCTACAAAAGCTTCATACTCGTTATATATTGGATCAATAGGGTTTAAATGTATTAAATTATTCATAATGTTTAATATACTGTATGTATATACAGTATTAAATATTATAATCAAAGCCAAGTCAACTATTTAGTACAATAGAATTATTAATAAAAAAATACTTATTGTGCAAACCAAAGATAATATCGAAACCAGAATTGAAGCAATCCAAGCTATAGGTGAGATTAAAAATTTAAAATATAAATATTTCAATGCCTGCGATTCAAAAAAACCAGCTGATATTCTAAAGTGCTTTGAGTCTAATAGAGTTCATATAGACTTTGAGGATTTTGGAGTTTTTTTCTCAGCAGAAGATATGGTGGAGAAATACAAAATTTATTCATGTCAATCTCACCTCATTGAACAGCATTTTGGTAAAAATCCAATTATTAAAATATTATCAAGCGGTCAGGCATTTGGATCTTGGTCTCTATCATATAGCTTGATTGATACCCTTAAAAAATTTAGCTTAAATATTACTGGTACTTACGAAGATCTATATATTCTCGATGATAGTAAAAATTGGTTAATAAAAAAAACAACTTTTAAAAAAAGAAGCAGTCTCTACAGATCATTGTCTTCAATGCACTGCTCTAATCCTAGGATAGGAAGATCTTTAAGTGCTAAACAGACTGTCTAAGTTTTTAAAGGCTTTAAATTCAAGCGCATTACCACTTGGATCCTTGAGAAACATAGTTCTCTGCTCTCCTGGCTGTCCAGCAAATCGAATTTTTGGTTCAATAATAAAAGTTTGATTTTTTTTCTTGAGTTGATGCAAAAGGTTATCAAATTGATCGAAGCTCAAGATAACTCCGAAATGCGGGACTGGCACTTGATCGCCATCAACTGGGTTGGTGTTTTCTGAATGTGCATTTTCAACATAGTGACAAACCAACTGATGGCCAAACAAATTAAAATCTATCCAAGAGTTACTTGATCTTCCTCTCTCGCAACCAAGTATATTTTGATAGAAGTAAGTTGCTTTAATTAAATCGTTGACTGGGATGGCTAAATGGAATGGATTCATAGTGCCTAAAACGCTGATAGGATGTTAAAATCAATATATTACATTAGGGAAAGAAATATTATGAAAAAATTATTAAAGTTTGTTGGTTATATTGTAGTTAGTGGCCTGGCTGTCATATCCCTTTACTTGGTTAATTTATTTTTAATGAAGCCTTATTCAATTGACCATTACTTGGCTAAAGAACTAACGATGGGTCTATTAGAATCGCCTGAATACATGACATATATTGGAATTTTTGATCCCTATAATGCAATTCTCAAACATAATCAGAAGCTAAGCATCAACACATTAGCAGATGGTGAAGAAGACTACCAAGACAGTCTCAAACACCTTTCAATGTTAAAGAAATATGATTCAGAAACTTTAACAGAAGTTCAAAAAGTTACTCAAAAAATAGCTATTTTTGATACAGAAAATAGTATTGACAGGTTTGAAAACTTTCGATTTCATTCATATCCTTTCAATCAAATTAGCGGCAATCATCTCAATCTTGTTGAGTTCATGACAGACACTCATCCTGTAAGAAATTACCGTGAAGCTTCAGATTATATAAAAAGAGTTAGACTCTTTGATGAATCCATGAAATCAGATTTGCTCTGGTTGGAGGAACAAAAAAAATTAGGGATATTTGCTCCTCAGTTTGTATTTGATCATGTCATCAGACAGCTTAATGAACTCCTTTCTTACACTGATGATGAAAACCCATTAATGCAAGTGTTTATTAGAAAAGTTAGCGAGCTTGAGATTTCACCCGAGAAGAAAGAAGCCTTGTTTGATGAACTTAGTGCAGTGATTAAATCTGATGTAAAGCCTGGCTATGAACTCATCCTCCAATTCATGGAGTCAAACTATACCAATGCAAATCCACATCATGGTGCATGGTCTCATCCCAATGGTGATGCTTACTACGCATCAAGACTTAGATCCTATACCACAACAGATTATACGGCAGAAGAAATTCATCAAATTGGACTTTCAGAAGTTGAAAGAATCAGTAACCGTATGAAAGAGATCTTTATGATGCTTGGCTATGAGGTTAATAAACCCATTGGTGAGATGATGAATGATCTAAATGAGAATCCAGAATTTCTCTATGCCGATACGCCTGATAGAAAAGAAATTGTTATTGCTGATTATAATCAAATGGTCAAAGAAGCTGAGGAAGATGTCAGACCCTATTTTGAAAGATTCCCAATTAGCCCAGTTGAAGTAAGAGCTGTTCCAGAATACTCAGAAAAAACAGCTGCTGGTGGATACTATCAGGCTCCGAGCCTAGATGGGTCGCGTCCTGGGGTGTTTTACGCAAACTTATATGATATTAAGCAAACTCCCACATTTGGAATGAGAACATTAACATTTCATGAGGCTGTTCCAGGACATCATTTCCAAATAGCCCTTAATCAAGAAAATGAAAAATTAACACTCTATAGAAAAATGGGCTATAGAACTTCTGCTTTTACTGAGGGCTGGGCATTGTATTCAGAACAATTGGCTGTAGAGGCTGGGATGACTAAAAATCTTTATGACGAGCTTGGCGTTTTGCAAAGTGAAATGTTTAGGGCCAATAGATTGGTTGTGGATACAGGCATGCACTTCAAAAGGTGGACCAGAGAAGAAGCCATGGAATACATGAAAAAAACCACTGGTATGTCAGATACAGAAGTGAGGGTCGAGATCGAGCGCTATATAGTTTGGCCGGGTCAAGCAACCAGTTATAAAATGGGTATGCTAAAAATCCTTGAGCTAAGAGAAAAAGCTAAAAAAGCTCTTGGTGAAAAATTTGATATTAGAAAATTTCATACAGTGGTTCTGGATCAAGGGATTGTTCCATTATTTGTCCTTGAGGACATCATTGACGAATGGATTATGAGTTATTAATTTCGTGACTGGGCTATGATCGGTTTTAAAATATAGGATAATGATACAAAGACAAGCACTGTTCCGATAATATCTCCTACAAAAAACCTTGATAATTGTTCAATATTTGTAATTAGGCCGGGAAAATTTAATTCATTTCTACTTAAATACAAATTTACCAAAATAGCATTAAAGCCTGCTGATATAAAAGTAATTAAATAAATATGCTTATAGTTTCTTTTATTCAATGGGCTTGAGGCTGTGTCCCCAAGTGGAAAGCTCAATAAACGAAGGACTTGGATGGCAAGCGGGACTGATATAACGCTAATAAAACTTGGTAGATAGCTAGAAAAAGGATACAAGCCAGGAACAAGGAGATATGGACCACTAAGTTCAGCTAAGTAGAGAGCAGGGATAGCTTTGTAGCCAAAATAGACAACACATAAAACTCTTGCAGCATGAGGTAAGTAATACCAGCTACCTTCACCCATTAGAAATGGGACATTCTGGTCAACAAAATACCATAAGACCCAAAGGGTTATTCCAAATAAATAGGTTGTAACAGATAATGTTAAAAAATTTTTCAAGAAGAAAAACCTTTGTTAAATTCTACTATTAAGAAGAACCAATGATTCGCGACCATCTCTATCGGATGGGCTCAAGCTAATAATATCCTCAGAGGAAAGTTTTTTAAGAGTTTTATAGACGGTTGATCTCGACATTCCTGAATTTTCAACAATTTCTGTAATGTTTGAACCCTTATTAGTTTTGTGAGATTGAATAATAATTGTATAAAAAACTTTTAATTCATTTGGGGTAAAGTGCCTGATATTGAGATCTTTTTCTAAACCATCAAGCATTGATAAGGCGTCACCAATATTTTTATAAAATTCTTTCATGATAATAATTTTGTCTTAAATTATAGGATTAACTTTAAATTAAGATTTATTATTTGTCACTTATTTGTCACAGACATAATAATATTATATTCACAAGGCTTGGCGGAGAGACGGGGATTCGAACCCCGGAACCAGTTGCCCAGTTACTACCTTTCCAAGGTAGCGCAATCGACCACTCTGCCATCTCTCCTGCATATAGCTAACGCATTTTACCCTAACTAAACTTAAGAATCTCTCAAAGTGATCATGGGCGAGGCATAAATACTTGTTCTTATTGAGAGAAAGCCTGCTGTAAATATCAGACCTACGCCAAGAATATAACTAATCCCAAGGATCAAGAAATTTGGGGTATAAATTAAATCTAGAAATTGATAGAAAATTAAAGATGATAAAGCCATAGAAAATATAATTGCTGCAGTCGAAGATAGTAGTCCCAAAATTAAAAACTCTGATGCGGCTGATTGAAAAATAAGCGCCCTGCTTGCTCCAATTGCATGCATTATGGCTGTCTCTTTTATTCGTTGATCTCTATTGGTATAAATTGAGGCTATTAATGCCAGAATCCCAGCAATGAATGTTAGGAGGAAAATATATTGCACAGCCAGAGAAGCGCTTGATAAAGAGGTTTTAGCTTGATTTATGATCCTCTCGAGATCAACGCTGGTAATTGTGGGGAAACGACTGCTAAAGTTTTGCATAAAGCTTTGAGGGTTTGTTAGCTTGATGCTGGTGATGTATGAACTGGGGAGTTCTTTGCCTGCGGCTGGTGATAGAATAAAAAAGAAATTGGGTGAAAAACTTTGCCACATGATTTCTCGAAAGCTTGATACAGAGACGCTAAAGGATTGGCCTCCGGCTGAGAAAGTAAGCTCATCCCCTATTTCAATTCCCATAGATACAGCAATCTCTTGATCAATCGAAACTTCTGCAACTTCATCACCATCAGACCACCATTGACCTTCGGTCAATGTATTGCTTAATGGTAATTCATACCGCCAGGTTAGATTGGCCTCACGTTCCATCAAATTATTAAATTGAACATCCTCAGATCCAGGACGAATTGCAGATATAAGTCTACCTCGAATTAAAGGAGTGAAATCCGGAGAAATATTCTCCTTATCCTCAAAATAAGCAGAGATAGGTTGCAAGTTATATTCTTGAATATTAAATAAAAAATAATTAGGGGTTTCTTCATCTAGCGATTCGCTCCATGAATCTACCAAATCAGTTCTTGTTTCTACAAGAACCACAAGAAACAACATTGAAAGCCCAAATATAATTAACTGTACAATGCTATCCTTGCTATGCTGAACTATATTCTTTAAACCTAAATTCCAACCCGTTCCATTAGAAAATTTCATCCGAGATAAAGTAAAAATCAATAATTTGCCTATAAGGTACAAAGCTGAAGTTACCAAAATCAATGAACTCAGTATGTATAAAATTAATCTAATATCCTGAAATAAAAATCCTAGAAAGCCAAAAAATGTAAAAAAGGCCACTAGATAAATCATGAGATTGCTTGATAATCTAATCTCAAAATCATTTCTTAAAATTCTTATTGGCTCGGTTTCACTAAGAATTTTTATGTATGGGGAGGCGGTTGCAGACACAACAAAAGCAGCTGTGATAAAGCCTAGTATTAGTGGTTGAAATGAAGGTGGTGGCAAATCAACATTGATAATTCCTTCCAAAGTAACTAATAAAAGATGCTGAAGCCCAAATCCCAAAATTAAACCTAAGCTTGTGGCTGTAATAACTATTAAGGTAAGTTGTATGATTTGATAGCCCAAAATAAACGACTTAGGGGCACCAAAAACCTTCATTAATGAGGTCTGAAGAAGATTTCTGTTTGCGTACCTTCTTACGGCCATCATGGCTGCAATAATTGAAATAATAATTGTGAAAAGGCTAGCTAAACTAAAGAATGTTGTTGAGTTAGCGATATCTTCACCCATGTTATCTTTTACATCTGATGCCTTTTGCACTCTAATGCTGGCTGGTATGTTTTCTAAAGATTCTTCAAATTTATCAAGGTTGCTCTGAGTTCCAGAAAAAAGGTTTCTATAGACAACTCGACTGCCTGTTTGAATCACCCCCATTTCAACAACATCATGAATATTGACAATTGCAATTGGATAAAAACCAACAAAACTAGAATTTCTATCTGGGTAATCTTCAATAATGCCATTAACTATAAAACTTTTATTACCAATAGAAACTGTATCAAGATACGTTAACTCCAAAGATTCAGATATCTTTCTTTCTACCCAGATGTTGCCAGATTCAGGTGAACCTGAATGCTGGATTTGAATACCTTCAAAGTTTACAACCTTCAATTCACCTCTTAATGGATATGATTCAGTTGCAGCCTTAATAGAGGTTAGCAGATTATCATTCTCGGTTATGATCATGCTTAAGAATGAAGAGGTTTCTGCTGTATTAAGACCATTTGCAGCAGCAGTGGTTAAGTAGTTAGGATCTATTTCAGAGGCTGAGCGCAATACTAGATCTGCACCTAAAATGCTTGAGGCCTGCATTTGCATAGAAGATTTAAGCCTATCTCCTAGAAAGCTAACACTTGAGATTGAAGTTACAGCCAAAACAATTGAAAAGAATAGTATGAGCAAGTCACCACTAAAAACTTCTGACCAAAATTTTCTTAAGCCATATACAAGGCCTTTAATCATAATAATTGGCCTTCAGAAAGCTCATACACTTCATTGCATTTTTTGGCTAAAGACAAATCATGGGTCACTAAAATTAGGGTTGTTTCGATGATTTCATTTAGCGAAAATATGAGATCGGTAATAGCATTTGAGCTTTTTTTATCTAAGTTACCTGTTGGCTCATCTGCAAATAAGATTTTAGGTTTATTTACAATAGACCTAGCGATAGCAACTCGCTGCTTTTCACCCCCACTTAATTGAGTTGCATAATGCTTTGCTCTTTTTGAAAGACCCACTTCGTTGAGCGCTGCATGAGCTTTCTCTCTTGAGTCGGGATCTCCTAAGATTTCAAGAGGCAACATAACATTATCGAGCGCTGTTAATCTTGGCATTAAATGAAATGACTGGAAAACAAAGCCAACATCTTTACCTCTTATTTGCGCCCTCTTATCTTCATTGAGAGCAGTGATCTCAGCACCCAGCAATGTAACCGATCCAGATGTGGGTAAATCAAGTCCAGCCATAATAGCTAGAAGCGTAGTTTTACCAGAACCTGAAGGACCCACTAAGGAGATAGGCTTAGCTTTTTGTACTGACAAATTTATATCTTTAACTATTGTCAAAGGACCCTCTGGGCTGTTAACTTCTTTTGTGATGTTCTTAACTTCTAAAATTAAATTTTTCAAAATGTCCTTGGCTTTGCTTTTAGGTATTCTACTGGTACTTCCCCCACCAGTAAATTCATCAGGCCCAATCAAAGAGAATATGCTTATTGGTGTAATTTTAGGGGATAGTTTAAGTGCTGGATATGGTGTAAAACTCGATGAGTCTTGGCCGTCAATCCTAGAAAAGAATTTAAATAATGAAGGGATTCATATCAAAATTGTTAATGCTGGGATAAGTGGTGATACAACATCTGGAGGTCTCTTTAGACTACCCAAATTGCTTGAGGAGCATCAGCCAAATTTGGTAATCCTAGAACTAGGTGGAAATGATGGATTGAGGGGCATGTCCATTGAGAAAGTTATAAAGATCAATTTAGATACAATGATTAAAATGTCAAAAGATGCAGGGGCTGAAGTGGTCTTAGTAGGAGTTGAGCTGCCGCCTAATTATGGAAATAAATATACCAGTCAATTTAAAAATATGTATGCTGAATTAGCAAATAAACATCATCTTAATCTAATAGAAGGCTCAATAAAGGAGATGGTTGCATCCAACTTGATGCAAGCTGATGGCATTCATCCAAATATCAATGGCCATTTGATGGTAGAGCAAGAGGTAAGAAAAAAGATATTGCCTTTGTTAGAGAAGCAGTTTATTGATTGAAATCTCTAAAGTTTTTAAAAAACATCTTTCTTGAGGTTGAGCGCATAGGGTTAATATCAATGCCCCCTCTTCTTAAAAACTTTCCATAAACAGTTAAATCTTGAATTTCAAAATCTTTTCGCAAACATGTAAAAATTGATTCGATGCACGCCTCGTGAAAATCACCCTTGGTTCTATAAGATTTTAAGAATTTAGCTAATTTTTTTGGATCCAATGAGTCAGATGCAGAATGGATATAAATATTACCCCAATCCGGTTGTGAGGTTACTGGACATATTGATCTAAAACCCTCAAAGCGGATCACCTTATTTTTCGGAATTTTAGTTTTAAACCTTGTGATGAGACTTGAATTAGGAGCGGGATCAAATTTATATATTTTTCTAACCGAAACCGTGGAATGTAAAAGTTTTGATAAATCTTGTTCGATTAGCTTGTAGGCTCGGGAAGGATTATTAAATTTTTTATTATAAAAAGATCCTAGATATAATTTCAAAGATTTAGATTCAACCGTAAGCTTAGAGTGCATTGAGATCTTTATCTCCAGAGTTTCAATTACTGGAAGATTCTTGGAGTTTAAATATGAAAATTCATAGGCATTCCAATAATCCAATCCAAAAAAATCATCCAAATGATGATTCTTTCGCTCAATAGAGTCTAAAAAATCTGCAGAATAAGAATTTAGATCATGGATGGACTGCTGACCCAGATATTTAACCTTCACTGACGTGTTCCAGTCCCCTTATGGAGAAGCAAAAGGCATGCTGAAGCGAGCACAACTATAAAAAAAACAATCATTCCTAATGCAAATGGTATAGAAACATCGCTTACACCAAGCATTCCTTCCCGGAAAGTATTTACAACATATAACATGGGATTTACCATTGAAATGTTTCGCCAAATATCAGGAAGAATATTAATCGAATAAAAAACACCGCCCAAATAAATCAAGGGGGTGAGAACAAATGTGGGTATGATAGAAATATCATCGAAACTATCTGCAAAAATAGCATTAATAAATCCCATCAACGAAAACAAAATAGCTGTTAGAAATAAAACAGAAATTGTTAGCAAGGGATTAACAATTGTGAATGATGGGTAAAAAATAAGGCTCACACAAAAAACTATACAGCCAATCAGAACACCGCGAGAGACCCCGCCCATGATAAAACCAACCAATATAGCCCAATTGGGCATTGGGGATACCAAAAGCTCTTCTATAGATTTTTGAAATTTAACAGAGTAAAAAGATGAAACAACGTTTGCGTATGAATTTGTAATGACTGACATCATTATAAGGCCGGGTATCATAAATTGGATATAATCCAAACCATCCATGGTTCCAATTCTTGGACCAATTAAAGATCCAAAAATAACAAAATATAAAGACATAGTAACTGCTGGAGGTACCAATGTCTGAACCCAAATTCTTAAAAAACGTTTAATCTCTTTTCTAATAAGAGTAATTAGAGAAACTAATATTTCATTGCTTCTTTTCATGCTCAATTCTTTTTTACCATTTCAATAAACATTTCTTCAAGTCTATTTGATTCATTTCGCATAGAAGCAACATTAATACCAAGAACTGATAATTGATTGAAGAGATCATTGATGGATTGATCTTTTTTAATAACTACATTTAAAGTAGTTGGATCTTCCAAAGTGATTGGAAAATTGGGCAAAGAAGGGGCTTGATCTAAAGGCTTATCAACATCAAGAACAAACCCCTGAACATCAAGCCTGCTAAGAAGATCTTTCATTGAAGTATTTTCAACCAGTTCTCCGTGATCAATGATTGCTATGTTTTTGCATAATTGTTCAGCTTCTTCTAAATAATGAGTGGTTAAAATAATGGTGGTACCTTGAGCATTTATCTCTTTTAAAAACTCCCACATTTCACGCCTTAGTTCTATATCAACTCCTGCAGTGGGTTCATCAAGTATTAAGAGTTTTGGTTCATGAATTAAAGCTTTAGCAATCATTAACCTTCGCTTAAATCCACCAGACAGTGTTCGAGCTTGTTGATTGCGTTTTTCCCAAAGACCAAGGCGCTTAAGAGTCACTTCTGTTTTAGATCTCGAATCTTTTAATGGAATTCCATAGAAACCAGCTTGAGTGGTTACGATATCAATAACTTTTTCAAAATTATTAAAATTGATCTCTTGTGAGACAACTCCCAGTAAACGTTTAGCTTCAGGAAAATTTTCATCTATGTCGATATTAAAGATACTTACTTTTCCTGCACTTTTGGTTACCAGTGAGGCTATAATGCCAATCGTTGATGATTTTCCAGCTCCGTTGGGCCCAAGTAACGCGAAGAAATCCCCCTCTTTAACAGAAAGATTTATACCTTTTAAAGCGACTACTCCAGAATCATATGTTTTTTTTAGATCAGTGATCTCAAGGGCAAACTGACTCATGCGTTCTCTTCTTCAAATCCATCGACAAAAAAAGCTAACAGCAAGCCAACGAGAAGACCTACCCAGGCACTATAGAAAGTAATAAAGAAAGCTATAAGAAGAGCTGTTGCCATTTCAGAATTCTTTTTTGGAATTGCCATTGCAACATAAGCGCAAGCAAAGCCTGTCAAAATTAACGTCAAAGTTAAGGCCATTACCATTAAGGGCTGCATAAGAGTTACAAATGGCAAAGTAAAGTATAAAAATGGTATGCCCATTAAGTAATAGGAGCCAATTCCATCAAAAATTGAAGGCATACTTTTCGGTCCCTTCTTCCATTGCTCTGCCACAACAACCTGAACACCCGTCCATAAAGCTCCTTGCGTTGGAAAAAAAGGATTAATCAATGATGCTAATAAATTTCTAATTCCAACAGAAAGGTGTGATCTATTAAGATCAATCGGAAGTTGCTCATCATCTCGATGTTTTTGAGCATCCTTAAGAACCTCAGTTGCGGTGACAAGATCGCCGAATAAAAGCATGTAGCCAATAATTACAAGTGGCAATGCATCGATATACATCTGCAATGAGGGCAATCCAATATACAGAGGAGATGTTTTCTCAATTAAGCTCATGATTGCAGGGATTTTGAAACCCCACTCAATATCAAATGTTAATTCACCAAGGAGATAGGCAACCAAGCCCGCGACAACAAAACCAGGCAGCAATCCTAGAGAACCAATAACTTCAAAAAATTTATTTTTTGCAGCCATTCTCTTAAATGGATTAGAGAAAGTGGTTATAACACACAAAACAATTGCTACGGTCATAGAGACAGGTTGCAAAAGATACGCATCAAAATCTTCAAAAAATACTTGATAAAATGCAGCCAACGCAGCACCCAAGATAATCCCAGCTTTTAGACCATTTGGTATTTTCTCAACCAATAATTTACCCCAACCAGTCAAGCCTAGGATTAAAATTAAAGCAGTGAATTCAAAACACATTGCTGCCATAAATTGAAAAGCCTCTGGGTTATATCTGCAAACACCATCAACACAAATATCTGATCCTTCGGTAGGAACTCCATAATAACCAGCTGCCGCTAAGGCTCCCATAACAATCGGTACCGCTGGTGTTACCCAACCCGGTGCCATTGGCTCCCCAAAGATTAAAGGACCAGCTGAAATAAAAGTACCTGCTACCATACTTAAAGCCACTGCTTCTTCAAAATTTAAGCCAAGTTTCATGGCTAAAGGGGCTGCAGCAAAAGCTGTTGCACCAGAAATAACAAGACCTTGTAAAAATTCTGGGGCCCTAAATTTAATGTGAATAAAGGGTATCCTCAAGGTAAATGGACCCCATTTAATTCCGTTGCTTTGTGTGTTTGTACTTGTATTCATTTTGATAGCTCTGTCATCCCCTCTTCTAGTCCCTTTAGAGTTAATGGGAACATTCTATTATCTACCAATTCTCTAATAATACATAAAGAAGAAGTATAGTCCCAATGATCATCAGGAACAGGATTTAACCAAGCGACTCTATCAAAATGTTCGCACAGACGTTTAATTGTTGCACCGCCAGGCTCTTCATTCCAATGCTCAATACTGCCTCCAGCATTAGTAATTTCATAAGGAGCCATAGTCGCATCTCCAACAAAAATAACTTTATAGTCTGCACTATATTTATTAATAATATCTTGGACTAAAAATCTTTCTTGGGTTCTTCTTCTGTTATCTTCCCAAACAGACTCATAGACACAATTATGAAAATAAAAATACTTCAAATGCTTGAATTCGGTTTTCAAGGCAGAAAAAAGCTCCTCGCAAAGCTTGATATAGGGATCCATTGAGCCTCCTACGTCAAAAAAAATTAAAACTTTAACGTGATTGGTTCTTTCAGGAATCATATTAATATCTAAAATCCCAGCATTTCTAGCTGTTGATTTTATTGTGCCATCCATATCGAGTTCATGCTCTGTGCTTTGGCGTGCAAACTTTCTCAATCTTCTAAGGGCAACCTTGATATTCCTGGTTCCTATCTCAACAGAATCATCTAGGTTTTGAAATTGTCTTTGCTCCCAAACTTTTACAGCTTTTTTATTGCCTCCCTCTCCACCAACCCTTATCCCTTCTGGATTATTTCCATTGTTTCCAAAGGGAGAAGTTCCATTGGTGCCAATCCACTTATTTCCGCCTTCGTGTCTCTCTTTTTGCTCCTCAAGTCTTTTTTTAAATTCCTCTAAAAGCTTTTCTAATCCACCCAGCGACTTAATTTTTTTTAATTCCTCTGGATCTAACTCCTTTTCAAAAGCCTTACGCAGCCAATCCTCTGGGATTAGTGCTTCAAAAATATCCTCTAAAGTTTCAATACCTTTAAAATAAATTTCAAAGGCCCGATCAAACTTGTCATAATTTTTTTCATCTTTTACCAAGATTGTTCGTGATAGAAAGTAAAAATCATTCATATCTGCAAATGCAAGATTTTTTTCTAAAGCACCTAATAAATCAAGTAACTCTCTTAGAGTACATGGAACTCCAGCGGATCGAACTGTATGAAAAAGATTTATTAACATCTATCTTGCTTGATCTCTCCTAGACATAAATGCAAGTCTTTCAAGCAGTTGAACATCTTGCTCATTTTTAAGTAGAGCACCATACAAAGGAGGTATGGCTTTAGAAGAGTCTGCATTTTTTAAGATTTCATCCGGCAGCTCATCAGACATCAATAGTTTTAACCAATCTATCAATTCCGAGGTTGATGGCTTTTTTTTCATTCCAGGAATTTTTCTCACATCAAAGAAGATATCTAAAGCATCTTTAACCAAAGCTTTCTTAATTTTAGGGTAATGAACTTTCACAATACCCTCCATGGTTGGACGATCTGGAAACTGAATATAGTGAAAAAAACATCTTCTTAAAAAAGCATCAGGCAACTCTTTTTCATTATTGGAAGTGATAATTATTAAAGGTCTTTTCTTGGCTTTAATGGTTTCTCCAGTTTCGTAACAATAAAACTCCATTCGATCAAGCTCTTGCAATAAATCATTTGGAAATTCAATGTCTGCTTTATCTATTTCATCAATAAGGAGAACTACTTGCTTGTCTGATTCAAAAGCCTCCCAAAGTTTACCTTTTTTAATGTAGTTCTTAATGTCTTTAACCCTCTCGTCGCCAAGTTGTGAATCTCTAAGCCTTGTTACAGCATCATATTCATACAACCCTTGAGAGGCTTTTGTGGTTGATTTAATATGCCATTCAATTAGTTCCATGCCTAAAGAGTCAGCAACTTCGATTGCAAGCAATGTTTTTCCAGTGCCTGGTTCTCCCTTAATAATAAGAGGTCTTTCTAAAGCAATAGTTGCGTTCACAGCCATACTGAGGTCTTCAGTAGACACATAGTTCTTTGTACCAGTAAATTTCATTTGATTTCCTTTTGATTACGAAGAAATTTTTTCTTCTGATTTTAAAATTTTTGCAAGCTGTCTGCTAGTAGCCACCAAGTTACCATCCATGTCCCATATATTACAATCTTGTTCAAAATATCCATTGCTAATATCTTTGGCAAGACCGTCAATAAATAAACTATTAGTATGAGGTAGCTGACGAATATTGCATGTTAATGCTAATGTTGGAACCCAGCCTAATGATCCATATTTATTTTGCACAACTGGTGGCAAGATATCTGCAAGGTATGAAAGAACAAATGTGTCTGCAGAGCCTCCTTGAAGCTCTAGATAGGCAGAGCATCTGGCTTCGGCAACATTATTGGAAATATCTCTATCCCACCAAGCATGATCTGGATGAACCGACATATCTAATTGCTGAATAAATGATGGGGTTGAGCCAATCTTAAAATTCTCATAATTCATTACTTTAAAATCTTCTTTTGAAACAGAATGCATGATTTTGGGCAAGGGTGTAGACAGACCTGAATAACCTTTCATATGCTCAAAATCTGAGCATAAGGCAGAACATAGACAGGTTAATTTATCATTCTGCATTAATTTAACCTGACCCATAGAGGTTCCTCTGGAGGTTCTCATCACTTCTACATGAAGCTCAGCTTGCTCAGGCTCAGTTCTATCTAAATAATAAATATTAGAATTAATTACGCTTTGATGGGGTATAACTGATGTTAAAGCTTTATTCATTAATGCTAACAAATAGCCGCCATGAGGAGTATTGCCCACTGAGTATTTTGGATCTGGCTTAAACGAAAAAATAAATTCTGAGATTTGCTTTAAATCTAAAGCCGCATGAAATTGTTCAAATTGAGTCATATTGATAGATAATTACAACAATATTGTAATTGATAGAAGGTAAAAATGGCTGGATTTATAGATATTGCTTGTAATTTTACTCATGAGTCTTTCAAAGATAATTTAGATGAAGTTATTTTGAATGCAGAACTTCAGGGTGTAGAAAAATTTGTAATACTTTGCGCTAGTTTAGAGGATTTAGATCTTATTCAAATAATACGGAATAAATCTCCAAATAAATTTTTTACTTCAGCCGGAATCCACCCTCATCATGCAAATGAAGTGCTTGAAATTAATCATACAAATCTCTTGCATAAATTAAGCAAAATAAAACCAAATGCTATTGGTGAGACAGGATTGGATTACTTTAGAAACATTTCTCCGCCCAGTGTCCAAAGAAAATCTTTTGAAATGCATATTGAAATCGCAAAGGAACTAGGACTACCTTTGTATCTCCATCAAAGGGATTCACATAAAGATTTTATTCGCATCATCAAAGAGAATAAAGATAACTTTCCTAAGTTTATTGTTCATTGTTTTACTGGCACCCAAAAAGAATTAGATGATTATTTGGAGTTAGGTGCTTATATAGGTCTGACTGGATGGATATGCGATGCAAAGAGAAATGTGGATCTACGCAAATCTATTAGAAATATTCCTCTTAGCAAGATGATGATAGAAACGGATTGCCCATATCTTATTCCTAAAAACTTGCCTAATAAACCAAAAAAAAATATCAATGAACCAAAATATCTGCCACACATTGCTAATGAGATAGCTGCACTTATTGAGGTTGAATTAGATGAATTAAAGTCAGCAACGGGCAATAATGCTATTCAGTTTTTTAGCTAAAGCACGATCTATCTAAATTAAATTTAGAACAAATCTCATCATTATTTTCACCAACTTTAACCGAAGAATGCTTAATTTGAGTTATTGTGTTTGAAAATCTAGGCGCAGGAGCTGGTTGAACAACTCCATCCACTTCAACAAATGAATTTCTAGCTTTCATATGATGGTGTTCAGGCGCTTCAGATAAACTTAAGACCGGCGCTACACATGCATCAGATCCATCAAAAATATTAGCCCATTCATCTCGAGTTTTTGTTTTTATCTTAGCCGCTATAATAATTTTTAATTCAGGCCATAATTTTTTATTGTGTTGGTCTAAAAATCTAGAATCTTCAATTTCTAATTTATCTAAAAGAATTGAATAGAATTGTGGCTCGATTGAACCGATTGCAAGGAATTTTTTATCAGAGCACTCATAGGTATCATAGAAATGAGCTGCTCCATCCAATAAATTAGATTCTCTTTCTTCTGACCAAAAACCTGAGGCTTTAAATGCATAAAACATTGACATTAAAATTGAAGCCCCGTCCACCATTGCAGCATCGACAACTTGACCCTTGCCACCTTGTCTAATGTTCAGAAGAGCAGAAACGATTCCCAGAGCTAAAAACATGCCTCCACCACCAAAATCTCCAACTAGATTTAATGGAGGTGGAGGCGTTTGATGCTTTCTTCCCATAGACTCAAGCGCCCCAGTCAGTGCAATATAGTTGATATCATGTCCAGCTGTTTTGGCTAATGGTCCATCTTGTCCCCAACCTGTCATCCTGCCATAAACTAGATTGGGATTGATATTTAAACAGTCATCAGGACCTAGGCCTAAACGTTCCATGACACCCGGTCTGAAACCTTCAATCAAACCATCGACATTCTTGAGAAGCTTTTTTATCTCATCAATAGTTTTCGGGTTTTTTAAATCTGCGCTTAACGATGACTTAGATCGATGTTGGAAATCGATTGTATTTCCATGACCATGTTGAGACGCACGATCAATTCTAATGACCTCAGCTCCTAAATCAGCCAAAATCATTCCACAAAATGGTCCAGGGCCTATGCCAGCAAATTCTACAAGAGTGATTCCAGCTAACGGTCCTGCCATCTATGCCTCCTGAATTGAAAAAGCATTAAAAAATTTAAGAAGAAATGGTAACAAAGTTAATGATGCAAAAAAAGAAACCATTAAAGCAAAAGCTGTAAATAGTCCAAAGAGGACAGTTGGAGTAAAGCTTGATAATGCAAAAATTGAAAATCCTGCAGCGATGGTTATTGCTGTATAAAACACAGCTCTCCCTACTGAGTTGTGAGCGTTTAGAACTCTCTGATCATTGTCAATGTTTTGATTTTCAATTTCTTTTTTATATCTGTATAGATAATGAATAGTATTATCAACAGCCATACCGACACTGATTGCAGCCACAGTGATTGTCATAATATCCAATGGAATGCTTAAAATACCTAACAGACCCAAGACTGAACCTGCAGTAATCAAATTTGGAGTTAATGCTATTAGCGTGATTTTAATTGATCTAAAAATTATTAATAACATTAAGCCAATTGCAGCAAAAACCAATCCCAAAGATTTAATTTGCGATGAAAACAGCGATTGCAGCATATTGTTATACAAAACAGCCAATCCAGTGACTTTGAATTGCTCCTGTTCTAAATCAAATCTATTAACAAGATCAAATTTTATTTTATTGAGCAACTCGTTCCTATTTAATGTTTGGGCTGACTCTAGGACTCTGGCAGAAATTCTTACCTTGGTGTCATCTTGATTAATATAAGAATAGAGCAAAGTTTCTTTTATATCTTCTGGCAATACAGATCTCAACAAGGCCAATTCTAAATCATTTAGATCATTGTTATTATTAATCATTCTAGCCAATTTAATTCCGCTTGCCACACTGAGGACCTTCCCCATTTCTGGAATATCATCCAAGTAATCATGAATCTCTTCTAGCTTGCTTAAGGATGTTGCATTCCACCAATAACCAGACGCTTCACTGGATTCATCATCAAATAGATCATCTTCAAACAAATCATCTCCATCAAACTCAAGGCCATCAATTAATTCTGTGGTGGGCTGATCAATTAATATATCTAAGGTTGCAGTGCCTCCTAATTCCTGGTCAAGCAATAACATGCCCTGATATATTTCTGTTTCTGGAGAGAAGTAATCTATAAATCTATTCTCAACCTCTAGTTTAGAGATCCCATAAATCATAGAGATTGCAGCAGTGAGAAAAATAATGCTAATCATTTTCCCTTGATTATTGGCAATAATACCTAACTGGTTAGGAATTTTATTTATTAAACCTAAAGAACTATCGTCTGCAGACTTAATTACCAGCTTCATGGCACTTGGCAAAAATGTAAAAGTAAAGATAAACGCAAAAATCATACCAACTGACATCATCTTTCCAAATTCAATGACAGGCTTGATATCTCCCATTATCAATGAAAGAAATGCTATTGCAGTAGTTAATGTGGCCAACAAACACGGAATTAGCATCTGATTTAAAGTGGCATATATAGCATCATCGATTGAATCTTTAGTTTGAGATACCTCATTAAACCTAACCAAAACATGAACAGTTAATGAAATGGTGAGAATAAGTAAAAGTGCAATAAAATTTGAAGAAATAACACTTATTTTCCAATCCATTAAACCAAGTATGCTGGCAGTAAAAGCCGTTGTGACAGCTGCATTGCTTAATGGCAGGAGGACAAACCAAACATTTTGGAAAAACACATATAACATTAGGCAAAAAACTATTGCTACACCTAGACCAAAAATAGCTAAGTCTGATTTTATAAAGCTCATCATGTCAGTGGCTATCATAGAAGCACCGCCCAAAAATAAAGTTCCTCGATCACTGTTTTGATTGAGAAGCTCTCTAATTTGCGTGATCAAATTTGCTCTTTCCTTGGCTTCATCATCATTTATTTTAGAAATCTTTTTATTAATACTATCGAGTTGATTTTTTTGATTGCTTGAAAGATCACTAAAGGTTAGCAGTTCATATCTCTGTTTAATCAAATCCCTGTATAGATCATTTTCCTTCAGAGTTACCTGCATAGCAGTGGTGTCTCCTGAAGGACTGATAATAAGTTCTGAGTAGACTGGGTTATTTATTATTTCTTCTTTTGCTGCAATAAAATCAATACCCTGTGATTCAAGAGTTTTAAGATTGTCCATCAAATCTGCCAATGGAACTCTAGGCTGAAAAAATATTGGTGCATCAAGGATGGTTAAGACGGACTGAACTCCTGGTAATTCCTCTAATTGGGATGCTAAATTTTTTATTGTTGATAATGATTGGGGTGAGAATAAATCTGAATTTGGTGTGAATGTGATGATCAAAAAATCAGAATTGCCAAATATTTCTCCAGTTTCTCTATAAATCTTAAATGCCTCATCACCCTCAATCACCAACGCATCAGAGGACGCATCAAGCTTAAAATTGGCAAGACCGCTTGCTGCTGAAAGAAAAATAGCAACAATCAAGACCATTACTAATAATGGCTTCTCGAGAATAAATTTAAAAATTTTTTTCATGATGTAAATTATTTTTTAGAGCAGTCTGGGGAGGTGAGAATCATAGGATTTGTTTTGAATTCTTCTATGGTAAATGCCTGAATGGATAATGCGTGAATTTTTTTCATAGTTTCAACTAAAATTTGATATATGAGTTGATGTCTTTTTACTTTTGTCATGCTTGTAAAATCATCAGAAACAATCACTAATTTAAAATGAGTTTCAGATTGAGGTGGGACATTATGCATTTCACTTTCATTTTCTAAGAGCATCTTTTCTACTTTTAACTTGTTATTAAGGAGATTCGCTATTTCATCGTGTACATTCATTTTGACTCCATTGCTAAAAGATACTCTTTGTTGTCCTTGCCTAAAGCAAATTCTCCAATTGAGCCATTCTGCCTTACAACTCTGTGACATGGAACAAAAAGAGGTATGGGATTCATCTTGCAAGCTGTCCCCACTGCCCTTGCTGCCCCCGGAGCTCCAATCTTTCTAGCTAAAGAACCATATGATTCTGTACACCCTCTTGGTATAGACATTAAGGCATTCCAGACTCTTAATTGGAATAATGTCCCTTGGAGGTTGAGCTTAGGCGGAACATAAGATCCATTCTTCGTAAAAAATATATCAATAGATTTTTGCAAGTTTTTATCTGGAGGATGATTTGATTTATGAGAATTCAGGAACACTAAACTAGTTAATAAAGTATCGACATAAATCGCATCAAAATTTCCAATAGGGGTGATAAATGATTTAATTATCATTCTTTATTTTACCACTGCCAGGTAACAGTTAAAATGGTGCGGCATCCGAGATTCGAACTCGGACCATCTGCTTGGAAGGCAGATATACTAGCCATTATACTAATGCCGCACAAAGAAGAATCCGTATATTACACTATCTTTTAATGAATCTTAAGATAATTAATCCCTCTTTCAAAGAATTTAAACATTTATATTAAATTGACTTAAAATAGGATATGACGTTCGATTTTAAGCATCTCAAAAAAGTTAATATCAACTATTTTTCTCATGGCATTAGAGTATTTAAAGTATCTATAATTCTAATATCACTCGGGATCATTGGAATAATTCATGGGTTGCTGCCCTTTGTTTTTGTAGAGACTGTAAGTAAAGGGGTAAAAAAAATTGCAGATGAGATGTCGCAGTTTTAGCTACAATAGTTGATATTTACGATAAACTCCTGAGGCTTGACAGTTAGACTGCTCTAATAAAAGACCTTGAATCTCCTCGCTAATCTTCAGAGCTTGCCAAGACTTTACAAAATCATCTCTAGACTCCATGGATGAGAAAATATTTGTCCATTGAAAACTAGTTGGTAACATTTCACTCTCAGAATAAAGAATATCAATGGAAAAATTATTATTTTTTAAAGCATCAGTAAGTTGCTCTATAACCAGTTTCATTGTTGCGTAGCTATAGCCAGCCTTATATTTACATTCTAAGATTTCTGCAATTACCGATGGAGAATTGATAGTTTGATTTGTTAGCCTCAAGGATTTGTGAAAAGAAGTATCAATACACTCTGCAATATCATCAAATTTTAGCTCAGCTAGAATAAGACTCAAACTGTCCAAAGTTAGCAGATTTGAGTATTTGAATAATATCTCAAAGATTTGAGTTTCTGTTTGCTCATCTATGATCGGGAATAAAAAATATAATTCATCTGGTCGATCTTTCATTTGCAAAAGATTATCCAGTAGTTTGGGGATAAATCTTTCAACGGAGCTAAGGGTTTGATCTGGAGCTAAATTACATTTCAAGATAGATTCATTAAACGTATAATCTGGTTTAATAAAATTGCTTAAGCTCAAGTTGGGGTTAGTTGAATCTCCACCGCAACCTATCAAAAAAGTAAGACTGAATAAAGCAATTAGGGGTTTCAATTTATCTTAAAAATATATCAATGATGAGATAATAATATTATGAAAAATTACATATGCATAACTTTAACAACTTTATTAATGAGTCTGATCATCTCTACAGAAGTTTCTGCATACAAGTATGGACTAGGCTCATGCTTAGATCAGCGTGTTTCCCAGGATATTTGGTCGTCCATTCAAAAAGAAAATATTGATGGGTTTATATTCTTGGGAGATAACGTCTATGGCGATACTCCAAGCGGCAAGCTTTCTAAAATGAAAAGAGCATATGAAATTCAGCAAAATAAATTACCAAAATGGCTTATGGAGGAGAAAGAAATACTAGCCATATGGGATGATCATGATTATGGAATGAATGACGGGGGTGCTGATTACCCTTATAAGAAGGAGGCTGAAAATTTATTCTTAAATTTTTGGAAAATTCCAAATTCGGATCCAAGAAAGAACAGAGAAGGAATTTATTTTAATCAAGTTAAAGAAATTGAAGGGATTTTAGTAGAAATAATTGGCTTAGATACTAGGTACTTTCGATCAAGGCTTGAAGGCAAGAAAAATGCGTATAAGCAAACAAGTAATCCTGAGGCCACTATTCTTGGCAAAGATCAATGGATGTGGCTAGAAACATCTATCAAAAATTCTGATGCAGATGTTATTATTATCCTCTCATCGATTCAGATTTTAGCAACCAATCATCCATATGAAAAATGGGATAACTTTCCCCTAGAACGAGCAAGACTGCTCGAATTAATTGCTGATGCATCAAAGAAAAAAACGGTTCTGGCTGTGTCTGGTGACAGACATAGATCAGGCATTTATCAAAACGAGTATTTTATTGAGATCACATCTTCATCATTAAATAAATCTGCATCAAAAAATATTGAAACAGATCCTTTGCTGATTGGAGAAACCTATCCTGAAGAAAGTTTTGGAATCATGGAAATACAGCCAAATAAAAATCAGATCATTCTGTCTATTCATGATCAACATGGGATGAAGCTCAATTCAACGAGCTTGAGGATTTCTCCTTAATTGGTAATGCAGTTGATCTTTTATGTTGATATAAAAAGTAGTATTGTTAGAGGCTAATTTATAAATAAAAAAATATGAAGAAAATTACTCTACTGTTTGTGATATTAATTTCTAATTTGATTCATGCAGACACCCTCCTCCATGTTGGCAACTTATTGAATACTGAAGATGGGGATATCTCTAAGGCTGTTACCATTCACATAAAAGGTAACAAGATTTACGAAATTACCAAAGGCTATGCAGTAGCCAACCAAGGTGATGAGGTTATTAATCTTAAGGATTACTATGTTTCACCTGGGTTTATGGATATGCACGTTCATCTCGCACAAGAATATGTTCCTAAGGCTGAGCGAGAAATAAAAGTAGAACCGGAGTTTAGAGCATTGTTTGCAGCAAATGCTGCATCAAAAACATTACTTGCGGGATTCACATCGGTTAGGAATCTAGGTGATGGTGGGATGGAAACTATTTCACTAAAAAAAGCGATTGATCAAGGCTTGGTAATTGGGCCAAGAATTTTTACATCAGGTAAAACCATTGCTACCACTGGAGGTCATGGAGATCCCACTAATGGGATGTCAAAAGACAATTACGTACCTCCCTCTCCTGAGGAAGGGGTTATTGATAGTCCTGAGGATGCAATAAAAGCAGTCAGACAAAGATACAAAGATGGCACAGATGGAATTAAAATTACTGCTACCGGAGGCGTCTTAAGTGTAGCTAAGTCAGGTGAAAACCCTCAATTTACTGATGCAGAACTAAACGCAATCGTAAGCACTGCAAATGATTATGGGTTATGGACAGCTGCCCATGCTCACGGAAAAGAAGGTATGAAAAGGGCCGTTTTGGCTGGTATTAATTCTATAGAACATGGAACATTCATGGATCAAGAAGTCATGCAATTAATGAAAGAAAAAGGTACTTATTATGTCCCGACTATCATGGCTGGAGATTGGGTTGCCGAAAAGGCTAAAATTCCCAATTTTTTTCCAGAACTTGTAAGACCTAAAGCTGAAAAAATTGGTCCTCAAATTCAATCAACTTTTGCAGAAGCATACAAAGCCGGTGTGAAAATAGCCTTTGGAACAGATTCAGGGGTTTCTGCTCACGGTGATAATTGGCAAGAATTTATTCTCATGACTAGCGCAGGAATGTCAAATAAGGATGCATTAAGGAGTGCTACGATTGAAACTGCAAAGCTACTCCGGGTAGAAGATCAATTAGGGCAGATAAAACCCGGTATGCTAGCAGATATCATTGCTTTTCAAAAAAATCCCATCGAAGATATATCAACAGTAGAGAATGTACTCTTTGTCATGAAAGATGGAGTTATCCATAAGCAAGATTTTTAAAAATGACAATCAAGCCTAAGGTTATTATCTTGGGCGCAGGCATGAGTGGAATAGCATGTGCTCTTAGTCTTTATAAAAATTTTGAAGTAACTGTTTACGAAAAATCTCGCGGTGTTGGAGGAAGACTCTGCGCAAAAAAATTACCCGAGGGCATTTTCCACTTTGGAGCGCAATTCTGTACAGCTCAAACTGTGCCTTTTAAAAATTTTTTAAAATCATCCAATGCTTTAAATTTTAAAGGCTCTATTTTTGATTTTGAGACAAAATCTTGTATTGAAACCAAAAACTATTTCGTTGGCAGTAATGGCATGCATAGCCTTCTAAAAAAACACGGTAAAATTTTAGACATACGTTTTAATACCAAAGCCATAAAAGTAAATGAAAAAAAGAAACAGGTCAGTTTTGAGTCTGGTGAAAAGGTTTCTTACGATATAATAATATCTAGCCTACCCCTCCCCCAAGCCAGAGAAATTTTCAGCACTGAAATTCAACATGCAGCAATATTTAGCCCTTGTTTGTCTGTAGGCATGACAATAAAAGGTCAATATTCAAGTGAATACAATGCATATAAAAATATTAACCAGGATGTAGTATGGATAGGCTCAGGTGGCTTTTACGAAATAAATAATAAAGATAACTGGGTTTTACAGTTTTCACCTATGGCCAGCCATGCATCGATGGATGATTCTGATGTCCAAATTCAAACAAACGCAGAAAACATAGTAAGAAATATAATTCATGGGAAATATGAAATTCAACATTCAGGGGTTTTTAAGTGGAAATATGCTTTATGCAATCGATCAGATACAAAAAATAAGTTTACAAGCATTTCAGATGATGCTTTTGCAGTCGGTGATTGGAATATTTCCCCGCGGGTTGAGTCAGCATTTATTTCAGGGAATGCATTGGGTGGATATCTGCTGGAGCAAAGATTATGAAACAGATAGGAGTAATTTTTCCGGATGATTTATCTGTTAATAACAAGGTTTTAACAGCGATCAAAAAATCTGACCCATTATTGGTATATGAGCCATGTGATACCTTTTACCAACTCAAACACCACAAACATAAACTAGTCTTACTGATATCAGCCTTAAGGCATTGGACAAAATATCTAGAGAAAGATTTTGAAAATATTGTCCATATAAAAATTACAAAGAAGAGAGATGTTGACCTTATGCATCAGCTAGAAGACCTTCATCAAAAAGATCCTTTTGATATATTGCATGTAACTCAGCCAAGTGATCATGGTGTATTAACGCAACTAATGTTCTTTGGATCAAAATACAACGTGGAATTAAACATTCATTCAGATACAAAATTTATTGATTCCATCGAGGGGTTTTCTGAATGGTCTAAAGATAAAAAATCTCTTGTTCAAGAGTACTACTATCGCTGGTTAAGAAAGAAGTATAGCTTGCTAATGGATGGGGATAAGCCCCTAGGCGGTAAATGGAACTTTGATAAGGAGAACCAAAAAAGTATTTCAAAATTAAAGGAATCGCCAAAACCAAGGCAAAAGCTAAAATCTGATGAGATAACTATTTCAACAATGGTTGATGTAGAAAATTGCTTCCCTGATTCAGTTGGAAATTTAGAAAGTTTTAATTGGGCGGTAACTCATACAGATGCAAGGAAACAATTACAGATTTTTCTGGAATCCTATTTTAAGTCTTTTGGTGACTTTCAAGACGCAATTGATAAGAACAACTCCACTCTATTTCATTCTCTTCTTTCGCCGTACATAAATTCTGGATTATTAGATCCCATGGAATGTATTGTTGATGCAGTGAGCCACTTCAATGAATCTAGAAATAACATTCCAATCAATGCTCTAGAGGGTTTTGTTAGGCAAATTTTAGGATGGAGGGAATTCATTAGAGGTGTTTACTGGGAAAATATGCCTCAATACAAGGAAAAAAATTTTTGGTCACATAAAAATAGTTTGAACAACAATTGGTATTCTGGGGAGACAGGGATACCTTTGCTTGACGATGCAATTCAAGAGTCTGTAAACACTGGTTACACTCATCATATAAACAGGCTAATGATAATCTCTAATTTAATGAACCTATCAAATATTAAACCTAAAGAGATCTATCAATGGTTTATGGAAATGTATGTTGATTCAGCTGACTGGGTCATGGTTCCAAATGTATTTGGCATGGGTACATATGCTGATGGGGGAATTTTCTCTACCAAACCCTATATTTGCGGATCAAGCTATATGCTTAGAATGTCAAATTATAAAAAAGGAGAATGGTGTGATGCGGTAGATGGTCTTTATTGGAGATTCATAGAAACAAATAGAGAGTTTTTTGCTAAAAATCCAAGATTAGGCTTAATGTTAAAATCACTTGACAGAATGGATCAAGATAGAAAAATTAAAATTTATAGTGCTGCTGATAAATTTATAGAAAAAAACACCAGTTAAAGATCTTCCAGTAAAAACTCAGATGCAGCAAAAGCCATGCCTGCATTATCATGGGCAATTTCAGGTACAATTTGATACCGCCATCGAAATGGCAGTCTCTTTTCCACCCCTAATTGAACTAAATTGTTAAAAAAGTTTGTCCCCCGCTCTAATCTGTGGCTTCCTTGTTTTTTGGCTTTGCGCATAGAAGGCAAAGAAGGATGCTTGGGATCATTGTCAGCATCACCCAAAAAGACTCCTCCCTTTAACCTGAGAAACCATTCAATCCTTTCAGATGAAATATTCATATTTTTTATACCAAATGGGTAAGGAATTTTATCATCTACGAAAGTGTAGAACCCTGCATTTGCCATAGCGGCTTTGTCAATTCGTGTTTCATTGCTGAGTAATAGGTACCTATGAACAAATTGAGATCCCCCAGAATGACCATAAAGCCTAAAGGTTGAAGTTGATAGCTTAAACCTGGCTTTGAAGTAATCAAAAAGCAGGCCCAAGGTATCTGTTAAATACAGCGATTGATCCTGTAAAATCTTGCCCTTGTTATTGCTCATCATTAAATATGAATATTCAGGAAAAGCGGCTTTAGAAAATTCTGGGGCAATTAGAACAACATTCCTTTTTTCTGCCAAAGGAAGCCAATCATTAATGTATTTTTCTGCTGATCTTGAGGCACCATGCATGATAAAAATAATGACAGTATCCTCATCAATAAGATCGGGTAAAGAATAAAAAATCTTAGCATCAGGTTTATTCCAGTAAGAAAAAGTTGTTTCCTCTATCTGTCGAGCCGTTAAGGCTGTGGCTAAGAAGATAAAAGAAAATAAAAAGAATTGTTTCACTAGTGCTGGTGGTTTGATATTTTTTCTGGAGCTTTGCATTTTCCTCTTTCCCAATCACCTGGCTTACAATCGTAAATAATTCTTCCGTGATCCTTTATTAAGTAATCTAGTATCTGATGAGCATGAGCCCCGAAACCCAGGGAGGCATCCTCCTGCAGTTCTTCAATGGGTATGGTGTAACTTGTCCAATCTTTGGGCGCCCTCCACCCTGGAGGAGCAACCAGTTGAGCTCTAATGCCTGCTATGGGATGAAGCGCACGCCATTCTCTTATTTTATTGGCCATGACTTCAACCAGCTTCGGATATTGATCGGCTAAGTTATTATATTCATTGGGGTCATTGTTGATGTCAAACAATTTGTTTTCTACATTAATCTCTAGCAAGGAGCTTGATATAACCTGTACCAGCTTCCATTTATCATTAAAAACTGTGGTATGAAACTCCCCATAATTTGGGGTCTCAGATGCAAAAAATACTTCTTTATTGAGTTTTATATCTTTTCTATTTTTTATTGCAGGCCACATGTCTCTGCCCCAGATTTCTTTTGAATTCTGCATTGGAACCCCAGAAGCGCTGGCGAGAGTTGGGAAGACATCCATTACAGTCATGATTGATTTAAACTTCGTGCCTGCCTCAATTTTACCTTTCCATTTCAAAGCAGCAATTACCCTAATGCCCCCCTCATAAGTATCACCTTTACCACCTCGTAATGGGAAATTATCAGCGCCGCCCCCAGCGTAAGCAGCACCCCCATTATCGCTGCTAAATAAGATAATGGTCTCCTCTTCAATGCCCTCACTAGCTAAGGTTGCTAAAACTTGCCCAATTGCTTGATCTAAACCATCCACAACAGCAGCATACAAGGGACGAGCACTTGGTGCAAAACCATTCAATGTTCTAGTCCGATCGATTGCAATGCTTCTAGTGAGTTCTCTTGTATCCTCTAAATTTTTATATTTTTCAACAAGGTCTTCTGGCGCTTCTAAAGGCGTATGAGGCGCAATAAAGGGCATATATAGAAAAAAAGGTTTCTCTTTGTCTCTTGCTTTGATCCAGCGAGAGGCCTCATCTGCTAACAAAAATGTTTCATAGCCCTCATCAGTTATAGTCACGCCATTGCGTTGAAAGTCAATCCCACCCTGGTTTGCAAAGGGAGGAAAATATCCAACTTCGGTGTGCATGTGACCATAAAAATCATCAAAGCCTCTAGCATTTGGATGAAAAATTTCTTGAGAATGTCCTAGATGCCACTTTCCAACCATCGCGGTTTGATAGCCAGCAGCTTTAAAGGATTCTGGCATAAAATGCTCGTCGGGATGCACCCCATTATTCATCCATGGCATCACCACAGAATATGCAATGCCTAACCTCAATGGATCACGCCCTGTCATTAGGGCTGCTCTGGTTGGACTACATATTGGGGTTGTATAAAACCTTTCCAAAGACAATCCCTCAGTAAAAAGTGAATCAATCGCTGGGGTATCAATGGGAGCTCCTCTTAAAGAAATATCAGCCCAACCCAGGTCATCAACTAAAAATATGATGACGTTTGGTTTTTTATCTTCAGCAACTGCTATAGAACAAAAAGCTATCAATCCTATAAAAAATGATTTAAGTTTCAAAGTCATAGTCATCTGCATTAAAGTTACTTGTCCAATTCCAATATTCTATCAATCTCCATGGAGATGTGGTAACAACCTTGCCTTTAGAATTTTGATACCAGCTAGAAACTTTCTCATGCTGCCAAACCATCTTTTCATGTCTCTTATTAAATCTATCCTGATATTGCCCTTCAACTTCAGGCTTAACTCTAATAACTTTATGATTATTGCTCAGCATAGATTTAATTGCGGAGCATATATAATTTATTTGACATTCTGAGTTAAAGATAATGCTGCCTGCATGCGCTAAATTAGTTCCTGGCCCATACATTGCAAAAAAATTTGGTAAAGGTGAAAAAGTGATCCCTAAATATGATTGAGGTGAATCTTCGAAGATGCTTCTATAGTTTCCAGACCCACCATCAATGTTCATCGGGTAAAAAAATTCTTGCGCCTTAAAGCCAGTAGCAAAAATTATCGTATCAAATTCAAGCTCCTTTTTAGAGCTTACAATTCCTTTTGCGCTCATACACTCAACCCCCTCATCAAGCAAGCTAACGTTCTCAAGATGAAGTGCCTTTAACCAAGACCCGTTATCTTGGAGCATTCGCTTTCCAAATGGTGGATAATTTGGAATCACCTTATTAATAAGAGTGCTATCTGAAATCTGGGATAACATAGCAGCTGTAAATAATTCTCTCATTTCATCATTCTGCTTATTGATTGAGCCATTGCTATCATCCCAAGCTGGATCAACATACAGTGATTCGAGCAACTGATCTGAACCTGGATAAAAAAGTAAAAACCTGTACCAGCGTGAGTAAAAGGGTAAATTTTCTAAAAGCCATTTTTTATCTTCATCAACTTTTTCATGATACTTAGGATTGGGGAACATCCAAGGCGGAGATCGTTGGAAAATTGTTAGCTCTTTACAAGACTCGGCAATGCTAGGAACAATCTGAAAGGCACTTGCACCACTACCAACCACAGCAACTTTTTTATTAGAAATTACATCAGCATCTGGCCATTGTGAAGAATGAAACATGGTGCCTTGAAATTCGTGCAGACCCTTGATGTCAGGAATTTTTGGCTGGTTAAGCTGCCCAACGCAAGAGATGACAATGTTAATTTTTTCCTTTGTTTTTTTTCCGTTAGACAATGAGTGTAACTCCCATGTATTGCTGGAATTATCAAACTTCATATCTGTAACTTGAGTCCCGAAATATGTATGGTTTTGAATATCATATTTATAAAAACATTTCTTAAAATATTCGAGTAGCTCTGGTTGTTGAGAGAAATGTTCCGACCACTGGTAATTTTCTTCAAAGGAGTAAGAATAAAAATGATTGGCGATATCTACTCGAGATCCTGGATATTTATTTTCATACCAAGTGCCGCCAAGATTATTATTTTTCTCGTAGATTTTATACTTGATGCCTGCTTCAGCCAACTTAATGGCAGCGAGTATTCCAGACATTCCTGCACCAATAATCAACACCTCCATGCTTGACTTCACTTTGGCTGGCTGTTGATTCAAATCATGTCCATTGAGGTTTAGCTCTTTTAACATCATAGGAATATAGTCTTTCTGGACATTTTCACCGACAATAAAATTCATCATCTTATGCATCTCTTCGTTAGAAGGGATATACACATCATCAAGTGTGGAGTTTAAATAAAAACTTTCTATTTCGTTTAAAGCTATTTTTTTAATTTTTTCTTTCTCTTGAGGGGTGAGAAATCCTTGGGTTTCTCCGAGCACAGCCTGTTTGGGCTTGGGCAATTTATCTAATATTGAAATATCTTTTGTAAAATGGACTAATAGAGCCGCAAGAACAGGAAAACTGGCTGCATTTAAAGCTTTTTTAAGAGTTTCTTTATGAACATTCATGGTCATTTAATTATGCCCCTAAAAGCATTAAGGTTTATAGTAAATAATTAAAATGTCTGACTATTCAAAAATTATCGAAAAGATTCACTCTTCTCCATTTAGGTTTGTAATAGTTTCAAGCGGAGGAGGAACCAATGCGATTTCAGAAATCCTAAAGATTCCTGGAGCAAGTAAATCAGTGTTGGAAGCATATGTTCCTTATGCGAGGGAATCTTTAGATTATTACCTACTCAAACAGCCTGATCATTACTGCAGCTTAGATACAACTTTAAGCATGGCCGCAAAAGCATATAGCGCAGCAAAAAAAATCGATCTAAACAGTAATCACAAAAATTTATTAGGAATTGCAGTCACAGCATCACTTGCAACAAATTACCTAAAAAAAGGTGAGCATAAATTTTTTATTGCCATACAAACATACAAGTATTCATCTAGCTTCTCTTACTCATTAAAAAAGGGTGAACTAACTAGGGAGCAAGAAGAGCAGATCGTAACTGAGCATATTATTAAAGCCATTGCGCAAGCATGTGGCATAAAAAATATTTCGATCCCTCAATCTTCTTCTTTAGCAACCAAGACAGTTAAGGCTGAAAAAAGCTGGGTGCAATTAGTCGATAATAAAATTGATTTTGTGGCTTCATCTAATCGTGTCCCTGAGTTAATTTTTCCTGGTTCATTTAATCCCTTTCATTCAGGACACAATTCTATGAGCGAATTGGCGCAAAAAAAAACCGGATTGGGTCTCGCCTATGAAATATGTATTCAGAATGCAGACAAACCTCCATTGTCATATCATGAAATTGAAAAAACCTTAAGTCAGTTTCAACATGGACAGGATTGGGTGCTAACTAAAGCCGGGAAATTCACTGATAAAGCATTTCTTTTCCCTAACTCTGTATTTATTATTGGTGCAGATACCTTGACAAGAATTCTTGATGAAAAATTTTATTTAAATCGAAAAGATATGCTTGATCAATTAGATTTATTTAATAGTCATAATATAAACTTCCTGGTCTTTGGCAGAAAAATTAACAATAAATTCATAAGCTTTGATCAAGTTACCATTCCAGAACACATAGCTAAAAGATTTGTTGGATTCGCTGAAAATATTTTTAGAGATGATATTTCTTCAACTTTGATAAGAAAGGAACAAGACTAAAAATATTAAAAAATTTATTATAATATTTGATATAGGCTTTTGATAAAACTGGGGGGTTTTTATGAAAGGTTTCTTACCCAAAAAAGCGCCAGCAAAATTATACTCAATTGATTCTAGCTCTTGCATCAGAATTCAAGAGATTTGTAGCAACCTACCAAAATTATTACTAACTGGAAAGTTGCATTCAACAATTGATAGGCTTTCAGGAGAAGATCTCTCCATTAAAAGTTTATTAATTAATCAAAAAGATCAAGACCTACAACTTGCCATGTCGCATTTAAGTTTTATTGCTCATGCATACATATGGGGAGATAAAAAGCCTCACAGCAAACTGCCGAGCGTTCTTGCAAAACCATGGGTTGAAGTTGCAAAACAACTAGGTCGACCTCCCATACTAAGCTATGCAAGCTATTGCTTAGACAACTGGTTTTTGATTGATGAAGATGAAGAAATCACATTAGAAAATGTTGGTTTAATAAATAACTTTTTAGGTGGAGTGGATGAAGATTGGTTTGTGACCGTTCATGTTTGCATTGAAAATGCAGCTTCCAGCGCAATTGAAGCATGCAAAAGAATATCTCAATGTGATGAGAGCTCTTCAGAAAAAGAGATATTAACTTTGCTAAATCAAATAGTGAAATCAATGAAAAAAGTAAATTTAATTTTTTCAAGAATGCCTGAAAAATGTGATCCATACATATACTATCATCGGGTGCGTCCATTCATCTTTGGAACTAAAGATAATCCTAGTCTAAAACAGGGTCTGATATATGAAGGTCAATTTGAAAATAAACCTCAATTCTTCAGGGGTGAAACCGGAGCTCAAAGCAGCATAATTCCCTCACTTGATGGAGCATTGCAGATCTCTCATACGAAAGATCATTTAAGACATTATCTAAATGAGATGAGGGATTATATGCCACCAAAACACAGAGAATTTATTAATACTATTGAGAAGAACTCAATGTTAAAAAAACTTCTTAACGATTCAAGCAGGCTGATAAATAAATACAATGATTGCCTAGAGGAAATTAGGGCTTTTAGAGCTCAGCATCTTGAGTATGCTGCAACTTATATTCATAAACAATCTCAGATTAAAAATCCATTCGGCAGAGGAGGCTCAACTATTACAGGGACAGGCGGAACACCTTTTATGAGTTACCTAAAAAAACATCGGGACGAGACCGAGGCTCAGAAGAAATAGAACTATTTGCTGTGAGGCGGCAGTTTAGCTTCAACAAACCATTCGTGAATTTGTTTGGCAGGATTAAACTTTTTTAATCTAAGTTTTTGGTTTTCAATGACTAGTTTTTTTGTCTTAACCGCGAGGTAATGATAGGTATGACTATCTCTAGACTCGCTTTCAGGAATTAAATAGACCTTAGTTTGTTTCTTTTTGCTATCTGCCATAATGGATCTGATTATACCGAAATCAATTCATTTTCCCATTTAATTTTAAAAAAATATTCACAAATATCTATGTTCTAAGTATTACTAATCAACTAGAATTAGCGCGTCATAAACCAAATATGCTAAAGAAACTGTCAAAAAAATTATTAGGGCTTCTTGCCACGATGCTAGTTGCATCATTTTTAGTTGCGCCAAATATTATGGCTAGCAGCATATTGCTCGATGGCACCCTATCTCCTGACGAGTGGAGTCAAGCAACAACATATGATCTGGAATATGAGATTATGCCCTCTCGCAATGCCCCGGCAAATCTTAAAACAACTGCCTATGTTAAATTCGATGAAAAATATTTATATATTGGGATAAAGGCATTTGGAGATCCCAGTAAAATCAGAGCAACCCTAAAAAACAGGGACCAGTCCTGGAACGAAGACTATGTTGCGCTGATGGCAGATCCATTCAAGGATGGAAGATATGGTGTTTTGATTGGCGTAAATGCTTTAGGAGTTCAGCTTGATGAAAAGAATACAAGCTCTGGTTCGGATGATTCCTGGGATGTGCTATTTGAATCTGCAACAGCATTTCAAGATGACGGTTATTCCGCTGAGTTAATTATTCCATTTGCAGAATTACAACTGCCTGATACAAAAAGCCAAACATGGAAAATGGGATTTATAAGAAAATCTTTTCAGGCTGGAATTCAAACTGTATTTGCCTCATTTAAAAATCTTCCAGCTGAAACTTGTTGGGCTTGCCAAGTCGATGAAGAAGTATCGCTTGGATCACCTGAGAAAATTTATCGAAGTTATTTATATCCCTATATTTTTCTTAATCAATATGGTGATAGACCTGTTAAAAAATTTAAATTACAGAATCCAGATTATGAATTAGGAATTACTGGTTTATATGATTTAACCAACGCCTCGTCAATTGAATACACCGTTAATCCAGATTTTTCTCAGATCGAGTCAGATGCTCCCGTGATAATGGAAAATCAAACTTTTGCTATGTCATATCCTGAAAAAAGAACTTTTTTTCTTGAAGGCTCTGAACTTCTTAGGTCAGACACTCAGACTGTCTACACTCGATCGATTACCAATCCTTTGGGAGCAATAAAATATACCAATCAAGGTAAAGATAGCTCAATCTATTTATTGCAAGCAACAGACTCAGACTCACCCTATTTGGCCGCTGGTCAATATAGATCGTTTAGGGGCAATGCAGGTAAAAGCAGAGTAACGATAGGAAGATTTAAAAAAAATCTTGCAAATAAGTCTCATTTAGGCCTTATAGCAACAAATAGAGATTTTCATGCTGGGGGTTCAGGCTCTGTGGTTGAGTTTGATAGTTTATTTAATATCTTAGATAACTATATTTTAGATTTAAATTATGCAAGGAGCGATACCAAAGAGGGTTATATAAATTTTATCGACACCGATGAGACCTTTGCTGGAAGGACATACAAAATGGATGGAGAGTCTTTTTCAGGGGTTGCTAAAAATTTCCGGTTACGGAGAGCTGTAGATAGTTCCAATTGGGGGGTTAGATTTAAAGACGTCTCTCCTACTTACAGAGCCCATGTTGGCTTTGTGGGGAGAAATGACTACAAGAGTAGAAACTATTGGTATGGGAGAACCTACAGATCAACGGGAACACTAAGAGTCATAAATTTTAATTGGAATAATAGAAATAGAATAAACTTTAGAAATCAAAAAACTCAAGAATTTTATGAATTTCGAATTGGTGTTGAAACAGATTTTAATTTCCAGGGGCAAATTGAGTGGCAAATTAAGCCGAGCGAGAAATTTGATGGGGTTCAGTATGGAAAACAAACTTCATTAGAAATCAGGGGCCAATACCATCCATCTGAAAGCTTTTTTACTAATTTTGAGATTGAAAAAGGAGATGCAATCGCATACAGGATAGATAATCCCGAGATTGGAGATGCACTAGAATACAGTTTATATAATGTATTTAGATTTTCAGATAATTTTAAAATTGCTCTAGGGCATAGATACTCAGAACTAAAAAATAAAATAACAGATCAAGAATTTTATGCTGGTGAGATTAATAGGTTTGAGATTGACTATCAGATTGATGGCGCCTTATCTACCAGAGCTATAATTGAAAAAAATGATTTCAGCGATGATTATTTTCTTGAGGCTTTGATCCAGTGGAAGCCCAACCCTTATACCATATTTTATGCTGGAGGGACTCAGTTCTACAAAGAACCAAATCCATTCAGCGATAACATAAGACTAGAAACTTCGCAGATTTATGCAAAATTTCAATATTTTTATAACCCAAACAAATAAGAATTAATTAACAATCAACAACTCTTCCTGTTGCTCGACCGCCCTTAATAGCAATTGAGTTAAGATCAAAATTAATTCCTTCCTCAGTCAAAAATAAACCCCTAACTTGAATTTTAGTTTTATCTAATCCATCTTTCTCAAGACATGAGAGCGGTATGTTAATGGTTGTCCAATCTGTCATTAAGGCTGTTGGAAGCGCGATGGAACCTCTGCAATTATTGCCGCAACCAACGCTGAAATATAAAGCAGGATCAGACAGGCTATTTATCCGCATCACTATCTCATAAAAAGGTGATTGCATACTTGCAAGATTGACATAAGATGAAGCTGAAATTCCAAATGCTTGCAAGGCTTGGTCATCAACAAAAACTATATTCTTAG
>Ga0255762_10000118_pt1 | contig 64904 bp, 80 predicted proteins | sample 101ome_16_FD_179962 | JGI IMG/M metagenome (GOLD analysis project Ga0255762, IMG submission 179962) | Coastal salt marsh microbial communities from the Groves Creek Marsh, Skidaway Island, Georgia - 101401AT metaG (version 2) | ecosystem: Environmental > Aquatic > Marine > Intertidal zone >...
ATATCAACAAGATCTCTTGTCCTTACTGTCGGATTTATAAACGGATCTTTGATTTGTAATTCTTTCTTGAATACATCTATGATAAATTCTGCCTTGTTGAGTTCTTCTTTTATTTGTAACATATTAAATTAGATTAAATTAAATAACTTGAAAGGGAGCGGACTTGCCATTCGCCCCCATGTATCAAGTAAAAAAAACAAAAATTAAATCAGAACGGCAAGTCGTCATCAGCAGGAACTGTTTGTGCCTGTACTGAAGCTTGTTGTTGGGTAGGCTGTCCTTCTTGTTGTTTAGAAGGGAATACCTTACCGAGATTGTATCTACTCTTTGTTTCAGAGTTGTAACCTGATAAGGACTTTGATCCATCCTCCCAAGTTGTAAGGTCAAACCATACTGTCTTTCCGTACTGATCGCTTTCAGTTACAGCTTTTGGTGTTTCCTTCATTAGTCTTCCGAGTTCTGTTGCGTTTAATGCAATTCGCTCTTTGTTTGTTGGTTGTGCCATAATTGTAATTTTAAGTTAATAATTGATTTAAATTGTTGAGGTACTCTCTGGCAAGGGTAACTCGGTTATAGATTGCATCTATGTCTTTCTGGTTTCTTTCGACCATAAATTCTTTAATCCTGTGTCTAGGGTTTATATCTTTAAACTTGTGAGAGTCCCAAACCTCTTGTTCGAGTTCCTCTGGTAATTCAATCATCCCAAGCTTAGACCTAATCCTTTTCATCTCATCAAAGATTAGTTCATCAGGTGTGTCAACAAGACAATAAACTAGCTTTGATTCTTCAAAATCTGTCAAAGCCATATACCCTTGAAGTTGCCAATAATAGTCTTTCTCAGGAACATCTTCGTCAGTCAAAGGAAATGTTTTGTGATTCCATGAGCATTTAATGTCCACTAAAGTGTCTGCAAAGAGGTCTGGCTCTCCAGTTATGTACTCGTTGTTATACCTCTTTGTGTTCTTTACAACATCCCTTGCGATATATTGTCCATACATTGCAATAGCCTCTTCTTCAGCCATGATACCTTTGTCAAGGTATTTGGACTTTATTTGTCCAGATTTACCGTATAGTTCCTCTTTAAATATCTCGCCCAAGTAAGTTCTCGTGCCCACTGCAAGCAGGTCCTTCTTGTTTCTTGGTTTCGTCATCAACTTACCAATGGACGAGCATCTAAAAAGGTAATTATCAAATAAGATTTTACTCATGATTTTTTATTTTTTTCATCTGTTGGATAATTGTTTTTGCTCTTTTATGTAATATGTTTTTTGAAAAAACAGAAAGAACATCTTCATAATTAAGCAAGTCTTTGGTGATTTTATTAAACTCTTCACTCAACTCAATACTCATGTTTCTTCTTATTATAGCAATTTCATCTATAGTTGTACATGAATACGCTGTGTTTGGCTTTTTAGATCTGTTATTTATTTTCTCACCTACCTCTTTTATAAATCCAGATTGATGAAGCTCAGTGAATCTTGGAGCCACCTCATTAAATTTCATTTGGTAAATTTCGCAAACTTCTTGAGGGGAAACGGGTTGATGTTTTTGTATGTATTCATATATTTTCAACCTTCTTTTTGGCAGACTATCCATTATACTCTTGTAGGATTCGTTTCTATTTAAAGTAGAAATATTCATAACTATTTTCTTTTAAAGTCCTCTGATTCATCTTCTCCAAAAACCCCTAGTTCATAGAACCCTGTGAGTTTTAGTACTGCACGAGACATTGCTCGTTTCTCTGCCATCTCCATGACATACCAGGTGTTACAGTTACCACTCTTATAGTCTCCTTTAAGAGCAGAGCCAAATGTTTCTATTGACGCACCTTCTTTGTCTGCATTTGCTTTCACAACTGCAAACTCAGGTTTGCATTCAATAACATCGTAATGTATTTTGATTTGCTCTACGCCCTGTATCTTGTCGATACCTGCACGAGTAATGATCGTGTAGTGTTGGTGCTTGAATACCTCATCTGGTGTGAGGTCATACTTCTTGTATAGCTTCGCTATCTTTTCTCTGTTTGTTGCCATAATTTGATTTAATTTGATTTATATGTATTACTTTATTTAAGTTGAACCCATTCAAAGCACTCTTGTGTCGGTTGATAGAAGCCTCTGTGGCGTCCTTTTCATTGCTCTGTAGTGTCTCAAGCTTATCGAAGTGATAAGAGTAGCACAGAGCGTCTGATAACGCCCTTAAACCGCATTCATATGCATACTCGACAAAAGAGTCTTCGTAGGGTCTGTAAATGTCAACGGCAGTATCTAATAAACTATACGTACCATTTTCATCTTTCTCAAGTTTAACTCTTGGTAGGAAGTATTGTTGCGAGCCATCAAGGAAGTCAATCCTTGAAGCTGTATCCATAGTCTTCCACACCACGCTTAACTTGTACTGTCTATCTCTCTCCATTAAATTCTTTCTGTTCGTCTATAATTTCATTTAGTTCGGCTATAATGCCATCTTGAAACTTGACTTGTCTTTGAGACATTTCTAATTCATACTCAAGCTTTGATACCTTCTCATGAAGCTCTCTTTTTTTGTCGTAGAGCTTGTAGACTTGTTCTAAAGCCCATTCTCTTTGCATATTTTCAAATGTTTGTTCCATAATTATAATAGTATTAGTCTTAAGTATTCTTTTAGTTCATTCATCCTACCGCTTAATGCTCTCATCTCTTCTGCTTTCTGATACAGTTCGATGTCACTAAGCTCATGTAGGTCTTTGACTATTCTGGTCATTTTCATGTGTAGATTGAATATGTGATCCCTCACTTTCTCCACATGACTTCTCTTCTTGCTTTTTAGATTTATCATATAACATGTTATTTCTGTTTGGCGTTGCTAAAGTACCAAAATATTCCTCTTCCATCCAATGAAGTTCCACTCTACTTGAGTATTCATACCAAGTCTCATCTAAAGTTCTCTTAATTCCACTCATAGTTTCTCGGATTCATAGTTCAAATGTCTTGATTCATAGCATCCTACACTACAATAGGAATCGTTGTAATCAGGCTCTGCATCTCCGCTGTCTACACCGAGTTTAGAGCCACAAGTTTTACAATAATTAAATTCTTGCTTTAATTTGCCTACCAATGCATCCTTTACTTCAGGAGAAAGATGGCTGAAATCGAATATACTCATGATGTTGTTGATATTTGCTGTGATGATAGTGAACGTTTCACTTTGCTCCACCACACATTCATTTTGTATGCGTTATTGAATTGCCTTTGTGTCATTGCTCTGAACCGAACCACACCATCTGCCCCTTTGTAGGAGCAGACGTGCAATCCTGTCTCAAGCTTTTTAAAGTTATCCATTTAAAGCTGTGAATAAATCTATCTTAGCTTCATTTTCTCTAACATCCAAGTACTCTAATGGAGTGTAAGTGTTTCCTTTATAACTTACAGTAACAGTTACCTTGTTTGACTTGGTGTTTTCAACTACTGACTTATTGTTGTCTTTAGTTGTAGCCTCATTTTTCATAGGCGTGTAGCGTCTTAACGCACTCTCAATCGTAGACTCTCTAAGCCATACCCCATACTTGTTGTGGTAAGCCTTTTGAATCACACGAAGGTCTTGACCCTTCTGATTGTAAATAAACTGAAGGTTTGCATTGGGAATACGACCTCTGTAAAATTTAGTGGGTTTTCTTCCTCTTCTTGTCATTGTACTCATAGTTAATTAAATTAAATTTCGCCTACTCTATAAGGTTTTCGGCATCCCCTTTAGCTTCAGGAGTAGGACTCGAACCTACCCTTTTCCCATTCTCAGCTCTCTTACTCAATGTGCACCTTGAGTCCTCGTCTTCAAGCGAATGTAATGTGCTACCGACTACACTATCCTGATGTTTGATAAAGGGAGGTAATTCCTCCCTTGTTAAATTAATAACCCTTCTCACTCAACAAAGAGTTTTCAAGATTAGACACTCTGTTTCTCATTATAACGTGTGCCGAAATAAACTGAAACAATCTGTCATATTCATCCTTAGATTTGAGTTGAAACAACACATTGCCAACTACCCTAAATCCAAGATAGAATGATGCAATAAAGTTTTCTTCTAAATCTAAATTTAATCCGTTCTCGTTAAACCACACTTTAGTGCCATCGGGCTGTGTGTATAATTCAACAAGTCCTTCAACAGCTTTTTGCTTGTCCTCCAATCCTTTGATTTCTACATCAAAAGAAACGTTCTCATTCGATTTAATTAAAATATACTTTTCGAAATTTTCGTGAGGCTCTCAACCCCTTTTATTAAATTGTGCTTACTCTGTAAGGTTTTCGGCATCCCCTTTTCTGTTCGCAAGTTAATAACAATGTTTATAATTTCCAAATTTATTTTTAACTTACTGATTATCTGTCGTTTAGTGTCCAATATATAGCCACGAATGAAGCTATACTAATAATTGTCCAGGCACTAATCATTCCTTTATGTATTTTATATTCTCATTGTATTGTCTAATCAGAAAATCTTGCTGATGGTCTGGAAGATCTTGTACGTTTACAACGCTATATCCTTTGTGTAACCTTGTTTCTTTCCTTGCCTCAGCACTAACCCCATAAATTCTTGGGGGTCTGTTAAAATGCTCTTGGAGAATCTTATCCTCCTTTTTGTTGTACAGAACAAACTCCTCTTGTTCCGTTACGTTTGGGTAGTACGTATAGTTTTTCATATTTATTTGATTTTAATTGTTTAGTGTTGATTGTTTTTCTATCCATCTTCTAAATCCAATAGCCACATCTCCATCGTGCCAATTATCCCAGTCCGCAGTATAATAAACATCCCAATAAACAAACTCTACTATGTTTTCAAAATTGCTTGGCACATCTATTCCTATTCTGTGAAATATTTCTATTAACATCGAATTAATTTCATCCCATTTTTTAGCATCTATTTTATTATTTGTTATCTCCATTTTCATTTGATTTTAATTTTACTCATTACTTCCTTAATTATTTCTTCGATGAAGTCATACTTTTGGTCGATTATTGCATCGTACCATTGTGGAGGAATGTCGAAGTACTCCTCAACGTGTTCTCTTACTTTCTCTTCTATCATTTCGGATAGATCTCTGATTATTTCGTGTGCTGTATCTGATACTGCATTGTCAAATACGTCCTCGAATGGGTCTGTGTCATAAGGTGGATATCTCATAATGTTTGTTTTTATAGTTTGTTATATTTTCTCATATCTTCAAATACTTGTTGTATCACATGGTCGTTGTCGCTTTCTTGTATTGTGTTGACAAGCCAAGTTATCTCATCTATTGGGTCTGAACATTCAGTCAGTATCCAATCAGCATATTTCTCTGCTTCTGTTTGTGTTATTCTCATAATGTTTGATTTAATTCGATTAATTCATCTATACAATACTTTTTTAATTCTTGTTTTGTCATTTTATTGTTGGTTTTAGATTAATAATATACTCTGAATACTGAGTTGCAATTGCCCTTGCCATTCCTGGAAATGTCTTACTTCTCAATGTTCTCCTTTCTTCTGGGGTCTTAGCTTTTGCTAATGCATCCATATACCATTGTGCTTGTCTTTTCTTTTTTCCATTCTTATCTGTCCATTCGAAGAAGTCGCCTTTATCAACAACATCTGTTGGCTTGAGAAGAGGAAGGTTCTTTGTCCAAAGACACGTTTGCTTTGATGCTTTATCTCCAAACATGTAGGGCTGAACAATTTGATTAGGCTTCCTTATTTGTGATGATATAACGCTTATTGGATTTTCAATAGCTATATGTTTTATTGGGGCATCCATCAGTTGCTTGACAAATAATAACGCTTTATCTCTGTTCTCCCATCGCTCTTGATTCTTTGAGCCATCCTTGTTGTATAGCCATCTGTTACCGCTGACTGCTAAGAATGTGCATGGAGGATGAGCAATCATTAAATCGTATTTTCCACTATATGCTTCCTTCAATGCATCTCCTTGTATGTGCCATTCGGGATGACCACCACTACAAGGGATCAAGTCGCAAGAATAGGCTTCGTGTCTAAGTTTTCTAAATTCTTTTGTTATCGCTTGGCTTTCTTCACAAGCTACTAATACTTTCATAATTACTTATTTTGTTTTATAAATTCTTTTATTTTATATTCAATAATTGCCAATTGATATGGTGTTATGTCTCCGCTTTTTAGGTTATAATCCTCACAGATTAAATCCCAATCTACGTATCTGTCGATATCAAAATTTTCCATATTATTTATATTCTTGTTTTGCTCCTTGTTCGTTATGGTATACTTCGTATAGCCAATCTTCAATAGACATTCCATCTTCGTATTTCACACTTGTAAGTGATGCTATTGTATTCTCGTTTTGAATCTGTTCCTTACTACCCCAATAATCGGGTAGGTGTATTCGTTCCATTTCTTGTAAGACAAATTGTTTTAAGCTTTCCATTTTTTGTTAGGGTTTTTATCGTTAATAAATGTTTTTCCAAAGGCAAGAATGAATAGTCTTTCTTGTTCTTTTTTTGTTATCGTTTTGTTGTTAAATTTTCTGTAAAGTCTTTTATATTCTTCCATTCCGTTTGATTTTAAATTAATTTTCCTTCTTCTGTAAATTCATATTCGTTTGCTTCAATCGTTTCAATGATTGCTTCTTCGCTTGTAAGGTATTCGTACTCATCCCTCAGCCATCTTAGTATCTCGTACTCCAAATTCTTCTTTAAATCGATTGTAATACCCTCTACATCCTCATCAAATTCATCGTATAATTCCATCTTGACTGAATAGCCATCTGTATCATTTCCCTCCCCATGATGCTTTACAAGGGCATCCCATTTCTCTATAAAGTCTTTAGCATCTTTCACAATTTCCATTGCTTGACCAAATGTGCCTACAATGTTTGTTGCTATTTCATATCCTCCCTCTAAAAATTCAATCTCACATTCTTGTCTTCTTCCTATGTCAAAGGAGTTAACTTTTATCCCACATTCTCGCAATGTTTCGTATGTGCAATCCCACCAATCAAATTCTACATTGATATGAATATTATCCTCGATAACTTGCAATTTTGTTTGTTCATCTAATTCGTCAAACTTGTACGCTTGTAATTCTATTGTTCTCATTTTATTTAGTTTTTAATTTTTTTGATAATTTATTTATTTTTATTTCTAAACATTGTATGTAGTCCATAAAAGAGTTTATGTAATATTTGTCATCAGTTTTAAGTTCTTCTAATCTGTAATTGAAGTAATTAAATCCATCATCTACTGTGTCAATTAGTTTCACTTCTTTTACTTTCATTGTGTTTGGATTTGTGAGGGGGAATCTCACCCCCTCGTTATTTGTTTTAAATTGTTTCAAGTTGTTCGTTGTATCTGTTTTCAATAGCCTTTAAATCTCTTTTTAGGCATCCTCTTTCAATCTTTGAGTTTAATTGTACCCCTACCCTTTGACAGTATCTCGAAAGGCTCTCAAAGTCTGTTGAAATCTTGTTAAATTGGGTTAGTATTGCTTTTGCTTCTTGCTCGTATTGTGAGCCATACCCATACTGAAACGGCATCAAAAATACTTCCTCTGTTTCTGTTCCTTTGTTTAGGGTTATCGTTCCCGCAAAATAACTGTTTCCGTTTACCTTGTCAAACCATTCTTTGGATCGAATGTCTATTGTCTTTGTTTTCATTGTGTTTGATTTGTGGAGGGAGTTTCCTCCCCTCCGTTGGTTTATATGTTTATGCTACTTCTGTTTTTTCGTTGTATCTGTCTACGGCATGACCTACCAATTCTCTGTCGGTTGCAAAATCATAAAGCATTGCAAAAGCGAGTTGATAGATTGAATTAATCTCAAGACCTAATTCATTTTCTTCAAATTCTGTGAATGTTCTGAGGGCATTTATCACGTCAAATTGAGTGCTATAATATATTAGCATATCGTCTAAAATTTGCATGAGGTTTTCCTCTAATTCTGTGTAGATGTCCTCTTCATCTTTTCCGTTTTCATTGTCGTACAAAATGACGTCTTCAATGTATCCTATTAGATTGTTGATGACTGCTTCTCTTACTTCAAATTCTGTTTTCATAATAATAAAATTTAATTGTGTTTGATTTTAATTAATATTTGATAAATGTATTTAGTTGTTTTTTGATATCATAGAAATTTAACATTTCATTAAGAAAGGGAGGAGCCGAGACCCCTCCCGATAATTTTTGATTATAATTCTAATCTGTTTAATCTATCAGAAATTTTTTCAAGTTTGCCAATAATATTGTTTTGGGTAACAGAACCGCATTTCACTTGAATAGCTAAAATTTCTACTTGTGCGATAATACTACCGACTTCTTGGGCTCGGTTCATTCGTTCTGTGTGTAACTCTTGGGAATGATGTGTAATAGTTTTCATGTTATTTTGTTTTTGATTACATGGCAAACATAAGGCGGGAAAGTAATACCATCCAAAATTTTAACAAAACTTTAACATTTGAAACCATTTTACTGGGGTTGCGAGATGGTTTGCACGAATGGACACAAAGCAAATTTTAGGCAATTCCTATGATTTACAAGGGATTAACCAGGCTGGAAAGGATTGTATTTGGTGGGGGTTTGTGTGGGGGATTTGCTAAATGCGTTGGTGGTTATTCCATTGCTCAGCCCATGCAATGCAAAACGTAAAACTTTAACCGCTCCAATAAATTAAAGCTAGATAGTAGCTACCACACGGACAGACATAAAGCAAAACCTAAAAAGTTTGTTGACGTTGACAAAAAAAGGAATGGGGGTGGGTTGAGAGAAACGGTTTTCTGTGGAAGACGTGGAGTGTATATTGTATATATAACCCACAACCTCTATACATCTCATAACCTCTATATATCCTCTCCTATACTCTTCCTTGTCTTTTGCAAGTAAATGGCATACTTTTGTGACATTTAATATGTATACTATATGTGTTACTTTATTTGGCACAAAATCATGCCAACTGTTGTATGTACAAATGTTATGTTATGTTTTGTTTTGTAAAGAATATTGTATTATATTTGATTAATCTTAAAGATTTTATTTGTTTCATAGTTTGATTGAGGGAGGTTTCAGTAGGTTGAGCCTCCCTTTTTCTTTTTTACCTTTGGATCATGTTTATTATAGCATTCACATTCCCTAATGCCATGATGTTAGGGTTCGAGTACTTCGAAGAGAACGATACATTGCAGTTCAATGAGTTCAATCTGTATCTTTTGTTCCTTTCTGTGGCATACAGATGGAGAAATAATGGAGAGAAAATACAAAACTTAGATCTTTAGTTACAAAATTGTGTTATATTTGTATTATAAATTTAATTTATTTTACAAATGATTGAAAAAGACATCGATTTTAATGAAGATGCGAGGTATAAGTTGACAAATGGAGTCAATAATCTTGCAAATGCCGTCAAACAAACTTTAGGAGCGGCAGGAAATACAGTTATTTTAGAGGATGAGATAGGCAGACCGCATGTAACTAAGGATGGGGTTACAGTTGCTAAGAGCATCAACCTATCAGATCCAGTGGAACATCTTGGAGCTACAGTTGTAAAGCAGGCATCTATAAAAACTGCTGACGAAGCAGGGGATGGAACTACAACTTCTATCGTTATCACACAAGAACTCATAAACAGAGCATTCGAAAAGATAGAAAACAAGAACCTCAACGTCACCAAGCTTAGGAATGCCTTAGAGACGCTGTCCCATGATGTTATAGAAGGAATAAAGAAGAGGTCTAAGGAGGTTACTGAAGAAAACCTTAAGAGTGTAGCTACAATATCAGCAAACAACGATTCAGAGCTTGGAAATATTATAGCAGATGCATACCTAAAGGTTGGAGTTGATGGTGCTGTGACTATAGAGGAGTCTATGACAAAGGATACCTATACAGAGATTGTAGAGGGAACAAGAATCAAAAGAGGGTTTGACAGTCCATACATGATCACGGACAAGGAAAAGAATCAAGCTGTACTTGAGAATCCACTTGTATTGATCTCCGACAAGAAGATTACCGTTGTGGAGGACATAGAGCCTTGCCTAAGAGTGGCTATGCAGTCTAAGCGTCCTATGCTAATTATATCAGATATGGAGACCGCTGTAATGAACTTGCTCAATGTGAACAAAGCAAGAGGTGTTGTAAGCGTTAATGTGGTAGCCCCAGAGGGGGTTGGGCTAAATCGATTTGAGCTTTTAGAGGACCTGGCTATCATGACAGGAGCTGTCCTGGTATCTGATGAAACAGGGAATGACTTTACAGCAATAGACGAAAGTTTTCTTGGGGAAGCTAAAAAGGCTGTGTCTACAGATAAGGAGACTATTATTAGTTTAAAATATGAAAAAACAGCTGACGCTGTTAAAGAACGTGCCGAGATGGTTAGGGGGATATTGAAAAAGAAAGAAGACGTATCTAACACTTGGCATTATAAAGATAGACTATCACGTCTATCAGGGGGGATTGCCGCTATTCATGTAGGAGCACTCACTGAAGTTGAAATGAAAGAGAAGAAGGACCGTGTAGAGGATGCCATATTTGCAACTCGTGCAGCATTAGAAGAAGGAATTGTAGCTGGTGGAGGAGTATCCCTGTACAACGCAGCTATGGATATGCAGACGAGATACTTCAAAGAAAAGGATAATGAAATGAAAGAAGCGTGTGCTATCCTATCAGCGGCATTAACCTCCCCTATCAAACAAATACTTGCAAATGCCTCTATGAGTTATGACGAGTTTGTGGAAAGAATAGATAGCGTTAGAAGACGCAACTACGGATACGATGTAAAAAAGAAAAGATTTGGTAATATGTTTACAATGGGAATCATTGATCCGTTCAAGGTCACAAAGAATGCCCTACAGAACGCCATATCTGTATCTATAACAATCTTGACAACAAACTGTGTAATATCAAATAAACGAGCATGAAAGCAATAGGATCATATATCGTTCTCAGAAAGCAAGAGGAGGAAGTTAAAAACAAGAGTGGTCTTATAATGACACAGTACACCGATAAGGATATTCGGTACAAGCTTGCTGAAGTTGTTTCAGCAGGAGACGATGTAAAGGGTTTACAGCCTGGAGATAAAGTTTACTATGACTCTGCTGCTGGATCCGACATACGCATTGATGGAGAAAAACTCACAGTTGTACCCGATAGACAAATCGTAGCTGTGCTTTGAGAGTGTTTGAGCTTGAAAATGATAGTATAGTACTAAAGACGAGTCATGACTTTCGTGGTTGTGACTTTGTCTGGTACGACAATCCTGTGGATCACTTCGACTTAGAGACTATAGATCATAGGGTTATATCATTCGAACAGCTCAAGTACTATGCAGAAATACTGTTCTATCTCAACCCTGATATTGATTTTAAGATCTTTCAAGGCATCTTTAGGTGGATAGGTAATAGAGAGAGTGGAAAAACTATAAGAACGTATTCTACGGCTCGTGTCGATCAAATGACAGAGGAGGTATATAAGGTTAGGAAAGATCCATACTGCCGAAGAATGAGAAGAGTAGTCTTCAATCCAGAGATTATTATTTCTTTCGAAGAGAAAATGTCGATTACAGCAAGACTATCGAAGAGAGGAATTAACTATACTGAGATGGATATATTGCGTGCAATAGACCAAATGTCTCATAGTCAGTTAGTTATAAACCAAGAGATGATTGCTTCGCATTTAACTTGCAGCAGAAGAACAATAAATAGGCTAATGACAGATCAAATTAAATCAAAAATACAGACAGAAAACAAAAGAGTCAAAAGAGAAAAGGCTATATCGAGTGCTATAGAGTGGATAGATGTCTTGTCTGATTCTGGTAATGAAGTTAAAATGCAGGAACTCAAGAGTTTAACTAATATCAGAGACTACACAATAATAAAAGAAGCTATTCATCGTTATGAGATTGGGTTTTAGAGTTCATCTTCTTTATTATCTTTTTGTATACCTTATCCATGTGAGATTTCCCTTTGAATATTTCATTTCTGTAGGGGTCTTCGGAAATGATTTCTTCTTGCATAAGCTTCTTATACAGGTGGTTACATATTCTTTTTGACTTTATAGTCAACTCCCATAGGTTTGACCTTTGAGTTTCTTTACGATCCCTCCATTTTTTTATATACCCTTGCTGAACCATAGATGCGAATCTATTCTTATCCCAGCTCATTGTTCTGGCAAAATGATTGAACGTGTCTTTAGTGAATACGGTTTCATCGTATAAGAACAAAATCATGTCGAGCTCAGCATCTGTCAATTCGTATTTGCTTTTCATATAATACTTGACAACCCTCCAATACTTAAGGAAGTTGTGTTGTCTGGGTCGATACTGATATGTTGGGGTTTTCGGTGGTTTTTTTATTGCGTAAAATCGCTTGTACATATGTTATGCTGTATGTGGTTAACAAATATACAAGTTTATTTTTTTAACTATCTTTGTGGCATATAAATATTTGCATGGCAGCGAGAATCGACAAATCCAAAATGAAGTGTAACTCTCCACGAAAAAGCCCTAATCCAAAAAAGAAAAAGGTTGTTAAGGCTTGTTCTGGTGGACAAGAAAAAATTATACACTACGGAGCATCTGGATACGGTCATAATTACTCAGCAGCGGCTCGTAAATCGTTCAAAGCACGTCACAAGTGTTCAAGTGCAACAAACAAGCTTACGGCTCGCTATTGGGCTTGTAAAGATCTATGGGCTGGAAAAGGAGGGTCCACTAAATCATCTCCTAAATCAAGACAAGGAAAATATTAAAATATGCAAGAAAGAAGAAAAAAACCAGTTTACGGACCAGGCAAAAAAGAAGAATACGATGCTTTTGGGTTTAGAAACAACGTAGTAGATAGATTTTCTGCAAATCAAGTTAAGGATGTAGAAAAGTACGATCCTAAAACTGGCAAAAGCAAGATGATTTATAAACCAGCAAAAGGATGAATCCATTAAAAAACCATAAAGGGCTTGGAGATACTGTAGAAGCTATAACAGAAGCTACTGGTATTAAGGCTGTTGTAGAGGCAGGATCAAGGGCTTTTAAAAAGCCATGTGGCTGCCAACAAAGAAAGAAAACGTTAAACGACCTTTTTCCTTATGGCAAAAAGTAAAACTAAAATGAATCGTCCTTGTTGGAAGGGATACGAGATGGTTGGAACTAAGAAAAAGGGAGGGCGCACCGTCCCTAACTGTGTTCCTAAAAAGAAAAAGTAATGCCACTAAAAACAGGAAAAAGTAGTGCAGTAGTATCTGCGAACATTAGTAAACTTATATCGGAAGGGTATTCCAAAAAACAAGCCGTTGCTATTGCTTTAAGTAATGCAGGCAAAAGTAAAAAGAAAAGAGGATAAATGGCTGACACTAAAATAAAAGCAGGGCAGTTCTTTGGCGTAATAGGTCACGGAACAGATGGTTATTTCCTAATGACAAATGCAGATGGCAGTATGTCATGGGCTGAAGGAGGTGCTTCGGGTCCATCGGTTACGTCTGTTGATTATCCAGGTGATGATACTGCTGCAGATCCTGCAGGAGGACAAACTGTAGTATTAACAGGTACTAATTTTGGCAGCAGTATGACAGTTAGTATTGGTGGCACAACTGCACCTTCTGTTGCACACGACTCCAGCACACAGCTTACAATTACAACCCCTGCTAAAGCTGCTGGCGATTATGATATTGTTGTAACCAACACTGTAACTGGTGCATCAGGTACATTTGTAAATGGTATATCATATAACGGTATTCCAACATGGACAACCGCTGCTGGATCTTTAGGTACATTTGATTCTGAAACAACAATCAGTACAATTACATTGCAAGCCACTGAACCAGATGGTGGGACAATTACTTTTAATATAACCAATGGGGCTTTGCCGTCTGGGCTGTCATTGACGGGTGCAAATATTGACGGTACTACAACTGCTGAATCATCTACAACACTATACAGCTTTACTATTGAAGCTATTGATGATGAAAACCAATCCACCCCAAGAAACTTCTCTATAACAGTTAATGCTGCTGAATTAACAAATTACGAAAACTTTACAATCAACACCTATACAGGTAATGGTTCAACACAAAGCATAGAGGGTAAGATTGGTACTGCTGCCTATTTTGATGGGAGTAGTAGTTATATACTAACATCAGGTGATTATCCAATACAAGGTGGGCAAGCGCATTCAGTATCTTTTTGGGTTAATTTTAATTCTACTTCTGCTCAATTTCTTTATGGTATAGGTGACACGGTTACATCTTTTACGCATACAAGTTTAAGATTTGACACTTCTTTAACAAGGGCTTATTTAGATAACAATGGAGGGGCTTATATATATTCCACATCATTATCGTTATCAACAGGAACTTGGTACTATATAACACATACTTATGATGGTAGCGGAACATCCGAATTATTTATAGATGGTACAAGTGTTGGAACTCAATCAGTTACTTTAAATATAGATGGAGTATTAGTAATTGGTCGCAGACCTTATTATGGTTCGGATTATTTTAACGGTAAAATAGACCAATTTAGAGTATTTAATAAAGAAGTTTCTTCATCTGAAATTACAACCCTATACGGTGAAAACAATACTTCATCCACTAAATCTACAACTGATATTTTTGATGACGGCTCTGGTGTTGTTTTATATGAATTTGAAGAAGGAGCAAAAGACACTGGAGGTGCATCTGGATATATTGGAAGTGGTGGTATGTTCGATGGTAGCACTAGTTATACAACAATTAATTCTACATCTACAACTCCTTTTGATGCTTCTTCTGAAGATTTCAGTATATCTGCTTGGATAAATGTATCGTCATTTCAAAATGATGCTTGCGTAATTTCTAAATGGGGTTCTACTTCAACTGATCAATCGTATTTCTTTGGCTTTAACGGCTCTGCAGATAATACTAAGTTAATTGTTTATGAAAAATCTGGTAGTACTACCCATGTTATAAATTCTACTTCTACAACTATTACAACGGGAAATTGGTTTCATGTTGCCTATGTAAGAAATTCTACTCAAACAATTATTTATATAAACGGGGTAGCTGAAACTTTTAGCAATACTAATACAATTAATTCAGGAAATTCTCAACCAATAATTGTTGGGCGCCAATATGGCTATCCAGGCACCTCATTTAATGGTAAAATAGATCAAATGCGTTTATTTAACAAAGCGCTATCATCAAGTGAAATAACAACCTTATATCAAGAAACATCAGCATCAGCTACAAAATCAACTACAGATATATTTGATGATGGTAGTGGTGTTGCATTGTATGAATTAGAAGGAAATGCTAATGATACAGGGGGTTCTTTTGGTTCTTTAGTTACAGGCTCTAAAATAGATTTAGATGTTGATGGTTATACGAGTGGCAGTGTTGCTGATTTAAGCGGTAATAGTAATACTGCAGCAGTAACAGGTGCAACTTACGGAACAGACCCTAATGGGGGCGGATATTTTGATTTAGATGGAGCGAGTGATTATTTACAAATTTCATCAAGTACAGATTTTAATTCAGCTACAAATTTTACTATTGAAGGTTGGTTTAAACCTGATAGTTTAACGTCAGCAGACCATTTCTTTTCTATATATAGTTTATCTACACCTGCAGATAGAAAGTTTCTTTTAAGGTTAGCAGATGCTGATGGAGATTTAGAATTTGCAAGCTATAATACCGGCGGTAGTGGAGCTTCAGGCGTCCTTGAAACAAGCAATTCAAACGTAAGGGTTATTGCTAATCAATGGAATCATATAGCTTTATCGTATCAATATAGTGGTACAATAGAAGCGTTTATAAATGGGATTTCTGCGGGAACAAGTAGTTCAAGTGGCACGTTAAATACAGTAGGAAGTGGAGATTTATATATTGGAACTTTAAATGGTTATATAGGAAGTTATGATTTTGATGGAAAAGTAGGAGATGTAAGATTTTACGATTCTGCTTTAACATCTTCTCAAATAGTACAAAACTTTAATGCTTCTAAAGGTAGCTATGGATTTGCGTATAATGGCACAGCAACAAATGTATCCTACGCTTATGACGGAACACCTACAAATGTAAGTTTCGTAGGAACTTCATTCCAACCTGATTTGATTTGGACTAAAAATAGAAGTGCAAGTAGCAATCACGGATTAATAGATAGCGTTAGGGGAAGTTATGTATCGTTTGCTGATTCAACTGACCAACAATATGCATTAGTAGCAAGTGATGATGTTGTTTTTGATTCAAATGGATTTACAATAAACTCTTATAATGGAGCTTGGATTAATTCTAATAGTGATGATTTTGTCGCTTGGTGTTGGAAAGCAGGGGGAACTGTTTCCGCTAACAACAATACTGATGGAGATATAACCTCAACAGTTAGTGCTAATCAAGATGCAGGGTTTAGTATTGTGAAGGGTTCAGTTCCTTCTGTAGGATATACCAATACTTTTGGACACGGATTATCTTCTGCTCCTGAATTAATAATCTATAAATGTGCAGATATTATAAGTCCTTGGTATATATTTTCAAATTATGGTGGAAGTTTACTTGGAAACAATAATGTTTTGAGATTTGACACAAGCGCTGCAACTTCTGATAGTTTATTTGATATAACAAGCACAGCGTTTAAAACAGGTGCTTCAAGCTCTGCCCACGATTTTATCGCCTACTGCTTCCATTCAGTAGATGGGTATCAGAAGGTGGGGAGTTATACGGGGAATGGAACATCAACTGCTTCAACACAATCAATAGATGTTGGTTTTGAGCCAAGATTTGTAATGATAAAAAATACGACATCAGGTTCTACTAATTGGGTTGTAATAGATTCATTAAGAGAAAATGGAGACAAATGGTTGTATCCAAATGCATCTGATTCAGAATATGATGATGGAAACACTTATACTGAATTAACTTCTACAGGATTTACTTTGAATAATAATAGTTCATATGCAAATAAAAATAATGATGTATACATCTATTTAGCAATAGCATAAACAATGGAACAGTTGAAGATATATTTATTTAACGCAATCGCATTAGCAATCAGTATAACAGAGATTAATCCGTATCTTCAAACAATATCACTATTATTGGCAATAGGGTACACAACAATACAAATAATAAAGAAACTAAATGGCAAAAATTGATATAGACGGAGACGGAAAGGCTGATGTTTCAATCAGCATCACACAGATAATAACGATCTTAGCTATGTTTGCTTCTATTGTAGGTTCTTATTACACTCTTTCCAACAGAATAACTATTGCGGAAGAGGAAGTGGAAAAACTAAAATATAATCAAAAAGAATACACTTGGAAAAACCAAAGAGCTTTAGAGGAAGAAGTTAAAAACATGAAGCTTGAGATGAGGGATTTTATGAAAGACCTTGAGTGGATTCAAAAGGATAAAAGAAAATAATGGCATTAGGAAAAACAGCACGGTACTACAGAGACAACCTTGAAGCAAGGGCTGTAAAGGCTGCTTATGACAAAAAATTTCAAAAGAAAAAAAATCAAGTCAAGAAGCGTGTTGAATGCAATAAGTTTAACAGAGACAATAAAAAGTATGGGAATGGAGACCATATGGACTGCTCTCATAAAAACGGTACATTAGTGTACGAACACAGGAAAAAAAACAGAGCCAGAGGAGGCGCAAAAAGAGCTTAATTTTAATTTATATACACATGACAACTATTATTTTTATTTTAATCGCAGTTATAGCACTTTTAGTAGTGGTTAATATTGCAGCAATTTGGATGACCAGAAAAGGTTTGACTCGTGATGACAACAACAACATGATTCCTGACCTCTTAGAGGAGAAAATGGCTGAACTGAAGCAAGATGTATCTATTCGTGTAGAACGTGTAGGAGAAGAGCTTAAAGACGTTGGTAAGGCTATTAAAGAAGTTGGTAATCAACTTGGAGATATCCCTGCGGCTGCTACAGGAAAAACAAGACCAGGACGCAAGCCTAAAAAATAAAACAAATGCCAAGAATTGAAACATACGTTGAGGATCAACAGATATCTGATGCGGATGTACTATTAGGTAGTGATGGGGACAATAACAACGTAACCAAAAAATTTACTGTAGGCGATCTTAAGACGTATATTATTCCGTCAGGAGGTCAGGCTGGGCAAGTTTTAAAGTCTGACGGTCTTGGTGGAGTGTATTGGGATAATCCATAATGAGAGTTAGAGGTACACAAAAGCAGGTTGATGATTACACAAATGACCAAGCCATATCGCCAAATGATAAGGTAATTGGTCAAGACTCTCAGTTTTTTAAACATACAAAAAATTATACTGTACAAGGATTAGCTCTTCATGTTAGAGGAGGGGGTGGTGGATATGGTCAGGTATTAACAAATAACGGTGATGGTACTTGGAGTTTTCAAGGAGAGATTCAGACTACAACTACAACATTAGCTCCTGGAGCAACCACTACTACAACTGCAGCGCCAGGAACTACGACAACAACTACGTCTGCTCCATTAACAACCACCACTACTACCTCAGCTCCAGTTACAACAACAACAACGCAAGCAGGAACTACAACAACGACAACTTCTGCCCCTGCAACAACCACTACCACAACTCAAGCTGGAACCACTACTACTACGACTGCGGCAGCTACTACTACAACCACCACACAGGCAGCTACTACTACAACTACGACTGCGGCAGCTACTACTACAACTACGACACAAGCTGCTACAACAACTACAACTACGACACAAGCTGCTACAACAACTACAACTACTGCTGCTGCTACAACAACTACAACTACTCAAGCGTTTACTTCATATACGCTTCAGTATCCTGTAACAGATAACTCTACAGATTTTACTACATATGAAATAACAGATACATCAGGAGGTAAATGGGAAGTTACTGTTAAGGGGATTAGTTTGCTCAAATCAGCTGCAACTCCAACAATCGTTTCTGGAGGCTCTGGAGTGACAATAGGAAGTGCTGGGACAAATCAACTTAGTGAATGGGGTTATGGGGGTAATGTCGCTGTAAATGTACAGTATGGTGAAACTCTTTATGATTTATATAACCAAACAGGCACATATACAACCAAGCAGGTTAACTTTAAAAATGGATCATCTACAGATTGGTATGTAGTTGGAGGTGGTATACATAATGATAATGAAAAAACTGTAGCAGGAACATTTTACCAACCTAATGGATACTATAGATATGGTTTTCCAGGAGCGACAATGGACTATGCTGAAGTTCAAAATGGAATAGTACAAAGTTTAGGTCAGATAACTTCATCTCCAACCACCACAACAACCACTGTGGCACCTACTACGACTACGACAACTGCTGACCCATACAATGGATTAACGCCTTTCTACGTGCAAGATAATGGAAGCGGTGGTGTATTGAGAGAAACTATTAGTGGGGCATATCAATCATGTATACCTAAATACGGAATAACCATAGAGATGTATCATGATGGAATTTATCCATTGCCACAAGTGGGTGACAAAGTATACACTTATCCAGATCCACAGTCTTACAATACATTTACAGGATATGGTTACAAGTATCAAATAGCTACTGTTGATGGTAAAAATGGAACCTATCCTGAAGGTGCTATGCAGATGAATGATTCTAACGGTTCTGTTTCTCAAAGATGGTTTGAATGTGAAGATACTGGAATATGGGACTTCCAAAATCCAAGTAGTATTTCTGTTAATCTTACATATACTGAAGAAGACGGAACAGTAACTACAGTATCTGTACCTTCTCAAGCAACTCACAGGTCTCCATGTGTAAGACACCAAACATTTGTAGAGCAATATACTTTTAACAAAACAAGAGTTGGCGATTGTCCATAGTAAAATAAAATAAAATGAAAATATCAGAACATATAAGCTTTCAAGAAGCAATTAAGTCTAACACAGCCCTTAGAAGGGGTATAAATAACGAACCAGATGATTATCAAATTACTAATATGGTTGGCATTGCTCACAATGTTTTCGAGCCTCTTAGAGAGTATGTAGGAGGTCCAATCAAAATAAATAGCATGTTCAGATGTGAAGAGCTAAATCGTGCTATTGGTGGATCTTCTCGGTCACAACATTGCGAAGGAAGAGCGATTGACTTAGACGATACATTCGGATATAAAACAAACGCAGAGATGTTTGAATACATAAGAAAAAACCTCAGCTTCGACCAATTAATTTGGGAGTTTGGGGATGATAATAACCCTGCTTGGGTTCATGTTAGCTACATTTCTAAAGATGAAAATAGAGGACGTGTAATGCGTGCTGAAAAAATAAATGGTAAAACACAATACAGATACATATGAGTGAAGAGAAAAAACCTTTTAAGGAAACAGGATTAGGAAAGATATTGCTTGGAGTATTGCCAAGCGTTGTTAAGGGTGCAAGCAAAGTATTACCAGATAGTGGAGTGCTTGGTGTTATTAAGAATCTTATAGATACTGACCCTGATATGTCAGAAGAAGAAAAAGCTGCGGCACATGATCAACTTGTAGAGCTTTACAGACTTGAGGTGGCGGATAGAGATTCAGCAAGAAAAAGAGAGGCTGCTATTGTAGCTTCTGGAGGTAGAGACTGGATGATGACCCTAACTGGTGTTGTTGGATTAGCAGCATTTGCATTTCTTGTATACACTGTTGTAACTACAAAAGTTCCAGAGACAAACAAAGAAATATTCATTCATATGATTGGTATTGTTGAAGGTGTTGCTCTTAGTATATTTGGATACTATTTTGGATCCGCAGTCAAGAAAGATGACAAAAACGGATAAGCTTTATTTTTGTAAATTTGCATAAAACTATTAGGTAATGCCAAGAATAAGTACATATCCGAAAGATACTAATGTCAGTGGGAATGACATATGGATTGGATCGGATGGAGACAATGGACTGATAACAAAGAACTTTAGTCCAGATGGTCTTGGAACGTATTACAATGACAATAATACATTTAATCAAGGCACATATAGTTTTGTTCAATCAAGTGCATCCTCTGTTTGGACTATAAATCATAATATGCAAAAGTATCCTGCCATTACAGTTGTGGATTCGTCTGGGAATGTAGTTGTAGGATTTGAAACATACAATAATAACAACCAGATAACAATAACATTTTCAGCACCCTTTTCTGGGACTGCTTACTTAAACTAAGGGCAATATGGCAATAAATTACTTAAATAGCATAGACTTAAACAAGAATGAGCTTCAGAATGGAGTTATTCACGTCTTAGCTGCTGCACCAAGCAATCCAGTTGAAGGTCAAATTTATTATAACTCTACAGATAGTAGACTATACTTCTTTGATGGATCGAGTTGGATAGATGCTTCTGGTGATATTAAAAGTGTTACAACACAAACTTCAAATCAACTTGATATAACAGATCCTAATGGTCCAAATCCAAGAGTTGACGTTATAACAGCTGCAGTGACAAATGGTGGAACTGCTTTAGTGACTTCTGGTGATATCTATAATCATGTTGCAAGTTCTATCGGAAATGTTTCAGTTACAATAAATGGAACTACAAATGAGGTTGAAGTAACAACTACTGGAACTGGACAAGCGTTCGGAGATGGAGATACTATTACTGTGGGTCTTCCTAATGACGTTACTATCACAAATGACCTCAATGTAGGTAATAACTTAGATGTAACAGGAAATGCTGTTATAGATGGAAACCTTACTGTTAGCGGAACAACTACTACTGTAAACTCCAATACAGTTAACATCGGAGATAGTATTATTACATTAAACTCTGACGAAACAGGAGCTCCCTCTCAAGATGCAGGTATTGAGATAGAAAGAGGAACGTCTCCCAACAGAAGCCTTATATGGGACGAAAGTGCTGGAGAGTGGACCATTCAACAGGCATCTGGAACTTATGAAAGAATTGCAACATATGCAGACTCAGTAGAAGATGTTATTGTACAGGAAACAGGAGCTAGTGGTATTACAGTTACAGAGACTCTTTCTGGTACAGACAACAGAATTAAAACATATGACCTTGCAGTTAATCTAGATGATTTAAGATACAAGGCAGATATTGGTGATGGATCAACAACAGCTATTGCAGTTACACATAATCTTGGTACAGAGGATGTAATTGTTCAGCTTTTTGATAATTCAACAAAAGAAACAGTATATGCTGACGTTACAAGAAACAGCGTAAATCAAGTTACAGTTAGCTTTGCTACTGCTCCATCATCAGCAGCCATCAGAGTGCTCATTCAGAAATTATAATATAAAACATGGCGAATCGTTTCCTGAATAACATAACGATAAATGACGAGTATACGTTACCATCAGTAGACGGTACAGCTGGTCAGGCAATAACAACGGATGGTGCTGGAAACTTAAGTTTTTCCACAGTTGATTCTGACTCAGCGCTTAAGATAACTCTTAGGGTTAAAAATGTATCTGGTGCAACTTTAAATGCAGGTACTCTTGTTAGAGTTGCTCCAACAGCTACTCCACCATCAGGAAATGTATTAGAGGTTGATGTTGCAGATAATAGCGCTGCATCTACAATGCCAGCAATTGGTATCACAATAGCGGCAATTACAGATGGAAGTGAAGGTGATGCGGTAGCTTTTGGTAGAGCAGATGGATTTTCTACATCTGGATATACAGAAGGAGACCCAATATGGGTTGGATCAAATGGAGCTTTTGTAGGTACAAAACCAACAGGATCTGATTTAATTCAAAAGGTTGGGCAAATAATTAAAGTGCATGCTTCAAACGGAAGTATTGAAGTTTTTGGTGCTGGAAGAACAAATGATGTTCCTAATCTCTCTGTTGGTAAGATATGGGTTGGTACAACAACCAATACAGCAGAGTCTACTCTTGTAGAGATAGATGAGACAAACAATATTTTAACTGTAGGAGGGAAGATATACTATTCAAACGTATTTTCTCAAGAATCAGATTTACCATCTGCGACTACCTATCACGGTATGTTTGCTCATGTGCATGGAACTGGGTATGCTTACTATGCTCATGCAGGAGCTTGGGTTAAATTAGCTAAACACAGTGAGCTTGTTGCTGCGGCAAATGATGCAACAATAACATTAACAGCTGGAACAGGATTATCGGGTGGTGGTACATTTACTACAGACCAAGCAACAGATAGCTCAGTTACAGTTAATTTAGCAGATACAGCAGTAACTCCAGGAACTTATGGGGATGCTAATAATACTCCACAGATTACAATAGACCAACAAGGTCGTGTTACTTCTGCTACAACAGTTGCTACTGCAGGATCAGGTGGTGGAGGTGGTGGAAATGAGCTTTCTATTGAAAGAGATGTATTCACAGCAACTGCATTACAAACAGCATTTACAATATCATCTGAAATAACTGCATCAAGTAATACACAGGTGTATATTGATGGGGTGTACCAAGCTAAAAGCAACTACACAACAAGCGGATCAACAATAACATTTTCAACAGGGGTTCCAGCAGGGGCTGAAGTTGAAGTTGTGCATTTTATTTCCGTATTATCAAAAGTTTATACAGATACGTTTACTGGAGACGCTTCTACATCCAATTTCACGGCTTCTAAGGACGTTACAGACGAAAACGTTACACAAGTATACATAGACGGAGTTTATCAGTCTAAAGATAACTATACGACTTCTGGGACAACTATCACTTTTTCCACCGCACCTCCAAGTGGTAGTGCAATAGAGGTCGTACATTTTACGCCTGCAGTTTATTCAACAATGAATAGCAACCAGTTTACTGGTACAGGGTCGCAAACAGATTTCACTTTAACGCAAGGGGTTACAGTTGATAATTCTTTTGTATTTATACAGGGTGTGTATCAAGAAAAGGACACATATTCTATAAGCGGAACAACATTAACATTAACTCCCGCACCATTAAGCGGTTATAGTATTGAGGTTATCACAGTAGGGTCAGTATCTATATTTAATGATACGCTTTATGTGGATAACTTTAACGGAACAGGTTTGCAGTCTGATTATATACTTTCTACAAGCCCTGCAAGTGAAAATGCTATCGATGTTTACATTAATGGATTATATCAGCAAAAAGATACATTTAGTTTGTCTGGAAGTACGTTGACATTTTCTGCAGCTCCTCCAAACGGTTCAACTATAGAGGTTAAATCAACAGGGGGGTTGAATAATGTTGTTTCTTCTTCAGGAGGCGGAATAGATTGGCAAACAACACCTAAAACAGCAGATTTTACTGCTACAGCAGGCGAAGGATACTTTGTAAATACTACAAGTGCTGCAGTAACTGTAACATTACCATCTTCTCCAACTGCTGGCGATGAATTAACTATAGTAGATTACGCTGGTACTGCTGGTACTAACAATATTACAATAACATCCTCTGATAATATTAATGGCTCATCTGATGATGTTAAAATAGATTACGAAAGAGGTGGAGTATCTTTAGTTTATGTAGATGCTACTCAAGGCTGGATAGCTTATAATGCCGCTAATGAAACTGCTACAAGTTTAATTGATTCACCTAATACAGTAACAGTTGATTATTTGGTAATTGCTGGAGGAGGTGGGGGTGGCTCTACTGGAGATAATATTGGTGCTGGAGGTGGAGGTGCTGGAGGGTTGCGCACATCTTATGGCTCAACAAGTGGAGGTGGAGCATCTGCTGAATCATCTTTAACAATATTCCCAGCCACAAATTATACTGTTACAGTAGGTAGTGGAGGTTCTACTATTCCTGGTAGCTATAATGCAACTGCAGGTGGTGATGGAAATAATGGATCGGACTCTGTATTTTCAACCATAACATCTACTGGAGGTGGCGGCGGTGGTGGCGGTGGTAGTTCAAATAATCAATTCAATGGATTATCTGGAGGATCTGGTGGTGGTGGATCTACTTGGGGATCTGGAACAGCTGGAGCTGCAACAAGTTCGCCAGTACAAGGATATGCTGGAGGTGCTGGAGCGGACGCTACTGGCACAAGAGTAGGTGCTGGAGGTGGCGGTGCTGGATCAGTTGGTTATGATGGAGGTAGTAATAATACTGGAACTATTGGTGATGGAGGTAGTGGCTTGGCTGTTAGTATTACAGGATCATCTGTTACTTATGCTGGCGGAGGCGGTGGTGGCGCTGGCACAAGCAGTGGATCTGGGGCTGATGGAATTGATGGCGGAGGTGATGGAGGAAATCACTCTGCTGGTAATGGCACAAATGGTGCAACAAATACAGGTTCTGGTGGCGGTGGAGGTGCTGGATCTGGCGGTACAGGTGGTACAGGTGGCTCTGGAGTAGTTATACTACGCTATCCAAACACATACACAATAACAGAAACAACCTCGCCAAGTGTATTAACATTTAGTACTACAACAGATGGTAGCGACAAAGTTACTACGTTTACATCTGGAGAAAACGGAACTATACAATTTAGTTAACTATGGCATTAACAAAACTTACAACAGATTTAATTGACGGTTCTTTAGGAACAGACTGGCAGGCTACTACAAAAACAGCAGACTTTACAGCTGTAGCTGGGGAAGGTTATTTTGTTGACACCACAAGTGCTGCAATTACTGTTACACTACCAAGTAGTCCAACTGCTGGAGATGAAGTTTCTATTATTGACTATGGAGCTAATGCCTCAACAAATAATATTACAATCACATCGAGTGATAATATAGAGGGTGCTGCTGATGATTTAACATTATCCACAAACAAAATATCAAAAACATTAGTTTATTCAGATGCTACTAAAGGCTGGTTAATTGCTAATGATGCAGGTGGAGCTGCACCAGCACCAGATTTAACAGTTGATTATTTAGTAGTTGCTGGTGGTGGCGGTGGGGGTAGATTAGGTGGTGGAGGTGGAGCTGGAGGTTTGAGATCTACAGTAGATTCATCTGGAGGCGGAGCATCTGCTGAATCATCTTTATCATTAGCTACTGCAACAGATTATACAGTGAGTGTAGGTCCTGGTGGCGGTGGTGGTACAAGTTTAAATGGATCAGCAACTAATGGCACAGGCTCAACTTTTGCTAATATAACATCTGATGGCGGTGGTGGTGGAGGTAATCATTCTTCTGGAGATGGTGCGGTTGGCGGCTCTGGAGGGGGTGGTTGTTCATCAGGCACTCAACATTATGGTGCATATGGAACATCTGGACAAGGATATGCTGGTGGTAATACCGGTCCAACCTCACCCGCTTATGGCGGTGGTGGAGGTGGTGGTGCTGGTGGTGCTGGAGCAAATGGAACATCAACAACTGGCGGAAATGGTGGTATTGGTGATCAAATATCTATAACTGGAACAGCTACATATTATGCTGGAGGTGGTGGAGGTGGATGCCAAAGTAGTAATACTCCTGGTACTGGTGGATCTGGTGGTGGAGCGAATGGAACTGGTGACACATCTACTCCGAGTAATGCTACCCCTAACACTGGAGGTGGAGGAGGTGGTAGTGGATATACTACTGCTTTTGCTAATGGAGGCAATGGCGGATCTGGGGTAGTTATATTGAAATACCCAGATGCGTATACTATAAGTGAAACAACTTCACCGAGCGTACTAACATTTACTACTGATTCATCATCGGTATCTGGATATAAGATTACAACATTCACAGCTGGAGAAAACGGAACTATACAATTTAGCTAATATGGTAAAAATTAATAATAAATAAAATGGCACACTACGCATTACTAAACTATCAAAACATAGTTACTAAAGTTTGCACAGGCAAAAATGAAGATGAAACCGATGCTAATATCGAAATAGTCTATCAAAATATGTTTGGACAATTATGTAAGCGCACCTCTTATAATACCAGAGGCGGGGTACATTATGATCCTGAAACAGGAGAGCCAAGTGCTGATCAGTCAAAAGCATTTAGAAAGAACTATGCAGGAATAGGATATACATACGATGAATCTCGTGATGCTTTTATTCCGCCAAAACCATTTGATAGCTGGACATTAAACGAAGACAGCTGCCTATGGGAAGCTCCTGTAGCTATGCCAGACGATGGACAGCAATACTCTTGGAATGAAGAAACAACAAGTTGGGATTTAATAACAGAATAAATAAATAATTATGGCACTAACTAAAATCACGTCAAATGTTTTAGCGGACGAGTTTACTACAGTAGCAGCAATGTCAACTGATGACGTTGATTTTACGTCTGCTCAAGTATTTACAAAAACATTGTCAGCTGATACAACATTGACATTTTCAAACGTATCAACTGGAATGGTTAAAGACCTTGTGATCACAGGGGACTTTACATTAACTCTTCCAGGATCAGTTAAGGTTATATCTGGGACGTATGACGGAACAGTATCAAACCTAATTCAAATAGTAGCAACCAACGGTGCAACTGAACAGTGGGCATCTATAAGTCAAGAAGCAGTATGATAGCAATACAACACGAAGGAGCAATTAAAAAATTCACTGCCTTACCAAAGGTATGGACAGATGAAAACGGCACGCATTTAAACATCACAGACGGAGCTTCTTTTGGATTCTATCCTGTAGTAACTCCAACGTATAATAGTTCAACACAGAGCTTAGGAGACATTATGTGGGATGCTGATGCATCTGTATTCACCTACCCTGTGATCGACAAAGTATGGACACAGACTCTTGAAGAAATGAAGGCTGCTAAAGTAACTGCATTGAAAAGTTTATACCATGCTGAATATGAAAAGACAGATTGGTATTATATTAGATTAACAGCTACAGGAGAAGCGGTTCCGCAAGGTGTTATAGATGCAAGAGCAAATTTTAAAACAGACTGTGATGCTCGTGAGGCAGAAATAAATGCATTAACAACACAAGCAGAGGTCGCTGAATATCAACTACCAAGCTTTATGTAATGGTTGGAAAAAGATTAGTTAATACAGGAGGGGCTGTTGCAGCATTTGACTCTTTACAAAACTTTGAAACTGTAACCTATACAGGGAATGGTGGTACACAAAAGATAACAGGGTATATAAGAAAGGGTGCTGCTTTTAATGGGAGTAGTAGTAGAATAAATTACAGTTCTATTTTTACAGGAGAAGAAATTAGAACCTATTCGTTTTGGTTTAATACAGATTCTAATAATACAGGAACTGTTTTTATTTCAGGAGGAAAATTACAATTTACTATAGACCCTGACGCAACTAATTCTGTTACAATATATAAATGGAAAAATGGTCAATCACAATTTACTACAGGCACTCCTAATAATATGCGACAGGGAGTTGCCAATCCTACAATAAACCTAAATCAATGGTATCACGGAGTAGTAATTATGAGCGGTACAGCCGATGATGATTTTTCATTTTATTTAAACGGAAGTCAAGTATCGCTAACGTATTCAGATAATTATACAGCAGGATATACAAATGATGGTGATTGGATTGGAACAAATGGTAGGTATTCAAATGTATATTACAGTAATTTTTCAGGCAAAATAGACCAAGTAAGAATCTTTGACAAAGCATTATCTTCTTCAGAAGTAACTACTCTATACGGAGAAACCTACGCAAGTAGTACTAAATCAACTACGGATATATTCGGAGATGGTTCAGGTGTTGCTTTATATCAGTTAGATGAGGATGCAAATGATACAGGAACAGGAGGAATAGATAGTGGACAGAGTGCGGTGTTTAATGGGAGTAGTAGTTTTATTGATACAGGAATATCAGGACATAGTTTAGCTTGGGGTTATTCAGGTTGGTTTAATACAACCGCTACTTCAGGTGTAATATTAGCAAGTTTGAATGGTTCAGGTTCTTCAGATGGGGTAAGTATATCTTTGCTATCAGGAGGAGTACTTAGGTTTATATTTGCAGTTGGAGGTACTCTTACTGTTTCTTCAGGTTTTGATCTTGGTAGTGGTTTAAATGATGGTAATTGGCATTTCTTTGCTTATACTTGGGATGGTGTTTCGGGTAATGATGTTGCCATAAGAATTGATAATAATAGTTATAGCTATACCCCAACAATAGGAGGAACAACAACTTCAGATACAACGCTTAAAATTGGTAGGGCGGGCATTGCTGCAGCAGGTGGTTATTTAAATGGCAAAATTGACCAAGTAAGAATATACTCTTCAGCATTAAGTGGTTCAGATTTAACTAACTTATACAATGAATCAAGTGTGCCAACTGCAAATCTTGTTGCCCACTATAAATTAGATGGAGATGCAACAGACGAGCAGGGAAGCTATAATGGAACCGCAACATCAATAACATATTCAGACCCCGCAGCGATAGTTTACAACGGAACACCTACCAACGTAAACTTTTTAGGTATGGCATTCCAGCCTGATTTGGTTTGGATTAAATCTCGCAATCACGGATATAGTCATCACATTCAAGATGTTATAAGGGGGGCGGGTCCATTAAAAGATATTAGTTCTGACGGAACTTGGGCAGAAGGCACATATAATTATGGTTCTGTTGATAGTTTTGATACAAATGGATTTACTGTTGGTAGTGGTGGACATTCTACTTATGGTCGAGCTCAAGTAAACGAAAGTGGAAAAACCTACGCTGCTTGGTGTTGGAAAGCAGCAGATACTACAACTTCTTATTCAGCAAGTGGTAGTCAATTAGCTGCGGATGTAAGAGCAAATACTGCTGCAGGATTCAGTATAATTAAATTTACAGGAACAGCAGGTAATGCAGAAGTACCGCACGGATTAAATGAAGCACCCGAAATGTGGATTGTTAAAGATACGGATGCAGCCGACCATTGGTGGGTATATCATAAAGATATAGGTACTACAAAATCTTTTATGTTAAACCGAGATTCTGAAGCAAAAACTCCATCTGCTTGGGGATATGGTTCGGGAACATTTTTTAATAATTTAGCACCAACATCAAGCGTTATAAATATAGGAAAACTTACCAATTATTTTAGTGGAAACGTAAATATAATGTATGCCTTCCATTCAGTAGATGGGTATCAAAAGGTGGGGAGTTATACAGGTGCAGGTTCGTCAGGATTAAATGTTACTACAGGATTCAGACCAAGATGGGTAATGATTAAAAGGACTGATTCTGCTAATTATTGGACTATTTTTGATTCTGTAAGAGATACTATCGATCCTTATTCATATAGATTATATCCAAATACTTCAGATGCAGAATCTGATGGAGGTTCTACAACTGCTATAAGTTTTTCAGATACAGGATTTAGTATGAGTACCTCAGCAATTGGGGGTTCTATTAACCAATCAGGAGGAACATACATCTATTTAGCAATAGCATAAACAACAGAAAATTAAATAAAATGAACTATATTAGAAAGATTTCAGTAGGCGCAGATTACAAGAACGCCATGCATTATATAATAAACCAAGAGGTTTTAGGAGGGTCTTACGTTATAAGTGATATAGCTCAAGAACAAGAAGGATTCAGCGTTTGGGTTAAGAAAAACGAAGAGTCTGTAAAATGGAAAGAGTTTAAGGACATTCCAATAGTAGTTGAATACAATATAAATTTAATATGAAACCAAGATGGGATTATTTAATCAAACCACTCGGGAAGGAATACAACAACACAAAGAAAATAGCAGGAGAAAGCTTCGTAGTCAACACGTCTTTGGAGGATGCAACCTTTGTGAACAGGCTGGGAGTTGTGTGTGCGGTGCCGAATGGTGGACAAGTACCTGTGGGTAGCATTGTCGTAGTACATCATAATGTATTTAGAACTTACCTTGACATGAAGGGTAATAAAAGAAAGAGTAACGAATACTTTCGTGATGATGAGTATTTAGTTAGTCCCGAAAGAATATACATGTATAAGGATGATGAAGGGTGGAAAACTACAAAAGACTATTGCTTTATTTCTCCTGTCGATTATAATCAAGATAGTGAAATTTATAGATCAGACAAGAAAGAAGAGGAGCATGTGGGAATTGTAAAACATAGTAGTATCTTTGAGAAAGGAGAGAAAGTAGGCTTTACAAGAAACTCAGAGTACGAGTTTACTATAGACGATGAAAGATTCTATAGAATGAAGCATAACGATATTTGTATTAAATTTAATTAAATGGAAGAGTATTGGGTCACCACATCAACGTGGGAAAATTATTGTTTCACTTATACATACACTGATGAGTAATACTAAGGATACAATATTAAGAGTTATATCGGCAGGAGAAAAGGCTGTGGATGAGCTTATAAAAGTTGCTGAGGAAAAAATCATTACAGGACACAAGGATGACGATTTAGCTGCTGATAGATTAAAAAATGCTGCGGCAACTAAAAGATTAGCTATAGAGGATGCATTTGCAATACTGCAACGTATAGAGAACGAAAGAGAAAAGCTAAATGGCGAAGACCAGACTAAGGACAGTAAAGGAAAAGATAAAGGATTCCAAAGCTTTGCAGAATCTCGAGGACGAAAGTCTTGAGCTATGTAAGGTTGTATCTCATATTAATTCAAAAGTGATAGACAAGCTAAACAAAAACAAAGCTTGGAATTATGGCTACAACAAAGATCATGATGTTGTGGTTATATCTAAATCTGGTAAAATAGGAGAGGTTGTAGAGATACAGAATCTAAAAATAGCATTACCTTTGCAACCTGAAAAAATACATCAAAGGAGTGCCAAAGAATCAGAACAGTATTGGGAGCCATTTGAAAACCCAAGAGAACTTACGAAAATCAAGACCATATTCCAGTGGAATGAGTACCCGAATGCATTCAAAGAGTCATGGGTCGATTACATTGAAAATGAGTTCGAGAGAAGGGAGGATGGTTTTTGGTTTAAAAATAATGGTTTTCCTACTTACATTACTGGCACTCATTACATGTACCTCCAATGGACAAAGATTGATGTCGGACATCCAGAGTACAGAGAATCGAACAGAATCTTTTTTATCTTCTGGGAAGCATGCAAGGCGGATGAAAGGTCATACGGAATGTGCTATCTTAAGAACAGACGGTCTGGTTTCTCATTCATGTCTAGCGCAGAAACAGTCAATCAAGCTACAGTCACCTCCGATGCTCGGTTCGGTATTCTTTCCAAGAGTGGTGCAGATGCCAAAAAAATGTTCACAGACAAGGTCGTTCCAATATCAACAAACTATCCTTTCTTTTTCAAGCCCATTCAAGACGGTATGGATAGACCAAAAACAGAACTGGCATATAGGGTGCCTGCATCAAAGCTTACCAGAAGATCTATTGCGGACACAGAAAATGAAGAAATACTTACTGGACTCGATACAACAATCGACTGGAAGAACACTGGAGACAACTCCTACGATGGTGAAAAGCTACGACTTCTTGTCCATGATGAATCTGGAAAGTGGGAAAAACCCGATAATATCCTCAACAACTGGCGTGTCACTAAAACTACACTAAGACTTGGACGCAGGATTATTGGCAAATGCCTTATGGGGTCCACATCGAATGCTTTAGATAAAGGTGGTAACAACTTTAAAAAATTATACAACGACTCTGACGTAACACAAAGAAACGCTAACGGTCAAACCAAAAGCGGAATGTATTCTTTGTTTATACCTATGGAGTGGAACTTTGAGGGGTTTTTAGATCAATACGGACAGCCAGTATTCAGAAAGCCAAATAAAGCCATTTTAGACCCTTATGGGGATGTTATAGATGGAGGGGTACTTGACTACTGGGAAAATGAAGTAGAGAGCCTTAAAAACGATTCTGATGCACTCAACGAGTTCTATAGACAGTTTCCTCGAACAGAGGGTCATGCATTTAGAGATGAGGCAAAGAATAGTTTATTTAATCTCACAAGAATATATGAGCAGATAGACTTTAATGATGGGCTTCAAAGGCAAAGAGTTGTACAGAGAGGTTCTTTTCATTGGAAGAATGGAGTGAAAGATTCAGAGGTTATATGGACTCCAGAGAAGCACGGAAGATTCTATGTGAGCTGGATACCACCACGAGAGCTTAGGAATAGAGTTATAAACAAAAATGGATTTAAGTATCCTGGAAACGAACACATTGGTTCTTTTGGTTGTGACTCCTATGATATATCAGGAACAGTAGGGGGTGGAGGATCTAACGGAGCTCTTCATGGGTTTACAAAGCCAAACCTTGATGGACCATCAAACTCATTCTTTTTAGAATATATATACAGACCACAGACGGCAGAACTTTTTTATGAAGATGTTCTTATGGCTATGGTGTTTTATGGAATGCCTGTGTTAGCAGAGAACAATAAACCAAGATTACTATATCATTTAAAAAATAGAGGATATAGAAAGTGGAGTATAAACAGACCTGACAAACATAGAAACGACTTGTCAAAAGCAGAAAAAGAACTCGGAGGCATACCATCCTCACCAGCAGTAATTTCCATTCATGCCGAAGCAATAGAAAGCTATATAGAAGAGAATGTTGGATTTAGTGATGAGGGCACTGGAGACATGTATTTTACAAGGACTTTGCTCGATTGGGCAAACTACGATATAAACAAAAGAACCAAATTTGATGCTACTGTTAGTTCAGGTTTAGCAATCATGGCAAACCAGAAGTATGTGGTTAAGCCTCAGAAAAATAATATAGAAATAAATGTTAACTTTGCAAAGTATAATAATGGCGGCATAGTTAGCTCTATTATAAAGTAACAATATGCAAGGATCTTCTGGGAGATACGTTATAGGATTTCCAAATCAATTAGCTTCTGATGCTGAAAAGGCATCTAATGAATATGGGCTCATGGTTGGGCGTGCTATAGAATCAGAGTGGTTCAGAAAAGAAGGCGGACAATCAAGATTCTACAACAATAGAGATACATATCATAAACTAAGAACTTATGCTATGGGTGAGCAGTCTGTACGAAAGTATAAAGACGAGCTTGCTGTAAATGGTGACATTTCATATCTAAACTTAGATTGGACACCAGTGCCTATTATACCTAAGTTTGTTGACATTGTAGTCAATGGTATATCTAATAGACTATTTGACGTTAAGGCTGAGGCAGTAGACCCAGTATCTTCTAACAAAAAGGCAATGTATAAAAACCGCATCCAGACAGAGATGCGAAACAAAGAAGACTTTGAAGAGATTGGAGCATTGTTAGGGAAGAATATGTTTTCTACCCAACCTGATATGTTACCAGAGACTGACGATGAGCTTGATCTTCACATGAAGATTGACTACAAAGACGATATTGAAATTGCTGAAGAAAAGGCAATTGAAACTACATTAAAATTTAACAACTACGAGTTGGTTAAAAGAAGAGTAGACGAAGATGCTACTGTTCTTGGAATATCTGCTGTAAAACATTCATTCAACAGACATGAAGGTATTCGTGCTGAATATGTGGACCCAGCAGACTTAGTATACAGTCCAACAGAGGATCCATACTTTGATGATTGCTATTACTTTGGTGAGGTTAAAAATGTAAACATAACTGAATTAAAGAAAATAGATCCATCATTGAGCCAAGAGGAGATTGACGAAATTGCAAAGTCTTCCTCTAAGTTTGATGCATATCAAGGTATGAGAGGTGGGTATAAGACTGATAATTTTGATTTTAACACAGCTACATTGCTGTATTTCTGTTACAAGACGGATAAGAATATCGTATACAAGAAAAAGAAAAACGCCTACGGAGGAGAGAAGGTATTAAAAAAGGACGATCAATTCAACCCACCAAAAACAGAACAAGCACGTTTTGAAAAACTCTCTAAAAGAATTGATGTATGGTACGAAGGTGTACTTGTATTAGGCACAAACAAAATCCTCAAGTGGGAACTGATGAAAAACATGGTGCGTCCGAAAAGCTCGATGGAGAAGGTATACGCTCCATTTATTGTCAGTGCGCCAAAAATGTACAGAGGTCAGATTGATTCTCTTGTAAAAAGAATGATTCCATTTGCCGATCAGATACAGCTATTACATCTTAAGTTACAGCAAGTAGCAGCTAAAATGATACCAGATGGAGTATTTATTGATATCGATGGTCTTTCTTCTATTAATCTTGGTAACGGAAATAGTTACTCACCGCAAGAAGCGTTGAACTTGTACTTCCAAACAGGATCAGTTATAGGAAGAAGCTATACAGAAGAAGGTGAGTTTAATAATGGTAAGGTGCCAGTGCAAGAGCTAACCTCGTCTGGAGCCAATGCTAAGATCTCATCTCTTATCAATATGTATAACTACAATCTCAATTTATTGAGAGGCGTGACAGGCTTAAATGAAGCAAGAGACGGTTCTATGCCAGACTCAAATGCTTTAGTTGGAGTTCAGAAGCTTGCAGCATTAAACTCTAATACAGCTACAAGACACATTCTTAAATCAGGACTGTTTACCACACAAAGATTGGCAGAGTGTGTTAGCTACAGAATCTCAGACATATTAGAATACTCTGATATGAAAGAGGACTTCATCAAGAACATAGGAAGACACAGTGTGGATATTCTGGAAGAGATTAGTGAGCTACACTTACATGACTTCGGCATATTTATCGAGCTACATCCTGATGAAGAAGAGAAGCAAATGCTTGAGCAAAACATTCAGACCTCTCTATCAGCTGGCAAAATCGATATAGATGATGCTATTGATATTCGTAGCATTAAGAATGTAAAGATAGCCTCACAACTACTTAAGGTTAGAAAAAGACGTAAAGAAAAACTCGACAACAAACGTCAGCAAGAAAATATTGCGTTACAAGCTGAAGCAAACCAACAAGCGGCTATGGCTGCAGAACAAGGCAAGCAGCAAACAGCTTTAGCTACAATGGAAGCTGAGGCTAAAATAAAACAGCTTGAAGCTGAGCTTGATATGCAAAAAATGCAGCAAGAGTTCTACTATAAGATGGAGCTTATTAAAATGCAGAAAGGTATTGACAGTCAAATCAAATCTACAGAGCTACAACTACAAAGAGAAAAGGAAGCTTACAAAGAAGACAGAAAAGATAAAAGAACTGCGAAGCAAGCAACTCAACAATCTAAATTAATTCAACAAAGACAACAGGACTTAGATCCTATAGATTTCGATGGTCAAGACTTGTTAGGATCTGGCATGGAGGGAATCGTGGGCGTTGAATAATTTTATAATTTTGTAATTCAATTTAATTTAATCATATGGAATGGAAAGTGAGGGCTTTGGATGACGAAGGTAATCCTATTGAGCCAAAACAAGAAGAGCAACAGCCAGTACAAGAACAGGCTACTGAGACTCCTGAAGTTCAGGAAACACAAGAACCTGAGGTACAGACTGAAGTAAAAATAGAAGATGCTGCACAGCAAGAGCAAGAAGTCGTCAGCGAGCAAGTTCAAGAAGTGCAAGAAGACGTAAAGGTTGAAAAGCCTATAGAGTTAGACGATACAAGCATCTTAAGTTATTTAAAGGATAGGCACAACCTTGAGGTTGAGTCTATTGACGTTCTTAAAAATACTGGAAACAAACAAGAGCAATCTATACCAGAGGACATTGCTAAGTTTATGGAGTATAAGAATGAGACAGGACGCTCATTTGATGATTACGCAAAACTGCAGCAAGACTGGACTCAGGTAGAGGATACTACAGTTCTTCGTGAGTACTATCGACAAGATAAACCTCACTTGGATGCTGAAGAGATTGATTTCTTAATTAACGAAGAGTACAGCTATGACGCTGAGCTTGACGATGAAAAGGATATCAAAAAGAAAAAGATTGCTTATAAAGAAGAATTATCAAAGGCAAGAAGCTACTTTGAAGGATTGAAGGAAAAATACAAGGCACCACTTGAGTCAAGAGATGCTGAGATTCCTGATAACTACAAGGAGGCTTTTAGTTTTTATAATCAATACAGAGAACAATCTGAGCAAGAAACAAAAGCTCAAGAGGAACGATCTCGTATCTTTACGGAGAAGACTAACAATCTTTTTTCCAATGAGTTCAAAGGTTTTGAGTTCAATGCTGGAGATAAGAAGCAAGTCTACAAGCCGTCAGATGTAAATAAGGTTAAGGAAGTTCAATCAGATATAAACAACTTCTTTAATCAACATTTAGATGAAAACGGTGTAGTTAAAGATATTAATGCGTACCACAAAGCTTTGTACGCTGCACAGAATGCTGATGCAATATTTAAGTTCGCTTACGAACAAGGTAAAGCTGATGCAACTGATGGGTTAGTCAAAGAAACAAAGAACATCGATATGAATGTTCGTGAAAACATAAAGACTGACAGTACAGGTACAAAGTTTAGAGCAGTTTCAAGTGATGATTCGTTTTCGTTTAAAATTAAAAAACGACAATAATCACTAAAAAAACTTTAAAATGAGTGTAACTATTTCTGGAGTACAAGGTGCGTTAACACCAGCTCCATCAAAGTCGACATTATCGACTAACTATTTAGGGTCAGCTATTGAGTTTACTTCTCAGTATCTACCTGATGTTTACGAAGCAGAGTTCGAAAAGTACGGTAACCGTTCTGTATCTTCTTTTTTAAGAATGGTAGGAGCTGAGATGCCTTTCCAATCTGACGTTATCCAATGGTCAGAGCAAGGTCGTCTTCACTTGGCGGTTTCTGGTGCTACTCGTACAGCTGACGTTGTAACTTCAAATGGTCATCCTTTCCGTTTAAACCAAACAGTTATCATTTCTGACGGAACTAACCAAGACAAAGCTATCGTTACTGCAGTAACTACTAACACATTTGACTTAGCTTCTTACTCTGGAGCAAACTTGAATGCGTCTTTAGGAACTACTGGACTTAGCGTATTTGCTTTCGGTTCTGAATTTAAGAAAGGTACTGCTGGTATGAGCGGTTCTTTAGAGGCACCAAAAGACATCCAAACTACTACTCCTATCATCATCAAAGACAAATACGAAGTCAATGGTTCTGATATGGCACAGATCGGATGGATCGAGGTAACTACTGAGAACGGAGCTACTGGATACCTATGGTACTTGAAGTCTGAGCACGAAACAAGACTACGTTTCGAAGACTACATGGAGCTTTCTCTTATCGAAGGAGAACCAGCTGCAAGTGGATCAGGAGCTGAGACTGAAGGATACAAAGGAACAAAAGGTTTATTCTACGAAATCGAAAACAGAGGTAACATTTCTACTGGATCTATTGCTGCACGTGGAGATATCGAAGAACTAATCAAAGTTTTAGATAAAGAAGGAGCTATTCAAGAGAATGTTCTTTTCGTTAACCGTACTAAATCTTTCGAGATTGACAAAGTATTAGCTGATCAAAACAACAGCGGTGCTTCTACAAGCTCTTATGGTTTATTCGACAACGATGAAGAAATGGCTATTAGCTTAGGATTCAAAGGGTTCAACTTAGGATACGACTTCTACAAAACTGACTGGAAATACTTAAACGATGCTACTACTGGAGCCTTAACTTCTGCTGTAGATGGTGTATTAGTACCTGCTGGTACAACTACTATCTACGATCAAGTATTAGGTAAGAACGCTGTTCGTCCTTTCTTGCACGTGAAGTATAGAAAATCAGAAGCTGAAGATCGCAAGTACAAATCTTGGATTACTGGTTCTGCTGGTAATGCTGGAATGACAAGCGACTTAGACGCTATGGAAGTTCACTTCTTAAGTGAAAGAGCGCTTTGTGTACACGGAGCTAACAACTTTATCTTAATGAAGTAATATTAATTAGGGGGATGGGATTCCTGTCCCCCTTTTTTTTAATTTAATCTAATTCTAATAAAATGGCAAAAAAGAATACGGCTACCCAGCCACAATGGGAAGTAAAGGATAGAATATATATCCTATCAAATAACAGAACACCTGTTAACTATATATTACGTTCAAGACATCACTTGAACAAACCACTACAACATTTTGACGGAACAATGACACGCTCACTGCGTTTTGCATCTAATCAAACTTCAGTGTTTGAAGACGAGCAATACGGAGATGTTACGCTACCAGCTATCGTATTTAAGGACGGTAAGCTTGTTGTGCCAAAAGAGCAAGTTTTATTGCAGCAGTTCTTGTCTTTGTATCACCCTGACAAAGGTTCAGAATACGAAGAGTTTGACCCTAACAAAACAGCAGAGGTAGAGATTGCTTCTGAAGAAGAAAAACTTGACGCTCAGCTAATTGTTCGTGAAATGGACATTGAAGATCTTGAAGCTATTGCTCGTGTAGCATTAGACGGAAGAGTTTCTGATATGACATCTAAGGAGATTAGAAGAGATATGCTCGTATACGCAAGAAAGAACCCTAAAGAGGTTATGGACTTAGCTGAAGACGAAAATATCAAACTTAGAAATGTCGCTGTACGTGCAGTTGAGATGGGCGTTATCTTTATTAAAGACGACAACAGAACTGTATGCTGGAATAATAAGACAAAGGATAAGATTGTGACTGTTCCTTTTGGTGAGAATGTATATTCAGCACTTGGGTCTTATTTCAAAACAGATGACGGATTAGATGTTTTACAAGGCATCACTAATAAACTATAGCGTTTCCACCTGACGCTATGACGAGAGGGGAGTTGCGAAAGTGACTCCTCTTTTTTTTGTATTTTTGTGGAAAGAATTAATAATGATAGATCACGTTAGAAGAACGGTTTTAAGTGTCCTTAACAAAGAGAATAGAGGTACGTTGACAGTGTCTCAATTCAACTCTTACGCTAAGCATGCACAACAATTACTGTTTGATCAATATTTTTCAGAGTATGCACGATTGAATACCATGAAGAATGCAAGAAGATTATCAAGAGATCAAGGAGACAAGCTTGCTATTCTAAGATCTAACATTGATAAGTTTATGAAGACTACAAGTCAAGGGATTACAAATACCTATGTACAGAAGCCTACAGACCTATACACACCTATATCTTTAGTATACAGCGGTAAGATTATGGAGTATGTGCCTAAGCACAAAGAGACTTACTTAGAGTCTTCTAATATCGCTGGACCATCAGCACTTTATCCAGGATACTGTGATGAAAACGACTACTGGTATGTGAAGCCAAGTACATTGACTGGAGAAGTAGATATAAACTACATTAGAACTTTAGCAGACCCTAACTGGACTTACACTGTTGTTGGTGAAAACGTACTACACAATCCATCAGCTGCAGACTTTCAAGATTTTGAGTTAGGTCCAGACGATATGACAAGTCTTGTTATTGAGATACTCAAACTTTCTGGAGTTACAATCAGAGAAGCGGAGGTTGCTCAAGCAGCAGCTCAGATAGATGCTGTTGAAACACAAAAAGAAAATACTTAATAGATGGCACTAACAGATCAACAATATTACAGCGATAGCGCCAACTGGGGAGATAACCAGTTTGTTCTATTAAAAGACATTATCAATAACTTCAATGCATTTTATGTAGGGGATGATAAAATAATTAATGACGTTCAGCGTTATGATGTTGTGTTTCATGCAAAGAGAGGTCTACAAGAGCTTCATTACGATGCTTTAAAGGACGTTAGAGCGCTTGAATTAGAACTTCCTGATGATTTACAGCTTGAGCTTCCAAAAGACTTTGTAAGGCTTGTTAGACTGTCTTGGGTGGACGATAGGGGTAGGCTGCATCCTATGATGATGGACACAGAAACCACTATTGCAAAGGCATACCTTCAGGATGACAACTACAACATTATATTTGACAATGACGGTGCAGCTACAGAGGGTACTTCTGTAATCGACACAAAGTTATCACAAGTTCAAAGCGTAGATAATGATACATTCACAAACCTTGATTATGAGTTTTTTGGAGGTAGATTTGGAATGGCTACAGAGAAAACTAATGTCAATGGCAAATACAATATCGACAAGAACTTAGGATATATTAGATTCAGTTCTGAGGTTAAAGGAAAGGCTATTGTTATAGAATATATTACGGATGGTTTAGAGTACCTTACAGAAGACGAATTAAAAGTGAATAAGCTTGCTGAAGACTTTTTATATAAATATATTGCATATCAAATAATTCAATACAAGTTTGGCGTTCAAGAATACATTGTTAGACGAATGAAGAATGAACAATTTGCAGCAATGAAGAACATGAAAATCAGAATGATGGATATACACCCATTCGATTTAGTTCATGCATTCAGAGGACGTAACAAGTGGATTAAATAATGAAAATACAAAACCTATTTACATCTGGTAAGATGAATAAGGATCTCGATGAGAGACTTGTTCCTCAAGGAGAATACAGAGACGCATTAAACGTTAGAGTTGCTAATTCAACAGGATCTGACGTAGGGGCTATTGAAAACGCTTTATCTAACAGCGCATTAACTTCCTTAGAACTAGGGTCTAACGCTGCTTGTATTGGAGCTGTATCAGATGATGAAGATAGAATTATATATTGGTTTGTTAAGTCAGATACAGGTAGCTATATATGCTATTATGATGAAAAAATACAAGAGTCAGGTTTTATTCTTAGTGATACTAGACTGCTTACTAATGAGAATCCGAAAGAGAGTGTATTGAACTTCAATCAGTCTTATATGATAGAAGGCAACATTCTTACTGATGCCGACAATCTTAAGAAGTTTCTTTACTTTACCGATGGATTTAATCCGCCTAGAAAAATAAACATAGCAAGAGCCAAGTCTCTAGATCCAAATAGTTTTGAAGATGAAGATATCAATGTTATCGTAAAACCGCCTTTATTTTCTCCTTCATTAAAAAACGCAACTAATGACCAAGACTTAGATGAGAACAATCTAAAAGAAAAGATACTCATGTTTGCTTACAGGTATGTGTATCTTGATGAGGAGAAGAGTGCTTTGTCTCCATTTTCTGAAATTGGGTTTCTCCCAAAATCTTTTTCTTACGACTTTATAGGAGCCATCAATCATTCGATGGAAAATAACTATAACGCAATAGACGTAAAATACAATACAGGTAGTCATTTAGTTAAAAAAATAGACATTGTCTTTAAGGAGTCTGGAAATAACAATATATATCTAGCTGCAACTATAGATAAGGCAGAGAAAAAATATGACAACGATTCTAACCAGATATTTAGCTTCAAGAACAATAGCATATACAAAGTATTGCCAGAAGACGAAATATATAGACTGTATGACAATGTTCCTTTGACAGCTAAAACGCAGGAAATAATCAGCAATAGACTTGTATACGGTAACTATACAGAAAACTTCAATCTAACCGATTCAGATGGCAATGAAGTGATACTGGACTTAGATGCAGATTATGAATTTTCTGGCTCTGATAATGACGACCCTAAACCTACGGCTAGAAGCGGTAGGGATTACGAAATAGGGGTGGTTTACTTAGACGATTACGGCAGGTCAACAACAACTATCTTAAGCGACAATAATCACACCTTTGTACCGCATTCTTTGTCTACATATCAGAACGAACTGACAGCGACTATATCTAGTAAAGCGCCTAGTTTTGCTAAGTATTACAGATTTTTTGTAAAGCAAACGCAAGAAAACGATTATCATGTAATAAGTCCTATAACAATTTACGATGATTCTGACTATACTTGGATAAGACTAGAAGGTGATGACGTTCAAAAAATTGGTAATCAAGAATACTTGATAGTAAAGGCAGACCTATCTGGACCGAAGGCAAACGAAATAAAAGTAAAAATACTAGACAAAGGCGTAAAGAGTAAAAACTTTCTAGAGGATTCAAGCTACACAGGACCAACTCAACAAGAATCTGGATATTACATTAAAATAAATGGATACAATGTTGATATAAATGAGACTTCTTACACCAAATACTTAATTAGTGATTTCGATGTATCTTCAAATGATTACAGCACAAAGTTTAGCGGTCAAGCAACTAGCTATATAGAAGGACCTTTCTTTTACACTTTAGAGGACGAGGCTGTTAAAACTCTTACAGTAAATAGCACCTATAGCGGAACTTGCGATAGAAGATATGAGATAAAAATACAAGAATCTGGAACGACAGATAAGTTTGTATGGAGGGGATGGGATATAAATCAAAATAGCAAAGGAGCATGGTCTTCTCAAATAGATTGCTCTACATCTCCAATAACGTTAGACACTGGAATAACTGTATCTTTTGGGGTGACTACTGGTCACTTAGTTGGAGATAAATTTACATTCAACTATAAAACAGACATAACGACTACAGAAAACGGATTTAATGATTTCGATCAGAGAACGTATATTACTTTACCTGGCTTCCCTGTCAATGACGAGAGTATTACTCCAGGAAGTAAAATAGCACTGTACTATAAGGAGTATAAGGGAGTAAATGAAAAGGAAATAGTTGTAGAGGTTGATGATGTTTACTATTCTGTAAACGAATATTCAAATATAGAGGAATGGTATTGGGAAGAAGGATACGATCAGATAATACAAAGTGATTTAGTGCCAGACGAAAATATCAGATTTAGAAGAGGTATATATACTGACTCTACAGATTCTGATAACACTTTTCAAATTACAGGGGCATCTACAGATAAGCTGTCTATGATAATAGAATCTAGAGCAGAACAGCCTGATGGATTCGCTGGACTTGGAAAAATCGTAAATAAAAGAGCTTACGCTACTGCTGAGATGAGTATTTTAAAAAGAGGTACTGACTCTTTCGTTGTTTTGGAGACAATTCCAAGCAAAACAAACGCAGACGTTTTTTACGAAATACCAGGAACTTATGAGATAAACGATTGTGGATATCATTTAGGAATAAAGGGAAGGGATGTTGACCAAACATTTAACACTTCAGCTAAAATATATCTAAACTTTTTTAACGCATATACTTTTAGCAATGGATTTGAATGCTACAAAATCAGAGATGCTTTTATATCTGACTCTATTAGTATTAAAAACAGACCATTAAGTTATGTAGAAAATTACAGAAAGAACAATAGAGTTTGTTCTGTAACATATTCTGATGTATATGAGCAATCCACAAATTACAATGGTCTGAATGAGTTTAACTTAGCCAAAGTAAACTACATAGATTTGGATGATGAATATGGATCTATACAGAAAATACACTCAAGAGATACAAATCTCATTGTTTTCCAGGATAATAAAGTAAGCCAGTTGTTATATAACAAATCTGTTATATATAATGCCGATGGAAGCGGAAATGTATCTCAGAATTTAAACATATTTGGTCAACAGATCCCTTTTGTTGGAGAGTATGGTATATCAAAAAACCCACATTCTTTTTCAAGTTGGGCAAGTAGAATGTATTTTGCTGACGAAAGAAGAGGAGCTGTACTTAGGCTAAGTCAAAATGGAATCACGGAGATATCTCAATATGGTATGCGTGATTGGTTTAGAGATAACTTAAAAACAGAAAATAAAAATGTAATCGTAGGGGGATACGATCCTTTTACTGGTCAATATGTATTGTCTATAAAAAATCCTGTAGAAGAATGGAGAGAAGATGCCTTTGAGTGTGACCAATCTTCTTGTGATTTGGAGGCAATTATATATCAGAAAACAACTACTACAACAACAACAAGCACTACGACTACGACAACTACTACAGCAGCGCCTTCAACTACGTTAACTCTATATGCTGACGTTTCTACTAGTACAAATCCACTGCAAGGATGGGGATCTAGTACTGATGCTTGCGCTGGAACTGGGACACCTATAACTGTATATCTATCTACAGCAGCTTCTTCTTTACAACAAGCATACACGAACGGATATACACTATATTTAGATTCTGGATTAACAACTCCTTACGCTGGAAACAATACGTATTTTAAAGATGTAAGTTCTCCAGACTCAGGAAATTCATTGCAAGTTGGTAATGATGGAGCTATAGCTACATTTAGCGCTTGTCCAGCACCACCACCACCCCCAATTCAATTAGATTTATATATGTCTAGTCTAAATTCTGGCGGATGGACACAGTCTGGTTTAGCTTGTGCAGGAGAAGGAGTGTTGACAACAGTATATATAGACGGAAGTTCTAACGCTACTAATCTTTATCAAGCATATCAAAATCAAGATGTTCTTTACGGAGATAGTAATTTAAGCGTTCCTTTTATAGGTCAAAATTCATATTTCAAAACAGTTTCTACGGCTAGTGCTGGTAGTGCTGTAAAAATAACTAGTGGAGGATTAATATCTGATTATCAAGATTGTGCTCCTGGAACAACTGAGCCTCCGACAGGTTCTTACAATCTATTCTTCTGTGATACAGGCATAGGAGCTGGATTGAGAGTATTGGATGATGGAAATATTGATCCAGGAATGGTAATAGAACATAATGGAATTTGCTACATTGTAGATACGTATTCTAACATAACAGCAGGAGCATTTAGTGACTACACAGATTATTCGGATTGTCAAGAATGTCTAGATAATTTATAATAAAAAGTAATGGCAAACAGAACGGTTGTAATAAAAGGTAAAAATGTTGGTCTAGATATCAATAGGATAGCTATATACAGAAATTCAATTAATCCAGACAACTTAGTATCGATAGTAACTAAGGCTGCATTTATGTCTGGGTACGAATTTGAGGATGACGATTCCCAAGATCAATATGTTTGTCAATGTGATGACCCATGCAAAACTGTTGTTAACTTATTTTTAAGAGAGAAAAATTATCCTCCTACCGTTAATATAACTGGCGCAACTAGTGCTTTAGTTGGATCTAACATAACATTGACAGCTACTGCAACAGATCCGAATGGAGATGTCGTTACTTACGAATGGAACGATGGAACTACAAGTTCAACAAATTCTGTAACCTCTGGTTCAGCTGGGGATGTAAACTATAGTGTTGTTGCTACGGATGTAGTTGGTGATTGGGGAAATGACAGTCATACAGTAAATTGGTATACAACAACAACAACAACCACAGCTGCACCAACAACTACAACTACCACATCAGCTCCAACAACCACAACAACCACTTCTGGTGGAGGTGGAGGTGGAACCACAACAACTACCACTACAGTAGATCCTGGAACAACGACTACTACGACTACAACAACTACCACAACAACGACAACTACAACTTCAGCGCCAACAACTACAACAACAACGTGCTTGAATTGTACTCAATACACAATAACTAATGCTGGATCTAACTTTATGTCATTCTCGTATACAGATTGCTCAAGTCTTAATACGCTAGGTGTTAGTTTAGGTGCTGGTAGTTCTCAAACATTCTGTTCTTGTACTTATCCAAGTCAAACGTCTGGAGACAGCAATTACAATATTCAAGATCAAGGAATCTGTCCATAAAATGAAAATTAAATTAAATGAAATACATATGCGCTCAACCTGCTACGAAATATTATGCGTGGCAGATAGACACGATGCTTCATAGTTTTAGGACCACTGGAGTTAATTTAGACGATGTTCATATAGTTTGCGCAATACATGGAGAAATAGACCCATACTTTGACAAGCTTATGAAGAAGTATACTGGAGTGTTGTTTTCTTTTTATGAGGATACACGATACGACAAAACATATATATCTTCCATAAGACCTCATATCTTAAAAAAACACTTTAAGGCTTTTCCTGATTTAGAGGGAGAAACATTTTTTTATCATGATTGTGATATAGTTTTTACAAAACCATTGCCTTTAGAAAATATTATTGATAACGATATCACGTATTTATCAGATACAATATCATACATAGGATATAGCTATATAAAATCTAAAGGGGATGATGTTCTACAGAAGATGCTTCATATTGTGGGAATAGACGAGGCTACTGTAAAAAAGAATCAAGAAAACTCTGGAGGAGCACAATATTTAATCAAAGGAGTTGATAAGTATTTTTGGCATGATGTCGAAAAAGATTCCACTACACTGTTTAAAGATATAACAGAACTTAATATAGAGAAAAAAGCCAAAGACCCAACTCACCATGAAATACAAATATGGTGTGCGGATATGTGGGCTGTTTTGTGGAATATATGGAAAAGAAACATGGAAACAAAAGTTGTGAAGGAGCTAGATTTTTCTTGGTCAGTAACTCCTATAGGGGAATGGCACAAAAGAGCTATATATCATAATGCTGGTGTAGTAAATAGTTCAACTGGTATGTTCTACAAGGGTGATTACTTAAATGATTTGCCAAATTTAAACTTAGAAATATCTCCTAAAAAATGCTCTTATAATTATTACAAAATAATCCAATCGGCTCTAATATGAGAGATATTGAACAAATAATAAGGGAAGCTTTTGGAAAGCATAAAATATCACAAATGCAACTTGACCCTAATGGTCACTGTAATGCTGGGTGTTGGTTCTGTCCTGTATCTATAAAAGGCAATCCGAGTCATGCTAAGAAGCCTATGCCTGTTGATTTATTAGAAAAAATAATAAGCAATATAATAGAAGAAAGAGATCGTGAGGATGGGCTGGTATCTAAAAATTTTGGAGGATTTTACACTTCACATTACAATGAAACTCTTCTTTACCCATACCTAGAGGATTTTTTCAAGATACTTAGGAGATATAAGCTGATGACAATGATTCTTTCGAACGGATCAACGTTGACTCCAAACAAAACAGACTTAATAAAAGAGTACAAAGACGTTATAAATGGAGTTAATTTGAATGTTCCGATACTTAGTAATGACGAACTTTGGGCAAAAAGAGCTGGAATGAAAAAAGGAATGTACCCCAATATGATAAGAAACATAAACTATTTTATATCGGAAATTCCAGACTGGGCTACAAACGGAATATTTAGCATAGGAATGAACGGTATAAATAATTCAGCACTACACTCTAATGGGGGATGGATAGAAACTGGAGAAAAGTTTCCTCAAGATATTGATTTAGATAACGAGCAAGGTGAGAATGCTAGAGAAGTGCGTACAGCAAAGCAAATGTTTCCAACGGTAAGGAATATATATGGAGTGCCTCACTTGATAGATAGAGCTGGGCTAATGGATGGGATTATAGACAACAAGAAAGCCATACATAAATACCTAAAAAGAGGTGATGAAAACGCTAGAGTTATTGGTTGTGGAAACGGAATAGAGGTTGGAGGCAGACCTGTAGGGTGGATACACATAAACTCAATTGGAGAAGCATTTCTGTGCTGTAATGATTACGACATGGAAGTTGTTATTGGTGATTTGTCAAAACAGCGTCTAAGAGATTTTTGGGGTAATGAGAATCATATTCAAAAAATAAAAGAGTCTTACGAAGGTATGTGTACTGTTTGCGCTTCAGCAAGGTTTGAGTAAGTAAGAGAAAATCATATATTTAGTATCTTTGCATAAAACGTATACATGGCAAACTCTGGGATAAAAAAAATTACAAAACTCCGTAAATACATAAACGGAAGTCCTACTGACGAAGTCAAAGACAACGTAATAACAGATAGTGATTACATCCCTAATTACGTGTCTACAAAAGAATGTCCAATTGGATGTGATGCTATAGTTAGTGGTAGTGTTTTGATTAATGCGTCAAGCACTGGTTCTGCTGAGTTTGCTTCTACAACAACAACTACAGCTGCAACAACTACTACTACTACGTCTAGTCCTGTTTCTGCTGTTAAAGACTACGGAATACAAAATAATGACTTAAATAATCCCGTTACTTTAGTGTATGCTGATGAGTTCAATGTTACACAAGAGGTAATAGTTCAACCGAACACTTCAAGTTCTATATCCTCATCCACAGAGCCTTATAGAGCATCTGGAGCTACATCTATATTTATTGAATCACAAAGTCCTTTGTATATTCCAACTACAACTACAACAACCGTAGCTCCTACAACAAGTGACGACTACGTTATTGACAATAGCAATGGAACAGAAACTGTTGTTGTTTCGTTGAGGCAAATGGGATCTTCTACAGCTACAGAGACAGAGATAAAACCTGGAAAAATAGTTAAGGTTAGCTCAGACGACACGGTAACTAGAGTCTCGGGTAGTACAGATGCTGTGATTACTCAATCAAATACTAGTATCGCACCTACACAAACAGAGTATACTATTACAAATAATAGCTTTTACGAGTCAGATGTAATAGAATATAGACCATACTTAGGTGTTACTGATGAAATAGAGTTAAGTCCAGGAGAGACTATAACAATAAAATCACAAGATCCACCAAAAACTTCTAGCGAGGTTGCGTTTGATACGTTTACTGGTAATGGTACAGATGACACTTTCCAATTAGCTACTGAGCCTAAGAATCAAAATAACATACAAGTGTATATTGATGACAGCTTTCAAGGCGTTGAAGAGTACAGTATATCTGGAACTGATTTGACCTTCAATACTCCTCCAGCTAACAATTCAACCATAGAGGTTACTGAAACAAAGCTTTCCGTTACATCAGGGGGCAATGCTACACAAGAGGCTGACCCTGCAACAATAGAGACAAGGATATGCAATCAAAACGTTATATATAATGATAGTGAATCGAACGCCATCTTCTCATATCAAAACTGTAATCAAGAGCAAGAGAAAATATCTTTAGAACCTCATGAATCAGCTACTGTTTCATCTATAGGAGAGCCTACATTAATAACGTCTGAAAGTCCAAATGTTGGAACTAATTTTGCTGTAGAGACTATTGAAAAGGAAATAGGTACAAGCGGTTCAGCAACCCCAGTAATTCCAAAAACAACTACTACAACTACAACTACTACTGCAGCTCCTACTACAAAAGCACCAAACACTCAAACAAACGTTGTTCAGCCAGTAGTTACTGATTTCCCTTCTGGTGAGCCTCAAGAGATAAAAGAGTCTGGTTTAGGAAGGCATAATGCTTCTAAATGGTTCCCTAAGACAATTAAAGTTCCTATTGATAAAAAAACTGGTCAATTCAAATTCATATCATATGATAGCCCAGCTTCTATGACGTTATATAAGGTTAAAGATGGAAGCAATCTACTGTTAGATGTTTCAATACTCACCAACGGCTATAATGGTAGATATCAGCAAATAATGAGAACTAATCTCATTGGAGAAGGTATGTCTCAAACTGAAGCTAACGAGTACACTAATGACGATGGAGCTAAAAGAGTTGAGGCAAGAAAACTTGGTAGAGTTAAAAGAAGATTAATTGGATGGAAGGAATTATATAATCCATTCGGAAACAAATGGCACACAGAGTTTGTGTTAAACAAAGTAACGTCCAATGATTACGTAACTGTTGAAGTTTATCAAGCATCATACAATGGAGATTCTTCTGGAGGGAATCAGGCTATTAGTTATGTAGCTAGGTTCGAAGTAACTGGAATACAAAGCTAAAAATATGGCAGAAAATACAATAACATTTGATGAAAAAGTATCTGGATGGACTTCATTCCATTCCTATATACCTGAGTATATGACTAACTTGAACAATAACTTTTTTACATTCAAGGACGGTCAGCTTTATAAGCACAATGTTGAGACTAACGGTAGAAACACTTACTATGGTACATCTTACAACACTGAGGTAGAGATTAGCTCAAATGCTGCTCCATCAGAGGTTAAGATATACAAGACTATAGAGATTGAAGGAAATAGTCCTGGATGGGACGTGACAGTCATAACAGATTTAGACAGAGGTCATATTGATAAGTCGTCTTTTACTAAAAACGAAGAGCTTGACAATACATACAACGAAGGTATCTACTCTACACACATCAGAAGAAACACGGATGACGAAGTAAACACAGAACTATTGTCTGTACAAGGGATAGGTAACTTAGATCTAATAGCAGGTACCACCTATACTTTTGGAACAGTACCAACAACAACATCAGTTGGAGATGTACTGTATCAAGCAGTAGGAGGATCATATAACAGAATAGGAACAATAACGAATAAAGACGGAACTACAATTACAGTTGGTACAGCAGCCATTGTGCCTAGTGTAAACGACTTTATATTCTCAGCTAAGAGCCCTATAGCAGAGTCTTATGGACTCAAAGGATACTATGCAAGCGTAAGGCTTGTAAGTAACAGTACAAGCGCTGTAGAGCTATATGCTGTCAATAGTGAAGTTAGCAAAAGCTTCTCATAATATTCGTATATTTGCAGTAATGATTTTATTGGGAAGTTTAAAAAATATAATCAAAAGAGTAAAAGATAAATTTCTACCCGAAAAATCTTTTAAAGACAAGATATCGAATGTATTACAAAGCATATATTCTCAAGAGAATAGTGAGTTAGTGATACATGATAGAGGAAAAATAGTAAGAGACGGCAAAGATTTGTTTCAAATTGAGCATGATTTTACAGATGGAATCTATTTAAGAAGGATGATACTAAAAAAAGGAACTACAATAGTGAGTGGTATACACAGAAGAGATCATGTTTGGTTCTTGATGATTGGAAACATAACGGTGTCATCAGAAGAAGGAGTAAATGATTACGAAGCACCTTATATTGGGTTTTCAAAAAAGGGAACTCAAAGAGCTATACATGCCAACGAATATTCTGTGTTTCAAAATGTTTTTCAAAACCCACAAGGGTTGAGCGATCTAGACGAGCTAGAGGACTTTAATTATATCATGGAATACAAAGCATAAAAAATATAACTATGGCAGGAGTATTGGCAGCAGTTGGTATAGGGTTAGCAGTAGCAGGGTCTACTGCTCAAATTATATCTGGTGAATCAAGAAGAGTTAAAGCTAAAAGAGCTCTACAAAATTTCCAAAGACAAGAGTTAAAAAACATAACTCAAGGATTGAGAGTATCTACATTAGGTGCTGAATTACAAACTCAAGAAGCTCAGAGACGTTTTTCTACGTCTGTTGATGCACTTAGGTCGGCAGGAGTTAGAGGTTTGGTTGGTGGTCTTGGGCAGCAAGAAATGCAGCAACAAAAGCTACAACAGCAAATATCTTCTGATTTAGATCGTCAACAAATGCAGATTGAGCAAATGAGAGTTCAGGATGAAGCAAGAATAAGAGGCATGATTGAGCAAAGAGAATCAGGACAGATTGCAGGACTTGGTTCTGAAATGGCTCAAGGGTCTAAAATGGTTCAAGCTGGATTAGGAGGTCTTGCCTCTGCTGGTATTGCTGGAGCTCAAATTGCTGGAATGGGTGGATTTGATGGATTGAAAAAAGGAGCAGATAGTGCAATTTCTTTAGGATCAGGGGCTAAATTTATTGCAGACGCCTCCAAGTCGCAAATTTCAGATTACAACTCATCTACGAGAAGTGCTGCTGCCGAAGCTTTTGGAGGTCAAGGTAATTTGTTATCTCCAAACTTAAGCGCCACTCAAGCTTATGTTTCTGCTTCAGGATTTTCTCCAACCATGATGACCGAAAGGAGTAATTATTTAGTTAATCAAATGGACCAGTACCGAAAATAGATTAATAATGGCAAAAGGAGGATACGTACCAAGTAACGCAGCATACTACGAAGGTCTTCAGTATGCAAATAAAGATGTTAAGCCAGTTGATTTTGGAGCTTTAGCTTTGGGCGTTTCTGGTGCCGTCAAAGAAAAATACGAGAGAGAAGAGAAAAAAAGAAAGGAAGACGAAGCTTTTCAGATGAAAATCGATGAAAACTTCGGAGATGTAATATACCCTTCTTTTGACAAGACTGGTCTCGAAAATATAGATATATATCAGAGTGGTGTTGTTGAAATGATTTCAGCTAGATCTCAAGATCTAAATGCTCAGTACAATAATGGATCTATAAGCAAAGTACAGTATAACAGGGAGATGACCAAACTTAAGGGTCAAACGCATCAGTTTAGAAGCAATTTCAACATGATAACTAAATTTGCTAATGACTACCAGGAAATGGGAGATAACATAGACCCTGCTTCTGAGGACACAATGCAAATGCTTCAAGATTTGTTTTCTGATGCCAAGCCTTATTTAACAGAAGACAATAGGCTAGGCAATATGTCTGCTTCTAGAAATGAAAAGGGTGAAATTATACCGAAAGCTTTTCTGTGGGATAAGGCAGCTTCAATGCTACAAGTTGAAGCTAAATATGACACTTTTGGAATACCAAAGCAAATATTAGGTATTCAAGGAGAACTGAGTAAGTTTATCGGTAGTGAAGCAGTTCTTAACACACATTTAGATAAACAAGGAAATCTCAAAGAGGGAACTTCAAACCTAATAGCAGAAAGTATCGATGCTCTTTCAGATCGTCAAGTTATAAGTTACGCTAGACAATTAGGTCTTGATCCAGATTATGACGATAATGACATAACCTCTATAACCAATAGAGATGAGCTTGAAAGAGAGATTGTCAAAGATCAGCAAGAAAAAACATTAGCATTATTGCAGCAAAAGCAATCTCTTGACGAGGTAGAGAAGACCAATCTTGATATAGCCTTGCAAGATTCTTATCTAAGGCAAAAGAAAATGTCTAATGACGAGAGGGCTAAGAAGGGATACAACTATTCTTATTATACTAAAGAAAACGCACAAGTTGAAGGTATAGGATTATCTGGTGACGTAGAAGAGTTTACCGCAACAAAAGAGATACCCGTAAAAGGAATACCTTTAACTGATTTGAAACTTGAAGGTCAAATATCTGCGGAGGCAGCTGAGACTGGAACCGTTAAGCAGTTGTACAGAAACGCAAACGGAGAATATATTGCTGTTATAGGATATGTTGAATCTGTTCCTGGAACTGGAACTATGGCTGGTCAATTAGTTAAAACCCCACAGGTTAGAAAGGTAAGATTGACTACGAGGGCTCAAAAGAATTATTTCTTAACTAAAATGGACCCAGATTTAGGGGTTATAAGTGATCCTATACCAAAACCAGGTCAGAAAAATGAAGTTGACGAAAGCAATCCTTTAGGCTTAGATATATGACACAGGACAAAAAATACACAAAATCAGAGTTCATTTCATCTATAAGATCAAAGTATCCTCAATATAGTAATATTGATGATGAAACTTTGTACAATAAGATAATTGAAAAATATCCTGTATACGAAGATCAGATAGAAAAACAAGAAGAGGTTTTAAAAAAAAAAGAAAATCAAGATTCTACTTTAGAAGAGAAAGATTTGGACTTTACATTGGTTCAGGATTCTTCGGATATCAAAAAGAAAGTATCTGAAGAAGATTACGATAAGGGATACTTTGAATTTGATGATAGATTCTCTGCTGGAGCCAACGAGGTCATGGCTTCAATCTCCAGAATACCTGTTTTTATAGCAGAACAAGTTGCTACCGCTTACTCTTATTTTGATGATGATTTTAAGGAACAGTTAAATTCCATGTCAAGAGAAGAGAGGGATTTGGCTTTGAGTGGAGCTGTTGATGCTGTGCCTAAAATAATAGGTGGACAAAACCTAAGTGTCATGGATTCTACAAAAGCATCAGAAGAGTACACTAAGGAAGCGGAAAAAATAAGATCTTCTTTTGATACATTTGATACTTCAATAACTGAAGATATAGCTGCAGGAGACTTAGGTCAAGCAGCAGGAAGACTTTTTAATGAGGCAGCTGGAGCTGTTCCATCTATGATTCAAGCTATGGTTCCATATGTTGGTATAGCATCCATAGGTATTGGATCGGCAGCTCAAAAAAGCAAAGAACTCCAAGATAAAGGAGAAGATTTGAATTGGAGAACATCAACCAACTCGATTGTTAGTGGTACAGCTGAAGGATTGGCTGATTTAGTCACTAAAAAAATTGGAGGCAGATTCTTTAATTCTATTGCAGGGAAAGGAAAAGATTACACTGTAAAGGCTTTGAAATCATTCGCAAAGGATTTTGGTATTGATTTTGTAGAAGAAGGAGCCTCAGAAACAGGGAGTCTTTTAGTTAGCAAGCTTGCTGATTATGCAATCTCTGGAGACGAAGAGGCTTTTACAAACACTCTTTATGAATTTACAGATACATTTTTAGTTGGAGGATTTGCTACTGGTCCTTTGTCGACAGGAAAGATAGGTATAGATATCACAAGACAAAACATAAGGAGAAAAAATATAAATAATAAAATAAAGGATAGCAAGTATAAGAGTTTATCTGATGCGTTTTCTAAAACCAATATGGATGAGATCGACTCAGATCAAATTGATGTAGCTAAAACAAAAGGATCTAAGGAGGCTCTTGAGTTTGATCTTGCCGAAAAAGTAAAAAATAAAATTATCACAAAAGAGGATGCTGATTCTAGGATAAAGGCATTTGAAGAGGTTTCTGAATTGGCTGAAAAAACTGACGGATTAGAACTAACAAAAGAGAAAGAAAAGACAGCTATAGAGCTGTTAAGGGAAAAAATGCGTCTTGAAAAAACAATAGAAGGAAAAGACGAAAACTTAGTTGCCCCTCAAAAGAAAAGAATAGATGAAATTAACGATCAGCTTTCTAAAGTGCAACAAGAAGAGGCTGTTGAAGAGGTTACGGAACAAGAAACTACAGAAGAGGTTGTTGCAGAAGAATTAGTTAAACCTGAGTTAGAACCAAAACTAACTTACCAAACCTCAAATCAAACACAAGTTACAGTAGATGAGTCTGGTAAATTTCAAGAAGCTGTTGATCTAAAGACTGGAAAGAAAAGAACTAAAGAAACTGCAAGAAAAGCTCAAAATGAACTGATAGCTCAAAGAGATTATACTACAGGCAAATCAGCTTTTGATGGGGTTCCAGAAGGTCAGGATGTTGGAGATCCATCGCAGTTCATTGCAAATGAAAGTGAAAATGCTCAGGAAATAGCTCAGGAATACAAAAGAAAGAAAGAAGAGCAAGGTATTATTGATCCAGTAATAGATGCTTTTTTAGGTAAGTATATAGTTAGCAGAGAGTCTTTGAAAGATTATTATGGAAGCACAGATGATCTAAAATTAATAAGAGCTTACACTAACAAGAAAAAGGGCAAAACAGCCATGCCTTTAGATGTGATAGCTATGCAGGTTTCTGAAGAGGTAGGAAGAGAGGTAACTCCAGCTGAGCTTTTTGACATCATGATAGATCCTAAGTATAAATCTAACTCTGCCCCTAAAGAGGCTGATATAGTTACTGAACTTAGGAACAGGTTTATAGAGATTACAGGTTTTGATGGTACGGATGCTCAAATAAATGCTATCGCAGAACAAGATCCATCTAAATTAAAACCATTCAGGGAGCCTATTGAGGTAGCTCAAGAGCAAGCAGCTAAACAAGAAGAGCTTCAAGTAGAAGAAAAGGTTGAGCAAGCCGAAGAACAAGCAAAAGCAGAGAGAGAGGCTGCTGTAGAGCCAAAAACAGAGGGAATTTCAAGTAGGGTGTTAGATGCGTTTAAAAAGACGAGAGATTTTCTAAAAAAACAAGTTAAGATACATTTTACAGCGCAGGGATTGCAGCCAGACATTATCTATAAAGAAAGGCAAAAGAGAGATGCAAAAATAAGGATGTATCAAAATAGAATTGATCAAATGAGAAAAAACATCAATTCTGCTCTTAAAAAAATACCAAAAGATCAGAGAGACTCTGTAATGAAAGAGTTCGATCAAGTATTTAGAGGACAAGTAAAGTCAAAAGATAGTAATTTGTCTCTTGACATGAGAATTTTGGCGGACAGAATGAGAATGGAAATAGACGGTCTTTCTACTATGATCATCGAAAGTGGTTATTTTGATACTAAAGAAGGTCTGGAGGCGGTACAAAAAAACATAGGCTCTTATGTAAACAGAAGCTATAGGCTTTTCAGCGATTCAAATTGGGCAAACAAGGTTTCTGAAGAGGTTAAAGAAAATGCAAGAAGATTTTTTAGAAGGCAAGCAATTCAAGAAGGTAGAACTGTTTCTGAACAAGAAATAGAAAACCAAATCAATGAGATACTTAACAAGGCTGAAGACAATAAATATATTGTAAAAGGTAAGGATGGTCGAATAGATAAGGATATTCTTAGAAGAAGAAAAGATGTTCCAGCAGAGCTTCGTGCTTTAATGGGAGAGGTAACTAACCCACTTGAAAACTATCAAAACACTGTTGCTAAGCAAGCGATGCTTTTGTTTAATTATAAGTTTCAAAGAAAGATTGCACAATCAGGATCAAACACTTTTTTCACAAAAAGTCCTACTAAAGAAAATACAGTTCAAATAGTAAAAGAAGGTAATGAGGCTTATCCAGAACTTGCTGGACTTTGGACTACACCAGAGATTGCAAAAACATTTGAGATGCCAAATCCAATGAATGGTCATTATGATGCGTTTGTAAAATTCAGTAGTGCTATCAAGTGGGGTAAAACTGTTGGGTCTATTGCTACTCATGCTAAAAACATTTTAGGTAATCATGGTTTTCTTTTAATGAATGGTCATTTAGACTGGAATGAAGTTAAAAATGCTTCGGATTTAGTAATAAAAGAATTTAGAGGTAAAACAAACGAAGAGCAAAGAGCTTATTTGGATGAACTTATTTCTCTTGGTATCGTAAAACAAAGCACAACACTTGGAGACATTACATCAATGTATGGAGATAAATCTTTTGAAGAAGCATATAAGAGAACCATTATAGATCAGGCTAGAAATGTAGCTTCTAAAAAGGAAAAACTATCAGATTTATTCAGAGAAAGTAAAGCTGGAAAAACGACAAAAGCTTTGGTTGACAAATTAAATGATGCTTATCAGTCAGAAGATGATTTCTTTAAGATTATGGCTTATGGTATAGAAAAACAGAGATACGCTAAAGCTCTATTTGGAAAAGATAAGGCAGATTTAACAAAAGCGGAATCTGATCAGGTTAATGAAGTTGTATCTGAGATTGTAAAAAATACATATCCAACGTATGATAGAGTACCTCCTATAATCAAAAGACTTGGTAGGAGTCCATTACTAGGTGCATTTGTTTCGTTTAGAGCAGAGTCAATTAGAACTGCCTTCAATACTTACAAAATAGCATTGGACGAAGTAAATTCTAAAAACAAAGAAGTTGCTAAAATAGGAGCCAAAAGACTTGCGAGTGCTGGACTGTATACTGGGCTAAAAGTGACCCTAGCTACTCAACTTGGTCTTGCTGCTACATCTTTTATATTTGGAGGAGAAGATGATGAATCAGAAGAATATAATGATTTAAGGAAGTTTGTTGCGAAATGGTCTCAAGATTCTCTGATTGCAATTACAAACAAGGAGCCTGGAAAATACACTTTTATAGATCTAACGGCAAATGATCCACACTCATTTTTGTCTGAGTTAATAATAGCAGGTAGAGATGATAATGATTCGACTCCGCTTCTTATAGATAAGCTTGTGGCTTTAGGGGAGCCGTTTTTAGGTAAAGATTTAGTTTTTTCTTTTGCTTCTGAATCTTATCTCGTTTATGAAGATAAAAAATTAACGTCATCTGAAAAGGCTGACAAGATTATGAATAAGTTTTTCAAGTTAATACAACCAGGAACAATAACAACTGCAATAAGATTACAAAAAGCGGCGAGTGGTAATGATAATAATGTTTTTAATGAAGGAATCGGAGCTTTTACTGGATATAGACCTGTCGATGTAGATGTCCAAAAATCATATTTATTTAGAGCTATAGACTTGAAAGAAAGAAAAACTGCGCTCAATGGTAGATATAATAGAGTTAGATACAATGAAAAATCAACTGAGGTTGAGTTAGAAAAAGCGTATGAGGAGGTTAACAGAGATTATTCTCAAATGATTAAAGAAGCTCAGGAATTAACTCAGTCAGCAATAAGATTGGGTGTTGACTCAGGTGAAATAGTTAATATTCTTAAAAAGAATGGATTCAGCCGTAGAGACATAGCATTTATTCTGAGTCAAGACGAATACACATACATTCCAACTAAAATGCGTCAATAAAAAAAGACCCAGCTACTATCTTCACTGGGTCATTCTCGTTCGAAAATTTTTGATAGGAATCACCACAACCCTATCGTTAGCTAAAGTATAAAAAGTTTTTTTATATAACAAAAAAAGAGCCAGAAATTATTTCCAGCTCTATTAAAATAAAAAAAATCTAGAAATGTGAGACGATCTTAGAGAGATCTTTCTCACTTAATGAACACTGTAAACCTACAATATATTTTTTAAAATTGCAATAGTTTCGTCACAATCTTTTTGATTTCGTGGCATAAATAGGTTTGTTTGTATTCCTTCCCTAACTAAATGCATCTTGAACAGCTTCCATCTGATAGGAAAGCTTTCGTTTGGGTTACCCTTTGTCTCTATTATGAATCGTGGTGGATCTTGTACGTCTATGAAGTCTGGAGTATACTTGATGCCTAACAACTTCTTATTACCTCTGTCGTGTAGTATTTTCTTAGACTTAGTCTTCTCATAGGAAGCCATAGGAAAGTTGCAACCGTTGATGATAGTGAACGTTTTGCCTTCATACTCATTTTTAATCTTAGCCTTCTTCAGAGCTCTGTACATGTAAAGCTCAAGCTTAGAGGCAAATTCAATACCATCTTCCTTAACCTTTGTAGATCTGGTGATCTGTCTTCTCTTAGTAGTCTTCCTCCTCCTCATCGTCCATTTCAATTACAGATATCACATCATCAATCAGGAGTATGTCCCTGAAAAATTCTACAGCTTCCTCATGGCTTTCCCCTAAGTATTCCTCCCAAGTTCTGTTTCCTTCACCCATGAGATCATTCTTTGTGAATACAGTGTATCTTTTATAGTTGTTTATTTTATTATAGAACAGTATGTCTTTAAGGTTCTCCCAGAAGTAAGGATACTCTATAAGGCAAACCAATGCTTGTCTATCATCAATCCCCAACCTGTCGGCAAGCCAGAAGACTTCAATATCAGATATTGTTTCTATGAATATATCCAAGTCTTTTTTGACGTAAACGTAAAAGTAGTTATCATCGATAGTAGAGTAGTCAATAACTTCCTTCATGATGGTAAAGACCCTAACAGCCTCCTCCAGGTCAAGAGGTCTATTAAATACTATTTTCTTTGCGTCTAATCTCATCTATAGCTCTTTGCAGGTAGAGAACCTGATCCATCGCTTCCTCCTTAGCGTGTTGCAACCACTGCAACAAAGATAGGTCATTTTCCGCAAGAGTGGTTCCATATTTTTTAAAACCAACAGCGCTTCTTCTTTTAAATTCGTGTATAGTTTTTACAACGACAGGATCTCTTTTCCAGTCTTCAAAGTCAAATCTATCCATCTTCATTCGTGTTCCCAGAATCTTTGAGTATATTCTCCTTGAGTTGATCTACTGCTTCCTGGTATCCGTCCATTAATTTTAAAGTCTCGAGCGTCCCAATCGAGAGGTCTTTTAAGTTTTGCATCTGACTTAGGATTGCGTTTTGCATCCCCACCATGTTTTTTACTTGATTCTCCATTTGAATCAATCTGCTTTCCTTCATTTTTTATTGTATTTAATTCGCAAAAGCAACCACCGACATCAAGCCAGCAGTTACATATTCTCATTTGTTTATTTGAATCCATTGTTTGAGCTGTAAAGAAAGTAAACCCACAAGGCAATGGCTACAATAACTGATATGGCTCTGGCAATGTCAAGTGGTGTCATTAGAAAAGGTGTGTTAGTCTCGCCATTTGTCCATGACTTTTTGAATGAATAAATCCTTCAACGGCTTTAGGCGCATGCTGATAACCCTTTCTGTGGTGCCATCCGTCTGTTCCAGAAGGAGATCGCAAAGCCTCAACAGTAACACCAATAAAATCTTTAGACATCTTGTGATGTATGTGATGTATGTATACATATCTGTTTTTAGCATTCGACCAATCTTCACCAGCCTCTTGAGCCATAAGTAGCGGAAGGTCTTGTGGTTTTGCTCCGTCTCCGTGTGTTGTTCCAATGAGATTATTATGGTATCGATAGTATTTACGATGCGCAATTGAAGTGTCAAAGGTAATATTTTTGCATTTATTATACCACGAGGCTATCGAGTCGGCTAAAAAGAACCCACTCTGATAGTCATGGTTGGATGGGTTATACATGAAGTGCACATCTGCAATCTGAAGCAGTGTATCTAAAACGTCAATATAGAGCTTCTTAGCGATTAAAAAGTTGTCATACCACATTCCATCAGTATCTTGTGGAGTTCCGCTCGTAGTCGTCCTCTTAGGGGTGTCTATGTGGAGAATATCATTACCTGCGACAAATACAATTTTGTCAATTGTAAATCCAGAGGCTTTTTGTAGTATTCCTTCGACTCCTGATTTGACTCTTTGAACTGCTATTTGTGAGTTGTAATCCTCTCCTGTTTCGAATGATGAGGCTAACTTGCCAATATGTACATCAGCAGGATCAATAACAAGTAAACAGCCATCAGGATCGTTGTTTCTGATAATCTTTTCATAATTAAATGCGTGTTGTTTGATCTCTTCAACATGGTCTTTGAGCATTTGCTCGAATGTAGGTCCACTGTCTTTGCTTGGCTTAAACTGTATGGACCACTTCTTGTCTTTCGACCAGGCTATTCCTACGCTTGATATATCAATACCTCTTTCTTCACATGCCTGTGCAAGAGCTGGTTGCTCTTCTATCCTTGTAATCTTCTGTATGTGCTTTGATATAGATCTTCTTGTTGACTCTATAGTCTTTTCGTTCGGATCTATCTGTAGGTCTTCATGTATTAGCTTAGCTATATCAGTAAAACCTCTGTGTCCTTGCTTGTAGTAATCCTCAGCAAGTCTTTTTATTTCTTCAACGTTAATCATCCTTTTTAATTTGATTCTGTAATTTTTCCAGATTTATTTTGAAAGATGCTATTGAAGTTTTAGTTATTCCAAAGTCAGGTTCGTAGAGAGAGTCGATGATCTGGTCTACACTTTTATGCAGACTAATTCTCAGCCTCTCTATAAACCTCACTCTTTGCGTCATACATCCTCATCCATGTGCTGTAAAAACAGATCTCCTACTGATTTGTTAAAAGTCTTTATAGCTCTGTATATTATTCTGGATTTCTTTTTGGTTTCTCTTTTGTCCTTGAGACTTGAGTCAATCCCAAGTCTTGTATAAAGTAATGTGTCAAGCTCTAACAGTGCATCCATCTTTTCTTTTTCTGTTTTAGTTGTGTAGCCTGTTACAGTATTACAGAAAGAGTTTACATCCAATTCATGGATATTAAACATCCTCTGTTTTATCTTAGCATATTCTCTATCAAACAATGTATTTTTTCTCATTTTATCAAATTTAGTTATTATTGCTGAAACTCAAGTACTTATCTTCAGATTTTTTTATTATATCATCATTTGCCATTCTCTTAAAGTAGGTCAAGTAAATCTCGTAAATTGGTCTCGAGACCTCATGGTTACTGTACGTAACAGGGGATACCATGTTTTTTACAAGCCCATCTTTTTCTATCCTTATGTTTAATCTTAACTCATTATTCTTAATCAATTCAGGTTCTATTGTTATTCCATTCACAATACAAAATGCCATAGCATTCTGATGAATCTTGTTAGGATAAAAGTCTATTGTCGGTTTTTTCTTAGGTCTTCCCATTAGAATGGTAAATCATCGTTATCTACTGCAAATGCGTCTGATGGAAACATTTTAGGCACCACATCTTCATCCTTGTCAAACACAAACGTAGGTGGGTTCTGATCCTTTGCATAGTATCTACCAGATACAACATCAAACCTGAAGAACTCCTTTCCATTCATCTCTCCTTGAAACTTCATCTTGACCTTCTGTGTCACAAACTCGACATCATTTTCATCAATCTTTGAGGCAGGTATTTCTGCAAAGTGCCTATAGATTGTAAAGCCATCGTGCGTTTGATTCCTGAAGTCAGCAGATCCACTACAATCGTAGAGGGTAGGGAGATCGTATATCCCTGCATCATTCTTGCGCATTTTAGTTGGATGCACCACCAGGAATATAATCACATTGTTCATCTGAGCAAACATAGTCAGGTGCGTAAGCACACGCTTTATCTTAGAAAGCTCAGAGTCACTTGACTTATCAAAGTCAATTTTATTAAAGGCATCGATTATAAACATATCAACTCCATAGATAAACATCTGCTCCTTGAACTTCTCCATAATCCAACTCCATGTGGGTATCTCTCCTCTTTCAGGAGCAGTAATGTATATCTTTTCGTTTGCCCACTTAATATATCTATTAATTTCTTCTTTAGTTATCTTGGGTCTGTTGGGGTTGTCTTGCCAAAAGTTTTTACCAAAAAACTTCTCAATGAATGTTGTTTGGTGTAGAGCCATTGGGTTGTGCTCTGGAGAAAAGAACGATGCCTTGAGGTTGTAGTCTCTGATTAGGTTGAGTACATACCACTCAGTAAAGTTAGACTTACCATGAGAGGGTATACCTGTAGACACGACCAAGTGTCCTCGCATAACTGTGAAGACGTTATTGAGATTACCGAAGCACTTGTGTTTTGGATACAGTGTTTCAGGCAATCCGTTGTCGTATAAATCATGTATACCCCCAGCAAGGTCCTCTATGGTAAACGTTCCTGATGCAGGATACCTTTTACCATTTGCTATTGATTCTTTTACTAAGTCATCCCCTCCATCGATGAGGTCTCCATTGGCATCTTTGTTCTTGAATAAAACCCTCAAGCATCTGTATCTACCAAGACGCTGTGCTATCTTATCAGCTACAATCTCTCCCTTGTCGTCATTGTCTGTGGCTATATAAAACTTACTTACATCCTTCAGATACTTCTCGCAGTTTATCCAGAAGTCATCGTTGTCGTTCGCTCCGTTGGGAATGCTTATTGTATTCTTAAATCCACACTGGTGCATAGCTAACACATCAAACTCTCCCTCCACTATAAACACCTCATCTTGACCAATGGCGGCATTGATGTTGTAGAATATTGGTTTTGTTTGTGCTGTTTGTGTAAAATGCTTTCCTCCTGATCTAAATTTCTTGTTGACCAAAGTATCTCCCTCAAAGTAATTAAAAACAATGTTGTTCATCTTCTTTCCTGCTTGTGGCTGAAAGTATTCCTCTTCAGTTATACCTAACTCCTTGAGTGTAGACTGACGAATCTTTCTTGACTCACACCATTTAACCATGCCATCAGATAGCTTTGTATAGTTAATCCAGTTCTGCTCAGGAAGTTTGTACACCTTGTCACGAACCAGAGGCTTCTCGTCTCTTATCGATATGCCATCACAGTGATGACACTTCGCTACACCTTCATTAATATTTACACTAAGACATCTGTCAGCTTTGTTCCTTCTTTCAGGAGAGCATGCTGGGCAAACAGTTTTAATCTGACCAGACGTTTTCCCTTTTAGATTTATATCGTTCCATTGTATTGTTTTCATAGTGTGTTGTTGAATATAGATTTTGGTTTGCCAGTCTTGAGGTTGATGTTATATCTTTTGAGATACCAACTTCTGAAATGAGATACATAGTCAGGTTTACTTTTTACAGTATCAGATTTCATATTTAGGTGCTCATTAAATTCCAAGTAATACATCTTTAGACTGTCGATGTCTATCTTCAAATTACTTGTTATTGCTTTGAGATATTTTTCATCCTCAAAAACTAATTTAAAATTTTCTTCGATCGCCCTGTTGATGATATTATTGTTTTCATTGTTTATATTATTATTATTGTTAGTTGTGTTCTTTTGTTGTTCTTTTGATGTGCTTTTGTTGTCCTTTTGTTGTGCATCATCATCAGACTTTTTCTGGTAATCATCATATTTTACAATAGTTACGAGAGTATATTTGTTGTGCCCTTTCTTATGCACCTCCCCTGTTTCTATTAATTTGTCAAGGGAGAGTTGTATTTGCTTCCTGGAAAGTCCAAGATCGTCTGCAAGGTTTTGTTGGGAGGTTATAAAAGTTCCTCTACGTACAACCATTCCTCTCCAATTTTTGTCCTTCCAGTTAGCTTTTAAAAGGCAGTGAATGAATAATCTCATTGTATTGGCATCAGTATACCACTCCCACTGTAAAATCTTCCTGCTTAGTGTTATGAATGAATCAGCCATTCTCTTATTTTATTTTCAATGTTTCTTTTGTGGATATCTGGTATGTATCTCAATGATTTGATGAAATTATTTATCTGATCTTTTCTGTAGATTTCTCTATGAATTAGTCTTCTGTTTAATTCCTTTGTGTAAATGAGTTCTTCAGCAACAGTTTTTTTCTCAAATACCATTGCTGGCATAATCTCTTTTATCTTTCTGTCGCACATTGCAAACCTATACATGAAAAGTTTATCTCCGAACTTGGAGTCTAAAAGATTTTCAGCTTTTTTAATGCCATGTAGCACGCTTGCATGATTCTTTCCTATGTA
>Ga0255762_10000135_pt1 | contig 62615 bp, 87 predicted proteins | sample 101ome_16_FD_179962 | JGI IMG/M metagenome (GOLD analysis project Ga0255762, IMG submission 179962) | Coastal salt marsh microbial communities from the Groves Creek Marsh, Skidaway Island, Georgia - 101401AT metaG (version 2) | ecosystem: Environmental > Aquatic > Marine > Intertidal zone >...
CAGAAGCCCCTGTTAATTGGTCGGCTGGCACACGCACAATATTTTGCACCTTGCCAGCTGAGCAGATTATTTTCAATGATACCAGTGATAATATACAGGGGTTTACGGAACAAGATCCAAACGCTTTGGCGTTTGCAATAGCATTGGGGTAACAGATGGCAAACTCATTTAAGACACTTACAGATACTGCGGTGGGAACGAGTCCGGCTACCATCTATACTTGCCCCGCTTCAACAGAAACAACAATCATCGGCCTTAACGTGGCTAACATTCTGACGGTATCCATTACGGTAGATGTGCAGTTGGAAAACAACGATGGCGACAATGTCTATATCGTGAAAGACGCGATTGTGCCAGTCGGCTCAAGTTTGGTGGCCTGTGGCGGTGACCAGAAGATTGTGATGAACGCATCTGATGTTTTGAAAGTGACAGCAAGTCAGGCATCAGCGGCTGATGTGACTATGTCTATTCTGGAGATTAGCTAATGGCGCTAGGTAAGGTTGGCCCAAACCAGCTTAATTTAGGTACAGGCTCACTAAATCTTTCTGTTGGGACGACCGCCCAAAGACCGTCTTCCCCAGTTACGGGAATGATGAGATACAATACTACCTTGGGCGTTGTCGAGGTATATGATGGAACGGATTGGGTTGCCGTGGGCGACCAGACAAATGACGTTTCTATCGAATATCTAGTGGTCGCTGGTGGCGGTGGCGGTGGAGCTTCAGGTTCTGGGTCAGGCGGCGGTGCTGGTGGTGGCGGTGCTGGTGGCCTTGTAACGGACACTGTCGCTATAACAGCTGGTAAAGTCATAACCCTTACTGTGGGGACTGGTGGTGCTGGCGGCACAGGAAACACTGGCGGGGGAACTAACGGCAACGACAGCACTATTACTGGAAGTGGGGTTGTTACCGTTACTGCCACTGGTGGCGGTGGTGGTGCTGGTGGTGCCACAACTGGCTCTGATGGGAATGAGGCACAAGACGGTGGCTCTGGTGGTGGTAGTGCTAGAGGAAGAACTCCCGCTGGTTCTGGTACGGCTGGTCAGGGTAATGACGGCGGTACGTCTAACTACGCTTCTCCCAACTATCCCGGCGGTGGGGGCGGGGGCGCTGGAGCAGTGGGCGCTAACGCAACAACTTCTGCGGGCGGTAATGGCGGCGCAGGACAGTCATCTTCAATCACAGGCTCTGCTGTAACATACGCTGGCGGTGGTGGTGGTGGAACATATAACGGCGGCACAGTCGGAACAGGTGGTTCTGGCGGTGGCGGTAATGCTGGCGCGGCTAGTGGCGGCGCGGGCAATGCGGGTACAGATGGCCTTGGTGGCGGTGGCGGTGGTGGCTCTATGCCAAACGCTCCTACTAGCTATAGTGGTGGCGATGGTGGCGATGGAGTTATCATATTGAAAATTCCTACATCTAAATACACAGGAACAACTACAGGCTCCCCTACCATTACAACGGTAGGAAGTTACAAAATTCTTAAATATACAAGCACTGGCACATATACGGTTTAGGACAAAAAATGGCATACATAGGCGATAAACCATCACAGACGTTAGCCAGCCCCACCAGCCAGTATTTCAATGGCGATGGGTCAACGGTAGCGTTTACGCTGAACCGTGCTGTGAATGTTGCCGAAGACCTTGAGGTGTTTGTTAATAACATCCAGCAAGAACCTGGAGTTGGTAAGTCATACACCGCGACTGGCACAACCCTAACATTTGATGCCGCGCCTTCGGCTGGCACAGCTAATGTATATGTGGTTTATCGTGGGTTGGCAGAGGTCACAACACGGCTGGAACATGACCCTAATGCCGCGCTTGCCGCTACGACAGGCACATTTAGTGGCGACCTTACCGTTGACACCGACACTCTTTACGTTGACAGCACCAACAATAGTGTTGGAATTGGCACAACATCCCCCAGCACATCACACAGGCTGACACTCGATAAGTCGTCAAACTATGGTGGCATAGCGCTTTTTCAAAGTGGAAGTCAAGTTGGTCAGATTATCCAAGAGGGTGCAACTGGAAATATTTATATTGACGCAGACAGTAATAGTTTAGGCGGGGGTTTAATTTTTAGAACCGATGGCGGCACTACACGAATGGCTGTAGACGGGTCAGGTCGTATCACGATGCCGTATCAACCAGCGTTTTATGCGTGGGGAAGTGGCAATCAAAGTTGGTCTGGCACTTCGGCTTATCAAACACTTCAGCTCACCAATCAAGTATCGCTTGGTAGTCGTAATACTGGGTTTAATACTACCACATATACTTTTACCGCCCCGATTGCTGGTTCATACGCGTTTTTTGCTCGTATGACTCAAACAGGAACTGGAACAGGTCCAGCTATGACTTTATATAAAAACGGCGTAGGGCAAAACAACGAAATGACTATTGGTTATGGTTTGGCGTATATGACCGCCACTGGTTTTCAGTTTTTACAACTTGCCGCGAATGATACGGTTAATGTGCAAGTGATTAATTATAATAACACAAGTTTTACCTTAGATTTAGGTCGGTGTGCGTTCATGGGATGGCTTTTAGGCTAAACAGGAGTAAATAAAATGCCAAATATCACAATCGAATTAACAGACACTGAACTCAAGTGTATGGAATATGCGGCACTCAGCCCTCAAGACTGGGCTGATAATGCTGTAACAAACCGTGCCAGAATTGCTGGCGATGAAATCGTGGCGACTTTGGTAGCCCATTGCAACGCTAATGAAATTGCTATTGCAACTGGCAAGGATGCCCAGATTGCACAGGCTTTTGAGTTGGGTGTTGTAAGGACTGCGGCAGAAGCGCAAGCCGAAGCGGAAGCAGATTTGTCGGAGTAATCTAGATGCCGATTAGCACTGTTAATAATGCCAGTTTCGCTGATACCGCCGTACATGGTCGGCGGAACCTTATTATCAATGGTGCGATGCAAGTGGCACAGCGGGGGACGTCATTTGCAAACCCTGCTGATGGTACTTACTCATTAGACAGGATGCTCATTTTTAATGGTAACGATGGTGCTACTACTATTACACAAGACACCACTGTTCCAAGTGGCGAGGGTTTTACCCAAAGCATGAAATTTGATTGTACCACTATTGATGGAACTATTGCTGCTGGTCAATATTTAACACTCTCTCACAAGATAGAGGGGTACAACCATGCTGTTTTAGGATATGGCACGTCAGGTGCAAAATCTATCACAATATCTTTTTACGCCAAGTCTAATTTAACAGGTACATTTTGTTATTCTGTCAGGAACAATGACGTCGACAGGGCATACATAAAAGAGTTTAGTTTAACTTCCGCAGATGTATGGGAAAGAGTATCATTTACGATTCCGGGTGATACAAGCGGCACTTGGTTGACCACTAATGGAACTGGGTCAATTCATCAAATTACTTTATCAATTGGAAGCACTTACCAAGGAACCGCAAATCAATGGAACTCAAGCAATGTTGTGGCAACTTCTAACCAAGTTAATTTCTTGTCGAGTACAGATAACGAGTTTTTTGTAACAGGCTGGCAAGTTGAACTCGGCTCTCAGGCCACGCCGTTTGAACACCGTAGCTTTGGTGAAGAGCTTGCGCTCTGTCAGAGGTATTATGAGCTTTTATACACTATGGACGGTTGCCATGCGGGAACTTTTGGTGGGTGGTCGCATGAAAATAGGCAATGTGTCCCGCATTATAAAGTCAGAAAAAGAGCCGTTCCTACGATAACTTTCGTTAATTACAGCACTAATATATCAGGCACTCCGTGGGTAACAAGAGACTTTCAAACTGTGGCTACACAGGACTGTTTTAAGTTTAACTCAAGATTTTTTGCTACGAACGAGTATATCTATATAGACCGACCAGAGGGGTCGGTTACTGCGGATGCGGAGTTGTAATTATGGATGAAATGACAATTACTATGGCTAAATACACCCGCGATGCAGACACTAATGAGGTTTTAAGCCTTGTCGCAACTATTGACGACCAACCCATTATAGTCCCCCTTGACCCAGCCAACCGCCACTACGCAGAAATTATGCGCCAAGTTGAGGCGGGTGAATTAACAATACAGGAAGCCGACTAATGGCATATATAGGAATAGACCCAAATGTAGGCGACATCACATTCCAGCAGTTCACTGGTGATGGGAGTACGACCGCATTTACACTGGCACAGTATGTAGCCAGTGGTGAGGCTATCATTGTCACTATTGGTAATGTAGTGCAAGAGCCTGGATCTAGTGCCGCTTATACAGCTTATGGCAATACACTTACTTTTTCTGCCGCGCCCGCTAACGGCGATGTAATTACTGTCCGTTACTTTGGTCGCGCTGTAGACCAGCCCCTGTCATACGCTATGCAGTTATTTAAGTATGTAGCGACTGCCAGCCAGACAGTTTTTACTGGTGCTGATTATAATGGCGCGATATTAGCGTTTAGCGGCAATGATGTAGATGTGTATTTGAATGGTGTGCATTTAGATAGCACTGATTATACCCCTAGTAATGGTGATACGATTACGCTGGCTAGTGGTGCGTCGGCAAGTGATGAATTAGTGATTAGAGCCTTTCGCGCTTTCACAGTTACTGATACAGTAAGTAAGGCATCGGGTGGAACTTTCAGTGGTGAAATTACAGCACCGCAGTTTCAAACGACAAATACAACGGTTGATACGGCTGTATTCCGTACGAATAACCAATCGGTTACGCAGAATACGACTATAGGGTCAACTAAAAATGCTTTGGCTATTGGTCCGTTGACGATAGATTCGTCGGTGACTATTACGGTCGATGGCAACTTAACAATACTGTGAGGCATAAATGGCTTCGATATTAAATGTAGATCAGATAAACAATGCGGCGGGAACCTCGGCTATTGATATCAATAGTAGCAGTGGGCTGGTAACTTTCCCCAACAGTGTCACCATACCAAATGGCGCAACGATGCCAGCGGGGAGTGTGGTTCAAGTAACACCTATAAGTTATTCTAACACTCAATATACAACTGGATCAACTTCTTGGGTTGCTCTAGCCACCCCCACACTAACTATGACACCTAAATATTCCACATCTAAAATTCATGTGATATGGCAAGTTAATGTTTATCATGTAGCAACTCACGGAATTTCTACTAGACTTTTAGAAGGTAGCACTGTTGTTTGGGGATCTGCAAACCCCTCTTATGAAACATATCATGGAAATAGTGATACTTACCATCAACTAGGACATACAGCAGATTTAAGTGCTGGTTCAACAAACGCAAGAACTTATAGTTTGCAATGGATTGTCTATAGTGGAACGAGTTCAGCCATTATAAATGTTGGTGGTCTTCAATCTTGGATGTATGCAATGGAGATCGCACAATGAGTACGCTCTATGTCGATACCATTAACGAGAAGACTAGCGGCAACGGTGTGCAGATTCCGGGTCATGTTATATATGCCGATGGAAACAAACTTGGAGCCGATAATTCACTTACAAGCACTTCAACCGCGTTTATCGTAAACGGCTCTGAAATCACTGTTCCCGCCGCGACTGTAGCAAAATTGAGTAAAATTATTGTTGTGGCTAGTGGCTCGTTTCGGGTGAATAAAAACACCCATGCCTTCGTAGACTGGAAGTTGGAAAGGTCGGCTCCGTCTACTTCAGAACTTATACGGTCTCAGCTTGGGGTTGTTGCAGGCGGCACCGAAGTTTATGACCAAGTGTGTTTGCAGGGCATAGATTCTAATTTGGGAACAGGTGACCATACCTATAAGGTCTATTTTAGAAAAGCTGATGGCACATCTACCTATGCAAATTCGATTTACTATGACCACAAAGGTTGGACTATTACAGTATTGGGGATTGCACAATGACGAGCATATTAAAAGTCTCCACAATCCAAGACCCAACGAACAGCAACACCGCGATGACGATTGACGCGACTGGTAATGTTAGTTTCAACAATCCGCCAATCAATGTTGGCATGACCCATGTTGGCTCTGTGTCAGCCACTACCGCCGCTATTGATGCACTTCATATAAATGGGTGTTTTTCTGCTAATTATGATTATTACCAAGTTTTTTATAGAGTAAACCGTCCCGGAACCACTGGAGCTTATCTTTATATTCGTTTTGGTAACGGAGGAACTCTTATATCAACAAGCACTGCCGTAAGAGGTGCTATGCAATATTCTCAGCTAAATAGTTCATCGGGTGATGGCAAACACTGGTATTTTAGCTCACAAGGTGTGCATCAAATCCACGCCTCTCTTGGTAGTGTTGCAAATGAGTATTTTAGTGGAGAGTGTATTATTATGAATCCATTTTCTAGCTCTATTCCCACGGCTATAAAAAGTAGATGTATTATGTATCAGCAAGATTCTGAAGCTAATAAGTGGTTCGAGGACTCAGGCTCTAGCGAGGATGTTGGTGACGCCGCATCCGCAACAGACATAAGAATGGGAGTGGTTGTTGGTGCCGCCAATGGAACCGATATTACCGCATCCGCTACATTTGCTCCTGTTGATGGAAATGTCACTGTATTTGGCGTGAAAACATAGCGGCTTTGTTTAATAGGAGTAAAACAAAATGGCAAGTATAGCAGAAGCACTTACCGAACTCGGCATCACCGAATGGGTGTTGCGTGGTGAGCCGACAAGCGCGGCAGAGTTTAAGGAAATGTTTCGCAAGGTAACTGGCGCGGATGAGAATGGCTCTGCCATTGAATCTGCTAACAGTGCTGATTGGGGCGTAACATGGACGCAAGTAAACAATAAATTAAAAGAGCTTAATGCGGCGGAGCCTATGAAAGCCCTCCGTGCTGAGCGTGACCGTAGGTTGGCTGAGACTGATTGGTGGGCATTGCAGGATGTGAATTCCAACGAGGCTCGCCATGCTTACCGCCAAGCATTGCGGGATATTACCGACAGCTACACTTCCCTTGACGATGTAGTGTGGCCTACAAAGCCAGACTAGGAGTAAGCTATGAGTAACGCCCGTAATCTTGCAACCTTGTTGGGTACTAACACTGCGCTACCCACTTCTAAGATGCCGTCTGGAAGCATACTCCAAGTAAAATCCAGCACGATGACAGATACCTTTGAAAACCCCGGAACATCGTTTGCAGATGTTACCGGACTTTCTGCTACAATCACACCCTTATCAACCAATAGCAAAATTTTGGTCATGGTTGGCATAGTAGCATCTGCAGACACCAGCGGTTACATACACTGGTTTCGCTTACTTAGAGGAACCACCGTGATTTGCAAAAACACAGGTAGTGGTTCTGCGGCGACCTATGAAGCATTTTTCACCTCTGGGGGTGTCAACATCAGTCCTGGCGGTGACAGAGTAACAGACACCATTTCGATTTCACACCTCGACAGCCCGTCAACGACATCCGCCACAACCTATAAGGTTCAGGTCAAGGAGTCGGGTGGGGCGGGTTATGTCAATAGGTGGGCTATCAATGACGACAAAGGTTCAACGTCTACCATTACACTCATGGAAATTGCAGGCTAATGCTAGGTGAGTTTGCGATATCAGAAACTTCTTTATCCTCGCACGGCATTTTGCAGTTCGGGTCTGAATCGTTAGACTTTAATTTCACTGGTTCACAAAACGGCAACCTCGTAGCTTACGGCTTATCAGAAATGATAGGCACAGCAAGTAAAGCTAATATCGCAGTTGGTATTCTTGTTGGTGCGTTGGAAGGTTCGCTCAATTTCACACAAACATCAGACGGTTTATTAGTTGCTTCTGGTGTAAATGGCATAACCGCAGAGTTGATACAATCAACCGAAGGTAATCGTGTTAGGCCAGCCCTTATTGAAAATAACTTCAATTTTGCACAAAGCACTCCAGGGATCTATATCGCCAGTGGTGTTTATGAGCAAACCGCTGAGTTTACGCAAAGCGCAGATGGCGATTATATCGCTGGTGGTGTTAGCATTATAGATATGAATTTTGAGCAATCTGCTAATGCTAATATGACATATAGCGGTTTTGCTGATATTATCGGCAATTTTGAAATGATCAATACAGGGGGTGTCATACAGCAAGGCACAGCTGAATTAGAAGCACTGTTCCGTACATACCCCTTTGGTGGTATTCTTATCTATAATGCTGAAGCACACTCTAATGCCCAATTTGATATAATCATCACAAATAGGTTGTTCTGGGAGCCTATTGATGCTTCTGTGCCGCCAGAAAGTTGGATACAAATTGTTCCTACAAGTTCAAATTGGGTTAAAATTGCGGCTACGAATCCTGGAGTATGGACAAAGAAAACAGTTTGACTTTACGAAAAAGCCTATTGAGCTTATAGTTGGTTTAGATAAATATGGTGGTTTTAGATGGCAAGCACATATACCAATAACACTGGTTTAGAAAAACCTGGAACTGGTGAACAATCGGGTGCGTGGGGAGCAACTACAAACCTGAATTTTGATATTATTGACCGCGCTGTTAATGGTGTTGGCACGATTACGATTGGTGGCACAACGCATACATTGACAACATCTGACGGTGCTTTGTCTGATGGTGGCTACAAAGTATTGGTTATTGCTGGTTCGCCAACTGGCACAAATACCATTACTATTGATCCTAATAACGCCGCTAAATGTTATCTGGTAAACAATACCACAAGTCAAACAGTCGTATTTACGCAAGGTTCTGGCGGTAATGCCAGTATTCCTGCGGGGGTATCGCAGTGGATTTATGCTGATGGTGCTGGGGCGGGTGCTCAAGTTTATGAGTTGCCAAATGATGTTGTAGATGATACTAGCCCCCAACTTGGCGGCAACCTTGACCTTAATAACTTTGATATTATTGGCACAGGTGATGTAAATATCACAGGTGCTATTACCTGTACCGGAACAATTACCGCTACAGGGGGTGTTTCTCCTCCTGGAAGTGGGACAATTACAGTCACCCTTAAAACAGGTGGTTGGACAATTACGCAGGATGGGTCGAACAATATTATGTTCGCTTATGGTGGCGCAAATAAAATGAAACTAGACAGCTCAGGCAATCTGACTGTTGTAGGTAATGTGACAGCATATGGATCCGTTTAATGGCTATACCTTCATTTGGGGCAGTTTCTTTTGCTGATCTAAGAACAGAGTTTGTAGGCGGCACAGGCAGTATCTCGCTTGGCGACCTTTATAAAGGTCCGGCGGGTGGGAATACCCCTATAAGACAAAAAGCGGCTAACAACCTAGCTCAGGATTACTCTGCTGGGATACCTTCTTCGGGGGCTATATCCGTTCAGGATTTTAGAAGCACTTCTAAATATTTTACCTATGTGTTTAATGCTTCTGCACAGAACCAAAATGCTCAAACCATTTTTGGTAATGATTACACAGGTGATTATAACAAAGATATTATCATAAATTATGGGGTCACTATTAGTAACTCTGCTGTTAACCTTGATGGGATTACTTTCCCTTCTGGGGCTAATGGCACACTACGCTTAAACATCCTAGGAACTGTTACAGGCTCTGGTGGCTATGGAGCGCGTAACTCTTCATCTTCTACTGTTGTTGTTATTGGAAATGGCACATTTAGTGGGTCAAGCCGCACCGATTTTGTATCTGCTTTGCAAAGCAGTGGCGGCACTGTGCGTATCAATTTGATTGGCGGTTTTGGTGGCGCGTCTGGTCCTGATATTTATCACAGCGATTACGGTGGGGGTTTTAATTGGAAACTGGTGCGGTCGGGCAATAATTTTACAGCATATTGGACATATAACGAACTAGATTATGGAAACTATGGTGCAGGAAATTACAGTATGAATACTGTATTGCCAACGAAAGCTGATGGTTCTTTTGATGACACCATTACATCAAATCAACAATTTTCTATAAACTATAATAGTGGCGGTCGTGATACTCGTAATATCGCGGCAGGGGCAAAAACTATTAGCGGTGTTCGTTATATTTGGTTTGCTTCAAATAACAAAAGCACCTCTATGGAAGTGCAAAACAACCGTTATATCCAATATGGGCATACGCAAACAACTTTGACTACAAGCAACAGCCAGCGTGGTTCTGTAATTCAGGACTACACAGGTGCGCGGTCTACTGGTTCTTTTGATACTTCTGGATTTACAGGAACATTAGCCTAATGCCACTAACGAAGTTACAATTCAAGCCTGGAATCAATAGAGAGATTACATCTTACTCTAATGAGGGCGGCTGGCGTGATTGTGACAAAATCCGTTTTAGGTTTGGCTACCCTGAAAAAATTGGTGGGTGGGAAAAGTATAGTTCTAATACCTACCTCGGCGCGGCAAGGGCGTTGCATAACTGGATTGGCTTAGATGGTTCTAATTATTTAGGTGTAGGCACACACCTCAAATATTATATTGAGGAAGGTGAAACATTTAACGATATTACGCCGCTCAGCTCTACAACGGCGGCTGGTGCGGTGACTTTTGCCGCTACGAACGGTTCAAACATTATTACTGTTACTGATGTAAACCACGGAGCAGGTCAAGATGATTTCGTCACTTTTAGTGGGGCAGTCACACTAGGCGGTAATATTACGGCGGCAATTCTTAATGCTCAACATCAAGTCACAAGCATTATCAGTGGTAGCCAGTATCAAATAACTGTAAGCGCAACCGCTAACGCCTCTGACACAGGCAATGGTGGCGCGGCGGTGGTTGGGGCATACCAAATAAATGTTGGCCTGAATACGGCTGTAGGCGGCACAGGCTGGGGTGCAGGGGTATTCGGTGGCACAACTACCACAGCCGCCACAACGACTGTTAATATGGGTGCTGGCCTGAGTGCTACAGCCACAACAATTACAGCGACTAGCACCACAGGCTTTCCTAGTAGTGGGTATATAAAGATTAATGCTGAAATTATCCAATACACTGGTATCAGCGGTAACGATTTTACTGGCTGTATTCGTGGCACTATCAGCACTACTGCTACTACTCATGCAAACGGTGACACTATAGATGATGCTACACATGGTTGGGGGATGCCTTCACCTTCTACCACAACTACTGAAATACGGTTGTGGTCACATGATAACTTTGGCGAAAACCTGTTGATCAACCCTCGTGATGGTGCAATCTATTATTGGGTTAAGAATACTGGAACAAGCTCAAGAGCAGTGGAAATTGGTACATTGGCAGGGGCTAATGAAACACCGATAGTAGCTAAACAAGTTTTGGTATCTGACCAAGACCGCCATGTTATTGCATTTGGATGTAACCCACAGGGCGGCACGGTGCAGGATCCTCTGCTCATTCGTTTCTCAGACCAAGAGTCTGAAGTAGAGTGGGAAGCCCGAGTAGATACAACGGCGGGTGATTTACGGTTAGGTGCTGGTTCTACTTTTGTGCAAGCCGTTGAAACAAAGCGTGAGGTGCTGGTGTGGACAGATACTTCACTTAGCTCTTTGCGCTATATCGGACCTCCGTTTACTTTTGGGTTGCAACAGCTTGCGTCAAACATCACTATTGCCGGACCTCATGCGGCGGTTGCTACAGAAGACTTTGTGTTCTGGATGGGCATCGATAATTTCTATATTTATGCTGGTCAAACTCAGCAGTTGCCATGCACCGTAAAAGATAAGGTGTTCTTAGATTTTAATACTGGTCAGGCTGATAAAGTGTTTGCTGGTATTAACTCAGAATATGGCGAAGTATTTTGGTTCTACCCTTCAGATTCAAACTCGCTACAAAATGGTGGCGATGGTGAAAACGACCGCTATGTGGTTTACAATTACATAGAAAAGCTCTGGTATTTTGGCACTTTGCGTAGAACAGCATGGTTAGACCGTGGCACACGCTCTTTTCCAATAGCGGCTGAAGGCGGTTATTTGTATAACCATGAGTTTGGTTATGATGCTGATGGATCTGCTATGAACTCATTTATTGAGTCTGCGGCTATTGATATGCAAGATGGTGAGAGTTTTACATATGTGCGTAGGCTTATACCTGATATGACATTTGATGGGTCTACTGCTTTGTCTAGCCCACAGGCGACCTTTACAGTAAAAGCTCGGGACTTTCCGGGACAAAGTTTTGATAATACTGCATCACAGGCGGCTATTAGAACATCTATTAACCCTGTGGAAGAATATACAAATCAACTATATCTGCGAGCAAGAGGTAGATCTTTTGCATTGCGGGTAGAATCTAACGCACTAGGCACTAAGTGGAAATTAGGTAGCCCACGAGTTGATGTGCGCCCAGATGGGAGGCGGTAATGTCTAGTAACCAAATAGCACCACCAAGACTCCCAGAAGCTCCAGCTGAGTATAGCCCACAATATATGCAGGATTTAATTCGTACATTAGAGCTATTTATTCAGCAAGAACGCAATCCAGGAGGGTTGCGTGGGGCTACTATAGTGTTGACAGAGTTACCTACTTCAGCCACTGGTTTGGAAACAGGTGCTCTTTGGAATGATTCTGGCACGGTAAAAATCGCGCCATAGGTTGCAGAAAGGCATATTTGGAGTTATGATGATTCCAGCATATACAGGAATTTGCTACCCTGCATCACATTGTAAGTAAGGATCTACGATGCAAGGTATAGCTACACTACCATATGAAGTTCAAAATGCGCCGCTTGTTCCAACAGGCGGGGTTGAAACTATGCGCCGCGCCGCAGAGATGTTGGCTGATTTTGGGCGTGAAGGTGATACATATATTGTTCATGCCGCTGAGGGTGAAACAGTAATTCCTTTGGAAGTGCTGGAAGCTAACCCCCGCATGAAGAAAATGCTCTTCAAGCAAATGGAAGATATGGGCTTGGAGCCAGAGCGTTATGTTGTTGGTAGTGAGTTTAACAGTATCAACCCTGTAACTGGTCAGCCTGAGTTTTTCTTAAAAAAGCTGTTCAAAAGCGTTAAAAAGCTCGTCAAAAAAGTTGCGCCGATTGTATTACCTATTGCCGCACCTTTCTTATTCCCAGCTATGCCAGCGTTTTTGGCATCTGGCCTCGGTAGTTTTGTAGGCGCAAAAATTGGTGGGGCATCTACAAAAGACGCATTTAAGCAAGCTCTGATATCTGGTGTATTGTCAGGCGGCACACGGATGCTAACAGGTGGTAGCTTCACAGGCAGTGTTGCCGCTCCACAGGGCGGTATCGGAACCTTTGGTGTGCAGGACGCACTTACCCCTGTAAATCCATTTAGCCAAGCTGGTCAGCAACAGATGGCGCAATTGACCGCTCAAGGTCAACAAGCGACACAACAGGCGTTACAAAATTCAGCTACTAACCCTAGCCTTTTTGAAGAGTACATTTACAATCCTGCGGAAAATACTTCAAAATTTGTAATTGATCCGAACACAGGTGTAGCTTCAGTAGAAACTTCGGGTGAGTCTTTCTTAGAAAAATATTTAAGCCCAAGCAGAACATCTATCGATGCAACGACCCAAGCTAATCAAGCCGCCGCAAATGCTGTCAACAAAGCTAAAGAACTAGCGGCGACCTTTAACCAACCTGTCCCGACTGAAGCAGAGTTAATGAAAATAGCCCAAAATGCCGCAAGTGCTGTCAGTACAGAAGCTCCTGGGATGTTTGCTAAATATGGTCCGTTGGCGGGTGTTGGTATTGGAGCCGCCGCGCTTATGGATAAGCCTGTCGATGAGGATGGTGACGGTTATGATGATCGCACTGGTGCAAAAATCCTAGCCGAAGATATTGCATCAGGCACATACAAATATGCTTTTGACCCGAACCTGTTTTATGGCAATAACCCATATTACGCCGCTGGAGGTGGTGAGATCAGTGGTCCGGGAACAGGCACAAGTGATTCAATACCAGCAATGCTCAGCGATGGTGAGTTTGTAATGACTGCTAATGCTGTCCGTGGTGCTGGTGGTGGAGACCGTCAACAAGGCGCAAAACGAATGTACGCCATGATGCGTCAGTTTGAAGGGAAAGCATAATGGCTACTGAAACCCAAGAAGTAATTCAACGCGAAAGTCCAGATATTGAAGCCTATAAGCTCGGGCTTATGGAGCAAGCAAAACAGCTGACTAGCGCACCGCCGACTGGTGGTCTTCCAGGAATTACCTCACAAGGTATGACTTCTGCCCAGCAACAGGCATTGTCTGCGGCACAATCAGGTTTGTCTAGCTATCTGCCATATTTGCAGTCTGGTCAGGCTACAATGAATATTGCGGGTGGTCAGTATTTGGCTGGCACAGGTGCGCCTTCTGCCGCCCAGATGCAACAGTATATGAACCCCTACCAACAGGCGGTTCAAGCTGAAATCCAAAGGGCATACGCCCCACAGTTTCAACAGGTAGCAGGGCAAGCTGTCGGTGCGGGTGCATTTGGTGGAGGCCGTGCGGCTATTCAACAAGCTGAAGTAGGCCGCAATATGGCTGATGCAATGGCTAAAGCTCAAGCGCAAAACTTTTTGCAAGCCCAGCAAGCCGCTCAGAATGAGATGCAACGGTCATTAGCGGCTGGTCAGGGGTTAGGCCAGCTAGGTATGCAACAAGCAGGTCTAGGCGAGTTACAAAGCCGTTTAGGTCAGTCTGGTATTGCACAGTTGGCACAGCTTGGCGAACAGGAACGCAACATCCTACAAGCACAGGACGAAGCGGCTCGCCAGACACAAATGCAACAGATTTACGAGCCATACCAACGACTCGGCTTCCTATCAGATATTTACAAAGGTGCTCCGTCATCGCAGATGACAACAAGCATCCAAGCCGCACCTCAGCCTGGATTACTTAACCAGTTGCTCGGTGCGGGTATTGGTGGCTTGAGTCTGTATGGTGCGGCACAGAAAGCGTTTGGCTAATGATGGATGAAGTTCTAAAACGGCAAATGTTTGCGGCTCAGCAACCTGTAGCTCAAGCTGATGGGTCTGGTATTACTTCTGGACTTGCAGATGTAGCTGAAAGCATAGAAAGTTTGGAAGCGGATATTGATTCAGCAGAAGATTATGCTGGCGTAATGAATGCGTTGCGCGGCGATGAAGCAACTGTTGAAGAACGCCGTGCCGAACTAGCAGGGTTGGTTGGTAAAAAGGATGCTAACCAAACTCCAGAGTCTGTGCTAACGCTTATCCAGCCTACCCTTACTATTATGGAAATGGCTGAACAGGAATCGCCAGAGGGCGGCATCAATATGGGTATGATGCAAGCTCCTGGACAAGAAGAAGCTATAGCTCGTATGGCTATGGGTGAACAACCTGTAATGCGTCAGGCTGGTTCTCCCCCAGAAGGCGAAACAGTATTGCCAAAAGGTTTTAATGCGGACGCACTTCCAGCAAGTTTTAATCTGGGGAACTATCAAACTATGATGAATTTGGTTCCGCAATCAACTTCTTACGAAGATTATTTGAAACAATATCAAGGCATTATGGGCGATACAGGCAAAGCCTACGAAATCAACCCATACATTGCTGGTCTGCAATTAGCGGCGGCAGTAGCTAATGCACCAAAAGGTGAGCTGATTAGTTCTGTGCTAAAGCCAGAAACAATTAAAGCGGTTAGTGACCCTATCCTTGAAATGGCAAAAGCCAAAAGCCAGACCGAACAGGCCATTAAGTTAAAAGCGGCTGATGCGGCGGCGGCAAGCAAAACAGCTAGAACTGAAGCTCAGTCTGAGCTATTGAAAACTTTTGCTGTAGAAGCGGCAAAGATACCAGACCTTAGTATCCAAAAAATGGATGATGGTTCTGTCATTGGAGTAAATGTGCGGACAGGTAAATCTACTCCAATAAAACAAGGTTCTATTAAATGGGAAACACAGAAGCTTGATAATGGTCAGGTGATGATGTATAACCCTCGCGCCGCCGCTGAAGACATCAATAAAGAAAACAAAGGTTACTATCTTGTAGGAGAAGCTAAAGGTAATTTTGATGTAAAGGTTACGGATACAGGCGATATCCTTAGCATCAATAAAGATAATGGCGAAATAGAGCTTAAAGCTCCTGATGGCGTTGTTCGCCCATACAAAGTATTCCAAACCCCGCAAGGCCAGTTCTTTAGGTATGATGGCAAAGAAGCTACGCAAATTACAGCAGATGGCGTGGAAATGGGTCCAATGCCAACTGATCTCATACGCAATATTAAAGAGCTTGAATCTGCCCAAAATGATATTGATACGCTGGATCCAGATACAGATAGTGCGGCATTTGAAGCGGCGGCTCAAAAAATTGAAATATTGTCAAAACAACTTATGCCAGTGACAACTGAATACGAGCGTATGATGGAAGAAGGTGCTGACCTTGCTTACACCGCCGCTATTGATGCTGGTAAGTCTCCTGCTCAGGCAGAAGCCGCTAAGATGGAGTTTAGAGCAAACGCCATAAACAATTACCTCAAGGCTAAAAACACCTTGACAACTAATTACGACCCACGCAAATCTATTAACGATGTATTTGCAAAAATGTTGGGCGACGATATTACTGAGCTTAACAAAAATGTTGGGTTGTCTACAGAGCTTGAAAACTTTGCAAACCAAGCGGCAGTGGCTTCTGAAAACTTTGAAACAGGCGCACTCGCAGGAACACGTTTGAGCTTGCAGAAGTTTATCAAAGCTGTTCCTGGTCTTGATACCTTTGTTAAAGAAGGTGTTTCAAACGATGTTTACAATACGATTATGGGTGGCGACCCTGTATCGGGTGAAGCGGCTCAGTTTGCGTCTAACCAGTTTGCATTGAGGCTGACACAGTTTATTCCTGGAAACCTCAACCAAGAAGAATTGCAGATGGTTCAAGGTGCTGGTCCGAGCCTTTACACCACACCTGACGGTCTTAAACTGCTTTCTAAAATCTACACCAATGCCGCTAACCGCGCTAGGAACGAGCAAGCCTTCGTTACAAATTGGATGCAAAAAGAAGGTGCTGGCATTGCCGATGCAGAGGCTAAATACCTTGCTCTTAGCAAGGCTCGCGCGGAGTGGAGAGCTAAACCAGAAAACAAAATCATGGATGCAGATGAAATTGCAAATCTGCCTTCCGCAAGTCTGGCTGGCGATATTAGAGCTCAAAGGGTTAATGCGGAAGGTGGCACAGATACTTTCAACCTTACCGATCGTCAATCAAAAATGGCGAAATTCACTTCGCAGTTTGACAGCTTTGATAAGTTTAAAGCAAGCGCAGGGCAGTTAGTTTCACTCGGTGTGCTAAGAGATCGTGACGGCAGAGTGATTACAAATGTGCCGAATGAAGATAGTTTGAGAAAACTGTGGGATACTTATTCAGGCATGACTTTCGTTGGGGGACAGTAAATGGCCGAAGATGATTTGGTAGTCGATACCGTAGATGGTAGCCCCAATAAACTCGAACCAAGTATTCTCACACTAGATGATGATGCGCTTGTTGTAGATGCAGTACCTGATGTGTTTTTTACTCCAAGCGGTGCTAGGATTACACCTTACAGTTTGGAAGATGTTCCAACTCGTCAAGTAGACCAAGAAACTATTGATGTAGTTAACCGTGCGGCTATAGAGTCGCAGTTTGCCGAAGATGTGGCTGGTGCTATGGATATGGGTACTGGTCGTCCTGATGATTTTACGCCGCTTACTGTTGAACCTGATATTGGCAAAGGGCAACTGCTCACTGACCAACCTTTCAAAAGCGATGTTGAACTTGAATCATTAGAGCGCAACCGTGTTGAAAACTTGATTATTGATCAGTATGGCGGTAAAGGTTATCAAGGTGCAGATACTGTCGGTCCAATAAAAGTAGGTGTGCGTGAGGGTTTAGCTCGCCGCAATAAGTTTGAAGATCGCAGGGGGTATTTCAAAAAGCACTACCCTGAAGGCCGTTACTTGCGTATAGATGTAGGCGGCGGCAAAACGGTAGAACTGTATAGTGTCGTGCCAAATGGTGCGCTATACCGTGCTGATCCTACTTTTAACCCAGAAGCTCCAGGAGCTGGTAAAGAGTTTTTAGCTGACCTACTTGAAGTAGAAGCTAATGTGGTAACGCCTACAAATGTAGCGGCTCTTACAGCGGCGATTATTTTCCCGCCCAGCGTACTCGGTTCGGCGGCTGTTGGTGGTTCAGCGGCGGCGGCAAATATCCTTGAGCAATGGGCAGTAAACGAAACAGGTCGTTCATTTTATGATGTTATGACTGACCCTTCTGTTTTGAAAGATGCCGCTATTATCGGTTCTTTGGAAGCTACTATCAATGCAGTTGCTCCTGGAGTAGGGGCTCGTGTTCGAGCAATTTTTGGTGAGTCAGGTAGGACAGCCCTATTAGCTGGTAAGACCACACCACAATCCATTGTAGGTCAGGAAGCCGCAGAACGGTTAGGCTTACCACTACTCACGGTTTCCCAGCTTACTGATAGCCCTATTATTAAAAGGATTCAAGGTCAGGTAGCGGGGTTATCTAAAACGCCGCAACAAGTGTTCAATAACCAACAGGCAAAACTCTGGCAGTTGCTAGACCAAAAGGCCAAATCACCAGATGGTTTTGAAGGGTTTACTGCGGCAGAACTACGCCAGTATTTAGATTTGTCTGCTCGTAGGCTCAGCACAGAGCTTGATGACTTGTATAAACTCCGTGCTGAAGGTGCAAATGTCGACACCAAAACGCTACAGAAAACGCAAGAAGATATCCGTATGCTTACAGGCCAGTTGGATAAAAGTCTGCGGGAAGTAACTGATCAAGCCTACACTCGTGCGTTTGAAACTGCTGAAGCTGAAAATGTTGTTTTTGATTTAGCTCCTGTCAAAGAGGTAGCCCAAGATATTCGGGTAGGCACACAAACTCGTGCTGGTACAACCGAAGCTAAAACAGAGGTTGTGGAAACAGGTGTTCTTGGTCCGGATGGTAAACCTATTACCCGCACTGTCACTACACCAGCTAAAGAAGTAACTGAAACGATTGAATCAGTAGACCAACGGCTACTAAACATCGCTGATAAGTTTGAAAATGTTTGGAATCAGGAAGTTACCACACTTTCAGTTCGTGATAAGGGCAAAGATTATAGTTTCAATGCTCTCAAACAACTTCAAGCTATGCGTAACGAAGTTGCTGATATTGCGTTTGGTGGTGGTCAAACTAATCAAAATGCTGTGAAGCTATTAAAGTCTATAGATGAAGTTTTGCAAAATCCCAAAGGCGGCGGTGCTGGATGGAAGGAAGCATGGGAAGAAGCTACACAGCTCTCTAAACTTGCTTCTGATGTTAAGAACGCCAGTAAGCTCCATACCTTTTTTGCAAGGAACACACAGGTAAACCCTGCTGAACTTGGTAAAAAATTCTGGTCTGGCGAGTTTAACTCTTCCGATTGGAATGTAATGACCAACTGGTTGATTAGCTCTTCCAAAACACCAGCAGGGCGGGATGCCGCGCAACAGCTTTTACGCGATGTGCAAAACGGTTTTGTGCAAGACCTCGCTTCTAAACCTGATTTGATTGCACAGCGTATCCGTACTATTAAAGAAAACGACCCTGAGTTGTTCCTAAAACTTGTGCCGAATGCGGCTGATAGAGCTATAATAGAAGATATTGCACAACGCTCTGCATGGCTAAATTCAGATGCTGTTGTTTCTGCGCTTGCGCGGGATATGTCCAACGGTGCAAGAACTAAAACGCTGTTGTCTAATATGACAGATGCTGAAGCGGCAAAGTTCATACAAGCAAACGGTGGTTTCATGGGCAATGCCGCATTGAATATGCGAGCTTCTGTGTTTGACGATATTCTCAAAAAAGCAACCGTGTTTAGCACTGATCTGGGTGCGGAAACTATCAACCCAACGATACTGGCAAGAGAAATACAAAGCCTTATGAAATTTGAAGGTCAGTATGCGAGGCTAGAGCCTTTGTTCAAAAACGCGGCGCACCCAGAGTATATGAAAGAGCTGGCTGATATCCGCACTTATGTAATGTATTCTAATCAACTTGATGATTTGGGTTCAAGTTTGCAATCAGCTTCTGTTGTTGCTCAGTTGCAAGGTTTAGAAATAGCCGCATTGAAACAGGTGCTCCAAGCAAACCTGATGGCTAAGTTTCTAGCTTCACCTATTTCTGTTAAACAAATGAAAGATGTCCATAGTAGTAAGTCTTTCAAAATTGGTAAAGACTCAGTTTACGGTATTATCCTTGATGATATCCGCAGGGGCTTTGTAGACCAAAGTGAGTCCCTGGAGGAAGAAACCTTGCGGACTCGTATGGCTCCATCTATGGGTGACGTATCAGCTGTAGCTACAGAACCCACCACAGATGTAGCTAGTGCGCCTCCTGCGCCAGCACAACCGCCTATGCCTGTTCCTAGCCTGAATATAGGTAACACGCCATTAGCTAGTGCGCCTCCTGCGCCAGCACAATCAACTACGGACTATGCCTCTCTATTCCCACGCGATGAGTTAGGTGGGGCTATAGCAAACCGCAAACAAGGGATTATGGGTTTAACATGAACCTAGAGCAACTCAGAAAAGAAATAGAAGAAGACGAAGGGTGCAAGTATGAGATATACTTGGATCATTTGGGTTATCCTACTTTTGGTATCGGCCACCTTGTTAGGGATGATGATCCGGAGCATGGAGCACCAGTCGGGACGCCTGTCAGCGAAGATAGAGTGGTACAAGCATTTAATAAAGATATCGATATTGTATTATCTGAATGCGATAAACTCTACGAAGATTATGAAGAGCTTCCGGAAGAAGCGCGATTGATCATTGCAAATATGATGTTCAATATGGGCTACCCCCGCCTTAGTCAGTTCAAAGGTATGAAAGCAGGAGTAGATGCTCGTGATTGGAATAAAGCGGCTGATGAGATGGTTGATTCCCGTTGGTATCAGCAAGTCACTAATAGAGCACAACGGTTGGTAAATCGTATGCGAGCTATTGGGGAAACCTAATGGATCCTGTAACAGCACTAGCCACTGCCTCATCAGCTTTTGCTGTTATCAAGAAAGGGATATCAGTAGGCCGCGATATTGAATCCATGATTGGTGATGTAAGTCGCTGGATGGGTGCTTTATCGGATCTTGACCAAGCTGAAAAAGAGGCTAAAAACCCTCCAATATTCAAAAAGCTCGTAGCCAGTAAAACGGTTGAGCAAGAAGCTATGGAAATCTTTGCGGCTAAACGCAAAGCTCAGCAACAGAGGGAAGAGCTACGCACGTTTATCCAATACACTATGGGTCAACAGGCTTGGGATGACCTTATCAAAACAGAAGCTCGTGTGCGTAAAGAGCGTCAGGAAACCATTTATCGTCAAAGAGAACGTCGACAAAAGTTTTTAGAGATATGCGCTATCATACTGCTTGGTGTATTAACGATAGGCCTTTTCATATGGTTTATATGGCTAATGAGGCAAAAGGGCAGGATTTAAACAATCCAGTCCCTGAAGTCTTCTGCAAGGACTTGACTTGCTATATTGATTTTGTTCCGCAGGGCTTTCAAGATACGCTCGTCGACTGTGTCTTCCGCTACAATATCAATGTATGTTACTTTGCTAGTTTGCCCGATACGGTGCGCTCTATCCTCACTTTGTAACCGTATTTCAAGGTCAAAGTTATTGCTGTAATACACCACAGTCTTAGCTTCTGTCAGTGTTAAGCCATAACCACCTGTCCGTGGTTGCCCTACGAAATACATAAGTGGGTCGTTGGGGTCTTGGAAACGGTTGACAATGGCCTGTCGCTCATCACTCTCGGTTTCCCCATAGTATGTAGCTACACTTTGCTCGCCGTATGCTTTTGCAATAGCTTGCTCGATGTTCTTAATGTCGTGTGTGAAGTTAGCCCATATGATAACCTTGCCATCAACTTCTTCAAGGACAGACATAAGTTCGGGCAGTTTGGCTGAGTTAAAGGTTTTCATTTCGCCATCATCTAATTTTACATGGCCTGAACAAACCTGTTGTAGCCGTAATAGCTGTGTCAGTATTGTATCGGTAGTTACCGAGCCTTCTTCCAGCATGGCTAGGGCAAATGTTTTGAGGCTACTGTAAACTGATTTCTGCTCATCTGTAAGCTCGACTGCTCGCTTGATATACACTTTATCAGGCAAATCTAAACAGTCTTCTTTCTTAACACGGAAGCTGAAGTTTTCCAGTATGCCGTTGAGTTTATCAAGGTTACGGTAGCCCACAACCTGATTGAAACTGTGCGCTCCCATACTACGGCGTTGCACGACAGCGTACTCGTATTGGAAGCTAAAGTAGCTACTATGGCCTAGCAACCACGAATCAAGGAACTCACATTGTGTGTATAAATCCATAGGGCTTTTGGTTACTGGCGAGCCTGTTAGGATACGCCTGTATCTGGCCGACTTACCAATTTTCACAATGTTCTTGGTGCGCTTGGCATCCTTGCTTTTTATGGTAGTGCTTTCATCTACAGCCATGAGTGCGCTGTGCGCTTGCAAAAACCGCTCGGCTATTTCACAGCCCTTTTTAGTGCTGAACGCCTCAACATTCATAACAAAAATCTTGAGGTTATCATCTGGGAAAAACAATGTCTTTTGCTTTTCAAGCTGTGTTTTTGTTTGGCTAGGATTCCACAGCACCGTGTCATACATAACATGGTCGGGAATGTGCGTGGGCAGTTCGCCTTGCTCCCAGTTTCTATACACACCTTTGGGTGCGACAATAAGCGCGGCGGTAATTTCGCCACGGTCATACAGGACGCACATATTATCAATAAGCACTTTAGATTTGCCTGTTCCCATATCCATGAAATAGGCAAACTCGGTTTTGTTCCAAGACTTTTTCAGTGCTTCCAGCTGATGCTGGTAGGGTTGAAACTTAAATTTATAACGCATAACACCGCTTTCTAATGGGTACTTTGTATAATAGCACCCAAACCAAAATCTTGACTACACTTTTTGCGTCTTGTTTTTATCCGCGCGACCAGTCAAAGTAAGCGTTTGTAAATTAACAATTCCCAGATATCAGATATCAGATATTAAAATATCGGATAGACCAGTATGATAACTTTTTTATTTTACTACTATATATAAAAGCGTATGGTAATTGTGTTGGGCAATCCCGCCCAGCGTAGAAAGCAAAGCGGAGTAGAAAGCCGTGACAGTCTACATTACACAAGAAGTGCGTGGTAGAGATATCACAGATGCAGTTGCCTTCGGTGACCTGCAAATACTTGTTCCGGCCAAGGAACAGGTTTCTTTTAGCACTCAGCCAACAGTTAGGCGCATTCATCGTGGCTTGCGTCACTTTAATGATGACGACTACCTACTGCTCTCAGGCGACCCTTTATGTATAGGCATTGCCTGTGCTGAAGCGGCGCGTAGAAACAGTGGTAAGTTCAAAGCATTAAAGTGGGACAGGCTAGAGGAACGTTACTATCCGTTGGTAGTAGATCTATACCATAGGAAGGAGTCTGCCTAATGGACTTTGAAAGTGTGGCTGGAGACCTAACCAGCATTAATCAATCAGGTATCAGCACTATAAGTAACCTATGTAAACAACAAGTTATGTTGGAACAACGGATCGCTGATCTTGAGCAAGAGCTCAAAGACGCCAAGCGCGACCATCGCAAAATTGCTGAGGATTTACTCCCAGCGGCAATGGATGAGCATGGTATGTCTGAGCTAAAAATGGATGATGGCAGTGAAATTAAGGTCGCACCTTATTACAGTGCCAGCATTGCTAAAGACCGTGCTGAGGAAGCCTTTAGTTGGCTTACTGAAGCGGGGCATGGTTCGCTAATTAAGAATCATGTTACTGCGGCTTTTGGTCGTGGTGAGGATAACCTCGCAAAAGATTTGCTTGCCGAGCTGGAACAGCGCGGTATGGCAACTCAAACAAAAACTTGGGTTGAACCCATGACACTCAAGTCTTTTGTAAAGGAACAGGTAGAAAAAGGTGAAAATTTGCCGTATGACCTGTTGGGTATATTCGTGGGGCAAAGAGCCAAGATTACTAGGAGGTAAATATGGCAACTGAAGTAGCAAAAAAGGAAGCCACTGCTCTTGCAGTAGCACAGTTCGAAGACCTTGGTGGTCTGGGTTTTGAGGAAACCAGTTCAGAGGATATGGCTATCCCCTTTCTGCGTATCCTTGCACAACTTAGCCCACAGGTTAATAAGCGTGATGGTGCGTATGTTGAGGGTGCTGAAGCTGGCATGATCTTTAATACTGTAGCCAATAAAGCATACGATGGTGAAAAGGGTATCGCGGTTGTGCCGTGCTATTACAATCGCCGTTATGTTGAGTGGGCTCCGCGTGAAAAGGGCGGTGGATATTATGGTTCTTACCAGCCTGACGATGCTATCGTTAACACTACCACTAAAAATGAGCGCGGTGAAGATATCCTGCCTAACGGCAATATCCTGACCAACACCGCTCAGTTCTTTGTAATCCTGCTTGATGAAGATGGTCCACAGCGTTGCTTGATTACTATGTCTAGCACACAGCTGAAGAAAGCTCGCAAGTGGGTTACACAAATGCAGTCACTTACAGCAGAAGGCAAAAACGGTCCGTACACTTTGCCAATGATGTCACACAAATACCAACTGTCTACCGTTGCTGAAAGCAATGATAAAGGTAATTGGTTTGGCTGGGACATTAACAAAGTCGGTCCGATTGACCTTTCTAATGCTGGTGATAAAGCCGTGTTTGAAATGGCAGTCGCGTTCGCTAAGTCTGTTAAGTCTGGTGAGGTAGAGGTTAAAGAGCAAGCCCCAGAGCAAACTCAAGCCCCTGCACAACAGTCACAGCAAGATGATGACGATGTGCCGTTCTAAGTTCAACTGTGGGGGTTGATCGCCCTACGGTTGCTCGGGGGCGGGGCTAGTGACGTGGAAGGTAAATCATCTATAGTTGCTATGCCCTGTCCCCACCCTTTTATACTGGAGTAAGATATGTCTTTAGCAGAGAAATTTCTAAAGCTATTTGATGGTAACAAACGAGCGCATGGCGTGTTTAATCCTGACGAACAGCGCAGTGATGGCAAGCGGCTTGGCGTTTACAAAATCATAAAACAGCCACCAACTGAAGAACTTTGGCAACAGCACCTAGATGGTAAGCAAGGGCTAGGCATTATCCCTATCCGGGATGATAACCTTTGTAAGTGGGGTGCGATTGATATTGATACATACGATGTAGACCATAAGGCACTCGTCAAAAAACTCAAAGATGCTAAGATCGTTGGATGGGTAGGCCGTAGTAAATCTGGCGGCGCACATATTTATTTCTTCTTCACGGATGCACTCAAAGCTGAGTTTGTGCAATCCAAACTTACCGAGCTGGCGGCTTCATTAGGCCACGCCGAAGGTGAGATATTTCCTAAACAATCAACCATTCTTGTAGACCGTGGTGATACAGGTAATGGTTTGAATATGCCTTACTTTAAGGGCGACCTCAGTACGCGGTCGGTATACGACTTTAAGGGTGAACTTATGACACCTGAAGAGTTTGTGACTAAAGCCACACGCTACTTGATAAAGCCTGAAGACTTTACGGCTTACCGTATATCCGAGCCAGAACCTAAGTTAAAAGATGGTCCACCATGTTTGAATGAGCTTTGTCAACAGGGCTTTGGCGAAGGCTCACGAAACAATGCTCTCTTTAACTTGGGTGTGTATGCCCGAATGTTTGACCCTGATAATTGGGAAGCCTTGATACAGCGTTACAATGTCGAGTATTTGCACCCGCCGCTTAGTCATACTGAGGTTGGCGCGGTTATCAAACAGTTACAACGCAAGGATTATTATTACAAATGTGACGATCAACCTATCAAACCTTTTTGTAATAAGGATATATGCGTTACTCGCAAGTTTGGCGTTGGTCCGGCTGGTGTGCAAAACCAGATGTCTAGCCTTACAAAGATTGATGGCGATCCACCTATTTGGATACTAGATGTAGATGGTCAGCGTGTTGAATTAAGCACAGACGGGTTGATTAGCCAGACACGATTCCAAAAAGATTGTGTAGCGCAAATCAATAAATTGCCTATCGCAGTAAGCCAAAGAGCATGGCAAACACGGATACAATTACTGCTTGATAATTTAACCATTGTCGAAGTGCCACCTGATGCTACAATTAAAGGCGAGTTTGAAGACTTGTTGTCGCAGTTCTGCACCGATAGAGCAAAAGGTACAGACCGTGAAGACATATTGCAGGGCGTAGCCGTATGGGATGAGGGCAAAGTATTCTTCCAAGTCAAGGATATTAAAAAGCATCTGACCGTTAACGACTTCAACCACTACACTTCAAACAAGATAACCTTACGGCTACAGGGAATGGAAGCAGAAAAAATGTTTTGGCGTGTAAAGGGCAAAGGGATTCATGTGTGGTCATTACCACAAGAGTTTTTTGCATCTAATGACGAACCATTGACACTGCCAGAGTTGCCTACACACGAAGACATCATCTAATGAATATTATACTCGGACCTCCAGGAACAGGGAAAACAACCTACCTCCTAAACAAGGTCGAAGAGTATCTTAGCAAAGGTGTCGCACCAGATCGTATAGGTTACTTTGGCTTTACTCGCCGTGCCGCTAGTGAAGCTATAGACCGTGCTTGTGAAAAGTTTAAACTGCACAGGCGCGACTTACCTTTCTTCCGCACCCTTCACAGCCTTGCCTTTATGCAGATGGGCATTAACCATAACCAAATTCTCACATCGGATAAGTTTACTGAAATTGGTGATTGGTTAAAAATCGGTGGTTTCTTTAATTCAGGACTCACCGACCAAGGTCCGTATAAAGATTTTGGATACGGCGATAAATTCCTTGAGCTGATTAACATAGCTCGCATACAGCAACAGCCTCTGCGTGGCGTTTACAATGCCTCTACAGTGCCGCTTAAAACCGACTGGGCTAGGGTTGATTACGTAGACAGGGGGTTAAAGGCATGGAAGGATAGATACCAACTGTTCGACTACACAGATATGCTAGAGCAGTTTTGTTACCGTCAGTTAGCACCGAAACTGGAGGTGGTGTTCATTGATGAGGCGCAAGACCTGTCACCATTGCAGTGGAAAATGGTACATCTATTACAAGCCAACTGCAAAGAGATGTTTGTAGCTGGCGATGACGACCAAGCCATATTCCGTTATGCGGGTGCAGATGTAGACTACTTCATAGGACTTGAAGGCAGTGTCACTGTGCTGAACCAAAGTTACAGGATACCCGCCCTGCATCATGCACTTAGCCAAAAAGTAATTCAGCGCGTCGTTGATCGCAGACCCAAACAATTCAACCCACGGGATGAGGATGGGTTTGTCCATTGGCATCGTCACTCCGAAGAAGTTAATATGTCCGAAGGTGACTGGCTGTTACTCAGCCGCACTACACGAGGTGCAAAGCAGATTGAGGAAGAAGTGCGCCGCCGTGGACATTTATATATCTACAATGGCAGTAAATCAATTGATGGTAAAGTTCTTGAATCAGTTAGGCTTTGGGAAAACCTACGCGATGGTGGTATGCTAACGGCTGAACAGGTGCGAACTGTTTATAGCCAGATGTTGTTAGGCACACAGGTTGAGTATGGACACAAAACCTTTAGTAAAGGACAGCCAGACCAGCGTTATGGATTACAAGATCTGCTGGACTTCCACGGATTACTACACAGCCTCCCTTGGGATGAAGGGTTGGGCAAAATATCGGATAAAGATAAGCGTTACATTAAAGCCTGTCTACGCAAAGGTGAATCCTTAACACAAGAGCCTCGCATCCGAATCTCAACGATTCACTCAGCAAAGGGAGCTCAAGCAGATAATGTTATGGTTCTCACTGACACTATGCGTCGTTCCTATTCTATGTGGCGTAAGTTTGAAAACGAACATTTTGATGAAGCTCGCGTGTTTTATGTGGGTCTTACTCGCGCTCTACAACATTTACATTTGGTGCATCCCATGTTCAGCCGTGGTTATCAAATTCCTGCGTGAGTATTAAATTGTCAGGTTGACCTATTAGCGGTTTACATCCAACTGCTACACTTATTTAATATAAGCATAAACCAACCAGCCATAGAAGGGGCTAATTACATGGATGTTCCATACCTAACCAAAGAGCACTTCGTTACCCTTAACGACCGTGCTATTCGCCGTAAGGCAAACCGCACTCTGAAGCGTAAGTTTCTTGATGCACTTGACGATACTTTCAAATACCCCATTATCCACACAATGTTGCACAACGATGTTGAGATGCGTTGTCAGATTGCGTTTAATGCAATGGGGGAAACCTGTTGGCTTGACATTTCGCTTGCCGACTTTGATGTGCTTCCAACTGTGGAAGCTGGTTACGACGCCTAGTTTTGTAGAAAGGAAACAATCATGGCACATATGGTAGAAACAATGGCTTATGCAGGACAAGTTCCTTGGCATGGGCTTGGTGAAAAAGTTGAGCATAACCTTACTCCTGAGGAAATGCTTAAAGCGGCTGGCCTTGACTGGACAGTTAGCAAGCGGCCTGTCTATTACGCTGACAAGCCTAACACTTGGAACCTCAATGACCCACGCGGTGAAGCCGAAATGCTTCGGGCTAACGACCATTATGTAGTGGTGCGTGATACCGATAACCGTGTGCTATCGCACTGCGGTGAAGGGTTTGTTCCATTCCAGAACCACGAAACAATGTCATTCTTCAAAAAGTTTACTGAAGCAGGGCATATGGAAATGGACACGGCGGGTAGCCTAAGTGATGGCGAGCGCATTTGGGGCTTGGCTAAAATCAAGAAAGGCTTCAAGTTAGCGGGTGGCGATGAGATCGAGGGTTACTTGCTCATGGCTAACAGTCACAAGGTTGGCACTGCTATGACTGTTATGTTCACCCCCATCCGTGTGGTGTGTAACAATACGATTACCCTTGCGCTCAGCCAAGAGGGTATGACTGGTAAGTTCCGCGTGTTGCATTTGCAAATGTTTGACGAGGAAATTATGCAAGCCGCTGAAACAGCACTTGGTATTAGTGGTGAGCAAATGACACAGTTCCAACAGCAGTCCGAGTTCCTTGCCAAGCAACGAGCTACTAAGGAACAGGTGGATAACTTCATTGCTGAGTTGTTCCAGCCCAAACTGCTTATTGAACGCGCTAAGTCTAACGAGGCCGACTTACCACCGCTTCATGAGGAGTTTACCAAAACTTCCCAGTCTATACTGGAAGCTATTGAAACTTCTCCAGGACACGATATGTCTTCAGCCAAGGGGACTTGGTGGGGTGCGCTAAACGGTGTGACTTATGTTATGGATCACCAAAAGCGAGCCAAGACTCGTGACCACGCCCTTAACTCCGCATGGTTTGGCAATAATGCCCAAGTCAAGCGGAAGGCTATGGCAAAGGCTCTTGAATACGCCAAAGCCGCCTAAGAATGTGGGGGTGGGCAGAAGCTCACCTCTCGCCCAATGCCCTGCTAGAAGAGAACTTTTAGTGGGGCATTGGAGTATTTAGGGCTTGCTTGATTCCCTACATATAGTAGAATAACAGTATAAGGCTTATAGAAAGGAGCTTTGACATGGCGGCAATCAAGACTTATGCAGTATTGGAAAACCACAATGAATCCAACAGGAACGAGCCATATTCCTATTTTGTGTTTCCCTCATTGCGAGAACTTCGTAATTGTAAAGAACTCAATGAGTATAGCATTGTGTTTTCAAATGTGGAACAATTACAAAACACATTCACTGAGCAAGAGTTACTCAGTGTTTTGGAAGCCAGTAATATCCAGCGTGAGACTACTGGCTATTTCAATTCGCAGGGCGTTTACAAAGAGTTTCACACGATTGTAGCGGCTCGCGCGAAAAAATATAAACCTGTTGAAAAGGAGACTAAAATGCAGGTGAATACTCCGTCGGCTCCTATGCCTACGCCAACCGTTGCTGTAGATACACCCAAGCCAGAGCGCAATGCTCGGGCTAAGTATGACCCACAGGCAACGATTGTTGTTACAGGTTCTAACCCATACCGTGAAGGTAGCAATCGCTGGCATAATTTTGAAGCCCTTGCAAAGTCTGCTACCGTTGCTGATGCCTTGTCCGCTATGAAAGCGTTGACTCCTGGAGGCAACAGTGTTGATATTAAATTGGCGTTGGCTAAAGGCGTCATTAAGCTAGGGAACTAAGCCTATGGAGAACATAGAAAGGTTCTTTTACTGGATAAATGAGCGTCACGCTATTTACCAAAAGCGAGCCAAGGGGGTCAATCCCCCTTGGACTGACGACCACATTTTGCAGGATTACAAGTTCACCAACCCCTTCCGTGAAAATGACCGTGTTACTGTTTGGATGCGCCAAAACTGGACTAACCCAAATGCTAACCGTCCGCACAGTGAAATCGTTTTTAATTGTTGTTTGTTCCGCATGATTGGCACAAGCGAGTTTGCCGAAGAGCATGGGTGGGTTGACGAAGATAAAGGATGGAATCCCGACCATACCAAAGAACTTATTGAGGCTAGGTTGTCCTCTGGTTTGCGGACATTCACTGGAGCTTATATAATCACTAATCAAGGTCTCAAAGCTCGTAAGTCGGAGGTCGTTGTTGACCACTTCCTCAAACCTATTTGGAAAGACAGGGTGCATTTATCGGGGGTCGCTGAGGAAACGCAATCGTTGGAGGCGACCCACAAAGCGATGGCTTCCTATCGGGGATGGGGAGGGGGAGGCTTTATGTCATACGAAGTGGTTACCGACCTCAACTACACACCTGTATTGGACAAGGCACAAGACCGTTTTAGTTGGGCAAACGCAGGTCCGGGAGCAAAGCGAGGACTGAACCGTATCCACGATAGGGTGTTGACTAAGTCTATGAACCAGACCCAAGCCAATACCGAAATGCAAGAGTTACTGGCTCAAGCACCAAACTACATTCAATCTCATGTTCCCCTTGATGCAGTAGATATGCGAACTATTGAGCATAGCCTGTGCGAGTGGGATAAGTATGAGCGTGTGCGCCTTGGACAAGGCAAGCCACGCAGTAAGTATCAGGCTAATGTTGGAATGTGGTTGGAGGCTCCTAATGGTGGGGTGGTGTAGAAATGTTGTGTCCAAAATGCAGTGGCAAATCAACCGTCGCAGACAGCAGACTTACAGCAGACAAATCAGTCCGGAGGAAGCGAGTATGTCAGAAATGCAAGCACATCTATCGGACATTGGAAGTATTAGAGACCTCCAAGCCCACCGCGACGAAACCGAAACCCGAACAACCAAAACCACTCAAGAAAAATTGGAAATACAAGAAGAAAAGGTTACGGACGAAGCCGAAACCACAAAAGGTTTTTAAATATACTGAAGCAGACATTGACAACCTAACCGATGAAGAGTTAGAAGAAGCAATGGCTTCTGGTACAATAAGGTTTGATGAGGATGAGTTATGATACCTATTTTTATTCCTACAAGGGGTAGGATCAACAAGCAGACTACTTGGGAAAGTATTGGTCCGGAAGCAAGAGAAAGTGCGGTTCTGGTTTGCCCACAAGAAGAAGTGCAAGCACATATTAACAATGGTCGTTACTGCCTGAACCGTGGTGATATCAAGGGCATAAACAATGTCCGGCAATTTATTGTAGATCACGCAGTGGAGCAGGAGTATGATAAAATTATTATTTTGGATGACGATCTTATATTTGGTCGCCGCGCACATGATGACGCACCTAACCTAAGAAAAACTGAGCAGGGTGAGATGCACGAACTGTGGGAGCGCATGGAGTGGCTGTTAAATAACTTCACCCATGTTGGCCTCAGCCCACGCCAGATGAATGACAAACATTACCCAGATCGGGTAAAGTATGGGATGCGGCAAAACGCTGTCCATGCCATACGCCCCCATATCCTCCAACAATTAGGCATACGCTATGATGCTATGGAGTTAATGGAGGACTACTATGTAACCCTCAGCCTATTCCAAAAGGGACACGGCAATGCGGTTATTGTAGATTGGACATGGGATCAGCGTGGTGCTTCTGGTGCGGCTGGAGGCTGTAGCACATATCGCAATGCTGAACTGCAAGAACGCGCCAGCCGCGCTTTGGAACAAGCCTTTCCGTTGTATGTGAAAGCATTACAAAAGGAAACTAAAACAGGTTGGGAAGGTATGAAAACGCGGTGGGATGTCCGTGTTCAATGGAGAAAGGCCGCTAAAGATGGTGGAGCAATCTAACTTTTATCAAGACCCACCAAACTCTATTCAGGTAGAGTTTGTGGAAGGGTGCAACCTTGCTTGCTCATTTTGCGGCATACAGTCTATCCGTGAAAACGAGGCTGATGGTCCGAGTAATCTGCATGGTAAAGCATCTGCCCCTTACAAAAATCTGCATATTCAAACGGCTACCCGAATTTGTCAGGAAATTAAAAGGGCAGGGTGGAATCCACGCATTGAGTTTGCTATGCACGGCGAGCCTACTATGCACCCTTTCTTTATTGAAATGGTGGGTCTGTTCCGTAAAGAGTTACCCAGAACACCGCTTATGATGACTAGCAATGGTGGTGGGTTGTTGAAAGACACAGAGGAAACGGTCAACAAACTTATGGATGCAGGGCTAAATGTTCTATTCCTTGATAACTACGACCGTATTAAAATCGTAGATAAAATCAAGGAGCGTTACAATGGTCCACATCCCGTTTTTGAATACCCCGCCGACCGCGCCGCAAACCCCCACCGTAGAAGAAAAGTTACAGAGCATGATATCGTTGTTGGCATGGATCTCACATTGGCTACAAGTGGAACTCATGCCCAAGTTAGCAACCATGCTGGAAATGCTTTTCCATTGAACCATGACCAAGATGGCAAACGCTGTGCTAAACCTTTCCGCGAAATGTCAATACGATGGGATGGCAATGTCGCAGTCTGCTGTAATGATTGGGTAGGATGGTATAAGTGCGGCAATATAATGGACACACATATTGATGATATTTGGCAGGGGGAGGCTTTCCATGCGGCGAGAACAAAACTGTATCATGGGCAACGCGATTTCGGTCCTTGTAACGGTTGTGACAACACCACTCTTCGTAATGGATTGTTACCTGACCGCATGGGACGCAAGACGTTACCCGAGCCTACAGAGGAAACGGAAACTGCAATTAAAGAAGCATTAAATGGAGGGACATACACTAAGCGTGTCAAGAAGCATTTTGACTTTATTTAAGCCCCATACAGCCGCCAGAAGGTTGCTTTTGGTAGTTGGGTAGGGCAAACTAACCTCAGCCGCTCGAGCGGCTTTATAGCCCCATAGAAAGGTGGTTCATTATGGCACTATTTGGCAAAGCCCCAATGAGGGGTATGCACACATTCACCGCTGTTAATGTCAGTGATGCGTTATGGCTGGTGAAGCAAGCACTTGAAACTAGCGGTGTTGAAGTAGACACCCGAAACGGTAAAGCACTTGAGTTCCGTGAGCCTTGTGCGATTACTTACAATAACCCCTGCGAGCGGGTATTGTTCTATCCGCAACGCGACGCTAACCCTGTATTCCATTTTATGGAAAGCCTCTGGATGTTAGCGGGTCGTGAAGACCTTGAGTGGATCCAGCGTTATAATAAACGGATGGGTACTTATAGTGATAATGGTAAGACCCTCCAAGGTGCATATGGTTATAGATGGCGTAACTATTTCTATAAAGACCAATTAGACATAGCTGTTCATAGACTTATGACCTATGAAAACGATAGACGAACTGTTTTAGCTATGTGGGATCCTGAAGGTGATTTACGCAAGGATAATGAATGCAAAGATCACCCCTGTAATACGCATATATATTTCAGCGTTCGCGATAATAAGCTGGACATGACGGTATGCAACCGCAGTAATGATATGATCTGGGGTGCGCTGGGAGCTAACGCTGTCCATATGTCCATTCTGCAGGAATACATTGCGGCACGGATTGGCGCACAGGTGGGGATCTATACACAGTTCAGCAACAACCTCCACGCCTATGTGGAAGTGTTGGAGGGGCTTGATGGAATGACCCCTGACTATGATTCATATGCTACACGCATGATTAAACCTTCTCCATTGGTTGACGACATACTTACCTTTGATGAAGAGCTTGAGTGGTTTATGGAAGACCCCGAGAAACCTAGAGCATATGTTAACTCTGTTTTTAGCGAAGTGGCACAGCCTATGCACAGAATGTGGGTGGCATGGAAAGCAAAAGAAATTTTCCAAGCCATGGAACATTCTAAAGACATAAAGCCAGATGATTGGCATTTGGCGTGTTACGAATGGCTAGAACGGAGAAAAGACAAATGGATGGAAACTTTGTAAAACACGAAAGTCACGAGGCTTATATGACACGGCGTATGCGTGAGTTAGAGGAAGAGGAGTATCTTAAATTGGTTAGGAACGGTGAAATAGATGCCGATGATTACAGTGCCATTATCAATAAGGTGCTGGGTCTGGCTATGGAGGATGTTGAAGGGTTGCATATATCTGAGCAATCCTATGGCAACAGTTGGAAACAGCGCGGAGGCGTTGGTGCTTTTATGATGCTGGCTCGCAAATGGGACAGGCTTGAAAAGCAAGTGGCTGACTGGAATTATGATGTGTTCCAAACAGCAGAGGAAGACAGACGCGAGGAAGGCGTTTTAGATGATATACGCGACCTACGGCGTTATTTGTTTCTTGTTGAGGCTGAATTAAGGATGCGATTCGGTGACAAAGATGACCGACAACTCGAACTCGAAGTTGGATGAGCCTGTAGTTGCTGAGTGTGAGTGCAAGGGTGAGGTTAAACACCTCACCTTTCGCAACCTCAAAAACAAATGGCCTCATTGTTCATGTAACCAACCTATGAAAGTAAAAGCGGATGCAGTTCCCCTTGTTCACACCTCCGACTGAGTGGGTTATGCCTGATGGCTACCCCGACCTGTCGGACGCTAGAGAAATAGCGATTGACCTTGAAACACGCGACCCTAACCTAACTACGATGGGTAGTGGCTGGCCTCGTAAAGATGGCTATGTCATTGGGATTGCTGTAGCGGTAGAGGGCAAGGCTTGGTATTTCCCTATCCGTCATGAAAACGGCGGTAACTTTGATGCAAAGCAAACTCTGCGATGGCTCTCCAACATTGTTTCTGTTGAGCGCGATTACATTATGCACAATGCTATGTATGACCTCGGCTGGCTGTGGGCAGAAGGGATTGAGGTTAAAGGCCGTGTGATTGATACAATGATCGTAGCCGCCCTGCTTGATGAAAACAGGTTTAGTTACGCATTGAACGCACTTGGTAGGGATTACCTGAACGAACGCAAAAGCGAAAAAGACCTGTATGAAGCCGCTAACTCATTTGGTGTAAATGCTAAGAGTGAAATGTGGAAACTGCCAGCCCACTTTGTCGGGCAATACGCAGAACAGGATGCCGCACTTACGCTGAAACTGTGGCAACATTTCAAAGGGCTTATACTAAAAGAAGATATTGCTGATATTTTTGATTTAGAACTTAAAGTGTTAAAGGTCGTCTTTGCCATGCGTAAGAAGGGTGTGCGGGTAGACCTTGAAAAAGCAGAGCAGTTAAAAGAGTATCTGGAACGCGAAGAACAAAAGGTTCTAGCTGATGCGGGTGGGCAAGATATTGATATATGGGCGGCGGCGAGTATTGCTAAAGCCTTCGACGCTAATGGGCTGAAATACCCTAAAACGCCCAAATCAGGACAGCCTAGCTTCACTAAAAACTTTCTAGCCAACCATGCCCATGACTTGCCAAAGGCTGTGGTTCGAGCTCGAGAGCTGAATAAAGCCCGAACTACCTTTATAGACACTATACTGAAGCACCAACATAACGGTCGCATCCATGCTGAAGCACACAGTTTGAGAAGTGATGATGGCGGCACAGTTACAGGCCGCTTCAGTTACAGCAATCCTAATCTACAACAAGTGCCAGCACGGAACGCTGAGATTGGTCCGATGATTCGTGGCTTGTTTCTACCCGATGAAGGTGAATTGTGGGGGGCTTTTGATTACAGTAGCCAAGAACCACGCCTCGTTGTTCATTATGCCAGCCTACTGAAACTGCAAGGCGCACAAGAGTTTGCCGACCAGTATAACATTGATGCTAATACCGATTTCCACCAGATGGCGGCAAATATTGTGGGAGTGCCGCGCAAGCAAGCAAAAGACATTAACCTCGGCCTATTCTACGGGATGGGTAAGAATAAACTGGCTGAGCAGTTGGGTTTGGAGTTTGATGACGCTAAAGAATTATTTGCCGAGTATCATGGAAAAGTGCCATTCGTGCAACAGTTAGCTGATTATGTAATCCACCGTGCATCTAACAAAGGATTGATACGCACCCTGTTAGGACGCAAGTGTCGTTTTGATAAATGGGAGCCAAATGCGTATGGGACATACAAACCCATGTCTTATCAAGATGCTTACGCCGAGCATGGTCCGGCAATCAAAAGAGCATTCACATACAAAGCCTTAAATAGATTGATACAAGGCAGTGCCGCTGACCAAACTAAAGCGGCGATGGTTGCCCTGTATGAAGAGGGTATTACGCCTATGATTCAGGTTCATGATGAACTTGACATATCCGTTGCTGACCCTGATACTGGTGCAAAAATACAAGAAATAATGGAAACCTGTGTCAATATGCAAATCCCCAGCGTTGTGGATGCTGAGTTCGGTCCGAGCTGGGGTGAAGCTAAAAAGACATTTAGCGACAAACCATGGGCAAGAGGAATAAAAGATGGCGGGACGAAAATGCAAGACAACAACCAACATTAAAACATTGATGACAGCGTGGGATGCACAGTTCCTACTGCGCTACCATACTGTTCCAATGCAAGCAGAGAGGCAAACAGTGGGAGCACATTCATACGCAGTCAGTATATTGATTGACCAGTTATGGCCTGATAGTAGCAAACAGTTAATCATGGCGGCGTTGTATCACGATGTGCCTGAAATGGTGTTGGGTGATATCCCAGCAACGGCGAAATGGTCGTTCCCCGAAGTCCTGCAAGCCTTTGAAAAGGCTGAAAAGAAAGTGATGGACGACCTTGGATTGACTTTTGTCCTAACGCCAGAAGAAAAAAGCAGACTTAAGATGGCAGATATGCTTGAACTCGTGCTCTATTCCCATCGCCATTCTGCAGGAAGCGAGCAGATGAAAGTGATAATGCACACTGGCATCAATTATCTTTACAAAAAGTTCTCAGACTTACCTGACTTCGCACCTGTAAACGAAGTGCTAGTCCACCACAACCTTAGTGTGTGATTAAAAAGATAAATTAGGGGCTAACATTCTGTTAACTTACATACTATAGTTTACATAGGTTAATTGTAGAAAGGATAACCTATGTCACATTATAGTTGGGAAGATTACGAAGCAGAAATGTTTCTCTATGCCAAGTCTTATACCATTACCGAGTTCCTCGGTTGTGCCAAATACAAGACTATACCCTTTGACGACCTTGATTTATGTGCCGATACTTACAGGCAAATACGCCATGAGTCGCCTAACCGTAGGGTGCTTGTCTATGCTGTGTGCCATCCACCTAATCGTGCATTGCCTGTCAGCCTACCTATTGCCGAGCACCGCCTACCATGAACATTTTCTGGCTTTCCATGGATCTTGAGCAGTGTGCTCAAATGCACTGCAAAAACCACATTACCAAGATGCCGCTTGAGACCACGCAGATACTATCTACTGCTCACTGGCTAAACGGCAACGACGGTCCGTATATGCCCAACCATCAGCACCACCCATGCACGATATGGGCGGCGCAGACTGTAGAAAACTACAATATGACATGGAACTTAGGCTTTGAGTTATTCAAAGAGTTCCGCTATCGCCGTGGCAAACCGCACGGCTCCGAATCTATTTTCTTTAGTTTACGGTGTGCTCCACCAGCCCTTACAGCCCGAGGCTTTACCAAGTTCCCTCAGGCTATGCCTGTAGAGTATCACCATCATGATGTAGTCACAGCATACCGTGACTATTACCGTGGGGAAAAGCAACACCTCTTTGACTGGGAGTGTCGGCCTATCCCTGAATTTGTAGCAGACCTGTGTGCATAGGAGAAAGAAATGGACACAAATACTCACAAATCTGTAGCGATTGACATCCAAACCTACAACATTCTGTCTCAAATGGCTGAGGAAGAGTGCCGTAGTATTGCGATGCAAATCAAATGGCTCCTCAAAAACATTGGCAAGGAAAAAACCCTTCCATTAGCACTTCCTAGCCCTGAGGTGACGCCGATTAAAATGAAACCTAAAAGAGCTTTCAGTAGGATTATCACTACAGGAGCTTCAGCCGATATACTGGTGGCTTTCTACCTGAGCAGGGCGAGTATGTGCGGTAAGGATTTCCAAGACCAACCTGTAGATGACCCATCTAAAATCCTGTATTCGCTCGCTACACGCGGCGACCTTGTAAGGATTGGCAATGTGTCACCGTTCTACTACCAGATTACCCCTCAGGGTATTGACCGCGCTGAGCGCATTCTTAGAGCAAGGAGAGAAAACAATGGCTCGTAAGCAAAAATACACCGATCAGTTTATTCTTGATGTGCTAACCGCACGGAAGGAACAAAAGCTGACCCACAAAGAACTTAAGAAAAAGTTCAAACTCAGCCAAAACCAACTGAGTTATATCCTGTATTCCTTTAAAGAGGAATACTTACCATTCCCCCCAGATAAATCTGTGGTTGACAGTGGTCCAATTACCATGTCTGTTGATATGTTCAACAACAAAGCGCAGAAACATGAAGCCAGCTTGAGTTTATGGGAGCGCATTAAACGGTGGTTCTCATGAAGCCTGAGTGGGAAATCTACAAGGCTAATACCTCGGACTGCGGGGGAGCATTGTCGCTAACGGAAACCGATACAATATGGGTGCTCCACGGACCAATGCTCTCCAAACCGATGGTCTTTGAAGAACTGGAGGGGCTGTTCAATTATGTGCAGTCCTTCCATGAAAAACCTGTTAAGGAGCGCACCGTCACTAAGATGCGCTCTGGTGATTCCAGCACCCCCAAACATCCTTACGATAGATCGGATGAGTATTGGGAGGCACAGGATGGAAAATAAAGAACAGTGGATCCGCGAAGCGGCGGCACAATCCACCAGCTGGAAAGACTTTGCCGAGCGGTTAGGCTATTCATACCAGACCGCTCGCGCATGGTCTATGCGATATAAACTGGATATTCCTGACGGTAGGGTGGGCAACCCCTCTGGTTCGCCCAAACAAGCCGAACGGAATCATGATATATGGCATAGGCGGTATAACCTCAAGGAAACGCTTCAGAGCATTGGTGAGCGTTATAACATCAGTCGGCAACGCGTCTTGGCTATTGCCAAGCGTGAAGCAAAAAGACTTGCCAAAGAGGTGTAAACCGCTATTATTAACTATGGCATTTAGTTTGTAGAAAGGAGCTTGCCATGATTGATGAACCACAAACCATGGATCACTTCAGCAAAGTTGGTGCTGATGTTGAGTCTGTAGCGCGGGACATTTATACATTAGCTCGTATGTATGCTGAGGTATCCTTGTTCCACACTTATGTAAAAGCACGGTATCCTGATGTGCATCGGGAAGCCATGCTGTTCGTTGAAGAACACATAATGGAAAACGGCGGGGTGACCAATGACCAGTCTCTCCAAGCCTAATATTGTAACTGATGGGCTACCGCGTCATGGTAGCCCACAGGATCGTGGCAGTGCTGATGCTTATTACGGCCGACGTTTTGAACCTCATTACTATGTGGGTAGAACCTACGGCAGTGAGCGGATTGAACAAAGCTCTATGACACCAGCACAAATTGAGGAGTATCGTTATGGATACGAAAACGAAGAAGACCGTAAAGACTGGGGTGTCCCTGATCGGTCTGCATATTATGACAGCGACCCCGAGGAGGAATAAATGGATAAACAAGATTTGGAACGCACTCCAGACCTTCTGGAGCAGATAGTTTGTTATGACTGGATGAGCCCAACGCTCGTAGAATGCGAAGCGTTTGGCATTAGTGATAACCTCCATGCTCGAATCTCTTTCCATAAAGAAAAAGGTGCGGTATGGATTATTGATCGTAATAAACTCACCATTCGGTCATGGCCTGAATTAGACCATGCCGAAGTGTTTGAGTTAGTCAGGTAAGAGGGGCGCAGACAATTAACCTTTCTGGGCGGGGTGCATAGGGTTCGACCTCGTCCTAGCGTTGCACGACGCGGAACACAAGGCCGTGGATCTCTAACCATCCTGTCCCTCGTTCATGTTTGTAAAGCAGGATGCGGTGAGCATAAGTAGGGTCTGCCTTAAATCATTGCCTACAAATCCACGGAACACCCTTTTTTATCTTTGAGCATTTAGTGTTTGCTTTCAAGCACTCACACTTTAATATTAAACTATAACCTTAACTCGCAGAAAGGAGTCTAACATGGTTATCGGTGGTTATTCATTAACAGACAGTGGCGACACAGTCACTGTAATGGCACATGAAGCAGGGTGGGAATTCACCTTGTATGATGATGCCGCTGAAATATTCCGGTGTGAATGGAAAATATGGCAACTCAAAACTGCTGACAGTTTTGAGGATTTCATTTACGCCCATGATTACAACTTGCTTTTCCAATAGGAGGTAACAATGAATACTGAAACAACACTTTCACCAGCCGAGTTTGCAACACAACTCGCTCATTTCAGCGGCACCGATTATCTGCGCCGTTATGACCTTCCCCTTACCAAGCAGATGGTATATACGAACGGTGTGCAGTTCTTTGCTGATAACTGCGGCGGTGGAGCCTACTGGTTTTTAGATATTGTTGCAACATCGATCAATGATCTCAATGAAGAGTTCGTCGTTGTTAAACTTATTGTTGAAGACGGTAAGGCACTTATTACTGCCGATGATGGTGACGGTAATGTTTTCTGGAAACGCGACATTAACTACACCGATGCGTTTGATGGGGAGTGGAAGTTCTACCTCATTGATGGCACGATGTTACTACCGCAGGAGTATTGATATGGCACGATACAGCGCACAAATCTATATGCACGGCAGTCACGGTCAATGGCTGACGCCCATATACCCACGGATCTCCGACATTGCTCGGTATCTGCGTAAAGCATTTGATGCAAAATTATTTGAGCATCACGATGAAACACAAATCAAAGAAGTGGTGGTGATCAAAGGGTCGTTTCGCAAAATGCCCACCATCCACGGTTATTACGACTGGGATGGCTACAGGTTGAAGCTGGATAAAAGTAAACCAGCAGACCTACACAATTTACTTTACGGATTAGGAGATTGATTATGGGTAAAGTGAAAGCATGGCTGATGGATCAGCAAGAAGAAGTGCAATTCCAGTTCATAGAAGGCGAGATTGATGCTCGCCTCTGTGCAACGAAATTAGCACATCTTGGGATGGAGCCTGATGACATTGAATCATGGATTGATGATGTCACGGCTGAGCGAGCACGGCGGCTCACCGATAAGGTATTGGAAACAACCACTAATCTCGGTCTCCCAAATTGAGGCTTGCAGGATTGGATAAGATGGGTAACGATAACAGTGTAAGAAGACTACTTACTCATTTTTCCTCCTCCCTTAGAAGGCGGTCACTTCGGTGGCCGTCTTTTTTGTCGTCGGGAAGTAAAAGACCAACTTCCCAAACTCTCACACCTTATTATATAAGGGTAGCCAATGGTGGCTACATCAACTAACGGAGGTAGCAATGGCTACAGATTTCTTACAACAAGTGCAATCCGTCATGGAAGGCCGTTTTATGCACGACCCTGTGCTGACCGAAAATGTTGCATCAGTTGATGTGTGGGACGACGAATACATTGTCGTCAGTGAAATACAAATACCACAAGAGGTAGGCACTATATCGCATTACCTGATGGTGCATGGTGCATATGATAGTGATGGTTTTGACTTTTGCCGCAAGATTATCCATGCTGAACATCCCTCTCACCAAAGGGCAATCCTTAGTTACATCGGTGAAATAGCGGAGCAACTTGTTCAGATGTTTCAGTCATGATTCTACTTTCCATTCTAGGTGTGATAGGTCTACTCGTCATCCTGCTCATTTTGGACTGACAACAATGTTATCAAGACGAACAAAAAAGGCTACTTCCTGCCCCCTCACACCTTATTATATAAGGGTAGGCAGTAGCCTACGGAGTCAACCAACGGAGGTAACAATGTCCAAGACTTATTACGCAAAACCTGTTGACGGTTGCGAGGAGTGCGAACTGCTCGTTGACCTACACGGCGACGAAGCCACCGCTTGTAACGAGTGCGTGGAATACGGCGAAGCCGAACTTGTTGAAATTAACCCATCTAACTAACGGAGGTAACAATGGGACTTGATCAAAACGCTTATATCAACGCCACTGAAACATCTGAACAAGATGACAAAGGCAACACTTGGGTCAGCATTAACAGCGACCGCGATTTCTACTGGCGCAAACACAGTCGCCTTCAAGAGTTTATGGAAAAACTCTGGGAGCAAAAAACTGGCGAATCTGCCATAGAACTCAACTGCTCTAACCTAGAGCTCGACCTTGACGACATCAAAGCCCTATGGGAAGCCGTGCAAAACAACTTCGCCGAACACGAATGTCACGGTGGGTTCTTCTACGGCCACGAATTTCAAGAGGAGCAAGCCAATCGCTACCTAGAACAAGACACAGAGTTCTGTAGTGCCGCTACACTCGCTCTGGAAAAAGGGCAAAAAGTCATCTACACTTGCTGGTGGTAATCATGGAAATGGCTCTAATCGCACTAGCCGTGCTTCTTCTATCACCACTCTAAAACCAATAACCATTCACAAAAGGCAGGGGGTCATGGTCAACCGATCATGGCTCTCTGGTGATATTGGGACACTTTTATATATAGTAGGTAAAATGAAATCACGAGTGATGTGATCGATCGGATATTACAATATACGATATCTGGCTATCTAACAAAAACAATGCTTTAATGTGAGTAATGTGATATTATGATTAAAACTTTGAGCCCCTACGCGAGCTTGGAGATTACACTTTTAGAAAAGAGTCGATTTCTATTGCGGTTACTATTATAGGAAAGTAGACTGTTGTTATGCCGAAAGCGAAAGTTACACACAAGAATACTCTGGACGTTGTTGCTAACCCTCGGGTGGAAGTAGGGCTGACACCCAAGCAAGAAAAGTTTGCAATGATTTACGCAACAGAGGAAGTTACGCAAACTGAGGCCGCACTTCGCGCTGGCTACGCAGAGTCCAATGCACACGCCATCGCAAGCCGTATGTTGAACGGACGGGACTACCCCCAAGTTTTGGAACGCATACGCGATATCAAGAATGAACTGCAACACAAGTTTGAAGTCACCTTTGAAAGCCATGTAAAGAAACTGGCAGAGATAAGAGACCAAGCGTTGCAGAATGGGAACTACGCCGCCGCTGTCACTGCTGAAAAGTCACGAGGCCAAGCCGCAGGACTTTACATTGACCGCAAGGAAATCCTCATGGGCAAGATAGACCAGATGGATCGCAATGAGGTTATGGCAGAGATCAGGCGCATACAGCAAGAGTTCCCCCAACTTGTAGAAGCGACCCAGCCCACCATAGATGCGAACTTCCAAGAAATAGAAGTTCATCCAAGTGCCAACACCGAAACCTGAGTCTAAATTATGGAAAGCCCTACGGGACGGAACACGCCACCTAAACGTCCATTGGGTAAGGATGGAGTCATGGGCGAGTCCAGGCGTCCCTGACGTCAACGGTTGCGCGAATGGCAAGGACTTCTGGGTAGAGTTAAAGGTTCTTACGACAAAGTCCGACAAGAAGTTCCCTAAGTGGCGTCCTCATCAAATAGCATGGCAGACCTCAAGAACTGATGTTGGTGGATGCGTTTGGAACTTGGTTCATCATCCTTCGTCCCAGAGCCTATTGTTTATGGATGGACGCTACCTTGCAAAGAGATTGATTGATAATGATCCAACATACGATTACAGGATGGAGTGGCCGAGGGACAAAGATGGATGGGCAGAGGTCCTCGATAGATTGATGAAGAGCGACGAAGAGTGATCAGTGGCTCCTCGTTCGTCGTCCATCGCGGCTGAAATCATGTGAAGTCGTGAGAGGTCCATGGACTTCTGCCGTTCTACCCGCCGACATCTTTCTTTATCATTATGACAATTTAGGGGTTTACATAGGAAGGTCAATTTGCTACTCTATAAGGGTAGCCAGCAATGGTGCTGGACTCGCAAGTTCGTAGAAAGGAACTTATCATGGCTAAAGCAGTCACTAAAAAAGTCGCTCAGGAAATCACTTTTGCAGGCATCAATGAACTGCCTGATGAGCGCAAGCGCGAAGGCGTTACGGCCGAGGACATTTTTAAGTTTGTCCAGGAACACGCTGGCGGGAATCCTAATAATGTAGGCGTCCGCATTGTAGCCGACGTTGACCCAAAGGCGGAACAGCCATTCCCCTTTGAAAGCAAGCGGACCTTGTATGACGCAGACGGTTCACCTAAGTCTGTCCTGCGTGGCAAGGTAGTCTGGCAGTTGATCAACTCCGGTAAGGAAACGGTCACCCTGCAGGATGTCGACATGGCTCACCGCTCAATTAAGGCGCGTCGCTTCCATGCTTTGCTTGACGCTCTTAACGGCGGACAGTCAGCCAGCGCGAAAGCGACATGGGGCAAAAACTTCGTGGAGCTTTATGTCATTCCGGCATAAGCCACTCCACCTCCAACGAGGGCGACCTTCGGGTCGCCCTTTTTTTATTTGATGGATTGATTGATTGACAAAGAGTGACGAAGATGAATCTCTTATCGGTATACATGAGCATATAAGATAGATAGATGGATAAGTCCCCTTTGGATATTGGACGATCTCTCTTTCGTATACACTCATATGAATACGAAAGACCGTCATGAACTCTTGTGAAATCACGCGACTTCCCATGTTATCACAGTGACAATTTTGCACTGGCAAGACGCGGCGGCGGCTGGCAATGTAAACCCCTAACCACAAACAAGGGAGTTTGCTATGCTTATTATCGTTACCTATGGTTATTTAATGTTGGCTGGTATCTTTTTAATGTTTACCAGTGTGGACACATTTAATATCCCAACCCTCCACCATTACATTAGCGCATTGCTATTTATTATTGGCCTGTCCAGTTTTATGGTCGGCTATATTGGCGCATGGCGGCACAAATGATTGCGCTGGTTTTTGGTAGTGTGGCGGCGTTGCTAATAATTATTTTGGCAATACTGTAAAAAAGGGGTTTACAAACATATTAAACCTGTGGCATAAAATAGGGGCGGGGCAATGGTGCTACCGCACATTAACTAAAAAGGGGTTAACAATGGTTAACAAAACAACACAAGCGGCACAGGCTTTTAACGGTGCAAACGGTGCTAAAAACGCGGTTAGCGTTGCGGCAATGGCGGCCTTTATTAAGGCCAACGGTTTAGGCAATGTGGGCTTGCAATTAACGCCAGCCGCACTTGCCAACGGCACTTTGTTTGGCGGCGGCGCAATGTGGCGCACCATGCAACCAAACAAGGCTGGCAACATTAGCGCACGCGGCCTTATTTTATGGGCGTGCGTTAACGGTGTGCCAACCACAACCGCCAACGGTGTTACCGTTTACAACGTGCCAGCCATTAGCACAAAATTGCCAACCAGCATTGGCAAGCCTGTGCCATTGGCGGCAATACAGGCGGCGCACCAACATTGGGCGGCTAGTGTGTTTGCCAATGTTAATGCGGCGGCTGGCACGGCAACCAACCAAAATGCTGTGGCGGCTGTGCTTAATGGCGGCTTTAACTACAGCGCACAAACCGCTAACACATACGGCACAGCCTATGGCAACCTAGTGCTTATGGGCTAACCCCTAGCGGCTGGCGGTGTTACCTACCGCCAGCCGCACAACCGCCGCCTATGGGTCCCCAGCGGCGTTTTAGGCTATGTGGCAAAAATGCCACACCCCCAACCCCCCTTTGACAGACGAGTGGTGTATATGCGTAGGCGTATACACGGTTCTTTCGACATCGTTAGTACCGAGATAATTATTCGCGTACCCCCACCCCCCTTTTTTGAAATATGAGTTATAGGTTCATTGCCCCTCAGAAATTTTTATACTATTTTGAATTCATGAACAGAGATCCAGAATATGTGGGCGTTACGACCAGTGAAGATGGCGATATAGCTTTGACCTTGTTTTATGAGGATGGGCATACGCATTACATATATTTGGAAGAGAGCGATTTATGTAGTTTGATTGCTTGTTTGATGTTGGCTGTAGGACATGACCCATGCCAGACGCTCCATTGACTATTCCTGAAGATGTGTTGAAGCAGTATGCTCGTTTGCTTGAAAAGAGTGGACAGTATGCTTCGAGTGATCGCGCGAGGAAGGATTTTATGGCTTATACCAAAACGGTATGGCCTGAGTTTATTGAGGGGAATCACCATAAGGTGATGGCGCAGAAGTTTAATGGATTGGCGGATGGCAGTATTAAGCGGTTGATAGTGAATATGCCACCGCGACATACGAAGTCGGAGTTTGCCAGTTATTTGTTGCCGAGTTGGTTGATGGGATTGAACCCTAAGTTAAAGATTATTCAGGCGACGCATACAGGTGAATTGGCGGTGAGGTTTGGACGTAAGGTGCGTAACCTTATGAACAGTAACGAATACTCTCTGGTCTTTCCGGATGTAAAGTTGCGGCAGGATAGTAGTGCGGCGGGTAGATGGGAGACCCATGCTGGTGGCGAATATTTTGCGGCTGGTGTTGGAGGAGCGATTACTGGTCGTGGTGCGGATTTGATGATTATTGATGATCCGCACTCGGAGCAGGATGCGTTATCCCCTGCGGCATTGGAGAATGCGTATGAGTGGTATACTTCTGGTCCACGCCAGCGTTTGCAACCTGGAGGAGCGATTGTAATTGTGATGACGCGATGGTCCGAGATAGATTTGACGGGTAAGTTGTTGAAGCAACAGGCTCGCGATGTATTGGCAGACCAGTGGGAGGTGGTTGAGTTTCCGGCGTTATTGGATGATGATAAGGTTTTGTGGCCGGAGTTTTGGAAAAAGGATGAGTTGTTAAAGGTTAAGGCTTCTTTGTCTGTTGGCAAGTGGGAAGCGCAGTGGCAACAGAATCCTACTTCTGAGACGAGTGCTATATTGAAGCGTGATTGGTGGCAGAAGTGGGAAAAGGAAGATATCCCGCCGCTGAGTTATGTGATGCAGTCTTATGATACGGCGTTTAGTAAACAGACGAATGCTGATTTTAGTGCTATAACCACATGGGGTGTGTTTTATCCTAAGGAGGGAGAACCACCAAACATTATTCTGTGTGATGCGCGGCGTGGCCGATGGGATTTCCCTGAGTTGCGGCGTATTGCAATGGAGGAATATAATTATTGGGATCCGGAATGTGTGTTGATTGAGGCCAAGGCGAGTGGTATGCCGTTGACGCAAGAGTTACGCAGTATGGGTATTCCGGTGCAGAATTATAGCCCGTCCAGAGGGAATGATAAATACACAAGAGTAAACTCCATTGCGCCTCTCCTTGAATCTGGGTTAGTATGGGCTCCAGATACACGATGGGCGGAAGAAGTCATAGAGGAGTGTGCGGCGTTTCCGGCTGGCGAAAATGATGATTTCGTTGACACGGTAACACAGGCTCTCCGACGGTTTCGCGAAGGCGGGTTTATACAGCACCCAGAGGATTATGACGATTATGTTGAAGGTCCACCAAGAAAACAAATCTATTACGGATAAATTAGATGATTTGAAAAAGGCTGTGCAGTTAGCTCAGCAGAGCCTTGCCCCCAAGCCCATTTTCCGCGTAATTCAAGGGGGGAAAGCGAATGGCTAGAAAACCTAGTGCCTATAATAATATTGAACGTGAATTCACATTGGTTGGGCAAACTTTGCCTGATGATGATTTAGAGGTGGATATTCCTGCCCCTGCCCCCGAACCAAGTTTCGATGGTATGGAAATGTCGCGTATGGAAGATGGCTCAGTAGAATTTGCGGAGCCTGAAACTGCTTCTGTTGAAGATATGGGCTTTGGCAGTAACCTTGCTGAGAGTGTAAATGATGATGAATTAGTCGCTATATCTAGTATGGTGCTAGAAAAAGTAGATGAGGATAATTCGTCGCGCAAAGAGTGGATCAGTACTTACACTAAAGGACTCGACCTTTTAGGGCTTAAATACGATAACCGCACCGAACCCTTTGCAGGGGCTACTGGCGTTATCCACCCAATGCTGAACGAGGCCGTTAGCCAATTCCAAAGCCAAGCCTATAAAGAATTATTGCCGCCGAGTGGTCCAGTGCGGACACAAGTGCTGGGCGATACTAGCCCTGACCTAGAAAAACAGGCAGACCGCATTAAAGATTACATGAATTACCAGATTGTTCATGTAATGGATGAATACGATGCTGAATTTGACCAAATGCTTTACTATTTGGGGCTTTGCGGTAGCGCATTTAAGAAAGTGTATAAAGACCCACAGCTCGGGCGTCAGGTTAGTAAGTTTGTAATGGCTGAAGATATGCTGGTTCCGTATAATGCTACGGATTTAGCGAGTTCTGAGCGTGTTACACACATCATAAAAATGTCCCCAAATGAGCTACGCAAGCTCCAAATTAGCGGTTTTTACCGTGATATTGATGTAGAAGCAGGGGAGGGTGATTATAGTGAGCTGGATGATACTAAAGAACAGCTTTCTGGTATGGAGAGGGCAGGGGATAATGAAGAAATCACCCTGTATGAGTGCCATTGTTACCTAGATTTAGAAGATTTCCCCGACCAAGACGAGTCTGGCGAGGCTACAGGGGTAAAATTGCCGTATATTGTAACGGTTTCCGCAGATTCTGGCGAAGTGCTGTCAATTTACCGCAACTACGCGGAAGATGACCCAAATAAGCGCAAAAAGCAGTATTTTGTCCATTATATGTTCACTCCAGGATTAGGGTTTTACGGTAATGGTTTGATCCATTTGCTTGGTAATTTGTCCCGTACAGCTACCGCTAACCTACGCCAACTGGTAGATGCTGGCACATTAGCCAATATGCCAGCTGGATTTAAGGCTAGAGGGCTACGGATACGAGATGACGACCAGCCCCTTCAGCCTGGAGAGTGGCGCGACGTCGATGTGGTTGGGACAGAGCTACGCGGCTCGCTCTTGCCTTTGCCCTACAAAGAGCCTAGCGCGACTCTGTTCCAACTCCTCGGTTTTGTAGTTAATGCGGCGCAGAAATTTGTAGGCACTACAGATATTGGCACAGGTAATATCCAAAATACGGAAATGCCTGTAGGCACAACAGTCGCCCTTATGGAACGCGGTAGCCGTATTATGTCAGCGGTGCATAAGCGGCTGTATAACGCAATGAAGCAAGAGTTCAAACTGCTTGCGGAAATTATTTCGCTTGAGGGTGGTGATTACCCTTACAATGTTACTAATAACCAGCAGGGTTTGAAACAGTCTGACTTTGATGGTCGTATTGATATTGTTCCAGTAGCCAACCCTAACATCTTTAGTATGTCACAGCGGGTAAGTCTGGCGCAGGAGCAGTTGAAACTAGCGATGGCACAGCCTCAGCTTCATAACCAGTATGAGGCTTACCGCCGTGTGTATACCGCGCTTGGCGTAGACAATATTGAGCAAATCTTGCCGCCACCACAACAGCCTACTCCGATGGGTCCGGCACAGGAAAACGGCATTTTGCAACTTGCTTTGTCTGGGCGGCAACAAATACAAGCCTTCCCACAGCAAGACCATGATGCCCATATCCAAGCGCATTTAGCGTATATGTCAAGTATGGTAGTGCGTGGAAACCCCGCCGCGCTTCAGCTTTTGCAAACGCATATTTTTGAGCATATCGGTATGAAGGCTAAAATGGTGCATGACCAGCAAATGATGCAGGATCCAAACGCCCAACAACAGCCGCCAGAAATGCACGAAGCAATGGTAGCGCAAATTGAAACGCAGTTGATTACTGAATACCTCCAGCAAGAGCAACAGGTATTGGGCGGTGGTCAGCAAGACCCATTGGTTGACCTCAAGCAACAGGAACTTCAGTTGCGCCAGCAAGAGCAAATGCAACAGGCACAGCAAGACCAAATGGAGCTTGAGTTTAATAGGCAAAAAGCCAATGAACAGGCGGCTATTGCCCGTGAGCGTATTGAAAGCACTGAGGATATTGCCGCTATGCGAGCGCAAATTGCTATGCAACGCAGTATGAATAGAGGAGGCTAGTAGTGGCTGATATTGGTGCTGAAGTAGGTGATAAGGATTTTGGTGCTAATACCACAGCATCAGACACAGGCTACACTGGCGGCAACCAAGAACAAACAGGTGGCAGGTCTTCTGACGACAAAGTATTAGGTTATGTGCAAGACCAAATGGCTCGGGCAAAAGCTCGGGGCATCAATATCGGTGGTAGCACTTTCCAAAATATGCTCGCCGCTGGGATGATTCAAAACAATTTAATTGATGGCATTGGTGGTAATGATTATTATAACAACCCCGAAGTTCAACAATTTGTGCAGAAATTTACCCCTACAGGTCAGTATTTAGACCCTTTTGGCAATATTGCGTATACCTCGCCTATGTCTTTTGCCAACACGATGCTTCAAAACTATGCGAACTTTAGTCCATATCATACTCTCCAACAAAATCTTCTTAAGCGTATGATTCCTGGAGAAACAACGCCTTTGGGTATTTTATCAGTTGTCCCTAGCGCGATGGGCATAGATAAAGGACTTGCCAGTGCTATTTCAATCGGCAACCAAATTGCTGGTAAATTGGGTTGGGGTTTGGATAAACCACCCGAAAACAAACCAGAAAATAAACCTAAAACAGATGAAGAATTAAATACAATCGCTTCTAAATACACCAGTATGTCACCAGATGAAGTGACAGGGTATATTAGAAGTGTTGCACAGGAATCTTTAACGAATAAACAGAAGCCTTAAGGAGACTAGCATGGCTGATGATATGAGAATGGAAGAGTTAATGGAACTGCGGCGCAATGCTGTAGAAAACGACGACATGGATAAGATTATTGAGATCGATGCTGAGTTGTTCCAGGAGTATGGTGTGAAGCCTGATAAAAAATCAAAAGGTGGCATGGCTCGTAAAAAGTATATGGGCGGCGGTATGGTTCGCAAAGGCTACAAAAAAGGTGGCATGGCAAAAGGCAAAAAGTCAAGCTCTTGTCGCGGTGGCGGTAAGGCGATGCGCGGCACTAAGTTTAAGGGTGTCCGTTAATGCCTGTAACCGTAGAACAATTTCTGCGGTGGAAGATCCTGCCTCGTTTTATGATGCTGGTTAGTACGGCTATGTCGTGGCGGTGCGCTGAGTGGTTTATGTCATTAGAAGACCCTAGTGCGCCGCAATCTGCTTTTGTTTCTGTTGTCATGGGCGTTATGACGGGCGTTTTTGGCATATGGATGGGTCATGAGCATAAATCAGTAGAGGTCAAACCTGTTGATAAAAAATGATCCATGCGTTTTTACTGGTTGTGCTATTAGGTGGAAAGGTGCAGAGCCAAGATATGTATTTTCGGTCTATTGATGACTGTAATTACTTTGCGGCTAGGGTAGTAAAACGATACGGTAATTATGGAAGTATCAGTGGCGTTCCTGCAGAGCATAGGGCTACCGCATATTGCAAACCAGTAAGGATAGACAGTAACAAAGTGGAAGTGTATTAAACGGAGTAGGGTATGTTACAAGCACTAATCGGTCCAGTTACAGGTATACTGGATAAATTTATTGAAGACAAAGATGCCAAAAACGCTATGGCGCATGAAATTGCGACTATGGCAGAAAAAGCCGCACATGAAGCGGCGATGGCACAGGTTGAAGTCAACAAAATGGAAGCACAGCACCGCAGTTTGTTTGTGGCGGGGTGGCGTCCTTTCATTGGTTGGACGTGCGGTATCGCGTTAGCCTACCATTTTGTGCTAAATCCATTGATTTTGTTTGGTGTATCATGGGCAGGAGTGGAAATACCCGCTTTACCTGAGTTTGATATGAGCTCTCTTATGACTGTTTTGATGGGTATGCTTGGCTTGGGTGGCCTCCGCACATTCGAAAAAGTGAAAAAGGTCACAAAATAGAATGTCAGACCTTTACATTCATGAAAAACTCCTTAATATAATTAGGGAACGGAAAGAGCTCATTGGACAACAAATAATTGAAGGCCAAATTGAGGATTTTTCCGCATTCAAGGAACTGCGAGCGCGTCTTGCAGAGCTTGCTAACATTGAACAGGAGCTTTTAGCCCTGCTAAAAAAGGTGGATCATGACTAGCACCCTCTATGTACCTGAGTACATTGCAAAAGCTCAAGAAGCTAAAAAGAAACAAGAAGAAAACTCCCCAACAACCCCTGCCATGGAAAAAATGCCTCAGCCTACTGGCTGGCGTATTCTTATTTTGCCCTTTAAGGGTAAGAAAAAGACCGAAGGCGGTGTTTACCTCCCAGACCAAGCGGTTGAACGTGAAGCACTAGCTACAGTATGTGGTTATGTGATGAAAGTTGGTCCGTTGGCGTATAAAGACCCTGATAAATTCGGGGAAACTGGTGCGTGGTGTGCGGAAGGTGATTGGGTGATATTCGGCAGATATGCCGGAAGTCGTTTTAAGATCGATGGCGGCGAAGTCCGCTTGCTTAATGACGACGAGATCTTAGCCAAGATCAACAACCCAGAAGATATTCTGCATACATAACAGGAGTAAGTTATGCAAGAAGATGTAAAGGAAGAACTTGAGGATACCGTAGAGGTAGAACTTGAGGATTCTGCGGAAGCCGATGAAAAGGTAGAAGCAAAAGCGGAAGCCGCCCCCGATAGTGGTGATGAAGCTTCCGAAGATGACCTTGAGGGCTATAGTGACAAGGTCAAAAAACGCATTGAAAAGCTAACCTATAAAATGCGTGAAGCTGAACGCCGTGAAAAAGCGGCTACTGATTATGCTAAATCAGTTCAGCAACAGATGGAAGATTTAAAAACACGGTCAAGTAAAATTGATGAGTCTTACCTAACTGAGTATGACCAGCGTGTTTCTACCCAAGAAGAGATTCTTAAAACCAAACTTACTAATGCTATCAACATGGGCGATGTTGATGCACAAATTGAGGCTCAGAAACAGTTGGCTAAACTGGCTATTGAGTCAGAGCGGCTTACTGTTGCAAAAGCTGAGTATGAAGAACGTAAAACTAAGCCAGCTGAAGCAAAACCAGAGCAACAGGCACAGCAACAACCCGCACAGCCTGACCCTAAAGCACAGGCTTGGGCTCGTAAAAATGAGTGGTTTGGTCAAGATGAGCCAATGACACTTACAGCATTTAGTATTCATAAACGCTTGGTAGAGTCAGAATATTTTGACCCTACAAGTGATGAGTACTATCAGGAATTAGATCGGCGTATGCGCGAAGAGTTTCCCCATAAATTTGAGGAAAACAGGGCATCACAGCCGTCTAATGCACGATCACCAGTAGCACCAGCGTCACGGTCGGCTGGGAAGGTTTCTAGCAAAAAAATCAAGCTAAGTCCTTCACAGGTTGCCATAGCTGATAAACTTGGTGTAAGTTATGAACAATACGCGAAGCAACTTGCTCGCCTTAATTCGTGAAGGAATAGATCATGGATCGTACCCCACGCACAGCACAAACTCGTGAGAAAGACTCACGCCGCAAACCTTGGCAACCTCCATCCACACTGGATGCACCCCCAGCTCCGGAAGGATACATTCATCGTTGGATCCGTGAATCAGTCATGGGTCAGGACGATAAAAAGAACCTTTCGGCTCGCCTACGCGAAGGCTTTGATCTTGTTCGCGCAGATGAGTTCCCTGACTTTGAATCCCCTACCATCCAAGACGGTAAACACGCGGGGGTTATTGGAGTTGGCGGTCTACTCTTAGCTCGTTTCCCAATCGAGTCAAAAGAAGAGCGTGATGCTTATTTCCGTGGTAAAACCGCGGATCAAATGCAAGCGGTCGACAATGACTTAATGCGGGAAGAGCATAGTTCAATGCCTATCCTTAAACCAGATAGGCAATCCCGTGTAACTTTCGGGGCTAAAGGTGGCTCCGATAACTAGAAGGAATCTAAAGCATGGCTAATATCGATGCGGCTTTCGGACTTCGTCCGTATAAGATGCTCGGAGCTGGTGCAAATACCAACGGTATGATGACCTTCAAAATCCAGACTGCGGGAACAGCTGGAACTTCCTCTGTGATTTATCAGGGTAGCCCAGTTATTCCCCTTGCCAATGGTCTTGTGGATATTGTAGGTGCGGCTAACGGTGGTACTGTAGCATTGCTCGGTGCATTTATGGGTTGTGAGTACATCGCTCTTGATGGAACTCCTACCTTCACTAACAAGTGGCCTGGAACTGCCTCTGTAAAGAGCGGTACTGAAGCAACTTGTACCATTGCGGCACATCCTGATCAGCTTTTCTTGATCAATTGTGATGCGGCGGCAACTCAGGCGGCTGTTAACGCAAACGCTAACTTCGCAACAGCAACTTCTGGTGACGCGACTTCTGGTATTTCCAGCGCAGAACTGGCTGTTTCTACTGCGGCTACAACAGCTACTCTCAATATGCGTATTGTCGGTTATGAAGATTCTCCTTCAAACGACGATGCGACTGTAGCTGGTCGGTTGGCGATTGTGAAGTTGAACAACCACTTCTACAACACCAGCACAGGTATTTAAGGAGGCTCTCTGATGGCTATTTCTAGAAGTCAACTGCTGAAAGAGCTTGAGCCTGGACTTAACGCTCTGTTTGGCATGGAATACGATCGTTACGACAACGAACACGCCGAAATCTACGAAACCGAAAATTCTGATCGGGCTTTCGAAGAAGAGGTAATGCTCGCTGGCTTCGGTCAAGCTCCAACTAAAGGTGAAGGTGCGGCAGTATCATACGATACCGCAAACGAAGCCTTCACATCTCGCTACACCCATGAAACAATCGCACTGGCGTTTGCTATCACTGAGGAAGCTGTTGAGGATAACCTCTACGACCGCCTCAGCTCACGCTACACTCGTGCGCTTGCTCGTTCAATGGCGAATACTAAGCAAGTTAAAGCGGCGGCTGTTCTTAACAACGCCTTTAACTCTAACTTCGCTATTGGTGACGGTGTAGAATTGTGTGCAACAAATCACCCAACCACAGGTGGTGGTACATTCCGGAATGAGCTGACAACTGCGGCTGATCTCAACGAAACTTCGCTTGAGCAGTCACTGATTGACATCTCTAACTTCATCGACGAGCGCGGCCTTAAAATCGCTCTGCGTGGTATGAAGTTGATCATTCCTACCAACCTCCAGTTTGTGGCTGAGCGTTTGATGGCTACTAATCTGCGTCCTGGAACTGCAGATAACGACACCAACGCTATCCGTAACATGGGTATGCTTCCTGACGGTTATGTGGTTAACCACTTCCTGACCGACACAGACGCATTCTTCATTAAGACGGATGCACCAAACGGCTTTAAGCACTTTGTTCGTTCGCCAATCCAAAACAGCATGGAAGGCGATTTTGAAACAGGCAATGTGCGCTACAAAGCTCGTGAGCGTTACAGCTTCGGTGTTTCAGACCCTCGTTGTGTGTTTGGTTCTCCTGGAGCTTAACCCACAAACATCAAATAAAGAGAAGGGAGGCTTGTGCCTCCCTTCTTTTTTGAGTAAAGTAATGTTATCCCTGACAGTCGCATGGTGCGGCTGACACTAGCCACGACAGGAGATCCAAATGGCTCGTACAACTTTTTCAGGTCCAGTAAAGACAAACACTGCTTTCTGGCTAAACCCAATCCTTTTTGCAGACCTACCAACTGCCTCAGCCGATAACGAAGGGTACGTTTATTATGTATCAAATGCTCGTAAGGTTGCTGAAGGGGCTGGCGCGGGTACAGGAAACCTTGTGTTTTCAGATGGTTCTAACTGGATCCGTGTAGACACTGGCGCGACAGCTACCGCTTAGTAGGAGGCTGTTATGGCTGGATCTGATGTAAAAGCAAAACGCTTGACAGCCACTGGCTCGGCTAGTGTTGGTCCTGCGCGTATTCGTCAGATACAAGTTCTCACGACAACAGGAGCTCCGCGTTTAACCATTACTGATGGTAATGGTGGCGCGACGGTACTTGATCTTGATTTTCTTGCATCTGATTCACACTCAGTGAACATACCAGCGGAAGGCATAAGGGTAGAAGATATTTATGTTTCTGCCTTTACAGCCATAACTGCGCTGACAGTGTTCTATAACTAAAGGAGACTCGAATGGCTCGTGAAGTAAGCTCTATCTCACGTGTAGGAACTTCCGAACCGTTCGAGCTTCAAGTTGCTCGTGGGCAAATATCCTTCCATAAAACTGTTTTTAAGTTTGGTTACAACGCTGTTGTTGGAGCCACTAAGGAAACTATTTGGGAACAAGGCGGTTTATACGCTTATCCCGCATCAGCCACAGTAATGACTATATCAAGCAGTTCAGCTAATGATACTGCCGCAGGAACTGGTGCAAGAACAGTAGAAGTTTTTGGCCTAGACGCCGATTACAACGAAATAAACGAAGTTGTCACCTTAAATGGACAAACGGCTGTTAATACCACACAATCTTATTTTCGTATAAATCGCGGCATTGTTCGCAGTGCTGGCAGTGGTGGCGCAAACGCTGGCACAATTTACGCAGGAACAGGCACAGTGACCGCTGGAGTTCCCGCTAATATTTACCTGACCATAAATGGGGATGGTGATAACCAAACATTGATGGCTCTTTGGACAGTTCCCGCAGGATATACAGCGTTTCTTACAAAAATGGCTTTATCCACAGGCACGTCTACTGCCACCAAAGCTCTTTTAAATGCTAGTCTTGTTGCTAGGCCATACGGAGAAGTCTTCCAGATAAAAGAAAGATTTACCCTGACAGATGGCGCACACGAACAGTTTTATACTTACCCGTTAAAGTTTACAGAAAAAACAGACTTGGAAATGAGGGCGTTTTCTTCTTCAGGGTCTGTTGACTTTAATGTGTCCGCGTCGATGGAGTTTATTTACATTCAAAATGGGAGTGACTTGTAGTGGCTACAACAAAAAATGTAAAACGGACACCTAGCGGAAAATTACAGTATCGGGGGGAAACTTTCAGTGGCTACAACAAACCCAAACGCACCCCGAATGGTCCAAAAAAATCAGCAGTTCTTGCAAAAAAGGGTAGCCAAATCAAACTGGTCAGATTTGGAGACCCCAATATGTCAATCAAAAAAGACCAACCAGCTCGCCGCAAGTCTTTTAGAGCTCGTCACAACTGTGCTACCGCCAAAGACAAGTTCAGTGCTCGCTACTGGTCTTGTAAGGCATGGTGAAAGGGTGTATTTCGTGGCCGATAAAAGTGTGCATGAGCTAGAAATTGAATTTACGGAGTGGAAAACGCAACAAAAGCATATTGTAAAGCGTGTTGATGAACTTCATGCGGATATGACCGATGTTAAAAAGGCGGTATTCCAAGCTAAATGGATGTTGGTCGGCGGGATTATATTTGCAGGTCTTATGAATAGTGACGCATTTGTAGCGTTGTTATTGAGTTTAGGTGGTAAATAATGACTATTGGCAGAAGCCAGCAGTCTAAACAAACGGAGAAAGGCATGGCAAAACGCGGTTTATATGCCAATATCAACAGGCGAAAAAAGCTAGGTATTTCTCGTTCTAAGAAAAAATCAACTATTTCTAAGGCGGCGTATGCTAATATGAAGGCAGGGTTTCCGAAGAAAAAGAAGAAAAAGAAAGCATGAGGTAAAGCATGGCTACTTCAGGCAGTACCAATTTTGAACTAGATGTAGCGGATTACATTGAAGAGGCTTATGAGCGGTGTGGCTTGGAAGTCCGGACTGGTTACGACCTGAAAACAGCCAAACGCTCCCTCAACCTTTTGTTTGCGGATTGGGCTAACCGAGGTTTGAACCGCTGGACGATCCAACAGAGCACGGTAAGTCTAGTTCAGGGTACTAACCAATATAATTTGCCTAATGACACTGTAGACGCTCTCAGCGCGGTTTTACGGAGTAATGCTGGCCTCAGCACCCAATCTGATATACAAGTAGAGCGGGTTAGCCGCGATGAATTCTTAAATATCCCTAACAAATTAAATGAAGCACGGCCTGTGCAGTGGTATATAGACCGTTCTATTACGCCTGTGCTGAATGTTTGGCCTACCCCAGACCAAGCATATACTTTTGTTTATGATAGGCTTACCCGCATTGAAGATGCGGATGATTATGAAAACACAATGGAAGTGCCGTTCCGGTTCTATCCTTGCTTGGCGGCGGGTCTGGCTTACTACCTGTCTATTAAAAAAGCACCTGAAAGAGCTCAGCTTTTGAAGGCTTCGTATGAAGAAGAGTTTGCTCGTGCCGCTTATGAAGATGTAGACAGGGCAAACCTGTCGCTAACACCTCGCAGGGATTATTATGGGTTTAGATAATGGCATATGCAGTAGGTTCATACGCTAATGCTCTATGCGACAGATGTGGGTTTCAATACCCTTATCGCAGTCTGCAGACTGAGTGGAATGGCCTGAAAGTATGCCCAGAGTGCTTTGAGTATAAACACCCACAGCTAGAACCTAACATCCCCCCTGCTGACCCAGAGGCTTTATTTCAGCCTCGTATTGATCGTACAGAACCCGCTACTGCGAGACTTTTAACTCCCAACCCCTTTCTATCTGGAGGAATTGGTAGTAATGTAATCACAGTAAACGAGCGGAGTCATGGGAGAGCGACAAGTGATGTTGTTCGATTCAGAGATGTGGAAGGGTTTGATGGGTTTTCTAAAGCGGTGCTTGAAAACGCTTCAGGCTACACTATTACGGTTACTGGAACTGATACATACACTTTTACGGCGAGTAGCGGAACAGCTACAGTCGGCAGTGTTAAAGGTGGCGGCGAAAACTCGTCAGCTGGTCCAGTCACTTTATCGCCATAGGGGTGACTAATGACTTTTTCGTATAGCCAACTCAGCCAAGCGGTTCAGGACTTTACTGAAAATTACGAAACTTCTTTTGTAAATAATATGCCTTTGTTTGTACGCGGGGCAGAAGACCGTATTTTTACGCTGGTTGATCTTGAGCTGTTTCGCAAAAATGCTACTTCCCAGCTTACTATAGGCAACCCTTATTTGTCTGTGCCAACTGATTATATGTCGCCGTTTTCTTTGCAGATTACGACGCCAAATTATAAAGAGTTCCTATTGTTGAAAGATGTAAACTATTTGCAAGAGTTCAACAATACGGTGACAGGTAATGCAACTCCGCGTTTTTACGGCATATTTGATGTAGATAATTTTATTTTATCGCCTACACCAGATATAGCTTACAATGTAGAGCTTCATTACTATTATCGCCCCGAAAGCATAACAAACATCCCTGTTGTAGTTACTCTAAATAATTTGACAGGGACATTTGTGGTCGGGGAATCTATCACAGGCAATATTAGCGGTGCTTCGGCAACGCTGGCTGTTGTCGGTGCGGCGCAAGTTGAATACACGCCTACAACACTATCTGGGGCATTTTCCGTCGGGGAAACGGTTACAGGTGGTACGAGTGGTGCAACTGGCGTAGTGGTAGCTGTCGTTTCTAATGCGGCTACATCATGGCTCGGCGAAAATGCCCCGAACGCTCTTCTTTACGGTTCTCTCGTTGAAGCATATACTTACATGAAAGGCGAACAAGATATGATGGCCTTGTATGAACAACGCTTTATACAGGAAATGACTCGCCTTAAAGATTTAGCAGAGGCTCGGGAAAATAGCGACGCATATCGTCGAGGTTTACCAGATAAGCCAAGAAGTTAGGAGTAAAAAACATGGCTACATCTAATGCGGCAACAACCTATCTAGAACGACATATTCTAGATTATTTGTTCAAAAATGATTCCCTGTCGTTTGCTACTCTAGGGAATAGTATTTATGTTGGTTTGGCAACAGGTGTGACACACGCAGAAAGTGGTTCGCTTTCTGAGGTGAATATCACAACTGAAGATGCCAATTATGATCGGCAACAGGTTAGTGCTTCTGGTTGGAAGCAATCTGTAACCACGTTGGCTGGAAACCATACTAACTCACAAACTGAATTTTACCTTGCTGATGCAGAAGCTTTTCCGTCATCTGGTACAATCCAAGTTAATGATGAGTTGATTACCTACACAGGTAAGGATGGCACGGCTACCGCAGATGCTAATGGTGCAGTTACTTCTTCTACTAGCCTTGCTGTAGATGGTAATAGCGGGACTATTACGGTCGGTATGATTGTGACAGGCACAGGTATCAGTGGCACAGTAAAAGTGGCAACTGTAACTAGCCAGACAGCTTTGGTATTGGATACTGCAATCACTATTGCAGATGATACTGCGCTGACTTTTGATGGCACGAATACGCTAACAGGCTGTACTCGCGGAACATCAAGCACTACAGCAACCACGCATAGCAATGGAGATACGGTTATTTCAGACCAGCAACAGGTCGTAAACGATAACAATATTGAGTTTGCGGCTTCTAGCGGTATTGCTACTTACACTGTATCCCATGCCTTTATTGCTGACAAAAACCGTGCATCTGCACTTGTAGATGGTGCAGTTACATCTTCTACAAATGTGACAGTAGATAACAATGCTGGCACAATCGTCGTAGGACAGCGAGTGAGAGGCACTGGCATTACTGGTGAGGTAAAGGTAGCTACCGTGACTAGCCAGACTGCTATCGTCCTAGATACGGCAGTAACTCTAGCAGATAACGCGGCTCTAACATTTGATGGTAACATCTTGTTTGTAGGTGCGTTAGATGCAAGTAAAACTCTTGCGGTAGGTGATATCTTCCGCATCAATGCTGGTAATCTATCTATTGAGTTGAAGTAATGGCCTTAGTTCTCAGAGACCGCATAAAGGAAACTACGACAACCACTGGCACAGGGGCTTATACTCTGGCAGGGGCGTTGGGTGGCTTTGAAGCGTTCTCTGAGATCGGGGATGGTAATACTACTTATTACGCTTGCTCAGATGGTGCTGATTTTGAAATAGGGTTAGGGACATACACTTTGTCTGGTACTACACTAGCCCGAACCAAAACGATACAAAGTACCAACACCAGCACAGCAACCGCCTCTGTAAATGGGGCGGTTACTTCTTCTACAAATGTAGCTGTAGATGGTAATAGTGGCACGATACAGGTCGGCCACAGAGTTACAGGCACAGGCATAACTGGCATTGTTAATGTCGCTACTGTAACTAGCCAAACAGCTATTGTTTTGGACACTAGCGTCACATTAGCAGATAATGCGGTGCTTACTTTTGCAGAAGCCCCTGTTAATTGGTCGGCTGGCACACGCACAATATTTTGCACCTTGCCAGCTGAGCAGATTATTTTCAATGATACCAGTGATAATATACAGGGGTTTACGGAACAAGATCCAAACGCTTTAGCGTTCGCAATCGCATTGGGGTAAAGCATGGCAAATAATTTTAATACATACACAGATACAGGGGTGGGGACTTCAGCCGCCACCATATACACTTGCCCCAGCGCAACGGAAACAACCATTATCGGGTTAAACATTGCTAATATCCTAGCAGTGTCTATTACTGTAGATGTGCAGTTGGAAAACAATGATGGTGATAATGTTTACATTGTTAAGTCGGCTATAGTTCCTGTAGGCTCGTCAATCGTTGCTGTAGGCGGCGACCAGAAGATTGTGATGAACGCATCTGATGTTTTGAAGGTAACAGCAAGTCAGGCGTCAGCGGCTGATGTAACATTGTCGGTGTTGGAGATTACCTGATATGGCAACTAGCGATATCAAAAAAGGTCCGCTCTACGTTGACAGCACGAATAGCCGCGTTGGCATAGGCACCTCCAGCCCCACACAGGCGACCCTTCATGTTGATGGCGGCTCTGTGCCAGCAAGATTTGAGTCAACATCTGCATCTACTAGCTATGTGCAATTTGGAGCAAGCGGTACTACAAATTATGGTCAAGTTGCCATGACTGGCAATGATATGACCTTACGGACTAGCTATACCGATAGAATGACAATCGACAGCAGTGGACAGATTATTATTTCTGGCAATGGTGGTAATCTAAATAACTCTTTAGATTTGTCTTACAACGGTGTTAGTGGTCAGGCAACTATTCAAGTTGATAGTTCTGGTGGCGACACTTATTTAACATTCGGCACATCATCAGCTGGTAGTGTATCAGAACGTATGCGAATCGACAGTTCAGGCCGTGTCACGATGCCGTATCAGCCAGCGTTTACTGTCAAGTATTCCTCAGGGACGTTCGGTACTGATGGTATTATGGTTTTCAACAGTGACCCAGTCAACATCGGCAACCACTATAATACGAGTACAGGGTTATTCACCGCACCTGTGGCTGGGACTTACTTGTTTAGTTGGCAATTACTTTCCAACGAGGCCGCAAGTAATTACTGCTATTCCGCACTCAGGATAAATGGGACAAATCTTTACTACAACCAAGAGTACCAAACCACAGGCGTAGATACAGGAATTAGCAGTAATGGCACAGTCTCAGTTTCCCTATCTGCAAATGACACAGTTGGTGTCTGGGCTTTTGGTGGGGCTACAGCATTTTATGGTGGAAGTAGCGGTAACTACACTTGGTTTTCAGGTGTTTGTTTAGGGTAAACAGGAAACAAAATGGCATACATAGGCGATAAACCATCACAGACGTTAGCCAGCCCCACCAGCCAGTATTTCAATGGCGATGGGTCAACGGTAGCGTTTACGCTGAACCGTGCTGTGAATGTTG
>Ga0255762_10000142_pt1 | contig 61902 bp, 27 predicted proteins | sample 101ome_16_FD_179962 | JGI IMG/M metagenome (GOLD analysis project Ga0255762, IMG submission 179962) | Coastal salt marsh microbial communities from the Groves Creek Marsh, Skidaway Island, Georgia - 101401AT metaG (version 2) | ecosystem: Environmental > Aquatic > Marine > Intertidal zone >...
CGCGAGGAGGCGGCGATGGCGGCGATGGCGGTGGCGGGGCGCGTCGGGACGAGGCGTCGAGAGAGGAATCGGAGGATACGCGCGTCGCTCGGACGCCGAGCGGTCTTCGAGCGCGCGCGATCGTCGCGTGTGTCGCGTTTTTGGCCGTTTTCAGTGGTCGAATCCCGCGCGTCGGCGCGGCTGTCGACGTCGATGTGGTACCCTTCGAGGGCGAGACGGACGCCGGCGCTCTGGCGACGTCGGATTTTGCTTTACACGGCGCCGACGGTTCCGAAATCAAAGCAAGTGGTGATCGAATGAACGGCGGTCGCGTGGGTACTCCGCGCGATACAACGGACGCCAGTTTGGGCTCCAGTTGGGGCTCTTCCCAGGCCGATGTACAATGTAAACAGCAAGAGGCCGACCAATGCTATCGCGGCAGGGTCGCACAGTACCAAAAAGGCGAGTGTTGGTACGAATGGAGCTGGTCCGAATGGAGCGAAAAGAAGAAATGTGACTATGACTGGAAAGACTGCGATAACGCTGGTAAATGTGTGGATTGTGAAGGCAAATGGAGAGACTATTCTAAGTGCGGCGTCGTGAAACATGCATCCAAAAAATCTGACATGGGTCCTACTGAAGACGAATTTTTTTGTGGGAAGTCGTATCGAGAAAGAGAATTCAAAGTTACGAAAGGAAAGTACGAGTCAAATCCCCCTCGCGGTTCCAAACGGTGTCCTCGTAGTCCTGGTTGGTATGTAAGCGAATGCTCGGCGAAGTGTGATCCGCCTGAGATAAAATTTGATGACCCAGCGTCAGCAGTCGCCACATCGTCGTATGATTTTCAAGTCAAAGTGTTTCACGCCGGTTTGTGCGGTAGTGGCGTACCGTGTCATACTTCTACGAAAGCAGAAGCGAAACGCGTGAAGTGCAAGATAACCGTTACGGAGCTTGGTTCCGCTAAAATCGTCAAAAGTTACTCTGAATTTCGTACGCTTTTGGATTTATCGACGACGCGTGTAGATATGAATTACGAAGTCACGTACACGTGCACAGTTCAAAACGCGCATTCATCATCGCCGTCGGTTTCGACAGGTATCGCTTTTACAGTAAAGAAGAATCATAAATTCCAACGTGTCCACGGTTGTGGGCACTACCTTCCTGGCGATTCCAACCAAATCATCGTCCGTCACATACTTTTGAGTTCTGACATTTTCATGTCTGCGAAGCCTACGCAGCTTCAGGCGGCAAAAGAGCGAGTGTTTCGAAGCTTTGACAAGAACCCAACCGATAGTGTGTTATCGTACGATGAACTCATGGTTGCTTGTCGCACACAAGACGTGGATGCTAGTATTGTTCGGAAATGGCGCGCTACAGTTTCCAAGGCAGCAATAGATATCGGTGAGTTCGTAGGCGCTGAGGTATACCCAATCGCTAGTTTTCCGCCGACATCTACGGCGTTGCAAATCAGGCCTGTTCGTTCAACATATTTGTCGAGCGCAAGTGGAGAAGGAATGACAAAGCAACAGTGCCAGGGAGGTGCTTCAAAGGCGTCGTTCCATTGGGAGTTCCATTCGCAAGCTCTGCAAGATTTTGCACGCGGTGATACCGTGTGCGTATACATCGATGGTGTTTTATTTGAGCAGTCCCAAGTTAGTGGCACGCAACCCCCAGCAAAGAATGACGCAAACTTCAAGTCGTGGAAAAAAGGGAACAGTAAATACTGGGCCTTGGAGGGAATCTCCGATACGCGACCAGTGTATGGGGACAACGATGAAACCCAGCCGACGCTCGTTGCACAATTTGTCTTTGACGCGTCTGATACAGATGGAAGTGAATCGCTCAAAAGTGTGCACTCGATACCAGACTCAACCGCACCGGTCCCCGCGTTGTCCAGTAACCAGAAAATCCTTGCGACGCAATGCGGTGACGCTACGCCTGGTGTATCATGTTACAAGGTTGGTTCAACAGGTTCTCAACGTTTGAATTACGAGGGTGACCCGTTTGAAACTGGCTTTGCGATCTCGATATGGATCGACATCTCGAAGCTTGAAAGTACAATAATCTTGGCGAAGTTTGAAAGTATCGGAGGCCGGGATACGACTTTATCTATCATTCGCGAGACTGCTACCAGCTCGTTCTCTTTGGAAATTCGTGCGGGCGAGAAATATACAAAGATAAAGAATCTCAAAGCAAACGTGAACGATAAGCCGAACAACATGCATCTCGTTGGATTTACGCTGAACCGTGCACGCGGACTCGATCTGTTTGACTTTTCTCTCTCGACTGAAGTTGGGCCAAATCAACGAAGTGCGAAGAGTGATGATGCCGAGTGGAGCGCGCGTGCTGTATCGATAGAACACTTTCAGTTGTTTCCAGAAAGCGTCGATTCTGGATTTGCTCTCATCAGTGAGGTGCGTTTGTATTCCGGCACCGTGAAATCAGATTTCTTCAAACTCGCGTATGATTGCGGACAAAAAGTATCGTGCATTCGTCTTGCGCGTAGCGCACCTGCGACGCGTAGAGTTGTTTGCGTCATCGCAAACATCAAGACTCAGAGGAAGAATGGTAACTATGCGTGCGGCTCGACGATGTACTATGACGGTACTGCGATTGATGTGAAAGCGTCTATCGATATGGCTGGCATTTCATTTTCCTTTCGAGACACTGCATGGGATGAGGTCGGGTTCGCGATCGAACGTCGCGCCCTCGATGACACTTCGACAGTTAAAACAGTCATTACTGTCGACAGTGGTCTAACGGGCTGCTCTTCAGAATTTAGCTCAATCACCTACGTTGACCGTGAAGCGTCTTTTCAGCCTAACTCGATGTGGTCCTACCGCGTGGTGTCAAAGTTCTCGTCGACAAGAGCAAACGGATTGGAGCACCTCACGTCGCCGTATATATACTTCAAGACGCCGTGGTTTTCACGCGTGGCGGGATCGGTTTATGCCGGCGGCTCGACTGTGGGCGTTGTGGGCGTCAGGGTATGCGCTGAATTCGCCAACGAATTGCATCATGCGAATGGGACGCTGAGAACGTTTGATGAGCGAGATTCAAACATCAATCTGGCGACAAATATGCCTACGAAACACTCAAACGTCAATTTGGGACACGATACGTACTTCATCACGGAGGAATCCGCGTTCGACGCCTCAAAGTTTGTAAAACTGCAGCCAGGCGAAACGCTGAGCATAGACCTGGGAGCGTGGTCTTCCATCAACACAGTCACGGTGATATACGTGTCCAGTGTCTCTACCACTCGAGCAGATCGTGGAGTGGCAGTTTTCGTCCACGATGACGTGACCTCGTCATCGGTTGGCGCGTCAAAGGGCAAAGGGTGTGCGTTTGAGCAAGAGTGTGACAGTATCTCGACAAGCAAGTCGGGTGGCTGCCTCAAATTCAAGTGCGCCGGAACAGACGTGAGCATGTTTCACGGTAATCTGGTCAAAGTCATGTCCCATTCCACTGAAGTACACATCAACCGCGTCGAGGTTTTGGGTGCTGCGACGAGATGCAAATACAGCGACATCACAGATGAAGACGGCGAATACGCATTTGATGTTGTAGACGACGTTTCGAACAGGCCCGAAAAGTCTGAACTTCACGTTGGCGTATTCAAGGAAGAGATCGAAAATCCAACGTGGAAAACGCTGGATTGTCTCGCAAAAGCTGACCCGCCACTCGCATTTTACGTTACACTACGAAACATTTCGATGAAGAGCGCTTCGATCTCATCATCACCGTCGCGTTCGGTAGGTCGCGCTTTGCTTCAAGTTTTTGATGATTTTCCCGACATGTCTGGGTTTGACGACTCTTACGTCGACGACTCGCTGCCTGCTGATGGGCTCGAAGGGGGGGGCTCCTCGAGATATCCGTATGGAATTATGCAAGGTAAAGACGGTTACGCTAAAATAAGTGCCTACTTGGATGCGAATGCCATATGTGTAAAATATGGAGGGGCTTCATCAGTCTTTGGGTGGGAGCCATACGTTGAGCATGACGGTACACCAAGTTGCTGTGCTGGCCAGAAAGACTCCTATCGCGTGACTCTCACCTGCAGAAACCATGATCATTATGATCCAGGTACAGGTTCAGATCCATATGAAGGGCACATCGTACAGCGGAAATTTTCTACGTTCACGCGCGTGTTTACGCTCTCCTGCCCTGACCAAACGTATTGCCCTTCTCCACCTCCTCCATCTCCACCACCACCGCCGCCGTCGCCACCGCCGCCGTCACCGCCGCCGTCACCGCCGCCGTCACCGCCGCCTTATATGCATGTGGCCATCAGGGAATTAAACGCGAGTTATCGTGAAAAGTTCAAAATCTTACAAAGCGGGCAAGTACAGTGGACGAAGGCTGAATTCGAACGTGTGATGAGGTCAATTTTATCTTTGCCGAAAGAGGCGTTCTTCATCGTCCCCGATGAGTTGTGGCAAACGTATGACAACGATACGGATGCCTTGCTGAATCGAGAGCAAGTTGAAAATGTTTTAGTTGGACTATCTATGGGTGAGCTTGGGTTGGATTTAGCCGTCGCCTACGCGCGATGTGACGTCGACGCTTTTCGTGACTTTAAACTCGACACGCAACACTGGAAAGCTTACTCGGAGGCATATCCAGGCGCGCGAGTGATCGTGTCAAATTCGCCCGCCATCTCATTGGGGGCACGAAGAGCGTTTTACGATGAAATTGAAGATTTAGTCGTAATGTCGCGATCACACGATCTCACGGTGGGAGCTGAGCTGGAAACACGCTCAAAAAAATTTGCCATACCCGTTCTTGCATGGCACGCGCTTTCCGTCGAGAGAATGACGAAAACAATTCTAGGTCTCATGAACTCAGGTTTTTCGCCAAACGCGCGTGTTCAAATTCAAGGAATCCAGCAGCTCTCTGACATCGTGCACATCTTCGATGAACCTCCCGCGCAAGGTAAAGAAGCGAAGACAGAACGCGCCGCATTGCAACATTTGTTTTCGGGATCCGTGAAAATGAAATCTCAAAAGTTGAATGTCAGACACAAGCGAATAGAAGAGAAAGACTTCAGTGATGATACGACTATAATTGTTAGGGGTGCAGTTTTGTTTCAATCGTCCAGGACGGAAAACTCGAACAAGTGTGGACTGAGTGCGGCAACCATCGAGGTCCATGACGCGGACGGCGTACAGAGCTCTCATACAACTGATGAGTATGGATGGTTTCAGATAGCGCTCACGCGCGGAAAAAAGTATACACTCGAGGCAAAGTACGGAAATCATCACATTTGCTACGCTGGAGAAACCGCTGTGGACGCCGTTGAGGGCGACTGCGGTGAACACGAATTCATCACGCATGCAGATGATGGCACAGAACAATTCGTATCGAACGGCAAATCCGCTGAAATCTTGACGACAGAAGACAAGACGTTGTTTTTCATCGATGCTACCCCGACCGAAATCGACTTGGGTTTGTACATGGGCGAATGTGACGAACGAATCATTTCAAATGACGTAAGATTCACGATAACGCCAGTCAACGGTTGTCACCCCACCGTCGAAGTGACGGCCGATCAGTTCATGAGGTGGGATTCAAAAGGAATCATGGGCGGTAAAACACGCGGTCGAAGTTGGCCGTACGCGGCGATGGATTATTCTATATCCATCGTGAAAACACCGATGTTTCAAAAAGATTTGGAGTTTAAAAATGACATCTCAATGACATCTCCATTGAACGTGGACGACTGCACGACATCAAGCGATGTGAGTGACCCGTTGACATATTTCACCGACAAGGATGAAGCGACGAAGGTGGTCGGCTTAAAAGACGGTCACGAGAGTGTTGTGGACGCCAGATTCAAATATCACGGGCACTTATGCGTACAAGTGCTGGAAATTACACCGATTAAACCTAAGCAAACGTGCTACGACCCACGTGAACGGGGAGACGGCGGCCTTAAATCACACCACTTCTTGGGCGAATCGGAATATACAAAGTTCAAGGAACCGATCGACGCTAGTAGCAAAAAAATCAGGGTTAAGGCATTCGAATTGTACGCGTACAAAAGTACGAGTGAGCTTGAATTCACATTCGCGAGGTGTGGCGTATTTCCGAGCGAGAGTTTGGGCTCGGGGAGCATGACCGTGCAGTACCGACAAAGTATCACAAACGAAGACGATAATGAATGTCATCCTAATCGTGGTCATTCGCCCCGATGCGATTTTGAAGCCAAAGTTTCGAATGATCTCGTGCTGTCATTCCCAACAGAACATGGAACGACGCCGTTTGCAGAAATCACTGCAGGCGCGCCAAATCTGGCATCGCCCTATCGGCGTTTTTTTCAAATCACCATCAATCGAGATGACCAAAGGACCGTGGTGTCGAAAACCGTCAAACGCGAGCTTATTTCGTTGGGTTCAAAAACTCGCGGAGGCGAAGGCCGAGGCGACGATACATTTTGGGCCACCGTTCCAATCAATGGCTTGGTTTACACCGTCGTGCACGATCCTCCAGGAGGTGACTCGTTCGCCGAATTATCACAAGGAACGTCACTGGCTTTACACTTTTCTCGCACGGATGCGCGAGCCGCGTCGTCGGCGACTGAGGTGTACAGTGATGTGGGTGCATACGTGCCTCCTTTAACAATTCAGACTGAGGTGATCGCGGGCTGGATCGCTGAGATGGGACTTGGAAAAGAGTGGAACATGTTTTCCGCTAACATACAGAGTGACTTTACGTTGGAATCTCCAGCGTTAGAGCTCAGCAATAACAATCGTGACGGTTGGGGTATCGAAATCGTGACGAAGAGCGTGATTCGGTCCTCGCAGGACGTCGCGCTACCCGGAAGAGCAGGTGACACGATTCTCGGGGGTGGAATTGAGCTGGTGTACAAAATTGCCGACAAGCTCGACATCGATAAGAAAACGGATTGTCTATCGACTCAAAGCAAAATTGTGTGGCTTCCCCGCAAGCCGACGACTTATATGTTCAACGTGGCAACTGTGGAAACACAAGTGCTGCCAAACTTACGAAATCTCCTCTCAAAGGTTCGGCGCGGCGCTGTGGAGAAAGACGGATCCAAAATGTGGTTCGAATGTAAGAAGACAACCGAAGAAAACGATGAAATCGGTCTGTGCTCTGATCAAGAAATGCTCGACGCGTGGGATGAAAAGCTTGCGTATTGGATCGACGTTTGGAAACGCACACTGCTCTGGGCTTCGCCTCCGATATACTGGAAGCCGAAGGGTGAAGGTAAGGAGCGCTTCGAGAAAGGCTTAGAGGGCATCATGAAGCCGATGCTCGAAGGCGACAACGCGATTGGTCGAAGGTTCGGAAAACTCTCTGAGATTTTCACGAATCTTCTTGTCAATACACCTGCCACCGAGTACGCCGCTGAGGTGAGAGACGCTTGGGATGCAACGACGTGGTTAGCCCCATGGAACGGACTCGGTCCACTTCCCATGTTCAAGTCTCCGGATCAAACGATTGGTGGATTTTTCGATAGAGAGAAAGCGAATAAATGGATGATTGATGAAGATTTTTGGGAGGACAAAGCAAAAACGGCGGAGGATGTGGCGAAGTCCCTTGAAAGAATGCAAGGCGAAAAACAGGACGAAGAAGAGAAATTGCGACGAGTGAAGCAAAAATGGTTAGAAAAAAGTATTCTCATGAAAGGCAGCGCGAAAGCCGTCACAGCAGGGGCAAAGTCTGTGGAGCAGCTCTGGGATGAGAAAGTTAATACCAACCGTCGACAACAACGGATTGAGTCTCAACGTGAAAAAATCGTCAAGTTTGAGGAAGAGGTTCGTGAGAAGGAGAAATACAAAGCCGCAAGTCGCAAGTCGCCACGTTCTAGAGCTTTTCAGCAGCAACTTGATATGTCGAAAATGCGGGTCGAGGCAGCAAAAGACGAGATGAAAGACCTGGTAGATAAACAAAATGCCAAATTGCGGCGAAAAGCTGTAACGGAGCAAGCGGGGAGTTTTGAAAAGTGGGCGAAAAAGAGAGGCGTGTCAGCGTCAACGATGTCGAAGGCGAAATATGGACTCGCAGGAGTAGGGACGGTCGCGGGTATAGCTCTTGCTGGCTTAACAATCGCGTTCACGGAGGAACAGCGAAAGAATGAGCGCGAAGCGACGTATCCCTATATTTTGTATCCTCGAAGGGCGTATTTGGATTCTTTACCAGACACATTTGCCAATCTACATGAAGCAGCTGCAGGCGTGGGCGACGTACTCTCCGCAGACGCCTTTGACAACTATCCCTTTAAAGGACTCTATACGTATGGCGTTCCCGTCGAGACGCTGTACGACTTCTCGAGTACCAACCTCACGTCATACTTTTGTGAAAACATTGTGTGCGAGCGTGGTGAACTCGATAAAAATCGACCGTTGCGAGGATCAGACTTGAGCTACACCTCCATGGGTGAGGATGGAAACATCCAGGGTGGAGAGCACGGTATGGCTGGGGATCGCGCGATGGCGTCCTTCACCGGCGGCTCAGCAAAGACGGGTATGAAAGAGCGTGGCGGCGAACCTAGTGAGAAGACAATACTGCTCACCTTCAGCGGTGGAGGGCAATCTGCGCAATACGAATTCTCGTCCGATGAGTTATTGCTAGACAAAGAATTCATGCTGGATATCGAAACTCGCGGTTCAGCGTCAAACGCGCATGAAAGCGAATTAGGCGGCTTACTTGGTACATTTGCACAAACGGCTCTCCTCTTGTCGGGTATTGAGGAAAAAGAAAAGCGCACTTTCAAGAAAAATATCGGCACTGATCGGACGTTTGTGTGGAACAAACACGGGGTGATATCCACACTATACACACTCGGAGATCCACACATCGGCGATAAATTCGTTGTCCAAGTGGGATCAGACACGCGCTTCGGCACACCGGTTTTCATCACGAAGGGTGGACGAAGTTTGTGCCCGGCAGAAGATTTCACTATATGGCGTGAAGAAGGGTTCAAGTTACATATAGATGACGATTTCATCTACCCAAACGAAGCCCTGAATCCGGAGCAACGCGCAGTATTTCGCTTCACAATTTTAAACGAGTCTCCGTACCGCGAAGCTACGCAGCTTGGTATACGCATCGTCGACGCTTTAGCCGCGTCCGTACACGAAATTGTTCACGCCGCGTACGAAGCTGCGGATCGAATCGACGCTACGGCAAAAACCGTCATCGATGCCATTTCGAGGACGGCGCGTAAAAGCAACGCTGCAGGCGCCGATCTCATCAAACATATGATTGACGCTGCAACAAAGGTGGCGAACAAGGACGCCACTCCCTTCGATGTAGCTGATGCTGCATTTGAAGTATCAAAATCAGCACCAGCCACGGGACATGAGTTGCATTCACTCGAATTCTTGGCCATGTACGAATGGATACCAGCTCTTGGCGACGTCGTTCCCTTGAAATTCCCACAGGGAGACTCTCTGCGAGCTCAAGATGCAGAGGTGCGAAAGACAACATTCACCATGTCAGTTGGACGTTATGAAGCAGCCGCGAACGAAGTTAAATACGCCGCCTTGCAAATTGTCAGCCTTTGCGAATTTGGGATTTCTGAACAACGAAATTTTAACCGTGAACCGCTCGGACACACCTTGCGGCTCGGTACAATGGCGTGGCATTCAGCTTGTCCATCGGTTGCTTTCGACATGGACACTTTGAACGCCTACTCTTACGCGCACATCAGTGGTCGTAAAAATGTGTCGCCTTTGCGAATCCAAGTCATAGGTGATCTACAAGCACAAAATGTAAAGTTTTCGCGATTGCAGTATCGTCGGAAAAGTACGGGAGGTGAGTGGGTGTCCGCTCGCTCGCTAGGTGGTGGTGTGAACGATTTCAAGAGTATGCCGAATTTGTCATTTGAATGGAACTTGCACAATGATCAATTACTTAGTGGTCTAGTGGATGGAGAGTACGAGGTTAGGGTGAAGAACTTCTGCAAAACTATCTTGCCATCTGTCGGTGCGAGTACGTCGGTATTTGAGTATGTTTCAAGTGAAACGCTCGTGCTCAACATTGATACAGTCGCCCCTGTGCAGCAAGGGAGATACATAGATAAGTTATCGCGAACGATGTGGGTCAAATACTTGGAAAATATTGATTGTACAGATATGCACGTCACTTTGAAGAAAATTCTCGACGAGAAGTGCAATGAAGTGACAGATGGAGTTGTGTCACTGGCGGAGCTTACACAAGAGTGGAAAATCATGTGCGTCTACGCTGCGGACAAAGGTGAATGGGTGATGGAGTATCCATCATCGGCATCTGGATTTTACGAGCTGGAGATTTCAAATCTTAAAGACGCCGCTGGTAACGTCGCAGACGATTTTTCATGGTTATTTTCTGCAGGTAACGGGGTTGAAGACTGCTCAAAGTTTATTTGCAACGCGAACGAACGCGTCTGGCGCGGAAAATGCGTAGCCTGCAAGACGGGATACGCAAGACCGGCTGGCGACAACGTGCGAGGTGGGAAAGATACAACGTGTGATTTGTGCGCAAAGAATCACAAGAGAGTCAAAGGGGCGTGCGTGCCGTGCGATCCCGGCTCGGTGAGCGCCGGCGGTGTCGCGAGCGCGTGCGTGCCGACGTACTGCGACGGATCTTCGCAGTACGTGAGGGCTCACGAATGTCAATCGTGTCCCGTCGGATCCGAGCGATCAAAGAATTTCAACGAAGATGTTCCTGGCGACGACGCGTCCGCGGGCGACACATCGTGCGATCAGTGTTCGGCGGGTTACTACCGCAAAGGCCAGGCGTGCGTGCGCTGTCCGAAGCACAAGTTGAGCGCGGCTGGCGCGACGAGTATCGACTCGTGTATTTCACATCGATGCGCCCGAGATCAGTACGTGCGCAAACATGAGTGCGTCGCTTGTCCTCTCGGGTACGCGAACGAACCGGGCGACGACGTCGCCGGTAGTGACACCTCGTGCGGCTTTTGTATGGATGGTTTCTTTGCGTCAAAGGGCGCGTGCTCGCCGTGCGAGACGGGAACGTGGACTCGATCTGCGAACAAAACAAAGAGATTTGACGAATCTGGCGTGCCTATCGAGAGTGATTGTCCAATTTGCGCATCAAACTTCATCAAACGCAACGGCAGGTGCGTTGAAGTCGAGGGACACCAAACGACGGCTTACGGTGCCGACGGCGAATCGCACGCCGAGTTCATTCTTTGCGACGCCGGGCAAATGATCAACGCCACCAGTCACGCGTGCAAAGATTGTCCTGTGGGGTACACCAACTCACTGGAGCGAGTTCGAGGCGACAAAGAAACGTATCATCGCTTCTCTTGTATGCTGTGCGCGGCGAATCATCATGTCTCGAAGGGCGCGTGCGTCGCGTGCGAAGCGGGTTACGTGAACGACGCGGGCGATGAAGCTGACCCTCGCGCCGGTCAAGGCGATACGACGTGTAAAAAGTGCGCCGCCGATCATTACGTCGAAAATGAGGCATGCGTGCGCTGTCCAGTCGGCCGAGCGAGTCCCGAAGGGAGCCGCATCGCGGACGGTAACACGAAGTGCGACGAGTGCGCGGTGAATTATTACAAGGATGGTGACGAGTGTAAGGAATGCGCGGATGACGAATTTTCAGACGGCGGTGCGGACGCGACGTGTAAACCAGTCAAGTGCAGCGCGGATGATGAGAAGGATGTCAGGTCGGCTGAATTCTTGGACCACTCTCGGAAGTCCTTTTCTGAAAACCGCATCGCGTATCGCGAATTTGTCCGCAGTCACAAGTGCGTTCGCTGCGAAACGGGACACTTTACGTTCAACGAATCGGCGACGTCATGCGACTATTGCGATGCGATGGAGGGATTCGCGCCGAACGGTTTCGGCGGCTGCGCAAAACAAACGTGTCCGACTGGATACTCCATGGAGTATCCCGATGTTAGTCTGAAGTCGTCTCGAGACATTCCGCCGTGTACTCGCTGCGCTGAACACTATAAAAAGATGGCAAACGGCGACTGCGAGCCGATTCTAGATGACACGTCCAGAGTCGGCACCGCACGACGCGCGACTTTTTATGATCACTCTCGCGCGAGACTCGGCGTCGGCGCGAAGACGCCCGCGTCCGCGTCCACCGTCGGGGTGGACACCTCCGCGCGTCCACGGTCCGACCATCTGAAGAATCTGGTGTCTCGCCTCGTACCCTTCATCGCCGTCTTCGCCCTCGGCGTCGTCTATCAAGACTTTTCGACGAGACGCCGATCGCCGTCCTCCGAGACGCCGCCGCGCGCCGCCGACGACGACGACGACGCGCGCGCGACGCTCCTCTCGCGCGAGAGCCGCGCGCGCGACGTCCACGCCTACGGCGCCGCCCTGTGAACGCGACGAGAGACGAATACAATAAAATACTGTACCGGTACACAGCGGTTGAATAAAATAACAATCCTAAATCATCCATCGTCGTCTCGTCTCGCGGTCTCGACGTCGACGGGTCGGCGAGACGCGTATTGAGTCGATTTTGGCTACATGATCGTCGATCGAGGGGTCCGTGAAGGGTCGGTCTCGATTGACGAGTCATGACCCTTCGTGGACCCTCCACCCCCTCGGATGCGATGGGTGTTGCGATCACATCGTCCGTCGCGGGCGTCGGCACGCGTCGACGCGCGCGAGCGAGCGAGCGACGCGGTCGGTCCGTCGTCGAGAACGCGCGAGAACGCGGTCGATTCGGTCGGTCGTCGAGACGGTGCGCGCGCATCGAATCGGAATCGGAATCGAGTCGATTCGATTCGATTCGACTCGGTCGGTGCAGACGCGACGATGGTGATGACGACGCGTCGCGCGCGGGAGGGACGCGAAACGGATGCCCTTTTACCGTCGTCGACGACGACGTCGTCGAGGGACGAGGGACGCGGTGGGCGCGCGCGACGAGCGCTCGCGTGGCTCGTCGGCGCGTGCCTCGTCGGCGCGCTCGTCGACGAAGTCACGCGACCGCCCTACGCGTGGATCGCGCGGTTTAATCGGTACGTGCTCGGACGACCGGGACGACAGATCACGTTTCGCGTGTACGGATGCGGGGTGCCGCAGAACGTGTACGACGCGTTCGTGCCGTGGCCGATCTGTCGCGTGCGTCTGGCGGGGTGTCCGGGACGCGGCGCGTCGTGCGGGCACTGGCGGTACGCGGATTCGTTGGAGATGACGCCGATGAACGCGGCGAAGAATATTTTTGAGGTGACGACGAGCATATACGGGACGGGAGACGTGTTCGGGTTCGCGCTCGTGGAGGCGGGGTGTAACGTGCCGGATGAGACGGCGTGCGAGCGGGGGTCGGATAAAGACTGCAAGACGAAGGAGTATTGCGACCATCGATACGATAGCGGTACGCGACACGCGGAGCGAGCGGCGCATCCGCAATCGAACACGACGTGTTGGGAGGGAGGGAACGGGGAGCGGTGCTCGTCGAGCTCTCCGTTTTGGCATCCCGTTCGTCACCGTCACGGACGTCACCGACGTCACTGCTATCAACGTTTCGGCAAGTGGTGGAATCGCGTCGTCGAGCCGCGAACATCCGTCATCGAGTACGTCTGGGGCACGTGCATGCGGCAACCCGAGGATCCGGCCGCGTGCGGTAACGCAGACTTGCCCACGGCGTGCGCGCTTCTCAACGAAACCAGGGAGGATGGGACGCGCATCGAACAACCGAACAATTGCGTCAAGAGCGACAACTCCCCCGTGCCGGACGGAACGGTGTGCCGAATCACGCACAAGAAACCTGGTATTAAATCCATGTCCATCGAGGGTAACTGCTGCAACGGCGTGTGCTGTAACGCGGGTGAAATATGCGACAGAAACACCGATTCGTGTCAACCCATCGGACCCACCATCACGTCCGGCAACGGCATCTGCACCGACCCGTGGTATCCGCAAATTTACGGCGTTTGCACGCAGAGCTGCGGATCGGGTAACACCGACTGCGATTTGACGTGCCAAGCCGCGGCGTCCAAGGGATTAAACCTCACGTGCACGCCCGGCGATCCGAATAACCGGTGCATCTGTTCGAACGTCGGCGGACACACGGCCAACGAGTGTCAAAACGAAGCCAATCCCGGATACAAGTGTTGCACGTGCAAATCCATTCAAAAATCCACCAACAACGGATGGGGGCCGAACAACAATCCGGGCCAGAACAACGGCCAGAACAACGGCAGGAACAACCGGCGCTGAGGTGACCGAAACAAGACACGCGAGTCCGCGCATCAAAACTCGTCGCTGTGACGCGACTCAAAGAATAAATAAATCAACGATTGCGCCAACCGTCGACTCGACCGACGCGCGCGCGTGATCGTTGGTTCGGGATCGTACGTCTCTTTCTGATCGCACTCACTATCACCCTTTTATGTGGAACCGGTAGTGTAAAATTTCCTTACGTGTATCAAAACATTCCTCGACTCGTACGTCTACCATTACAAATATTCTAACACTGCGGACCGACGTTTCCTTGCACGTACTCACCCTCCGGGAGGTCTCGCTGAATGTCGCCCAACGTTTTCGGGCTGACAGCGGCGGCGGGAGGAAAGCCGCGCGCACCCGCCTCGTCCGCCTCGGAGCGCGTCTGGACGATCATCTCGTATCCAAAGGCTAATATATCGTGACGATAGATCTCGTTGAACGTGTTCAGCACCGACGGGTCCATGTGTTTCCAACACGCGCTCAAATTCGGCTTCTCCACCGCGGGATTCCAGTCGTTGGCGTGCTCGGTGAGCGACGCCGCCGGGTGATACTTGGCCCGCAGGAACGCGATGACGTTCATCTGGTCACCCGTACCGCGCGGTCGCGGACACCTGCCCTCTTCAGGAGACATGCACTCTTCGAATCGAAATACACGTTCGGCGCCCGCCAACATCACCGATTGAGGCATCCAGTGCGAGGTGACCCCCATGTTGCCTTCGATTTTCTCGTCGCACGCGTCCATGCCCTCCACCGAGTACCTCTTCTCTTGATAACACTTTTGCAAATCACTCTTTTGCGCGTTTTCGATGGAAGACGAGATGTGTTTTTGAAACTTTACGCAATTTTCGGGATCGTACCCTGGTCGCAGACTCATGAACGTCTCCGGCTCTAACCAATTCATTCGCCATAAAAACTCGCTCTGCGCGCGCGAGTACGGATTGCGGACGATGGCCCACGAGTTCGCCACGCGGCCCTTTGGCGGCGTGTGCCACGCCTCGTAGCCGACAAATTTTTCACGAAACGCAAACGGTCGTTTGTGACAGTATCCGACGCTGATTCCAATCTGCCCGAGCGCGGTTTCGATCGTCGTCCCGCCGCTCTTCGGGACGTGTAAAAACACGGGCAACCCGATGCCCTCGCACTTCCCGCCTAAACTCTGATGCACTAATCGCTTCACCTCCTCCGTCGACATGTCCGCGTACGACGTCGTGGACGTCGTCCGCATACCGTCACCACCACCACCGCCGACGCGCAGGTCACCCTCGTTCGGATCAATCTCAAACGGTCCCGCCTTGCGCGGCGTCGGCGCGTCGAGCCCGAGTCGAGGAAATGCCTCGTAATACCCGGGGTGTTCCTCGACGTACTTCGCATCCGCGGGCGTGTGACAATCTATATCGAGCCGTCGTTCCTTTGCGCGTCCTCTCGCGCGCGATCCCGCGAGCGTGACGCACGCGAAGACGGCCAACGACGACACGACGACGGCGACGGTGCGCCAGCGCATCCACGGGACGCGATGGGCGGCCGATGGATCGACGTCGCGCATCGCGTCCGCGGTCTCCGCGCCGTCGTCGGGCGACGCGAGAAGTTGCGCGCGTTCGTCGGTCGACATCGCGCGCGTCAGCGTGAGAATCCGCGCGCGACGCAGACTGTCGACGGCGTCATCATCAGATGAGATGGTGTTACGAAAACGCCGGCGGCGCGCGCGCGCGCTCAAACCATTTTCGAGTGGAATTACAACACAACTACGCGATGCACCGCGCTCGTTTTCAGGCGTGCATTTAATTCGTGGTACGCTATCGAACAATGCACGTCATAAGCACCCCGGACCGGAGACGTCCTGGATGACCTCGCCCGGTGGGAGCGCGCGCGCGAGCGACCCGAGATTTTGCCCCGGTCGATAATTCGGTCGGGACGCTTCGTTAAAGCTCGACCCCGGGGTGGATTTCGGTGGTTTGCGCGCGTATCTGAACAGTTCGAGATCGTTGGCGTAGACGTCGTTGAAATCGCGCACCACGTCGGGATCGAATCCCTCGAAACACGGTTCGAGATCGGGTTGTTCAACCTTTTGATTCCACGCGTTGACGCTCCTGTCCAACGTCACCGCCGGATGGTAACGCGCGCGTAAAAATGCGACAATGTTATCCATCTGATTTGCATTTCGAGCGTCTCCGCACTTGCCAGGGTGAGGATCGAAACACGTCTCTAATTTAAACACGCGATCCGCCGCCGCCGCCATGATGCTCTGCGGTAACGCGTGCGACCCGCAAGCAAAGTGCGAGCTCTCGGGCACCGTTTTATCGCACTCGTCCATGCCTTGCATCGTGTACTTTTTCTCCTGGTAACACTTGCGCAGATCGCTCGTCACTAAACCCTTGATGGAATCCTTGACGAAATCTTGAAACTTTTGGCAGTTGTAGTCGCTGTATCCGGGCGTGAGGGCGTCGAAATTACCGCCGGGCATCAACCGGACGCTCCAGATGAAATCGCTCGCCGCGCGCTTGTACGGATTCCTGACGATGGTCCACGAGTCCGGAACGTGCTCCGCGGGAGGCGTGTGCCACTCCTCGAATTCCGCCGCGCGTCTGCGCAATCGGTACGGTCGCGCCGGTCCGTACTGAGGCAGGTGACAGAACCCCGCGGCGACGCCCACGTGGCCCAACGCCGTCTCAATCGCCGTGCCGCCGTTTTTGGGCAAGTGTAAAAACACGGGTAACCCGAATCCCTCCCTTTTCCCGGCCAATTCTTTCCGCGCGAGCTCTTTGATCTCCCCTTCGTTCAGTTTTCCGTACTGCTCGACCCACGCCTCGCCGAGCTCCGCCGTGCGGTCGTCGACGCCGCCGACGTCGCTCGCCGCCTGTCCCAACGACGCTCTCGCGTCGCGCGCGTCACCGTCGAACGTCGACATCGCGCTCGTCGACGCGCGACCGAGAGACGACGGTGTTCCGAACGCCGTCGCGCACAGGGCGCCCGCGCCCGCGAGGGCGAGCGCGCTCACGACGCCGATCTTGGCGCGTAACACCTTTCTGTGCGCGTCTAAAAGATCGCCGTCGTGTGCGTCGCGCGCGTCCACGTCGAGCAACGGCGCCGTCTCGCGGGGACCCGCGATTTCATCGCCGCGCTCGACGTCGACGCCGCACGTCGTCATCGTCGCGCGTCGATGTGTGCGGCCGACGCGGCTGAAATTAACCACTCGCGACTCTTCGCGAGCGCCACCGACGCCACCGACGGAACGAATGCCGCGCGCCCGCGAACGAAGGAACGAACAAAGGAAGGAAACAAACAAACGAATATCGACTATACAAACTACATGGTGCGATCGCGCGCGCTACCGACGTCGTCTCGGTTCGCGAGGCGCGCGAAGCTCTCGCTCGCCTCGACCCGCCGCGCGTCTCGCCTCCTCGGCGTGTTCGAGCCAACGAACCTCCTCCGCCGCCTGTATACGCTCGATCTCGCTTCCAAATTCCCCGTGTAACCCATCCTCCGGCGCCGTCAACACACGCGAGCGCTCATCCAACGGTTCGCCGTCTCTCGCCGCCGCCGCGAATCTGTCCCGCTCGGCGTCTCGCTCCGCCTCCGTCTCTCTCAACGCCTCCCGTTCGTTCATCTTTCGCTCGCGCATGATTTCCAATTGACGCAACGCAAAGTTTCGCACGTAATGCGATCGCGTGGGTCCTCCGGAGACGTCGTCTTCGAGACAATCGATCGCCTCGAACGCCTCCGCCGGTTCGCGCTTGTAATACCCTCTGATCAACGCATCCTCTGGGAACACCATCACGGGCGGTTTCGGTGCCTTCATCGCGCGCGGGGACGGTCGAACGACGCGCGCGGCGTCGTACCACGATGGTTTCGCGATGACGCCCTCATCGACGAGCGTCTTGGCGCGCGCGTACGCGGACGCGCTCGTGGATGCGCGCGAGGCGTTGCGAAACATGTCCACGGTGAGTTCGAACGTCTTTTCACCGACGCGACGACGACTCATGGCGCGCGCGTGTGCGTGAAAGAATGCGCTGATTACTCGCGCGCGGTTTTCTCTCGCGCTCTCGCGAAGTCGGCGGCGAGCGCGCGACGCGACGTGCGGGTTTTCACTCGCGCGCGGACTTCCCTCGAGGCGGCGTCGGTCGTCTTTAGTTTCAAAACCCTAATGCGTAGAATTTATTTTATATAGTCTAGAAGATGTATTCAATACGGGTAGATTATGCCGCGATGTTGGTCGTGCTCGCGTACGCGACGAAGCTCTCGTCGGCGTCGGCGTCGACGATTATCGAGAGCTCTTCGCCCGCGTCGACGAAGAGCACGGCGCCCGGAGCGGCGTCGATCGGTGATTGATCCATATTCGTCGCGCTGGACACGACGGCGCGACCGCGATGGACGATCCAGACGCTCGGTCCCGGTTTCGGCGCGACGCCGTACGCCACGCCCGGTTCGCACGCGACGACGTCGAGGAGAAACTCCTCGAACGGTGGAACGTAGCGACGCGTGCACTGGTCGATGACCTCGCCCTCGAGGACGTCCGGTGCGCCGAGTTTATACGTCAACATCGAGCACAAGACGTCGACGTCGCGGAATTTGGGTGTCAATCCCGCGCGCACGACGTTGTCGCTCGTCGCCATCACCTCGACGCACTCGCCCGAGAGGTAGGCGTGCGGTTCATTCGCCGCCATGTACATCGCCTGTCCCGGACGCAAGACGACGTAATTCAACACGTACGCGCAGAACACGCCGACGTCTCCCGGGTACTGCTCGCACAGACGAAGAAACAACGCCGAGACGTCGTCGTCGAGTCGATTTTCTTCGAGCAGTCGCCGCCGCATCGTCTCGGCGCACTCCGCCACTCTCCCCGCATCCGCCGTCATGAGCGCCGTGAACACGCGCTTAAACGCCGATTTCACCTCATCTACATCCACCTCACGCTTCGTCACCGCCGCACGCAATGCCGCGATCGCGTCCTCGTCCCCGACGGCGCGTCTCAACTCTTCGTGCGCGTCGACGCGTCTCGCCACCGTCTCGGCGCTCGCGAATCCACTCAACGCCTCGAATCGCTCCGACACGCACAGCGCCATCTCCGGCTTATGATTATCATCCTTATACGCCTCTGGATTGCTCGCGTGCAATTTTTTCGCGTTCTCCTTGTCCGGATGCGCCTGTATCGACAACGCCGTCGAGACGCTTAAAATCTTCATTAAAAACGGCACGTCACCCTTTCCGAAACGTTCGACGCACGCCTCACCGAGCGCCGCCGCGCCGCGCGCGTCGACGTGCGCGAGAAGCGTGCGCATGGCGTTCGTCCCATCGTCCGCGCGCGTCTCCGACATCCCGGACGGGTGCGTCCCGGCCCACAACTCGGCGTACGGCGACCCATCGTCGTCGTCGACGTCCCGAGGCGCGTCGTCGAACCGCGCGGCGTTGGCGCGCGCGAGGGCGCGCACGGCGGACTCACCGCGAACGCCCCACGCGTAGTTTTGGTGACGCACGCGGAGTTCACGCATCGCGTCGGCGTGTGACGCGTCGATGACGACGACGATTCGTGGTGAGAGGACTTTTTCCGGGTTCCGCACGTATGGGCAAACAGTATGGACGCGTCTTTGCGGTAGTAGTACAAGATGCTACGGGGACGAGGCGAGCGCGGAGTCTTGCGTGGGCGGTGGTCGTCGTCGTGTCGCGTCATTTCCCTCGTCGTCGTTATTGTTTTCCTCGTCGTCGCGCGCGAGGCCGAGGGCGGCGAGACAGGCGCGCGCGCCCTCCTCGCGCGCGGCGGCGACGAGCTCGGCGTCGACGCAGAGACTGGACATGGCTTTGGACGCGGGACCGTCGGGGGCGACGGTGGCGATTTTGATCGGGTGGAAGGCGAAATCGGCGGTTGGGGCGCAGAAGACGTCGCGCTCGCGCCAGCCGTGGCGAGAATCGAGGGCGGCGGTGACGGCGTCGTGGAGGTCCCAGACGGCGCCCATGTACGCCGGCGCGAAGAGCAGGTTACGAATGGCGCGGTAGAGGGCTGATTGCGCGGGTTTCGGCGACCCGTCGCCGTCGTCCACGGATGTGTGTGAGTTGCCGCTCGATCGTTTCTCGACGTCGGGCGCCGAGGTGGCGACGGCGACGTCTCGCGCGCGCTCTCGGCGGATTCGCGAGAGACGGTCGCGAATGCGACCCAAAAATCGACGATTTTCTCCCACTTCTCCGTTGGTCGCCGCCGCCTCCGTGTCCACCTTATGCGGCGCCGTGAGCAAGACCAAGATGTGCGTGCAATCGTCCATGACGGCCGCGTGCACGGGCACGGGCTCGAGCACGGCGGCGTCCACGAGTCGATGCCCTCTGTGCGTCACCGGCGCGCTCCCGGCGAGCGCGGGGACGCGCGCGCTCGCCAATAAACACTTTTTCAAATCATTCACATCCTTGAAATCGTCCAAAATCACCGTCGTGAGCGTGTCCAGCGACGTCGCCACCACCTTGAGCGGTACCGGGGAGGAGATGACGTCGTCCCATCGCAACGGTCGACCCGTGTCTCCTCCCATGACGCGGTCGACGAGGTAGTGCACGTTCATCGCCGGGTCGACGCCGTACTTGGCGTCGTCTTCATCCTCCGTCTCCACCATCGTCTCCGCGAGCGTTCCGACGTCCTCCATCGTCGCCGTCTCGATCGTTTGCGCGCGTTGCGTCCACGGAAACACCTCTCGCGATCGTCGTCCGAGACGCACGAGCGGTCGCACCAAGTCGATGTGCGCCTCGCGAATAACCGTCATGCGTCTCGAGACGTGCCGACTGAGATCTAAAAATGCCCCGTCGCACAGATCCTCCTCGTACGCGCGAATGCCCTCGGGTTGATTGGCGAGGTAATACGTTAGGTTCATCGCCCCGGCGCTCGATCCGTACGCCGCGTCGAAACACTCGGCGTATCCACTCTCGAGCAACGCGCCGCACGCGCCGGCGCTGATGACGCCGCGCATGCCCCCACCCTCGACGACGAGTCCAATCTTTAATCCATCCGTGCGCGCGTTCGGTTTCGAACCTTCTTTTCGTCGTCTGTGTAACGCCTCGAACACATCCTCCGCCTCATTCGCCGTCGTTTTCAATTCCGCGACGCGTCTCGCGAAGGCGTCGTCGTGCGCCATCGACAGCGGCAACGGAAACACATTCTTCACCCCCGCGTCTCCACCGTTCGCTCGCACGCGCGCACCAACCGATCTCGGACACGAGATCGATCTCGATACCGCTCGAAGCGCCGCCGTCGCGCGATGCGACGATTCCGTTCGCGCGTTCGACGTCCGACGCAACGCGTCTCGCAAATCCGTCGCCGACCGCAACGTCGCCGTCACCGTCGTCGTCGCATCCTCGTCGTCCCGCGCGTCCGACGACGACGACGACGACGACGACGACGCGGTCGCGCGCGCGCGACCTCGCGCGTCCCTCCACACGCGCGACCGCGACGCGTCGACTCGATGACGATGACGAGAAATGTGCTGACGCGGCGTCCCCGACGTCGAGAAGTCAACCCGCGCGGACGTCGCGCACATCGTTCGATCGGGCGATGCGCGCGCACGGAGGACGCGCACGTTCGTCGCGCGTTCGTCGCGCGTTCGCGAGAGGGTGCGCGACGCGATCGACGACGCGAGGTCGTGTGCGGGCGCGTCAACGGTCATGTCCAACGTTTCAATGCAATTCAGCGCGACCGGGACGACGGCGAAGGCTTTCTCGTACGCGGCGCGCTTCGATGAGCGATCGTTTAGAAATCAATTAAATCAGCTATGGTAACGCGCGCGCGCGCGACGACGCGGTGGTGGTGACGTGGACTTGCCGACCGACCGACGCGATTGGACGCGCGCGGACGCGCGCGGATGCCGAGCGGCGGCGAGGCGACGAAAAAATACACGAGGAACGACGCGAGCGATTCTCTTCTCAATCAATCACGAGTGAACGATCGAGAGTCGAGAGGATCGGTGCGGTGGTCGCTCGTTTACTTCTTGGACAAGACGGGTCTCTTACCGAGAGACGTCGGGCTCCACTTCGGGTCGCCGACCTTCTTCGTCGGGGTCACCTTGATGAGCGACCCCTTCTTGCCCGGAACGCTCCCCTTGACGATGATGCAGTCGTCTTCGACAGACATGACCGTCAAGCCCTTGGTCGTCACCATCTCGTTGCCCATGTGCCCATGCATGCGCTTGCCCGGGTAAATTCTACCCGGGGACGTGCCCGCGCCAATCGAACCGTGCTGACGGTGCGACTTGGACCCGTGCGTCATCAAACCGCGAGAAAACCCGTACCGCTTGACGGCGCCTTGGAAACCCTTACCGATGGACTTGCCACGCACGTCAACCTTATCACCCTCTTGGAAAAGCTCAGACACCTTGATCTGCGCGCCGACTTCGTACGTCGGTTCGTCGCGAAGACGGAATTCCTCCAAGTGACGCAACGCCGGCGCGCCCGCCTTTTTGCAGTGACCGACTTCGGGCTTGGTGATTTTATCCTCGCGCACCGCGTCGTACCCGACTTGCACGGCGTTGTAACCATCCGTCGCCGCGGTCTTCACCTATACAATCGAGAGAGAGAGCACGCACACACTCGTCGTCAGTCATCCATTCGACGTCTCACCGTCGCGTCGCGTCTTCGCGTCCTCGTCGACGCGCGCCAAGCCCTCGGCGGCGGCGCGCGAGACCCTAGGGCTTCACCCCATCCCCATCCCACACGACGCGCGCGTGCGTCACGACGTCGGTGCGAACGCGCGCGCACACGCGCGAAGAATATACAAATATATCGTCTCGTCGTCTCTCATCGCGCGCGCGCGTCGTCTCTCATCGTCGCGCGTGCGATTCGTGACGATGCGCCGATGGACGTCACCGCCCACCGCGAGGGCGGCGACGCGCCGGGCGAACATCGAGACGCGCGCGCGACCGTTCGAGACGTTCGAGACGACGCGACGACCCGGGTGAGAAAAAAATAAAACCCATCGTACCTGGGTCACGATGTTCCCCTCGCGCACGGCGATCACCGTCACCGGCACGCACAACCCATCCTCCGTGAACACCTGCGTCATCCCAGCCTTGGAGCCAAAGGCGCCGACGCCCGAATCCAATCGCGCGCGAGGCGTCACGCACGCCCCGCGTCGCGACGCGGGACGGGACGTCGTCGCGCGCGTCATCGTCGCGATGGGAGACGGCGCGGTGAACGCGGACGCGCGCGAAGACAACATCATCGCGGTCGTCGTCGAGTGACGACGCACGGCGCGAGCCGCCGGGTCGAGGGGGGTGTGCGTGCGCGCCGTGTGTCCGATCGATCGGTGTTTATACAATGATGGTTCGTCCGTACATCGGCTTACGCGTCACTTGAAAGGGGGGAGGGGGAGGTACGTCGGTGGGCGTGTGTGGAGGTGGGAGATTTTTGTTGATGGCGCGTGTCGATGGGGAGTATGGAGAGTACCGTCAGTGACGGTTCGTGACTCATTGTGAGGGGGGGGCGGGTCGGGGCGCTCGACACGTTTGAATCGCGTCGTCTTTGACGTCGACGACAGCCGGACGACCGGAGATCGCTCGACGGACGAACGGACGGACGGACGACGCAGCCGGTGTCTCGGGATGCCGCCGCGCGCGCTTGCGTTCGAGTCGCGGCCGTGTTGTCGCGCCGAGTGCGAGTCGCGGCCGTGTTGTCGCGCCGAGTGCGACGGCGTGGGAGAGCGGCGATGTAGCGAGTGTCGCGGGGCGTTTTACTGTGGGAGAGAGTGTCAGTTGGCGGACTGGCGCGCGAGGCACCGGGCGTCGTGCGGTGCGTGCGCGCGGTGTGGGACGCGTCCGGCGAGCGTGGACGACGCGTGCGAGGGGATGACCGGGGGGGGGCACGCGGAGATGGATCTCGCGTGGTCGGGGACGACGGTTGGCGGCTACGCCGAGGTGTCGACGTACTTCTGCGGGCGGTGTCGTCGGACGATCGCGAGAACGGTGGAGGACGGGGTCGAGCGGCAGGTTGATGGTCCGGTGAAGTGTTCACCGATGGGGAAGCACTGCATGCACGAGGCGTTGTTGCCGCCCAAAGATGCGCAAGTGGCGTGCAAGGAGTACGTCGTGTTGATTCCGTCGAAGAAGCATCGAGAGAGCTCGGGGATGGACGCGCAGCGGGCGCTCGACGACGCGCCGGAGGACGTGGAGACGATCGTGATTCGATCAATCGGTGCGTATTGCGATGACGTCGCGCTGACGTTTCCGAAGAAGACGTATCCCAAATTGAAGAATTTACGCATACACAACGTCGACATGGCGTCGTTGACGCTCACCGAGGAAACGTGTCCAGCGCTGACTACTATCGATACGCAGAACAGTTTGGACCATTGCGCCGCGAGAGGCCGACTGAAAATTGCCGTACCAACGTTGCGGAGGGTTTTAATGCACTTTTATGACGGACCACAAAGGATCATTCAGGAGATGATCGACGCCGCGAGGGTATTGGAGGTTTTTGATTCGTACAAGCTCTGGCTCAAACCTGCGGAGGACGAGAAGTGCCGGTCTTTAACATTTTACTCGCCCTCACTGATGTCCCTCAATCTCCATCGCGCCGACGGTTTGAAACAGTTGACGTTATGGACGCCGCGGCTCGTGGAGCTGGTATTGAAGGCGTGTTGCGAGTTGCAAGACATCAACTTTGTGCCGCCTCCGGGGTGGTTGCTGGATAGCATGGGCGCCACCGATAAGCAACGGCGGATGTGGAATAATCCATACGGGCCAGATCACGTAGAGGTTTTGCGTGCGCTAGGTCTGCCGGTCAATGTCGAAACCGTCTCATCGAAACCGCCGGTGGTGCCTCTGCGCGTCGACGTCGCGAACGCATTCCTCGGCGTGCGCGCCCTCTCGGCACTCCAAAAACATCCTCGCATCGATCAACGGGACCTCGCAAAGATTCCAATCCCAAACACATTCTAATCCCACGCAAGTCTTCCCGAAGAACTTTCAAGCCGAGATCACCGAGACACGGAAAGAAAATCCAAACGCGTCGACGACGGAGGTTTTCGCGCGCGCCGACGCGGCGCGCGAAAAGAACCTCTCATCGAATCGATGACGCGCGTCGAATCGAATCGAGTCGCGCGCGCCTCGCCTCCTCTTGAACACGTCGCATTCGCCCGACGACGACGGGAGGGACTCCGCCCGTGCGACGCCGACGCCGTCGTCGTCGTCTCGACGCGTCCCGCGTCGCCTCGCATTGACCCAATCGACCATTCATGACTCAACACCACGACACAGACTCGACGCCACCGGTCGCGCGTCAAAATATCTCCAGACACGTCCCATACCTCCAGATACACATACTCATCGTACACACCTCACTACGTACCACTCGACCGAATAGTTCGCGAGAGAGTCAGGTCTCGATCCGATTCCCACACGGACCACTGCGCGATCATCATCCGATGACGGTGGCGCCGACCGCCGGACGCGCGCGACGACGGACCGCGCCTCGACGCCGGACGACGCGCGCGCGCGACGCGCGACGCTCCATCGACGCGTCCGCGCGTCGTTGGTGCGTATTCTCGCGCGAGGGACGCACGCGACGAGCGACGGACGACGACATTCGACGAAGGGACAGCGGTGGAACGCCGCGTGTCGGTTGGTTGACGATCGCGACCGCGCGCGAGGGTCGGTGACGCGAGAGCGGCGCGGGAGGACGCGGGGGGTCGAGAGATCGGTCGGTGGGCGTGTGGCCCGCGTCGCGGACGACGGCGGCGGTGCGGGGCGAGACGTCGTCGTCGTCGGTCGTCATGTTGGAGGCGCGCGCGGACGGGACGCCGACGGGGACGGCGATTGAACGGAGAGAAAACGGCGTCGAAGAGGACGCGATGGTGCGACGAGACGTCGGTCGCGAGATGATGCGGCAGAAGAGGATGAAGGATGAGCGGAGCGTGCGAGTGATGTTACCTCTGGACGCGGTGTCGAGCGATGGGAGGACGCTTCGCGACGGCGAGACGTTGGAGCGACGCGCGCGCGCGCTTCGGGCGTGCGGCGCGCGAGGCGTGATGTGCGACGTGTGGTGGGGCATCGTCGAGGGTGAAGCGCCGAGACGGTACGAGTGGCGTGGGTACAGAGAATTGGTGGAGATTTGCGCGCGGTGCGATTTGGCGGTGGATGTCGTTTTGTCGTTTCACGCGTGCGGCGATTCGGTGGGCGACGGCGGGTGCGAAATCGGGCTTCCTTCGTGGGCCACGGGACCGCAGGCGCGAGAGAACATGTACGCCGATAGACGTGGGAACGTGACGGAGGAGTATTTGTCCCTGTGGGGGGACGAAACGCGCGATCAGCGACGAGGCGATCGCTCGCCTCTGGAGTGCTATCGCGACTTCATGGCGGATTTCGCGCGCGAGTTTGCACCGTTTTTGCGTCGAAGTCCGGGATCGAGCGACGATCCCGTCATCACCCAAGTCATCGTTGGACTCGGTCCGTGCGGGGAGCTTCGGTACCCGTCGTATCGCGCGACGAGCGGGTGGCACTTTCCGGGCGTCGGCGAGTTTCAGGCGTACGACGAACGCGCGCGCATGTCGCTGGCGTACGAGGCGGCGGCGTTCGGTAAACCCGAGTGGGGTCGACACCCGCCGACGGACGGGCCGAGCTATAACTGTGATCCCGAGGGTCGCGTTCTCGAGCCTCCGCGGGGCCTTCTCGCGGGTGAGGACGAGCCGGACGCCAAGCGGCAGCACACCATGACGGGGAGCGCGTCCGACTCGAGTCTTACGAGCGCGAGCTTTTCCTACACGCCGGCGAGCTCGTCGCGCAGCTTTTTCGCCACGGACGGTACGGGAACGTGGAACACGGCACGTGGACAATTTTTCCTGTCGTGGTACAGTCAAGAGCTCGTGCAGCACGGCGAGCGCGTGTTGGAACACGCCGCGCAACAGTTTGCCGACGCGGACGCCGCGCTCGGCATCAAGTGCGCGGGCGTGCACTGGTGGCACGATCATCCCAGTCGAGCGGCACAGTGCACAGCGGGGTACTTCAACGCCGTCCCCGCGTCTTCGAACGATCCGGATGATGAGAAAATCATGGGTTGCCGCCCTCGTGGGTACTCGCAAATCATCGATTTGTGCGCCAGGTTCGGTGCCGAGCTCACGTTTACGTGCGTCGAGATGCGCGACGCCGAGCACGCGGCCGCGTACAAATGTTCGCCCGAGGGACTGTTATCGCAAGTGCTTGGAGAGGCGCACGAGGCGGGAGTGGTCGTCAACGGTGAGAACGCCCTGGCTCGATTCGACGACGAAGCCTTCGCGCAAATTTTACGCATTTACGGCCGAGGAGGCGAGGATCGGCGAGCCATGTTGGCGACCGCCAGCAACTTTTCGCTCGAATCCCGCAACTCGCTGTCGAGCGATGATTCGATGATGCACTCGCAACCGTCGTCACCGATGAGCAAGGATCGACCGAGCATGGGATCGTTTACGTACCTTCGCGCGTCTGACGAACTCTTCGAGCCCGACAACTTTAATCGGTTCGCCACCTTTGTTCGACAAATGAGCGTGTGACGCGTGTATAAAATTTTGACAATTTCGTTTCTGATGACGAGAGTTTTGTTTCTTACGTCATCAATTTAGGATAATCGCTGTAACAACATCTCAAAGAGCGCTCTGACTAGTACACGTTTTCGACTACTACGCCTTGATCCACTTGTGCATCAAGATTTTCTTCGCGCCACCGCCCACGATCGAGCCGAACGCGCGGCTCATCCTCCCGAACGCGTCATCTACCTCGCGCTCGATCACTCGCACGTATCCATACCCCTCATACAGCGCGATCGCCGCCTCGTTGTCGCTGTCGACGTGCAACGCTATCACCGCCGGAGTCGGCGTCATTCGCATCGCGTACGACTCGCACGCCTCCAACAGTTTCACCCCCACCCCTCGTCGTCGATGCCCGGGATCGACGCACATTCCCGATAAATACGCGAAATTAGATTGTTCCGTGAGTCCCAAAGCCATGGGCACGCGCCCGACGAGCGCCTCTTTCGATGCGCGCGGTCCGAACGCCGGAAGCGCCGTCAAGTCGGCGCACCCGCAGCACGCGCCCTCTCCACCGCCCTCCTCGTCCTCGTCCACGGCCTCGAGGAGTACGAACGCCTCGCCCGAGTACTTAATCTTGCGCACCAAACCGTCGAGCACGGAGACGGCATCCGAGCGTCCCGGACCGAAGGCTGCCGCGGTGACGCTCGCGCACGTTTTGAGCTTGCGCACGAGTTCGTCGCCCTCGCCCGCGACTTGACGCACGACGACGCTCGCGGATGGGCGCAGACGGTGTCGTCTCGCGGCGCGCGAGACGCGACGCCGCGCGCGAGACGCGACGCCCCTCGGCGCGAGACGCGCGATGGGCGCGACGACGGGCGACGACATGTGTCGAGCGGACATTCAGTCGCCCAACCGTCGACGTCTCCCCATAGGTTCGCGCGCGCTCGAGTCCCGTCGACCGCGCGCTCGCCGCGCGCATCCATCCATCGACCGATCGACGTCGACCGAACGCCTCGTTCGCCGAGCGCGCGACGACGACGACGACGCGCGCGCGCTCTCCGTCGACCGAATCAGAAATTAGTGTTCACACGCTCGCGCGCGCATGGACTCCGCCTCGAGCGCGGGTTGGCCCGCTGAACCTGGATCAGCGTCCGCGTCACCCTTTCGCGCGCAGTCGGAGCGCACGGCGTCCATCGCCGAGGATGAACCGCCGGCGGAAGGGGAGGATTGGCTCGGGAAGACGTTCGACGGTTTCAGAGTCACCGCCGAGCTCAAGTGTCAAGAGACCGGGGAGACGTGGTGGAGACGCGAGGACGTGCAATTCGGACGGAAACATTACTATAACCCCATCACGCAGGTGCGCGAGGATGCAAAGCGTAAGAATTGGAAAGTGGTGCGAGATCCCAACGCGAACGAGGTGGAGTCGGCGATGAGCGTGTCGGAGGACGAGGCAGAGGACGACGCGGGCGAGACGTTCGTGAGCGCGACGAACGGGAAGAAGTACACCAAGTATTACGATGAGAGGATGGAGGAGTATTATTATGTGGAAGAGGAGACGAACGAGACGACATGGGAACATCCAGACGGTGAGGGCGGCGAGTTGTTGCACGGTGTGGCGCCGGGGGCATTCGCCAAGGGCAGTCTCATCAGTCAACACTTCCGCGCGGAAGAGGAGGCGAAGGAGGCGCCGTTAACCTCGGAGGAACGATCGGATATGATGGTTTCAAAGATTTTACTCGTGGATGAAAAGTGGCTGGAGAAACAACCGCCTCTGGTGGCGGTGCCCAAGCGACCGGAGGATTTCGAGGGCGTGTACGGAGAGAAGGAAAAATTCTGGGATCCAGACGGGGACACGTATTCCATAGATAACAACGAAGGGTCGGAGCGAGGTGAGGACGTGCACATCGACGTCTACGAGCTCGTCGATGAGCTCGAACGGTACACGTCAGCGGTGGACTACGCGACGCCAAACGACTTGCGTCCGCTCAGCGTGGCGAAACAGTACCTCGACGGCATCCTATCGTCCGTGTACGAGATGATGGAGGAAGATAGTGACTTTTCCAAGGCGGAGCAAAAAGTGAGACGAGCGAGCGCGGGTACTCGTCCCGCCCCCGTGATCGGCAAGGTGTTCAAGACAATCACGTGCGACCTCGACGAGGGCCCAAAGGTTATGCACGTCATGCACTCGGAGGCTCAGCGCGCAAAGCTCGTCCAGAGATGTTCCGAGGCGCGACTGCGATTCGAACAGGGTGATAATGTGATCGAGCGATCACTCTTTTATCAGCGTCTGTACGTACCCATGTCCGGGACGGTTCGATCGAACATGAGGCTGATTTCACTGGATTCCGGCCATACGCTGGCGAAGGATACGAGGAACTTGCCCGGCTACCATGGCTCGACGTGGGAGCTGAATCGGGACGATGCGTTGTCGCGAAGTGGAAATCTCGAGAGCGTGCGGGACGACGGCGAGGGTGGTGTCGACGGCGCGCCGAAGAGCTCGAACGCCGCATCCACGCCGAAGAAAAAGATGGGATGGTTCGGTAAGTTTGTCAATCCTGACAAGGCGGCGGCGAGGGCAGCCGCGCGCGACGAGAAGCGCAAGGCAAAGATTGAGAAAAAAGCGGCTCGAATCGAAGCGCGGAATAGAAAAGAATTGGAAAAGGCTGGTTTCGTTGCCCCGTGGGAAGCCGACGAAAACCGACGGGCCGACGCCGACGCCGACGCGTCGTCCCAGCCTCCGTCTACCCGGCTCGTCGACACCTCGTCTCGCAAGAACGACGTGTAATGTACCATCACATCACGCATTGACTCGCATCCTCGAACCGCGATCCATCGCGTCGTCTCGACGCTCCGCTTCTCGTCCCCGACGAAGCGATTCGCGCATCGTCACATCTCCATGCGCGCCGGCGCCAACGCACCGTCCACGAGCGCGCCGCGCGCGCCGACGCGCGCGCGCGCCGACGTCTCGCGCGCGCGGAGATGTCGCACCGCGGAGGCGTCCACGACGTCTCGCGCGCGCGTCGGACGCGGGGACGATGACGTTGCCAACCTCCACCGTCGTCTTCTTCTCTTCGCGTTCGCCTCCGCGGCGTCCACCGTCGCCGCGGACGCCGAGGCGACGTCGAACACGGCCGTCTCCGACGCCTGGTCCGCCGTCACCGGCTCGACGAGCGATCTCACGTTCCCGAAGACGTTTTTGGGGAATTGGTTGGTGGAGAGTCGAACGGCGTCGGCATCGGCGCCGTTGGGACGCGAATTCGTGCGCGATATCGGCGCGTTCGAGCGAATCTCGCGCGAAATTGACCAAACCGAACCGTTGGTGTACCCTCTTCGGTTCATGGAGAACGCGCGAGGCGACGTCGTGTTCGATCGAGCGTTCAACGTGCGCGCGTTGGCGGAGGCGAGTCGCGGCTCGGGCGGCAAACGCGCGCTCGACGGGGACATCGAGTGGAGCGTGGACGATCCGAACGTGTTGAAGTTGACGTCGACAGACGGCGCGAGAGTGTTTTATAAGGTGACGGCGCGATCGATGGATCGAGACGATGAAAAACGAACCATCACGACGTCCGAGCTCGCACAAGTCGTCGTCGATCGAGACGTCGCCGGAGGCGCGCCGAGCGTTAAATCCACGCGCGTGGTTACGAAATTCAAATGGCGAACGCCCGAACAGGCGAACGGCGGTCCACAAATCGTCGCATCACAAACTGTGTACGAGTACCTCGTCGCCGGCGCCGCCTCGGATGACGATTTCATCGCCGCCAGAGGTCGTCCCGTCGAGGTGGACGTCTATCGTCTCGCCATGATTCCATGGACCGACGCCTAGCCGCGCGCGCATCCCTCGAGACGACGCGCGCACACATTACTATTCATTTATTTTCACGTCTAGCCCACACCGATGTCCAGACGACGCGCGTCGCACACCGCTCCGCCTCGCGAGCCGAAAAAGCGTCGTCGGCGTCCCGAAAACCTCTTCCCTCGACAATCACCACCCCGTTGTCCCCATCGTGTCACACGCCGTCGCGCGCGAGCGAGCACCGCGCGAGGACCGACGACGCGAATGTCCGTCATCGCGCGCATGCGCCCCGGCGCGTTGCTCGCGTCTCGCGCGCGCGTCAACGCGCGGTCGACGTCGACGATGCGACGCATGCTGATTTCCACCACCACGACGGCGACGACGACGCGCGTCGCGTCAAGCGCGGAGGCGAGCCGACAGCGATTCGGGGCGATGCGCGCGCGTCCGATACACGCGCGCGGGTTCGTGGGGATGGTGTCGGAACGCGGGAGCGCGAGACGCGCGGCGGCGGCGACGGCGGAGGCGGCAGCAGCGCGGGACGACGCGCGGCGAGCGTCGACCGCGAGACGGGACGTGCCGACGTTTCAGGACGCCATCTTGCGATTGCAAGAGTATTGGTCGGCGCGCGGGTGCGCGATCGTGTTGCCGCACAACACGGAGGTTGGGGCGGGGACGATGAATCCGGCGACGTTTTTACGCGCGTTGGGACCGGAACCGTGGAACGTGTGTTATCCGGAACCGTCGGTGCGTCCGGACGATTCGAGGTACGGGGAGAACCCGAATCGAGTGCAGAAACACACGCAGTTTCAAGTCATCCTGAAACCGGCGCCAGAGAACGTGCAGGAGATGTATTTGGGATCGCTCGAGGCGTTGGGCATCGACACCGGGGCGCACGACGTGCGCTTCGTCGAGGACAATTGGGAATCTCCGGTGCTCGGGGCGTGGGGTCTCGGATGGGAGGTGTGGATGGACGGTATGGAGGTGACGCAGTTTACGTATTTTCAACAGTGCGGGTCGCTGAAAGTGGCGCCGACGGCGGTGGAGATTACGTACGGTCTCGAACGCATTCTCATGGCGTTGCAAGGCGTCGATCACTTCAAGGACATCGCGTACAACGATCGCATGACGTACGGTGAGATGCGCATGCAGGAAGAATACGAGATGTCGGTTTTCAATCTTGACGAGGCGAGCGTGGAGACGCACAGAGAGCGCTTCAACATGGCGGACCAAGAGGCGATTCGCATGCTCGAGGCGCGTCTTCCGTTGCCGGCGTACGACAACTTGCTCAAGGCGTCGCACGCGTTCAACGTGCTCGACGCTCGAGGCGCGGTCGGAGTCACGGAGCGTCAGAAGTTGTTCGCGTCCATGCGTAAGCTCGCGCGAGAGACGGCGCAGCTTTGGGTCGCTCGAAGAGAGGAACTTGGGTACCCTCTGGGTCTCGCCGAGACGCCGGCGCCGGCGCCGCCCATCGAACGCACGGGCGACGTGCCGTCCGCGCCCGCGGACTGCGTCATCGAGATCGGCACCGAGGAATTACCTCCGCAAGACGTCGCGGGCACGTCTCGTCAATTCTACGACGCCGTCGACGCCCTTCTCAAGGCGGAAGGTTTGACGCACGAGGGCATCTCCGTCGGGGCGACGCCTCGTCGTTTTGCGCTCACCGTCAAGGCTTTGAGCGCCGGTCAACCCAACGTCGAGGAGCGCGTTCGCGGACCACCGCTCGCGCGAGCGTTCGAAGAGGACGGCGTGACGCCCGGTAAGGCGGCGCTCGGTTTCTGTAAGAAGAATGGCATTGACGCGAGCGAATTGGAAAAAGACGGTGAGTACGTCTGGGCTGTGGTGAAAAAGGAGGGTCGATCCGCCGTCGCCGTGTTGGAGGAGGCGCTTCCGAAGATTATCGCCGGTATCAACTTTTCCAAGGCGATGCGATGGATCACCAACTCTGACGTCGCCTTCTCACGTCCGATGCGATGGCTCTTCGCCGTGCACGGCGATCACCATTTATCGTTTGAGGCGCTCGGCGTGCGCAGCGGCGCTACGACGCGTCTCTTGCGAACGCGAGGTGACGTCTCAGACACGCACTTCGCCGCCAACGCGGCCGAGTACCACGCGTTGTTGGCCAAGGACGCCATCGTGGCTGAATACGAGGCGCGCATGTCGAAGATTTGGAGCGAGGCTAAGGACGCCGCCAAATCCGTCGGCGGCGACATTCCAGAGAGCGCTCGCGAGGGCTTGCTCGAGGAGGTGGCTAACCTGGTCGAGGCGCCCAATTTGGTCATGGGTGACTTTGAAGAGACCTTCTTGGCGCTTCCCAAGGAAGTACTCGTAATGGTGATGCGCAAGCACCAGAGATATTTCCCCGTGGAAAACGCCGACGGTTCGTTAAAGCCGCACTTCATCACCTTTGCCAACGGACCGTGCGACGTCGGCGTCGTCAAGCACGGTAACGAAGCCGTGCTTCGAGCGCGTTACGAGGACGCCAAGTTTTTTTATGAATCCGATTTGAAGAAGACCTTGGCCGAGTTCAAGCCGGAGCTCAGCGGAATCACGTTCCAACAAGAGCTAGGGAACATGCTGGACAAGACGGGTCGCGTCGAGGCGCTCGTGGAGGACGTCGCCAAGGCGCTCGGTTTCGGCGCCGACGTCGTCGGTACCGCCGCGGTCGCTGCGGGTTTGGCGCGCGCGGATTTAGCGACGTCGATGGTGATGGAGCTCACCGCCTTGGCTGGGACGATGGGTCGACACTACGCGCAAAAGGAGGGACTACCGGCGGATGTGAGCGAAGCCATCTTCGAGGCGTGCCTGCCGAGAAGCGCCGGCGACGTCCTTCCCGCCACCCCGGCCGGGATCACCGTCGCGGTCGCCGATCGTTTGGACACTCTCGTCGGCTTATTCGCCGTCGTCGGTGGCCCCAAGTCATCGGCTGATCCGTTCGGATTGCGCCGAGCCGCGTACGGGTTGGTGCAAACGTTGGTCAACTCGGGAGCGACGAGCGACTTGCGCGCGCTCATCGAATTAGCCGCCGCCAGGCAACCGGTCGACGTGTCGAGCGAGTGCATGGATGAGTGCATTACGTTTATCACGCGTCGTCTCGAACAGCTGTTCATCGACGCTGGGAACGACGTCGAATGCGTGAGAGCCGTGTTGAAGGAACGCGGAGGCAACCCGGCGTTGGCGAGCGCGTCCATCTCGGAGTTGGTTTCGGCGGACGCAAAGTCGCTCGAAACGTGCATGCGCGTGCTCAGCCGACCGACGCGATTGGTTCGAGGTAAAATGGACGCCGACGCCAATTTGAACATCAACGAAGCGAGCTTCGAATGCGACGAGGAGCGTGCGTTGTACGCCGCGTACGGCGCCGCTCGCGCCAAAATCACGGATGGGTGTTCCGTGACGGACATGATCGCCGCCATCTGTGAGATGGACGGTGCCGCGACCGCATTCTTTGACAATGTTTTAGTCATGGCGGAAAATCCCGAATTGAAGCGTAATCGAATGGCTCTGTGCGCGGCCGTCGCAAACCTTCCGGCCGGCGTGCTTGATTTCGGCGAGCTTCCGGGCGTATAATTCTGGAACTCTGGATACTCTGATACTTAGCAAAGCGGCGCGCTTGAAAATTTGAATAGTATTATACATCATCATTTTGAACATTACACTTTCTTCGTGTTATAAAGTACAACGCACAACTCGCGTGTGAATTGAATGATATGTGTACACGTGTGCTTGCATCAAATCAGACCGAGCGATTCGGAAACGACGGCGTCGCTCTTCGGCAACTTGTGCACTTCGAGGTTCAAGTCTCCGAAAATTTCAACGTTTTCGTCCGTCTCGTCCCAACTTTTGTTGGGAGATAAGATTCTCGTTCTGGTCACCTCCACGACATCGCCCATCTGTAAAGTGATCGACGCCAAGTCGGAGATGTCAACCGTCTTTTTGTTGACGCGAATGCTTGCCAGTCTGTAGAATTCAGTCGATCGAGCCCCTCCGGGAACCCGTTGGTCGTCAAACTTGAGATCCGCCGCGGTGGCGTGTTGTTTCATCTCACAGACAGCCACGGCGCCGTCCACGACCGTGATGACGTAATTGGGATCGTCCTTGTCGAGGTCGCAGGCGAGGCAGTATTGAGACTCGCTGAACGGGCAGTCGGGTCCGTGAATCGGAAACATGCACGGCGCTAAATCTGCACCGCAATCGACGGCGTTGGCGACGCGCTCCGGGCGAATCTTTTGTTGGTCGTGCAATTCGTTTTGCCAAGTCAACATAAATCGCGCCCATTGAATTTGCTGGTCAACCTTCATGCTAGTGGCGGATTTTTCGTGCTCCTTGTAGCGCCAGTGCGCGGCGAGTCCGTACTCGGCTGTGCGATGCATCGACGCCGTTCGCACTTGGATCTCAAAAGTGTTGCCATCTTTATCCTGGACGACTGAATGAAGCGATTGGTAACCGTTTTGCTTTGGGTGTGAGATGTAATCCTTGCTTCTGCCCTCCACCGGCTGAAAGAGCGTGTACGCCACGTCGAGCGTCTCTCGGCATAGTCGCTCGGATTCCTCATCCGTTTCACCGTCAGCGACGATGATGCGAAGGGCACGAAGGTCCATGATGTCCTCGACGTTTTTATCTTTCGCCACCATCTTCTTGTAAACTGAATACACAGACTTTTGACGTCCACACAAATCGACGACTTGGGCTTGACGAGACAAGAGCACCTCGTCCAACTTTGTCAGGGCGGCCACGATGGACTCGCGCGAATCGAGCGTCTGCGATAACTCTGCGTACGCTTGCGGGTTCATCCACTTAAACGCTAAATCTTCGAGCTCGTTCTTGACGCTGAAGATGCCCAAGCGCGCGGCCAAAGGAGCGTAAATGCTCAAGGTTTCGTCCGCAAAGGCGCGTTGCTGCGACTGCGGCGCCGTCGACAAACTTCGCATCTTAATCAGACGCGCGGCGAGCTTGACGATGACGACGCGAGCGTCCGTCATGGCGAGTAACATCGCGCGGAACTGCGCGCGCTCGTCGTAGTCGAGCGATCTGCCAGACGCGCGATGAAGCTTGGACACGCGATGCACTCGCGACACGTCCCGCACCAAATCGACAATCTCTTCAGAGAATTTCGCGCGCAAGTCGGCGGTTCCGCTCGACGTCACGTCCAGCGTGTCGTGAAGTAATCCAACCGCGACCGTTTTGGCGTCCATACCGAGCTTCGCGAGCGTGATGGCGGTCTCGATGCAGTGTTCGAAATGCGGTCCGAGACCCGGCCCCGCGTGCGACTTGGCGGTAAACCTGAAAGCCTCACGCACCGTCGGCTCAGCGAAGACCTCCGGCACCGCCGCCATCAATCGCTGGTACGCATCGCTATCGAAAACGTCGCACGTGAAATCTCCCGCCAACTCGGCGCGAAGCATACCGATGGGCGGTTTTTCCGCCGAACGTCGCTCCGCCTCCTTCCCGCCCACCTCAAATCCAATCTTCACCTTGGCCGGTTCACTGCTCGTCGTTCGCGTCAACGGCGGATTCACCGCCGTTCGACTCGCCGGCGACACCGACGAGAGCGCCGGCGACGCGCCCGCCACCCACGACGACGACCTGGACGATCCCGCGCGCGACCGCGGCGTCGCCGGCGACGTCCCGAACGCGCGTCCGTTCGCCGACGACATCCCCGTCACCGCCCCACCCCGCTCGCTCATCTCTCGCGGCGACGTCGCGCTCTCCAACGGGGACTTTCGCACGCCCGGAGACGACCCGTACGCCGCGTACATGACGACGGAGGAATGAATGGACGCTGCGTCTCTCTCTTTCCACGAGTCCCGACTCACCGATACCCCCCCTTCGATCGAAAGGGTGCCCAGTGACCGTTCAAACGCCCCGCGTCCCCTCGCCGGTCGACCGCGCGCGGGCCGGTCGTTGACCCTCGCGTTCGCCGCTCGACGTCGACGTCGACCGCGCGCGCGTCGATCGAGGCGCGCGCTCGCGTCTCAAATATATTCGTGTATTCGACGACGCGCGGACTCGACGCGCGTCTCGACTCGACGCGCGCGCACGATGAATCTACGAATCGATGCCGCTGGATGCGATGCGTCCGCGCGTCTCCCGTCGGTGCGTCCGATGCGCGACCGAACGATCGACCGAACGACGCCGGTCTCGCGCGCGTCTCGCGCGACGCACGGACGAAAACTTTATACGCCCGCGCGCGCGTTCGCACACGACAAAAACGCCGCGTCGGTCGTCGACGGCGTCGACGCGAGGTCGCCGCTCGGTGGAGATTAATGCCGTCTCCATCGTCCCGCGCGCGCGTCTTCACCGATCGGGCCGACGTGCGGACTCCCGACGGGTCATGACTCGAGATGACCCCTCTCGATCGACGACTCCCGGGGGGGGCTTTTTCGGCGGGAAAAGGTGAGAGATATTTTTGAAATTTCCCGCAATGTGATTGGTCGGTGCGGAGGCGCGCGCGACGGGTGGTGTCCGTCGGTGTGCGTCTCTTCGACGGCGGGTCGGGGCGTTTCGAGCGCGCGGTGATGCGTTCGATGGATGATGAGGATGATGATGAGGATGATGATACAAGAAGGTGTGCGGTCGGTCGTGTTCGTTCGAAGATCGTTCGTTCGGGCGCGAGAGGGCGAAGGGCGCGTCACGGCGGGCGAGACGCGCCGGCGGCGGCGCCGGAGGAACAGACGCGAGCGACGCTCTCGAAACGCTTGGCGGCGCGGAAAAAGGCACGTTCGCCATCGCTGGATGAGCGTTCAGCGCACCGTTCCAACGCGTGGACGGCGATGAGAGCGACGACGTCTTTCGGGTCCAACTCGCCGTCGCTCGTTCTCGCCGCGGCGGCGCCCTCGAGCGCGATTCTGGCGCGTTCGGTCGCCTCGCGCTGCGCGCGCGCGATATCGTTGAGCTGTTTACTCGGTGATTTGGACAGCAGCGATTCGACGTGCGCGGCGACCGACGCGCACGCCGCTTTTGCGGCGGCGCGCCGTTCGTTCGCCGCGCGCCGCGGCGGCGGCGTACTCGGCGAAGACTCGCGCATCTTTCGCTCGTTTTCGAGCATCTCCAGAGCTCTGCGCTCGCCCTCGCGCGCATCCTTGACTAATTCTACTTCTTTGACTAATTTTGCGTTCAACTCATCGAAATCATTCGCCGCCGCGGCGATGTATTTTTCCACCCGTCGCAACTGTTCCTCTAATCTACGCGCGCGCGCCTTGGCTCGCTTCGCCTCCCGTCGCTCTCTGTCCGCCCGAACGATCGATACGACCGTCTTGATCGCCCATCTCCATCGAGCGCGCGTTTGATCCGCGTGCGCTTCACCCAGCGCGAGCATCAAGTCGCGCACGTCTCGCGTCAACGCGCCGACGTCTTCGTCGAAGGTCCGCATCTGCTCCCGAGCGAACGCCACCACCGCCTGTTCGCGCTCGATCGCCGCGTCGCGCTCGACCAAGAGCGCGATGGCGCTGTGCGTGGCGTTTGCATCGATCGCGCACCGCGTCTCCGCATCCGACGTCGACACCGCGAGCGCGCTCGAACGATCGTCGTCGTCGTCGTCTCGAGCTCGACGCCTCGTCGACGGCGCGAATCGACTGACCGGGGACGCGAAGAGCGCGCACGACGTCGAGTCCTCCGTCGCGTCGTCGGCGTTCACGTCGTCGGTCACGTTGAGCGACAGCGACGCCAGCGCGGGTCGCTCGCACGACGCCATCGCGGCGGCGATGTGACGCCCGACGGGCTCGTCGCCGACGGTTGTTCCCCCTGGTTTCAAACCGTCGAGACGCGAGTCACCCGAATGGGGACGTCGCGACGCCATCGTCGCCGGAAATGAGCGCGGCGATGAATGAAATCACGCTCGGATCGGTCAGGAGCGAACTGAGGATGGTGTTTCCCGTGAGCGTCGTCAACAGCGATTCCGGTTCCGCGCCGAAGAGCGCCGCGACCGAGGCGGCTCGGGCGAGACGGTCGCGCATGATGCTCGCGCGAACGGCGGATTCGGCGTCGTCGGACGACGTCGACGCATATTGTGAATTGGTCCGATCGACGTCGGTGAACCCGTCGAAGGATGCCGACTCGACTCTGGGCGCGGCGCTCGGGAACGTCTCGAGGCTGGAAAAGAGACTCGTCGCGGCGGCGCTCGAATCCGCGCCGCCCGCGGCTTGCGCGCTGACCTCGACCTGAGACGCGCCATCGGCACGATGAAGGGCGGACCACACCGTGTCGATGACTTTTGCGTCGGTTCCAGATAGCAGCGCTCGTCTCCCGCGCGCGAAAGGCTGCGTCGAGTGGTGTTCTAGCGTGGTGCGCGCGGAGTCGAAACCGTGTATTCGAATCGCGGAAGCACCGCACACAGAGACCAACATCCAACAAGAGACGATGACGATGGCCTTTCTTGTCATCGTCGTGATTCTCAGCGTTCTGAGTCTCGAACTGCGGACGCAGATCCGCCGCGAACGCGGGTTGGGACGAGAAAAACGTTTTGTCTGTTTGCATCCTCGGACACACAAACTATTTTTTGTCGTGACGAGGCGGAAGACACGGCGCAGTGGCGGAAGAAGCGCACACGCGTGGTGAAGCATGTTCGGTCCTCAGCTCTGGAGACTCGGTTTTAGACCTCACGCGTCGCGTCTCGTCGTCGTCGTCGTAGCAGTCGTCGTCCTCGTCGCTCCAATGCTTTGTTCGGCGCGGGCAACTGAAGAACGAGTTCCCAATCCTCAGATGAGCCACGGAAGAAGTCTAAAGCAAATACTCGCACCAGTCAGGTATAGCTTGGTACCGTTTCGAGACGCGCTGTATAATCTCGGGGAGGCGATAGTCGACCTCGCACTCATCCCCAAACAGCTCGAGTGGGTCGACGCCATCAACGCTCGCGTCCGAGAACACGCTGACGATGAGGCGTACGGCGAAACGACCAACGATTACGGCGCGATGGATTACACCTACGATGCGTTAGCCGGTGAGACGTAGAGAGAGTCGAGTAATTTAACGCCGAGCCTTTTTTACATATCGTCTCGAATCAATTTTATCCTAAATTCACCACCTCTGGGCGAAATGATTTATGTCTACGTGTCCTCCTCCGCGGCGCGCTCGCACTGAAACAATGATAATATTGCTGACGAAATGTCGTCGCTTACTCCTTTTGCACTTCGAGGGAGAACGTGCACTGAGCCTGCTTGTGGAACTTGGCGCCGACTTCGTACGTGCCGACGGTGGAAATCTCCGGAACGTCGAAGCACTTCTTGTCCAACTCCTTACCAGTTTGGCCCTTGATCGCATCAACGACATCGGCAGCCGTGACAGAGCCGAAAATTTTGCCGTCTTCACCCACAGTCTTCTTCACGACGAACTTGCCGATCGTCGTGAGCGCCGTCGTGAGCGCCTTCGCATCTTGCACCTCCTTCGCCTTGGCGGCAGCCGCGGCCGCAGCCTTCTCTTCGAACTCGGCCATCAATTCCGCGCTCACCTTGGTCGCCAAACCTTGCGGCTCGAGGTAAGAACGGAAGAAACCGTGGGACACCTCAACCATGTCGCCTTCTTGACCGACATCGGACGTCTTGAGAAGGACAGCCTTGGTCTTCTTCACGACTCTCTTGTTAGCCTCGACGACGAGACCGACGCGGCCGCTGGATCGCGGAAGCGAGGCCGTCGTCTTGGAAACCTACACCGTGTTAAACGTCGACGTTCTGGTCAGTCGCCGCATTCTCAGGAAAGAAACGTCGTCTCGCACGAACGCTCGCCCGAAAGACCTAACCCCCCACACCCTGTGCGCATCACACCCGCCGCGTGTCGCCGCCGCTCGACTCGACGTCGGTCCGAGCGTCCGCGCGGTCGTCGGAATTAAAATATTCACGACGATACCACCGCGCTCGGATTGAGTCTGACCGCGCCAACCCCCTTCACTCGCGCATCGATGCTCCGCGCGACGCTCGACAAACCCTCAAGCGAACCCATCGGTGGATTCGAGCGCTTCGAGCGACCGAGCGACGCGACGCGCGACGCTCGGCGACGCGCGCGCGGCGATAAAGTTTTCACGCACCTGGTTCGGCTTGAACGCCCGAAGGCTCGCGTACGTGGGCGCGTTGACGGTGAACATCGTGCGACAAGGAATGGCGTCTCGACGTGACGTCGGCTGTCGTGTGCGTGAGGCGCTTCGTATGAGAGTTTTCTCGTACTGTGGATCATTTTCGCCAAAGTAAGAAGAGAATTGTCGAGAGGAGGAGGAGGAGCGCGGCGAGGACGCGCCTCGACGACGACGAAGACGACGACGACGACTCGGCGCGAGACTCCGCTCGCTCGGTGTCGCGCTCACCGACTCGTTCACGTCGTTTCAAAATCTCGCGGTGGACGTACGCCGCGAGCGCATCCGCCGTGGGACATTCAAAGGCGGCGGCGAGGGGCAGCGTCAGAGCGAAGTCGTTTTGTATCGCCGCTCGGAGCTCCGCGGCGGAGAGCGAATCCATACCCATCTCTGAGAGGAATTCGGCGCCTGAGACGTTTTCTGAGCCGACTATCCGCGCGCATTCAGATTTGATCTTGGCTTGGATCGATTCGAGCGACACGGCGCGCTCGGTCGGTTTTTTCAGAGCTCTCGAGGCGCCTTTGGTCGACGCGGTCGTTTTCCGCGACCCGACCGCTCGATTAAACGGTTTCTTGAAAACGGCTCCGAAGATGCGAGAATTGTTCAAGAGAAAGTTTCCGTCGCACGTGACTCCTTGATGAGAAAAGTGTCGTGGAGAATCGCCCTCGGTAGTCCTGTAGCGCTCGCATGCTCGTAAGACACCCGGCCCGTGACTCGTTGCTCGAACGGACAACGCGCTCTCCAGGCAGCATGGATCTATTCTGTATTCTAGATACGCTTTCATTCTCGACTCATTCAAACGCAACATGACGGTGGAGGCACTCGTCCGTTTCTTTCGCGATAGCCATCCTGCTCGTCGAGAGATGCAGTCGTCGCCACCAAAAGTTGAGGTACTCGCGAGCAAGCATCGCATGTGTGGATTGCGTTCATCGCGATATATCTCGACTGAACCCGACTGTGCGTTGATCGCGATTGTAAACAGCTGGATACCGTTTGTGAGCAAAGGTAAGGCTGTGAATACAGCCGCATCACACGCGACGGAGTCGCACGAAAACAGTCTGGAAGCCGCGTTTGCCAATTCTAGAAAGCCAGAGCTCGGGAATAACGACTCGCGCGACTCTTTGGACTCGTAGCCGAGCAAATGACCGTGGAGTCGCGGCTCGACACAAACTGTGAAGTGCATTCGATCGTCGCGCGAGCCGTCGAACGTTCGAAGATGTGCATATATTTTTGGAAGTGGCCAAAATCGAGCTCTCGAGAAGAGCGCTCTGTATTGACCTCCCAAGGAAACATCTCTAGAAACAAGACGCAGTATCGCATTCGCATTCGTGCCCTGAAACGCAAAGCCAGAGATGGATTTTAGTGTGGAATCGTTTGTACAGAATTGTCTCGGCGTGTGCGCGACAGCCTTTGACGTTTTCAGGAAAACCCCCTCGAGATGTGGCGACATCAAGCGCAAGTGGAGAATCAACGACGTGCTCGACTTGGCGAGTTTCTGCGTCTCATGAATTATTGAGACGATACCCGCCGCCGTTTCCGCGTGACCGACGTGCGACTTTACCGCTTCGAGCACGGGTGCGCGTTCTCCTTCACCCCGTTCCAATACGCTCACGGCGGCGCCGACCTCAATCGGGTCGCCGAGAGCGGTACCCGTGCCGTGGAGTTGAAGTACGCCGATGCTGCTCGTCGTCACGCCGGCGGCGGACGCCGCTGTACGAATGACTACTTTTTGCGTGGGTCCGTTCGGGGCAGTCAATGACGAGCTGCGACCATCTTGATTTACCGCCGTACCGGCTACAACAACATCATGCATGTTCATCATTTCATCTTCACTCAACGTATCCATCGCGAGAACTCCCCGCGCTTCAGCGCGCACGTAACCATCCGCACAGGAGTCTAATGTTTTACATCGGCCATCGGGTGCGATCATTCCCGAGGAATGAAACACGCCGGTGATGTGTTCACTGAGAATGGCTTGCACTCCGCACGAGAGGGCGCGCGCCATCTCGCCACTCTTCATACCGGACGCTGCGGTATGGGTCGTGACGATTGAACTTGAGCAAGCCGTATCGACACTGACAGATGGCCCTCTAAAGTTGAAGACGTAGGAAATCCGACCGGCGGCGACGTTGAGCGATGTGCCACTCACCAAGTAAGGATGGAGGACTGGCTCGTACCGACGCAGCACTTCGTCGGCGTAATCGCAGGACGCGATTCCCACGTAAACTCCGGTGCATGATGTCGCGGCATCGAGAACGTCACCGTGTGAATGAGCGCTGCCGGCAGTCGATTGCAGAGTCCCCTCAAGTAATGATCGCTGCTGTACGTCCATGTAGAGTGCTTCGAGCGTAGAAATCCCGAAGGTGTGTAAATCAAAGAGGAGATAATTTGAAACAAAACCACTGAAGGGTGCAATGTGTAAATTGTAACCGATCACGCGATTAGAATGATGCTCTTGTGCTGCGTCTTGATAAAAGTCGTGGTTCCATCGATGAAACGGAACGCACCGAATACCGTCTGCGTCGGGTGGACGTGGGGCGACAACGTCAAAGTTTCGAATAACAACAGCTCTTGCTGGAGGTGCCGCCGCAACACTCGAATGAGATGATTTCTTTTTTGTAACTGTGACTGCTCCGATTTCGTCAGCGACGAATGCGGCCAAGTCTCGTACGGTTGGGAAATCGAACGCTGCAGTCGGAGGGAGGTCTATCTCAAACTCGTCTTCGATCCTTTGTTTCATCTCCTGACCCGAAAGACTATCAAGACCCGCATCCATGAGAGGTTCATTTTCTTCTATATCGCGACCGATCACGCTACTAGTTATCTCCTGCACGCGAGCTTTGACGTGAGCGATCGTCACCCCGGAGTCATTTTCTACCACAACTTCTTCCGCGCCGCTACCCCCCACTTCCCCGAAGACGTAATCTGCTAAGGCGGCAACCGAAGGGAAGTCAAACGCCGCCGTGACCGGAAGTTCAATCTCAAACTCTTCTTCTATCTGAGATTTCATCTCTTGACCGCTCAACGAGTCCAATCCGGCATCCATGAGTGGTTCTTCGAACGAAACCTCTCTGCCGATGACTCGATCCGCGATGTTCTTGATTTTCGCTCGAACATCAGAAATCGATCGAGCCCCAGCGTGCGTCCTCGCCTTTGTTTTCTTCGTCGACGATTTTTCCCTCTTTTTTCGCTTTACCGCGAGATCACGGTACACTCTCGGAATGATGGGCATGTTCTCTACGAATTTCTTAAAGTCGTACGGTGTCGCGACGACGTTCGCGATGGCCCATTGCGACATGACGCGACTTAATACTTGCATTCCTAGCTGCGGCGTGACGATACCGAAACCCATAGATTCGACCCTTTTCAGCACTTTTTTGTTCGCCATGCCCTCGTTTGACCATGCTCCCCACTGGATTGAGCTCATAGAGTATCCTCGGAATCTTCTGGAGCACGCGATGGAATCCAAACACGCGTTTGCGGCTGAGTAATTCGACTGCCCGCTAGAGCCAGTCAATGCGGCAATGGAAGAACATTGAACGATACGCCCTAGTACTGTAATAGTCGAGGTGTATTGCTCCACTTTGTACCAAGAGTCAACTTTCGCACAGACGACGAGGCGCACGGTGCGCTCCGTGTGTTTACGGAGTGACATGTCCTTCAAAATACCCGACGCGTGCATGATTTCATCGTATTTTTTGTATATCAAGGTCGAGCTCACGTCTTCCATAAAGCTCGAATCGCACTTAAACACAAAAACGTTCGTGAGATTCGCTCCATCGAATGTTTTACTTCGACCGCTCCGACCGAGTAGTTGTAAATTCACTCGGTTTTCGACGTCGGCGTCTACGTGTTCGCTGTATCCTTTGCCAATCGCGCCCAAACCACCGGTGATGAGCACGTTGCGATTTGTTCCGCGCGGTCTCGTCGATATCGGACGTACCGATCGGAGCGACTTTTTCGCGACGGTACGGCTTGCAAAGTGTAACCGAGACTCATACGTCATGTTGCCAGACACGATGACGTCGTACGACTCGCCGACGAACTGCAGAGATGCTTTCGCGGCTTCGACGTAACGAGTTCGCGTCTTGTCGAAACGGACACTCTCTGTGCGAAGTTGCTTTATCTCTTGCCCTACTGTTCTAGCGAGTCCGTGAATCGCATCGATGTTTTCCGTTCGTATGCTATTGATGTTGATTCCAGACGCCGTGTTGCATTGGACAGAACTCATGGTGGCGAGCACGGCGTCACTCGTCGAGGACACGAGCACTCTCGTCTTTTGTACCGTGCTCGGAACGCACGGATAACTCGCGAGCCAGAAGAGTTCATACAAGGTTCTCTGTCCTTTGATGACTTCTTTCGCGTGCCCGCGTCGCATGGCTTTGAGTTGAAGGCCGAAGACGTTCACTCGTTCAAGCCAATAACTATTCGTGAAACCGTATGCTCTCGCCAATAACAGCCGTTTCTTGTCGTCTATTTTGTTAGAAGCGTACGCTCGAACACCGACGGGAATTTTCAACTGCTCTGAAACGCCGGCGTTCATGACGGCTCCGAGTTGCAACGAATTGTCCAAACAACCAGGATTGACGACGTAATCTAAGTGTCGGTCGGTGTCGAGAGCGCGAATCAAACCATACGCGCACCGATGACGCACTTTCTCACCAAAAGTAAAGTGAGTCGTCGGCGTGTAGACGTTTTTCACACCCGGACGAATGAAACAATTCATGAAGACTGCATTTCCAACGCCGTTTTGCATATCTAGACGGCCACTAGTTGAAAGAACTTTGACCTCAAGCAATGTGCTCCGCGTCGTAGACATCTGTAACGGCACGGGCACGCTTGAGTTTAACACCACGAAGTTTGAGACCTCCATAGCGCGCGCTAAACCACCGGCGAGCTCTTGAAAACCAGCCCCGGGATAGAGCACCATGTCGAGGACACAGTGATGGAGCAAATGGGTGTGCATCCGCGAATCTACGCGCGCGACGAAATACAACGCACTCTCGCGTCTCTTCGAGAAGGAGCCCAGCTGGGGGTGTAAAATCGGCAGAGGATAGAAGCGCTCGTCTTCAAATGCGAGACTTGTGGTGGAATGCATGGAAACATCTTCGTCTTTGTGAACGTTCTGGATCGTGTTGGCGTTCGTTCCTTGAAACGCAAACGAACTTACTCCTGCCAGTTTCGCGTGACGCGCCAATTCTTGGCGCGGCACCGAGACGAATTCATTTTTCCCAATGATTGATGCGATGTGCGGATTCAAGGATCGCAAGTGAAGTATCTTTTGCACGATATCATGTACCAGCGAAATGCTGGGTTGCATCAGCGCCACCATGCCGCTCGCAGTTTCAGTGTGTCCGACAGCGGACTTCATGGCTTCCAACACCAAGGGGTCCATGTTTCGTCTACGAAGTACCGCGGCTGTCGCTCCAACTTCGATCGGGTCTCCCAGAGGTGTTCCCGTTCCGTGCATTTGGAGTTTTTCGACTTCAGCACCACTCACGCCCGACGCCTTCAACGCGTGTCGCATCACGGCTTGTTGCGAAGGCCCGTTCGGAGCCGTCAGCGAGCTCGATCGTCCATCTTGATTTATCGAGCTTCCAATAATCGCCACCCCTGACGTTCTCGAGTTAGCATCCATGCGGTGCACTAAAAACACCCCTCGTGCCTCGCCCCGCACGTACCCATCCGCCGCAGCGTCCAACGTCTTACACCGACCGGACGGAGATAACATTCCACTACTGTAGAAAATACTCGTCACCCCCGGTCCTAAAATGGAAATCACGCCACAAATGTGCGCCGAAGTGCAGTCACCCTGACCGAGACCCTCTACCGTAAGATGCGTCGCTACAATTGACGACGAACACGCGGTATCCATGGAAAAGCACGGTCCTCTCAAACCAAACAAAAACGATACTCTCCCCGCCGCCACGCTCAGCGTGTTCCCTGTGGCAATCCAAGGATTCGTCGTCTGATGCCAAAAGTGGTCGAGCACCTCAACTTGATACTGCATCGATGATATAGCGACGTAGACCCCGCATGCGTCGCCCTCTAATCCATCTTCTTGCATATCATTTCCGCCGAATCTCGTCACGGCGACGCCTTCCAAGATTGATCGTTGTTGCACGTCCATGAGGAGCGTCTCGATCGACGCGATACCGAAGAGCGACGCGTCGAACAATTCATATCCTATCAAGAAGCCACTGAACGATGGAATGAGAAGTTGTTCTCTCTCCCACCACCAATTTGCGTCCCAGCGATGCGCTGGAATGCGTGTGATGCCATCACCGCTATGCGCTGGAACGAGAAGTTGGGCGTTTGAGATGTGCGCGACGACGTCTGAATACTGCTTTGATTTACTCGTCGAAACGTTCGAGTCGTCAGAGATGAAGTTCTGAGTATTGTGAGAGATGTAGGCACTCAGCGTTTCAATCGTAGGGTAATCGTAAGCCACTGTGACTGGCACTTCAATACCAAACACGCCGTCGAGCTCATTTTTCAATTCGCTAGCGGCGTGCGAATCTAATCCCGCTTCCATGAGCGGTGCGTTCAGGGGGATGTCACGCCCCACGAGTTGATGAATGATAGAGCAGACTGTTGATTGTACCTCTTGTACCGTTTTCTGAGATGTTAACTGAGAGGGTTTCGGCGTCGCCGCAGTTGAGGTTTGATTTTGCTTGCGGGAATGGGCTCTGACCACGTCTGCAAAAATTTCAAAAGCTGGTAGCGCTTTCGAGATGCGTTGCCAGTTGAAGGGGCTTACGGCGAGATCGCGGCGAATCGGTAGCGTAAACGCCGCGCGAATTATTCTAACGCCGGTGCGCGGATCCAAGGCTCCGGCACCGATGCGTTCAAGTCTTCGCACTATGAGGACATCCCGCGCCGCCATGCCTATATCTGCCCATCCACCCCATTGTACGCTCGTTTCGGGCGCGCCGAAGCGACGTCGATTTCTTGACTCGGCATCGAGCATTGCGTTCGCCGCGGCGTAATTCGCCTGTCCAGGATTACCAGTCAACGCAGCTATCGATGAACAGTTCAATGTTCCATGCAAGCATTTCATTGGACTCCCTTGGCGAATCCTCTTTGCGGCTATGGTTTCAAAAATCGTTCTGACGGTTTGGTTGGGCAACAATGCGTCTTGCAACGCGCCAGCCGCGTGAAAGACGTAGTGTGCAGATTGATCTACACACCAGATGGGATCGTCAAATGTTAGCTCTGGATCCGATGAATCACGTTTAGAAGCAACGACGAGTGATTCTCGCCAATCGATACGCGTGTTAGCCCGACCCTTTCTCGAGAGAAGTGCGACGGACCAATTGTTGCGCGAAAGCTCGCGCATGGTCACCATACCGACCGCTCCTAGACCTCCAGTGATGATCACGAAATCTTTACGATTATTTTCAGCGTGCAAAAAGTGGCTCATTCCACACCTCGAACTTTGGAACTTGTGCTCTTTTTCCACTGGATTTGCCACGTGTCGCAATCTCGTCTCCGAAATGACGAGAGCGTCAATGCGCGCCTCGTGTAAGACACCCGGGACCTGCGCAACCGGCAAATTGTTGGCGTCTTTGGTGCGTAACGAGCTTAGCCATATACTCTTGAATTGTACATTTCGCATTTCTTGCGCCGCTGTGCGTAAAACAGCGCGTCCCGCCTCTGACGTCGAGTCCGAGCCACCCTCTAACGCCACCGAATCGACGTGGCACATCAAATTTTGCATAGTTTCAATCGTGCCGGCGATACTTTGACTGAAACGATTCTCTACGAGTGGTTGCATATATTTTCTATCACTTGCCTGCACACTGGTCACCACGAACTGCTTCACTTCGTATGCATGCTTGAAGATTCCAGCTTTGGAGCTGGTTTTCGGCGCCACCTTGCGAAGAGTCTTCACTCGCAACTCTATGAATTGTGCCCCGTGCAACCTGTGATTTTTGCCATAAACTGACGCCATTGTAGATGAAAATAATGACTTTGAGGTGGAAAAGTACGCTCCCGAGCCGACCGGTACTTTTATTTGAGTGTTTCCCATATCTTTCACCGCGGCTAATTGCAAGGCGTTGTCCAACATCGCGGGGTGAGCTGTGTAACCCAGGTGTTCATCGCGTGATCTGGGTAACAGCGCAAAGCAAGTGGCTGTCGCATCTGTTTTCAGTCCAAAGTCACACCGTAACTTTGCGTGTACACGTCTCTGAGCGCGACGTCGCATGACGCGAGCCTGCGTGTGAGTTACGAAATTCGAGGACAACATCACTTTTCCACTCAGAGATTCAAGCGTCACCTCAAATGTCGTCACCGCATCTGTGCTCATGGAAAGAGGAGCGGGGAAGATTGAATCCACTATAGCGCAATCAATTTTTAACGCCAAACGACAGGAAGCTGCACATATCTCTTGAAAGCCAGCGCCGGGATATAACGCTTGATCGTTGACGATGTGATCGAGCAAGTGATCGTGCCAGCGAGGGTTGATTTTACCGGAAATCTGTATCTTGCCGGGATCGGGGTCGTTTGAGACTACGTATAGTTGCGGATGGAGAACAGGTAAAGGCCAAGTCTCAGTGCGCTCAAATAATACATCGAGTCGATGATTGTGTTCAGCACCAAAACCACCAAAGTTTGAGCTCTGTATGGCGTGCGCGTTCGTGCCTTGGAAGGCGAACGCCGAAACGCCGACATTATGCCCTCGACTGTATGTGACTTGTCGCGGGATGATTCGCGCACCTGTGGCACCTGTGCTGAGCGCCGAAGTACAATGAAGATTGACTGTCCGCAAGTGTAGGATGGGTTGTAAATTTTGCAAGACGATCATTTTGTAAGCATGAACCATTGATACGAGGCCAGCCGCAGTTTCACAGTGACCGATGTGAGATTTTGTGGCGACAAATGATAAAGACAGTGCATCCCTCAGCGCTGATATCGCCGCCGTCAATTCAATTGGATCTCCGAGCGCCGTCCCCGTACCGTGCATGGAAACGCCAGAGATGTCGCTACTCGAAAGCAATGCTTGAGAGAGAGCTGTGCGCACGACTGCTTGTTGTGAAGGTCCGTTTGGTGCCGTTAGTGACGCGCTTCTACCATCCTGATTTACGGTTGCACCCGAGAGGAAAACTCCTCGAAAACTCCTGGAACTTGTCGCTTCCAGAGCCATGACGCCAGCCGCTTCGCCCTCAATAAAACCATCCGCACTTTCGTCCAGAGTTTTGCATCTGCAATCTAGCGATAACATGCTCGCGTAATGACGATCAATTGTACCTTTGGCCGAAATCATGAGTACGACGCCGCACGCGAGCGCCATGACTTGATCAGGTTGACCGTCAAGTGCGTTGCACGCGAGCGAGCAGGCAACGAGCGAAGCAGAGCACGCGGTGTCAACACTCAACGATGCGCCGTTCAATGAAAACGTGTAACTGATCCGTCCTGCAGCAACACTCGGTAAGTTTCCAGTACCCATACTGTTGTGAAGCGATCCCCAGTGGCTATGTAAAACTTGTTTGTATTCGGATGACGTGATGCCAACAAAAACACTGCACAAATTACGTGCGCTCATCTTATTTGCGAGAGGATACGACGCTTCTAATAGCATGCGCTGTTGTGGATCTAGAAGGAGTGCTTCCACCTCTGCAATGCCAAATAACGCAGCGTCAAACATGGTGCATTGTTCAAAAAAACCAGCTGAGAGCGGAAACATGTTTTGAAAAACGTCCAGCCAGTACTCGTTGTCCCATCTCCACCGGTTTGTGCGCGAAATGGCGTCAATCGGTAAATCACTGTGTGCACTAGTTTGCAATTGGTGACCCACGATCATTTTGCGACAACGAAGAGTTGACGCGACAGTGGACTTTTGCGGTACATCCGTCCTTGACGGCGTCACGTGCAGGGCGGACGCGATGTAATCCGTCAGCGTCTTGATTGTTGGAAAATCATACGCCAGTGTCACCGGTGAGCTTATACCGAATTCATTATCAATCTCCATCTTCAAGTCATTCGCAAGTAGCGAGTCCAAACCTAACGAAGCCATTGATGTATAATCATCCGCATCGCTGCCAAACAGCGTTTTGATCAAGCGACGGATTCGAACCTGTACCTCATCCTCACTAATTTCAACGTTAGAAGTAGATTTACACGTCAGAATTGGCAACACGTGACGCAGAAGGTTCGATCTAGGCGCCGTGCTCGACATTTTCAACCAATCGAATGGGCTCACCACGAGCGACGTAGGGGACCATCCAGCGAATAAGTGAGCGATGACGCCGAGACCAACGCGTGGGTCAATAGAACCGTAACCAATCGCTTCGATATGTCTGATGTATGCGTTTTTACGAGATGCCATCCCGATTTCGCGCCATGCACCCCACTGCACGTTCGCCTGCGCCGCACCTTCGTGAGCGTGCTTTTTGTACACGAGGCAGTCGACGACGGCGTTCGCGGCGCCATAGTTACACTGTCCGATCGATCCAAATAGTGATGCGATGGAACTAAAAGTCACGGAACTTTGAACGGCATGCAAGAACCCCGTGGCGCTGTCAATATTCTGGAAAGCGTCAACTTTTGCTGCAAAAACTCTCTTTACGCCGGAATGATGTTGACTCGAGACGAAGTCATCTTGAATCATGCCACTCGCGTGTAAAACGTGGCTCAGAGGAGATGTCATCGATTGTATGACGTACCTAATATTCTCACGTCTCGCAGATTCGTACTTACACGTGGTCATGACGTGATTATGTGGCATCACTTGAATGTCGCCTCGTTCAATTCGAGCGTCAAAGGTCCTTCGGCCCGTGCGTCCGAGAAGGTACATGTGTATTGTACCTTGGTTTGACAGCATATTTTTCGCCGTGGCATAGCCGATTCCTCCCGTTCCTCCAGAGATCAAAACGGAACGCGATGTCTCGCGCGAAGGTACTCGAGAAGGAATCTGCCGGACGGGAAGAAGACGCTGTTCGTACACAGTCCGATTGATGGTTTTCGTTTCACGCGCGGAGCCCGCCGGTGCGTCCAGATCCAGTTGCCAGGCTGCGTTCTCGGTCAAGTATTGCGACTGAGTGTACTCACATTGCGAGCTCGCAAATCGCATGTTTGATAGCTCTTGCGCGGCGGTGCGGAGTAACGAGCTCATTGCGTGACCGTCGTCGGAAAACGACGAATGTTCGACACACATACCAGAAATAATACTTTTCACAGTCTTCGACGTTTGCACGCTCATCAGGCTACTGCTCGTCGCATCGCAAGAGTGTCTCGCACTGGTGACTGGCGGATACCAGCAGGCTGATGATTGAAAGGTGTGGTGATAGCGCGTCGCCATCCAGCTCGTCTCGTACAAAAATTGACGGCCCGCCGCGCAATGGTGAGGGAGTCTTCGAGCTCGCCTCACACCGGGCCCAGATAAACTAGCGACGTTTTCGATGACTCCATATGTGCCTGAAAGAGCGATGCGCGGCGTAACCATATGATTCGATGGAAGATTTGAAAGCCGACAAAAGCGAATCGACACCGTAGTGTGCCCTTGCAAATGAATCGCGCCAAGCTGAAATATACTTTCGAGTGACATCGCGCGATCCTCGGAACATGGCTTGGACGAAGCTTTCATGGCCAGACTCTTTTTCCGCATGGCGTTGAAAGGTAAATTTCGTGTTCTCGGGGGATCGGGCGCACGCCGTCCGACACATGTGATCTCAGAATGCGCGTACACCACCGATTTGTCCTCAGCCAATGCTCTCATCCGACCCAGGCGCAAGCCGAGAGAGATATCGAATTCTACCGAACTGTGCGACTCCGGAAGCAGTGGTGATACTAGACTGACGTTTTGCAAACCAGCCACAGTCGTGAGAATCGTTGTACAGGCTTGATGAATCACTTCTACGAAAGTTGAAAGATCAAGTTGTGCGACGACTTGGCGTCCCACGCAAATGTGAAAATGTACCTGTTCATTCGTTCTGTGGAACGTGTGTACACTCCTGTACGCGCGAGGTTGGATCGAACACTGTTTCATATCTCTGTAAAGACCTGCTAATTCGATCGCGTGTGATCCAACTGACCTTTGTATCAATGCGCTTGAGTTTGTACCGCTCATTCCAAAGGCGCTCACGCCGGCGTGCTCAGCACGCTCTGCGCTGACTGCTTGTTTTGATGTTCTACCGTACGCAAAGTGGAGTTGTGAATGTCTGACTGATATTTCCACGATGTACGGATTTAAACATGTCATGTGCGCGATGGGCTCAACTTTGCATCGACGCAATTCCTCCAAGAGGCCGAGCAAACCCATCAACCCAGCCGCACCTTCGGCGTGACCAATCGAAGACTTGACGCTTCCAACGGCGACGAGCGCATAATTCGCACGCGCCCATGTCGAAGCATCGAAAAGCGCGCCAACTTCGATCGGGTCTCCCAACTGCGTTCCGGTGCCATGTAATTCATATGCATCCACTCGATTGACGCTAGAGAAACATGCTTCGACAATCACGGCTGTTTGCGCCGAGCTCCGAGGGGCGAGCAAAGACGATCCGCGCCCATCTTGATTGAAGGCGACGGCGACCAAGCTTTCTTGCCCAGTGTCACAAGTTGAAAAGTAACACGTAGCGACTGCCTCGGCGCGTCCGTAACCATCCGCCGTCGCGTCGAGCGTTTTACACCGACCGTCGGGCGCAAGAGCATTGAGCCGACAAATCATGGAGTGCGTGCGTCGAGATATGATTAAGTTTGTACCTGAGCACGCCGCCATGTCACACTGTGACTTAGATAAAGATCCGTGACCGAGTCCACAGGTCACAAGAGAGGATGAACACGCCGTGTTCACTCCAATCGCCGGTCCAGTCCAATCGCATACAAACGCGATGCGTCCAGCGAGAAAGTCTAAGCCAGAACCAGTCGCGAGAGCGGCATTTGGAAGGGTCACTACGACTGCAAACGATGATAGCAATTCACGGAAATCGTCGTTCCACATGCAGCCGACGAAGACTCCGTTGACTGAGGAATCGGGTACGCGATGCTTCCAATGTGAAGAACCAAGAATCTGCTGAAGTAATAACCGATGCTGCGGATCGATGAACGCAGCTTCAACTGTGTTAATGCCGGAAATGTCTGCATCTTCCATGTAAATGTTTTGAATGGTGTTGGCGAAGCGTACGCTCACAGACGTCAACGGAGACGACGGAAGATCGGACCCGCATACGAAACGATGGTCGACGTCGAAGCGCGTCACCGGCAGCTGAGATTGGGAATCGGTGCCTCTCTGTGGGGAGTTTACGGAATAACTCATGACGTAAACTTTGCAGTCTGTTGGTTTCCGAAGTAACTTGGCGCGTCTTTCCGGGGACGATAGAACAGTCTGACCTTTGCACATGGTTTGGTACAAAGCGTCGATGACGCCGCCTAAATTTGGATGATCGTACATCAGAGTTGAAGGTACATCAGATCCCAGTCGATCGGCGAGCGATCTGGCAAATTGAACAGCCTGTACCGAGTGAATGCCTAACGACGCAAATGCGGTGTCTCTATCAGCGTGCTGATTTGTTGCGAGTGAAAATTCTTCATAAACGACATCCACGAGCTCATCCACGCTCTTTATTTGAACCGAAGAATTACGTGACGATGAACATTGGTTTCTTAATTCACGCTTGAGAATTTTACCGGTGGACGTTTTCGGGAGTGAATCCACGTTAAAGAGTTTTTGTGGACGCTTAAAATCTGCCAGACGAGACGAGCAAAATTTCAAAACATCATCGACCTCAGGCGTCATTCCTGGCAAAGATACGAACGCGGCGTGCACCACCTCACCTAAAAGAACATCGGGCTGAGAGAAGACGGCGCACTCTGCTATACCATCGTGTTGCATCATTACCGACTCCACTTCACTCGCTCGAACGTTCTCGCCTCCGACGACGATCAAATCGCTTATGCGATCGACGATGTTCAACGAGCCGCTCGAATTAACGGTCGCGAGGTCGCCAGTGACGTGCCAGCACTCATTATCTTTTGGTCCTATCGTCAGCCCGCGAACGAGAACTTGACCGATATCGCCATCGTTCCATTCCACAGACGTCATGCTCGTAGTGTCTTTGACCACGCTTACATCGAACAAGGGCATCGGATATCCAGCTCGGCACAGAGACTCTGGATCGTGGGATGTCTCTCCCAAGCTTGTCGCGATTTTCCCGCACGCCTCGGTGCAGCCGTAGTCGGTGAAATACGTACATGTTGGGCACGCATGTTGTAATCGCTGAACCAACGAGGCGGGGATGATGGATCCACCGACGGAAACCATTCGTAACGATTTTCCCGCTTGTGCGAACGATGGCTCGTGGAGAAGAATCTGGAGATGAGTTCGAGTCAGAGCCATCGCGGTCACTCTCTCCCTTTTTATGGTTTCAATCGTATTTCGAGCGTTGAAAGCGGTGCTTCCCATCGTCACTTGAGTCGCGCCGGTGAAAACGGAGGCGTAAAGCGCGAATGAATCCATCGCGTGAGCGATCGGAGCGACGTGTAACCAAACATCCTTTCCAGATAATTTGCAGCACTCCGCGACAGATATGGCGTGCGCGACGACTTGCCTCTGCGTGTGAAATACGAGTTTCGGATGACCACCGGTACCACTCGTGAAGAGCCCTTGATATTCCGAGTCGAGTAAAACGTCGTCGCCAACGTTTGGTTTCCACCTGAGGGCATCGCCACGGGCAAGTTGCTGAAGTAAAGGTAAACCGCATTCGTCCGAGTCCGAGGAAAAAGTATCAAACCCATCGGTTCTGCTGTGCGCGGAGTCTGAGCCCTCGGCCGATGCGTGTAAATCAAAGCTCACACGCGTCGACTCGACCATCGCGTCCATAAAATCACGAATATTTTCATCGTAGCGCGGCAAAGCCAAGTCTCCGCCCGGAGAAGCCGCATAAAGAACCGAAACTCGATCGTCCACGTCGTTGAGTGCGGAATACTTCAACGCTTTTTCCAAAAGGCTGTGAGCAAGTTTGTTCGCGTGCGGATCGGTGGCGACGACGACGCGAACGTCTGCTTGAGCCAAGCACGCCGCCGTTTCGCGCGCCGTGAGTGATGGATTAATGTCCACGCGTCGCGCACCCAACGCGGAGATTGCGTACGCCGAAATGATGGATGCCGCACAATTTTCCATGAGAACACCGACAGAGTCACCTTTTTTTATTGCGTACGCGGACTCGAGTGTGTGCGCGAGTGTCCTCGCTTCCAGGCGAAGCGCTCGGAACGTAAAACTGACGTCGCCGCGTTGTGAAGCGTCCACGACGGCGATCGATGCGCGTTTTTCCGCCGTGTCGCACGAATTCTCCAGTATTTTCCAGAGACTTGAGGTATGACACACGTCGCTCGCGGTGAAAATCTGTGGTAAGAGTTTTTCATCAGCCTCTACGCGACGTGGAAGCATTCCGACGCGCGACGAGTCACCCAACATTGGCAGAGGATTGAGAGAGTACGAGTACAGATGGAGGATAGACGCTGAACGTATGGTGCGCGCGAACGATGCGAAGCATTGTGACGTGCGCGACGCGCGGTCGATGCTAGGACACACTGTGTGATCGTGTGATTCACGCGGGCGACGGAGACGAAGTAACAACGCAACCACATTACAAGGAAGAGAGCATGCTGTTGACGACGTGAATACACAGCCGCGTTCCGGCGCGAACCTCGGGCGCACTTCTGGGTGAGTTGGCGGCGGTCATCAGCGACTGGTGCACAGTGCTGAGCACCGGACGCATGTGCTGACGCAACACGGGATCGGCGGGATCGATGGCGAGGCAAGAGTCTCGAATCCAATCGAGCTTCTTTGGAGCGTCTGACGTTGATAAATCAGTCGAGAGCTGTTGCACCAACGACAGCAACACGCCTTGGGACAACGGACAAGGCGTTTGACCGAAAATTCTATCGCTCGCGACTTGGCTCACCAACCACATGACGACTTCGACTTTGCTCGAACTGAGAGCCACGTTGAAAGCGCGATCGATTTGGTTCGCCTGCAACAGCTGACCAATCTCCGCCGTCGGATCAAGCCTTTGCTCGATCTGCGCCAGCGTTTTACCTTGCGGGGCACTCTTTGACATCCCGGGCGGGGCATTCATAGCCGCAGGTGCGCGCGCTGAAGCTTTGGCCAACGCCTGAGAAACTTGGTTGGGGATGTCCGTCATGAGCGCCGTCGCCGCCTGTCGGACCTCACTCGTGGCTTGCTTCAAACCAGAGACGAACGGCGTAGCTTGAGAAATGGCTGCGGATTCTCGTGCGGCGAGAAGCTCTGTGTTCAAATCTCTCATGCCGTGCTCGAAAGTCTGCTTCACTTGGGCAAACATGGTCTTACACGCCTGCTCCATCTTTGGCACCACGGACGTTTCCATTTGCGCGCGAACGGCGGCGTCGATGGCCGGTCCAACGATTGATTTCATAGCCGTTTGCGCGCTTGTAGCGGCCGAAGATTGAGCACGACCGATACCATTTTCTAACGTCTTTGCATTTTCCTTGGAATGCTGCTGCAAGAGAGTCGCGATGGCGTTGGTGACGTCTCTCTTGAGGTTGGCCGCCGCGGTTTCGTTCGCCTTGCGCGCGCGCTCCATGTCCGCCTTGCGCTCTTCCGCCGCTTGAAGACGCTCAGCCTTCACTTCGTCGAGAAGTTCACGTAATTCGTCACGGATGACGGCTCTGATTTGCTTCATATCCATCAATTCCACACCCCGTTGAGCGACCACGCCGCCGGTACCGCTCTCGCTCATGTTTGCCGACTCGAACTCTTCATCCTTATCGTCTTCACTTTCACCCTCAGATTCCTCGACAACCTCTTGTGCCATGGCGGGAGCGACAATTTCCTTTTTAGGAGGAGCGATGGCGGCGATTTCATCCTCTTCGTCCTCGTCACCTGCGAGCTCGGCGCCACCAAACATGTCCGGGGTGAGTAGGGTCGCCGACGACGAGGTCGCGAGGCTCTTTTGCTTCGGCGTACCCATCAATCCGGCCGCTTCGACAGCGCCCTCCGGCGGCACGCAGGCATCGACCGGCATCTTCAGCATTTGAATGGCTTGCGTTTGTAAGCAGAACAATTGCATCATCGCCCCACCATCGGCGTCGTGCGCTGAGTGCGAATCAAAGCTTAAAATAGGATGCGACGTCTCAAATCGCGCGAAATAATCAAACGTCTTGTCAAAGTGCAAGGCGTAGACAGAGTTCGAGCGTGTGTTCGACAGAAGAACGATCCCCGTTTCCGGATTATGCTGCAAGCACACGTTGAAGAGCTTGTTGCTGTCGGACTTGAAGACGATTCTTTGCACCGCGTGCGGTGGCTCTTGCGTCACATCGACGACGATGAGCTCGGTGTTATTTGTGTTTCCAAGAATGACGCGTTCAGCCGACGCGAAGATGGCGGTTTCAGCGCCCCAAGAAAGCGTATCCGTGCACTCAAACTCGATTTCACCCTCTTCTTTCACGAGAACGTACGCTCGCCCCTCACTCGCAGCGACGAGTTTACGCCCCACCGGAGCGCTGTCGACACATGACACTGGAGCGTCAAATTCGATCACTTGCAAACCACGCAACGCCGGTGGCGCTTCGAGATCGATCTGCATGGGCGTCGTATCACCCTTCGTCATCAAAGAGCACTCATAGCACACCACGCACGTCCCCGCGCTGAGCGCGAATTCGCACGTACCCGGCCGGCGAGAGTCAAGCGGCAACCAGCACGCCGCGGGCGGTAAGTGACCGTCCGGCGTGTTCACTTGGAAATCGAAATCAACCAAGTTTTGAGATTCGATCGTCCAACTGGCGGTGTCATCGACGGAAGAATCGGGTCCATCGTCGGAACCAGCGCCCTGTAAAGTCAATTTCCTTACGATGACTCGACCCCGCACGTCAACCGAAAGCAACACGTCTGTGTTTGAGAGAAACTTTAGAGTGGAGATGGAATCCGAGTGACCGCGAAGTAACGATCGCACATTGCCGGATTTTCTCGAAAACACGCGTACGAGTCCATTTCGAATGCCGTAACAGATGTAATTATCGTTCACCGCGATCATTCGCAACTGCGCCTCGACGTAGGCTGTCTCGTACACCGTAATCGGCGACACCTAGATTTGAGGAAAAAAACGACAAACGTCAGCCTACACTCGAGTCCGCGCGCGGCGCGATCGGTACATCACACATCGCGACGCCGTACTCGTCATCATCGCGTTCGTTCGTCGACGACTCAACGCGACGAACGAACGCACCTCCAACGCGCTCGATTCCTCCCCGTCCCCGCATCGATCGACGTCGATGTCCTCCTCCAACCGGTACAACACGCGTCCCTTGGCCGCGCTCTCGGTCGCTGCGTCCACGTTCACGATCACCACACCGTCAGTCGTCCGTCGTCGTCACCGCGCGCACGACACCCCGCGCACGCAGTCACTCTTTCATTCATTCATGCACTCATTCATTCATGCTCTTTCGTGCACTCATTCGTGCGCTCGCGTCACGCGCGCGCCCTCCGCCGTCCATCGTCACCATCCATCGTCACCCGTCTCCGACGCACCCGCGTGTTCCGCATCCACCACCGCCGCCAACGCGCGCGACGCCGCCGTGGACATCTCGCGCGTCCACGTCTCTCGCCGTCGTCCCAAGTCGAGTCCCAATCAATCACGCAATCGATCAAATCACTCACGCGCGCGCGCGAGTCGTCGTCGTTCGCGCGGGGAAACGCGTCTCTCGAGAAGGGTCGCGGTGGCGCGTGACCGGTCGTGATCGGTCGTTTTCATCAATCAAAGGGCGCGCGAGTCGTCGTCCATCGAGGTCGGTGGGTGGGGATAGACTTTAACGTATACTAAATACGTGCATGCGAAATGATAAAAAGTTGCTTCGGTCCGAGATTTAGCCACGCCCCGAGTCGATGGGGCGTGACGACGACGACGACGACGACGACGACGATGGATGGGTGGATGGATGGATGGGGGCGCCGCGCGTGGCGGCGTCACACGTCGCCGCCTCGCGCGAAGCGTCGCGCCGAAAAATAAAAAGTCTCGGACGTGCACACCGCGATCGCACACAGGATGATGTCCGCGACGACGTCCTCCATCCGTTTGCCGCGAGGCGCGGCGCCGCTCGCGCGTCGTCGAGGGCAAAAGTCTCGCGCGCAGCAGTCGAGCGCGACGCGCCGCCACGCCATCGTGAGCGAAGAGGTGAGCGGGGGGTCCAAGACGGGCGCCGCGTACACCGAATTCGCGTCGCTGTTGGACAAGTACCAGTACAACTACAAAGTCGGCGACGTCATCACCGGCAAGGTGAAGGCGTGCGACGGCAAAGGGGCGTGGATTGAGATTGGCGCCAAGTCTGAAGCGTTGTGCCCGACGGCGGAGGCGTCTCTCGGGAACATTCGTAACGTACGTTATTTTATTCTCTCGACTTTTTGTTCGTCGCGCGCGATCGAGGTCGTCGTCGATGCGGGAGCGCGAGGGCGCGGCGTGGGAGGATGCGCGGTGGGACATAACCTAGGGCTTTGAGGGACGTCGCGCCGCGGCGGAGGCGCGCGAGAGGTGCGCGAGAGGCGCGCGAGAGGCATCGCTCTCGGAAGAGACGGATGACGATGTGAGACTGACGTGCGAAACTCTTTGTTTGTGCGCTCGACGCAGGCTGCTTCCGTGTTCGACATTGACTGCGACTACGAGTTTGAAATTATTCAAGACGACAACGGCGAGGGGTGCTTGACGCTCTCCGTGCGCCGCATGGAGCTCGCCAAGGCGTGGGATCGCTGCCGCGAGGCGCAAGCGGAAGACGCCGCTCTTACGGGCGAAGTCTTGAGCGTGAACCGAGGTGGTTTGCTCGTTGAGGTTGAGAAGCTTCGCGGTTTCGTGCCGCAAAGCCACATCGGCGTGCGCACGCTCAACCGCGAGGAACTGATTGGCCAGCAAATGCCGTTCAAGTTTATCGAGGTTGACGAGGAGAAGAACCGCTTGGTGCTCTCGCACCGTTTGGCGACGGACATGGTGTCCGCGGAAGGCTTAGAGGTTGGAGATGTCGTGGAAGGCATGGTGCAAGCGGTGAAGCCGTATGGTGCGTTCGTCGACGTCGGTGGTCAGAGCGGGTTGTTGCACATTTCCCAAATTTCGCACGAGCGCATCGTCGCCGTCGAAAACGTGCTTTCTGCGGGCGATCGCATCAAGGTTTTGGTCATGTCTAAGGATGCCGAGCGCGGTCGCTTGTCGCTCAGCACGAAGAAGCTCGAGCAGAACCACGGCGACATGCTCCGCAACCCGGCGGCTGTCTTCGAGACCGCGGAGGAGATGGGTCGTCAATTCCGCGAAAAGATGCAAGCGGCCGAGGGCGTCGCCATGAGCGTCGATGAAGGTGAACAATAGACGATTCGTTACCCATCTTTCGCCGCGCTGATGCCGTTAACAATTTAACCCATTTCTTTTGTGATATCTGAGAATAGAAATTACCGCTTGCGACGACGACGACGACGACGACGACGCGCGCCCATTTCTCT
>Ga0255762_10000143_pt1 | contig 61737 bp, 52 predicted proteins | sample 101ome_16_FD_179962 | JGI IMG/M metagenome (GOLD analysis project Ga0255762, IMG submission 179962) | Coastal salt marsh microbial communities from the Groves Creek Marsh, Skidaway Island, Georgia - 101401AT metaG (version 2) | ecosystem: Environmental > Aquatic > Marine > Intertidal zone >...
TTATGGTTTCAAAAGCTTCGGAAGTCAACTTTGAATTACTCAAATTAAGCCATGTTATGTAAGGAGCAATTGGCTCTAATACGCTGAGCTCTTTTTCAGAAATTTCATTGCCTAGAAAGCGAATGTCAAGTAAGTTGTTCGTTGCAGAGAGGGTTCTATAACTGAACTGGTTTTGTTCCAATAAGAGTAGTTTTTCTTCTGGAATAGAAGGGAGCTCTACTTTTTCAAACCATGGTTTGGGTCGAGTATCCAGTGCGTATTTTGACAACAAGAGCTTTTGAATGCCCTTTGGGGCTGTAAGTTCAGCAAGAGAAGTTTCCAAAGGTGCTCCAGCGGTAATCCACCATTCTAACAATTGAATTTCTTCATAACTCAGAGGTGTGCCAGTAGGAGGCATGAATTTTTCGTCTTCTTGTGTGCGAATCACCCTATTAAAGGCGAGGCTTTTCTCAAGATTCTTGGAAACGATAGCTGCTCCGCTTTTCCCACCTTTAAATAGACCAGAGACCTCAGACATGACAAGACCTCCTCTGCTTATTTCTTGATTGTGACATGCAATACATTTGGCTTCAAATAGAGGAAAAATCAGCTGTTCGTAAACCTGAACAGAATCAACAGGGGTTTTTACCAAGGGCGCTTTTGTCTTAGAAACAAAAACTTTCTTGATAGGGTCTGGGGCATGTTCATACAAATAGTTTTCACCATGTGTCAGGCTTCCCCCTAGATGCCCTACAATAAATAGTAAGAGTAGGATCAGAACCAAATTGCTTCTAATCAGGATTTTTGTACATTGGAGTATGCCTGAATGAAAAAGCCAGCCGAGACCACTTAAAAGGACTAAAAGAAATCCCGTCCACTGGTGTAGACTTAACTTTTGTTCGATATAATGACCATTCTGTGATAAAAGCCACCCCATAAAGGCAGACATTAGCGTACTTACAAATGAAAGAATCCAAACCAACTTCAGTACGGAATGCAGACCTTTTTCTTTAAAAGAATTAAGGAAACTCAGAAGTATAGCAATAATTAAAAACCCAATGGGCAAATGCACCAAAAGAGGATGTAGACGACCAAAAAAAGTAGTGGTTTCTAAAAAGACCATAAGCTATACGCGAGTCAGTTTGATGGGGTATGTTTTTCCCGAGTTCCACTGGGGGACGTAGAGGTTTTCATCATCATCTACACAGATATCATGAGGATTTAAAAAGGTTTTTTGATCGTAAACCGGTGGGCGTAGCTGTTGGTCTTGATAGGCAGGGGTGTTTCCTCCTGGCATGGACACCACAGTATTGTTTTTGTCCAATACTGCCAGCATACCATCGTAGGTTCCCCAATCTTGGGTAACAATAACAGCAAAATACAGCATTCCCCTTTTCAGTACGGGTCTACAGATATAACAGGAGGGAAGTGATATGGTTTCAATGTAGTCACCAGTTAAACTAAATCTTTTAAAACAATTTGCTGTTCTTGAGGTAATCAATAAACTGTTATTATTGTCTCTTGTATCAAGCGTGACCCCATGACAGCAGTCAAAATGCTCTTTACCACTTCCTTTTCCTCCAAAGTGTTGTAGGTAATTACCTTGTGCATCATAACGGATAATAAAATCCAAGCCATAGCCGTCTGCTACATAGATATCACCATTGGGAGCGATGGCAGTTTCGGTAGGTTTAAATTGAGTTTCGCTAGTATAGTTTGCAATTTCTTTTGGAGTGTCGATTTGTAAGAGTTTTTTTCCGTCTAAGGTTGTCTTACAAACTTTATGTGTTTCTGGATCTGTTATAAATAAAAACTCTTCCCCTCCTTCATTACTTAGAGTAAGGCCATGTGCTCCTGGATACTCAGTTCCCCAAGAACCGAGAATTTTGCCTCCTCTATCATAGATCAGGATGTTATTTTTAGGGTGAGTGGTTGTCATAAAAATTCGATTTTTTTTATCGAGAACCATTTCGTGGCAATCGTTTACAGGAAATTGTGAGGGATCCTGAATACCCCAATCTTTATCTACGCGATACCGATAGTCTCCATGACCTACAATTGTTTGATTTTCACTAGTTTTTTTGGTGAGATAAAAAATATCCTGAAAGGGATTGAGTGCTACACCAGCAGCTACTGTTGTTTTTTTTAAAAATTGTCTTCTGTTGTTTTTCATAATTAGCTTAAAATATCGTTTACAACTTTACCGTGTACATCTGTTAGACGGTACCTTCTCCCTTGAAATTTGAAGGTAAATTTTTCATGATCTATCCCCATCAGGTGCATTAAAGTTGCTTGGAAATCATGAACATGAACAGGATTTTCTACTATGTTGTAGCCAAACTCATCTGTTTTTCCATAAGTGACTCCCTTTTTGATTCCAGCTCCTGCCATAAAAATGGTGAAACAGGCTGGGTGATGGTCCCTGGCATAATTCGTTTGTGTAAGTTGCCCCTGAGAGTAATTTGTTCGGCCAAATTCACCTCCCCATATCACCAATGTATCTTCCAGTAGCCCCCTTTGTTTCAAATCTTTAATCAACCCAGCGGTAGGTTGATCTGTTTCTTTGCATTGGATTTTGATGTTTTTGGGCAGGTCACCGTGGTGGTCCCAACCTTGATGATACAATTGAACAAAGCGAACATCCTTTTCAATCAAACGTCTAGCCAATAAGCAATTAGCCGCAAAGGTTCCCGGTTTACGTGCATCTTCGCCATAGAGGTCATAAATATAGTCGGGCTCTTCGGAGAGGTCCATAACCTCTGGAACGGAGGTTTGCATTCTAAAGGCCATTTCGTACTGGCTGATTCTGGATAGAATTTCAGGATCACCAATATCTGCATATTTATCCTCTTGAAGTTTTGAAAGATAGTCCAGTTGTTCAGCTCGTAAATCCTTAGTTACCCCGGGAGGGTTATCCAGGTAGAGTACAGGGTTTTTACCAGCTCTAAATTGTACCCCTTGATGTTGAGAGGGCAAGAAACCATTCCCCCAAGATCTAGAATACAGAGGCTGACCGTATTTGTCTTTGGTTATAAGGACGACAAAGCCAGGAAGATTTTTATTGTCACTACCCAGACCATAGCTTAACCAGGAACCTATAGATGGCCTTCCAGGAAGTTGTGAGCCTGTCTGAATAAAAGTAACTGCAGGGTCGTGGTTGATGGCTTCAGTATGCATGGATTTGATGAAACACAACTCGTCGGAAAGGGAGCTGATATGAGGCATCAGATCGCTGATCCAAGCACCACTTTTACCGTGTTGATTAAAGTTAAAATGACTTCCAGCTAAAGGAAAAGAGTTTTGACCTGCAGTCATACCGGTAAGGCGCTGCCCGCCAAAAACACTTTCCGGAAGCTCCTGGCCGTTCATTTTATTCAACAAGGGTTTGTGATCAAATAAGTCCAGTTGTGAGGGAGCACCACTTTGAAAAAGATAGATCACTCGTTTTACTTTCGGCACAAAATGAGGAAGGCGCCCTTGATTGAGAGCGGATTGAAGCCTGTTGGAAGCAAAGACATTTTCAGTTTGAAGCATACTAGCCAAACTCAATCCTCCTAAGCCAAGAGTAGTTTTTGTCAGAAAATCTCTTCTTGAATAGTTGGAGTTATCGTGGTCGTGATTGCAATTCATAAGCTAGTATTTGTAATAGGACTCGTTTAGGTTCAATAAGGTATTGGCTACCATTGTCATTGCTGCGACTTGAATTGTATTATGATCGTTTTTGCTTTTTGTAGCACCTACATTGACTACATTCAAGGCTTTTCTTTTATTTTTTTGGTAGTATTTGAATTGATTCTGATAGAGTTCTTTCATCAACATCAATTCGGAGGCTTTAGGCCATCTTGTAGTTGCCAAACGGAAACCGAATTTGATTTGTTCCTCCAGATCATTACCAGCTTCATTAAGTATTCGCTCTGCAAAGACACGGGAAGCTTCAAAAAACTGGGTGTCGTTTAGTAAAATCAGCGATTGTAAAGGAGAAGAAGTTTTTTCTCTTTTGATGGTACATATTTCACGAGATGTTGCATCAAAGGTTATTAACGAAGGAGGTGGAGACCCTCTTTTTATGAAGGTGTACATTCCTCTACGGTATAGGTCTTCTCCTTTAGAAGGGTGGTATTCTAAGAGTCGTAGCGAAAAGGTATTTTTCTCTTTCCACAGTCCCTCTGGTTGATATGGTTTTACACTAGGTCCTCCTACTTTAGTTGATAATAAACCACTTACGGCAAGGGCATTGTTACGTATCATTTCTGCTGGCAGACGGTTACTGCCTCCCCTAGCTAAATAAAGGTTGTTAGGGTCCAGTGTGTTTTTTTCTTGATCAAAAACAGCCTTTTGTTTGTATGTTTTGGAACTGACTATTTTTTTAATCAACACACGGACATCCCAATTATTTTCAACAAAATAAAGTGCCAACCAATCCAATAGCTCTGGATGGGTGGGAAGAGCACCTTGTACACCAAAATCTGTTGGTGTTCGAACAAGTCCATTTCCAAAAAGCATTTGCCAATACCGATTTACGGCCACTCTAGCTGTTAAGGGATGGTCTTTTTTAAAGAGCCACTGAGCAAGGCCTAGGCGATTTTTTGGCAATCCTTCACTCATTTTAGGCAAGGCTTCAGGCGTATTTACCTCTACTTCAGCTCCAGGGGAGCTGTAGTCTCCTCTATTGTATAAATATGTCTTTCGAGGCATTTTCATTTCTTCCATCACCATGACTTCTAGAACGGGCTCCATTGCTGTTCTCCATTGTTCTAAATGCGACCGCAGCTCTTCATCAAGCACCTTGCTTTTGGGATGACTGGTGATCCAATGTTCCTTACTCAACTCCTTTTCTATTTCCACATCTTCCTCTGAAGATTTTCCATAAAGTATTTTTACTTCTAATGGAGTTAATGCGGTACCATAGATACGCAATTCATCCATTTTTCCCATAAAGAGACCATTATCCCCGGTCGATCCTTCATAGGTTTTTCCTACCAAAACAGGTCTTTGTTCAATTTTTAGTCCACTTGCAGATACTGGCTGAATGGATTTAGAAAGGTTGTTCAGTTCCGTTACATAGGGGAAAAGACGTCCGTTTTTAAATAACTTTATTCCCTTCGCCTCTCCTGTGCCGTCATAAGAAAAAGATAAATGGGTCCATTCGTTTACTTTAATGCTGTCTTTGGACTTGAGGTGAATCATATTTCCTGGAGCCATATTGATCAGCCTTAGGTTAAGATAATTTTCGTCGTCTAAGTAAAAGTCCCAACCGCGCCACCAGTTGTTTTTACCTCCTGTAGTCCCCAACAGGAATTGCCTAGCATTTTCCTTTTTTTGATGTGTTTGTGCCCAAAGGCTAACCGAAAAAGGGTCTGTCCATTCAAAATTTGGAATTTCTTTTTCAATAGAGACACGATCATAGTCACTTTTGAAAGCAACAGCATTTCCCTTTATCCCTTTTACAGATCCTGGGGACTGGCGTGACTTAACGTTTTTGTTGTTGTCATATCTAAAATAATCTGGCTTTTGTTTTGAATCACCCGAAAGAACAAGGAAAGAGTCTTTTGAAGATTTTATAGGGCTGATTTGGTCAAAGGCATAATAGCCAAGAAGCTTTTTATCAATTTCTTTTTCTGAAGGAAGCGCAGATATATAATCGTATATAGCTTCAAGCTCAGTTTGAGTTACTTCTATCTTGCTCTGTGTTTTTTCTACAAGTACTTGTAGTTTTTGTAGTTGTTCTTCTTGACTTTCAGTTGGCAGGTAAAGCAAGGGACCATAGTCTCCATCATCACCTGTCATTCCCAATTCACGGATATTGTTAAAGAAACCACTTAACTGATAATAGTCTTTCTGAGATATGGGATCAAATTTGTGGTCGTGACATTTTGCGCAGGCAACGGTCAAACCCAAAAAAGCAGTACTGAAGGTTTCTGCTCGGTCAAAGACATAGTTTAAACGCCATTCTTCATCAATCACACCTCCTTCAGCTGTTATGGGAGTGTTGCGGTTAAAGGCCGTAGCTAGTTTTTGTTCTCTCGTTGCATCAGGTAGTAAATCTCCAGCCAGTTGCCAAGTTACAAACTGATCGTAGGGCATATTTTTCTCAAAGGCTCCAATTACCCAATCCCTCCAAGGCCACATGGTGCGCATTCCATCTGCATGAAGGCCATGAGAATCTGCATAACGGGAGAGGTCCAGCCAGTCTAAAGTGAGGCGTTCAGCAAAAGAAGTACTATTCATAATTCGGTCGACCAAACGTTCGTAATCCCCAGCAAGGGTGTCTTCCAAAAAGGTGTTGATTTGTTCCAGGGTGGGGGGTAGTCCAGTAAGATCAAAAGTCAACCTTCTGAGTAAAGTTTCTTTGGAGGCTATGGGTTCAAAATCGAGTTTTTTTTCTTTTAATTTATCGTTTACAAATTGGTCAACTTCATTGGGGTACAGGGATACAGAATTTGGCGAAGGGTTCTTTTTTTCAGGAGGAAGAAAAGCCCAGTGTTCTTTCCATTCAGCTCCTTGTTCGATCCATTTTATGAGTAAAGCTTTTTCTCTTGCCGTAAGCATTAGGTTGGAATCGGGAGGAGGCATCTGAACTTCAGGATCTTCGCTAAGAATACGATGTGCACTTTCACTACCGTAGACACTTCCTTTTGAAAAAGCACGACGGTTGCTTTCCAATTTTGAAAAGGCAACAGCTTCTATGTCCAAGCGCAAACCTGCTTTACGGGTTTTTGCATCGGGGCCATGACAGGCATAACACCGATCGGACAGCAAAGGCTTAATGTGGTAGTTGAAATCGATTTTTTCAGGAAGCGTTTCCATTTCTGCGGCAACTTCTTTCGGAAGATCCAGAGAGCAACCTAGAAACACAAGAGAGAGGATAGTGATTGTAAGCCACAATTTTCCGTATTTAGTTAAGGAAGAGCCTTTCATTTATACCTTCTCATTGGTCTGAGTAGGTAAGTTAAAAAATTAATCTCAAAAAAGAATCAGTTAAAGCTCAAATTCTTGCCCTAACGCTGCAATGTGAAATCCTTGCTCTAGAACCCATTTTGCTTCTGGACTTGTTTTGTCAAGCAGGGGATTGGTATGGTTCATATGAATGAAATATACTTTATTCTTTAAGCCTGCTGTCTCTTGGTTTAAAATAAACACGGTTTCTTGCACTAAGGGATGAGGAATTTCAGAAAGGGGTCTGTAGTTGACTTCTTCGCTACTGTAAAAGGTTGCGTCTAAAAAAGCATAATCTACTTGATTCAACCACTCCACCAAGTTTTCCTCCCATAAGGTCCATTTATCGATGTCGGGAATAAAAAGTGCTTTTTTTTGAGGACCTTCAATGAGAAATCCTACCGTTTCTGAAAACTCGTCTCTATGAGGAACTCGCAATGGGGTAACTCGAACATTTTTTAGAAGCGTTAGGGTCTTACTTTCTTCCAGATCTTTAAGGAGGATGTTTTTAAGTTCAACCAACTGACTCCAGGGAGCATTGTTTTGTAAAAACTGCTTCATCTTGGGAAGAACATAAACAGGGAGTTCTTGTGCTCCTAGCGCTTCTCTGCCCAGGTGCAATAATCCTGAATAATGACCCATATGTGCATGGGTTAAAAAGATCCCTTTGGGAGGGCTAGTAAGTGCAGTCCATTGACTTACAATATCTGGAGTTGCTTCAAAAAGAAGACTTTGGTTAAGTGAAGGCTGAGCGATTTCTAGCGCAGTAACTTTTCTTTTCTCCTTTTCTTGTAATGTAAGTGTCTTGCAGCATTTTTTTTGACAGCCGATATGAGGCGATCCCCCATCTTGGAGTGTTCCGAGTATTTTGAGATATGTCTTTACCTCATTTTGCTGTGCCCTCGAAATGGTGCAAAAAAGAACAACAAAAAAGAACAATGAAGCAAAGCGTATTTTCATTCTATACAAGAATTACTGAGAAGCATTTACCGTAATTATTTCGACAACTCCTGCTCTGCCCAGTTGTCCCCATTTATTGGTTTCTGCTAAAGATTCATAAACATTTACTTCTCTTATGTTTTGCAAGGGAATGTTTTCAGGGGGAAAATCAAACTGCTGACCGTCTACTAACCACAGCGGGTATGCTTGAGCATTATTCATTGATTCCGATTGGCGGATGATCACCAACCCTCTTTGGGTGTCAATACGTGCCGAGCCCAAATGTTCTCGTATGGCAAGTACCAAATTAGGAGCATTCTCATTAATTCCCCAAGCATTCAATCCACGCTTTTCATAACGTTCTTTTTGTTTTTCGAATGCTTTTTGTTTTTTTAATGCTCGAATTTCTTTTTTTGTCAATTCTTTCGCTTCAATTTCCGTCTGCCCCAGGATGGGACTGCTTATTAAAACAAAGAGGAGTATTAGGGCATATTGTTTCATCATACTTTTTTTTCAAAGATAAACGAACTCACTTTTATTTTCTTTTTTGGAAGCATCATTTTTAAAGTAACTTGGATTTTGAAAAATAATGTATAAAAAGAGAGAAGTACTTTTGAAGTTCCACGCTTAATTAATTAATTTAGATACCTAATCGTTATACTATTATAAAAATGATTTTCAAGACTAAAGTGCCTTTATTTTTACTTGGACTACTGCTTTTTGTCCGTTGTGGTAAAGAAGAGCTTCCTCCCGACAAGTTGCTCGGATCGTGGGAAGTGGTTTCTATTACTGACGAAACGGGACAAGTAATTATTTGGGATGACTTACGAGAAACGCTAGTCAGTCTGATTCCAGAATATTCCTGCTTGGAATTTACTGCAACAGCAACGGAACAGATCGTAAGTACGCGTTATGTATTTGTCGATGTTAACAGTAGAGGTTGTTTGAGTCCCTCAATTGCAGTCTATACTTGGAAAGTAAATAGCGAAACAGGATTATACGAATTTACGCAAGGAACCAATATTGTGAATTACTTGATAACTTTTTCCAATAATGACAACAGGATGACATGGAATGATCAGACCAGTGGTGCTATTACGGTCTGGGAGCGTGTCATTACAGAACCCACAACAACTTAATAATTTAAACACATACAAATGAAAAAAATAACCCTACTCTTTGCAACCCTCTTTATTGTTTCTTGCGGTCTTCAAAAAAAGTCGGTTAAAGATCCTTATGTTGGAGTTTATGAAATCACTGTTTTTGATGTAGATCAAATTGGGGACGTTCCATTAACACTCACTATCAATAAGACAGAAGCTGCCTATACTTCAAATATTGAAATGAGAGGTGAGGCTGCTGAAAGTGGTGATTTCACTTGGGAAATAACAGGAACTAAAATTGAAAACGAAGTAATTACTATAGAAGCATATGTCTCAAGCTATGATGTCTATTTTGAATTGTATATAAACGAGGATGAGGTTTCTGGCTCTCTTATGGGAATGTTTGATGTTGAGGGAACCCGAGTCGAAAAAAAATAGAAGAGTGTTAAAAAAAGGGGTACTGATCTAAAATTAAGAGAACAGTTAATTAAAATAAAGAAAAACCAAAAAGGCAATTTTTTTGACAATCCCTAGTGCAATAAGAAAGGTTCTAAGACGTTTTTTTCGCACTATTTCTTTTTATTTGATATTCCACGAATTGCAGTATAGAGCAACCACAATACAACAGCGATAGCCCCATAGACAATTATGTTTCTAATAAAGTAGCCCATTTCTATTTGAGATGACGTTCTTTAAGCTCAATAACTAAGCCGATAAGAAGACATATAACTAAACTCCCGATAACAGTTCCACCTACACCCATAAAGTTTTTATTTAAAGATAGAAATAATTTCACAGTGGACTCAATTTTATTTTTCGGAAAGATTTATCCAAAAGAAATCATTAATTTTATTATTCATAAGGAGTTTTATTTGTAAAAACATCTAAAAAAACCAACAACTTTGAAGAATTTAAACCGAAGAAATTTTCTCAAGAAATCAAGTCTTTCAGCCGCTTCGTTATATGTGGCGACACATTTGGCCTGTGCTGAAGGCATGGAACAAAGAGCTACATCGAGCACCTACATGGGGGATTATGCAGCACCAAAACTTGACACTGTTCGAATAGCCATTATAGGAGTAGGGGCAAGGGGTTCAGGCCATGCGAAACAGTTGGCTTCCATAGAAGGAACAGAAATTGTTGCAATAGCAGACCTTTACGAAGACTTGGTCGATCGATCGGTAGCAAATTGCATAGATGTTGGAGGTGGTAGACATCAAGCTATTGCTCGTTATTTTGGTGAAGAGATGGCATGGAAAAAAATGCTTACTGAGGTAAAACCGGATGCGGTAATAGTAGCTACAAATTGGAAAAATCATGCCCCTATGGCAATTGAAAGTATGCGACAAGGTGCACATGCCTTTGTGGAAGTGCCTATAGCCCTAACTCTTCAAGAAATGTGGGACATCGTCAACACTTCCGAACAAACCAAAAAGCATTGTATGATGATGGAAAACGTAAATTATGGTAGGGAAGAACTCCTCTATCTCAATTTATGTAGAGAAGGGGTAATTGGAGACTTGCTTCATGCTGAGGCAGCCTATATCCACGAGCTGCGCTTTCAAATGGAAGAGCAAGAAAGAGGAACGGGCTCCTGGCGCACCTATCATTATGCAAAACGAAACGGAAATCTGTATCCTACACACGGACTAGGACCCGTAGCACAATACATGAACCTGGGTAGAGGTGAGGATCAGTTTCATTCATTAGTATCCTTTTCCACTCCAGCAAAAGGGAGAAAATTATACGCTGAAAAAAACTACGATGACGATCACAAGTGGAATGCTTTGGATTATAAAGGGGGTGATTTAAATACATCTCTTATTAAAACACATCTTGGCAGAACCATCATGGTGCAGTGGGATGAGACTAGTCCAAGACCCTATTCGCGACATAATCTCATACAAGGAACAACAGGAACACTTGCTGGCTTTCCAACACGTGTCGCACTAGAAGGAGGTGTTCCGGGAGCAACTGACAATCACCATAGCTGGGCACAAGGAGAACAGTTAGAGCAGCTTTATGAGCAATACGAACACCCTATGTTCAAAAGATTAGGAGCTTTAGCTCAAAAAATGGGAGGCCATGGTGGAATGGACTTTATGATGCGTTACCGAATGGTAGAGTGCTTGAGAGAGGGTCTGCCATTGGATCAAAATGTCTATGAAGGTTGTTTTTGGAGTGCTGTAGCACCAATGAGTGAAGCCTCTGTTGCTCAAGGGGGAATGCCACAATCCTTCCCTGATTTTACTCGAGGCGACTGGAGTAAAACAAATCCTTTGTCTGTAGTATCTTAATAATTCTGTAGTTCATGATTGGTGTTCATGCTCCTGCTCGAATTTGTTTTTTTGGAGATCACCAGGATTATTTGAGTCTTCCTGTAATCGCAGGAACCATCGATCGTAAGATAACGATAGAAGGAACACCCAATAACTCAAATAAAATTAAATTACAATTAGTTGATATTAATACTACTATAGTAATTGATCTCGATGAACAGTTTAATAAAATATCGGAACAAGATTATTTTCGTTCGGTCTGGGTTGTCCTTAAGAATCACGGATATCATTTGACAGAAGGCTATACTGTAGAAATAAGCGGAACTATACCTATTAATGCTGGATTGTCAAGCTCTTCAGCCCTTGTGGTTGCTTGGATACGTTTTGTACTTGCAGCTCTCAATAGAGAAGATGAGGTGACCGATGAACAAATTGGAAAATGGGCCTTTGAATCAGAGGTTACTTTTTTTAATCAACCCGGCGGGTTGATGGATCAGTTCACCATTGCACAAGGAGGCTTGCTATATATAGACACAGCAAAAGGTACAACCGAGCGACTGACTCCTAACTTAGGACATTTGGTAGTGGCTGAATCAGGCATACCTAAACAAACTTTAGAAGTGCTTAAAAACGCACGAAATTATGGTCAGGCTGCACTTGCAGCAGTACAAGAAAACGTCCCTAACTTCAACCTTCATCAGGCCGATGAAATGGCGTACAACGATTATAAAAAGTTTGTTCCGGAGCCCTATAAGCCCTACTGGTATGCAGCGATTCACAATCACCTTTTAACCCAAAACGCTAGAAAAATGCTACTCTCAGGACCGATAGATTTTGTTCAAATAGGACAATGGATGAACAGCCATCAAGAAATTTTACAGGAGTGCATTCAGAATACACCTCAGAAAATGTCGACCCAAATGGAAGCAGCTAAAAACGCAGGTGCTTTAGGGGCAAAAATTATTGGCTCAGGTGGTGGTGGCTGTATGGTGGCTTTGGTTACAGCAGATACGAAAGAGAATGTAATCGACGCTTTTTTAAAAGCTGGTGTCTCAAGCGCTTATGAAGTAAATTTAACCACAATAGCATGAAACCTCTTTTGATTATGGCAGGTGGCGCTTCTTCAAGAATGAAACGCTCGCTTCAAAACAGTACCTTAACTAATGAACAAAAGGAAATTGCCCAGCATGTCCATAAAAGCTTAATTCCATTGGGAAAAGAGCAAAAACCACTTTTATACCACTTAATATCTAATGCTGTAGCCTCTGGCTACACGGATGTTTATTTAATCACTAGCCCACAAAATCAAGCGTTTAAAGAACATATTGGTGAGAGAAAAACAGATAATTCTTATGCAGGTGCAAAAATTCATTTTGCTATTCAATATCTCAAAGAGGGTTATGAGAAACCTCTGGGCACAGCCGATGCTGTTTTGCAAGCGTTAGATCAGTACCCAGAACTTTTAGAACAGACCTTTGCAGTTTGTAATGGCGATAATTTATATTCCAAAGATGCTTTTAAAACACTTCTAGACCAACGAGAAGCGCCCCATGCGCTCATTAGCTATGCGCGTTCAGGATTGCAATTTTCAAATGAACGTATTCAAAAATTTGCCGTTTTAGACATTGATGATGAAGGTTTTTTAAACAATATCATTGAAAAACCCGATTCTTCTACAATTGAGCAGTACAAAGACAATACAGGGGAGATTTTTGTAAGTATGAATATTTTCAGCTTTCTTGGGAATGCACTTTACCCTTTTTTAGAATCCTGTCCTATACACCCAGATCGCAAAGAAAAAGAACTCCCAGAAGCCTTGAGAAGGCTAACAACTAAAATCCCTAAACAAATTCAATGCTTTGGCAGAAAAGAACACCTATTGGACCTAACAGCAGCGGAAGATATTCAATCATTTAATATACTTTGAAGAATATGTATAAGGTTGTAAAACAGAAAGTAAACGAAGTCAAAAAGGGTTTGCCTTATTTGCTAATGCTCAACATGATCCTATTAAGTTTTTCTAATTGCCAATCCAATAAAGGTGTTTTGCAGCGGGTGATAAAATCGAATGACCCTGCTATACAAGCAATCATGAAAGAGGCGCCTAAACACGAAGTTCAAATTCTTTTAACACAAATTCAAAGGGACACAACGGGTGGTTTATTGTTTGAAGAAGAACAATACCAACTGGATGAACAGCAGTATTTTTATCCCGCTAGTACAGCAAAACTTCCGGTTGCTATTCTGGCCCTTCAAAAAATTAAAGAACTCAGAAGTAGTGGAATACCAATTACTGCCACAACCCCTTTTGTTATAGGGACAAAAGAGGGTAAAGTTGTTGTAGCAACAGACAGCACCCACCAGGAAGGGAAGGTCACTATAAACCATTTGATAAAAAAGATTTTTTTAGTGAGTGATAACGATGCCTACAATTATCTTTTTGATTTTCTAGGGCGGGACTATATCAATTCAGAATTGACAAAAAGAGGGCTTTCTAACACCAAAATATATCATAAATTTCTTTTTGGTGCTGACAATAACACTACTTGGGAATACACTTTTTTTGATGAAAATAAAGACACTTTATATCACCAACCCAAACTTCATGCACAGATAGCATTGAAGCCCCATGAACTTAAAGGAATAAAAAAAGGAGAAGCATACTTTAGTGATGGAGCATTGATTAACGCACCTATGGATTTTAGTGAAAAAAACAGAATTTCTATAAGAGACCTTCAAGAAATCCTTAAAAGAGTTCTTTTTCCAGAAGCCTTTTCTTTGGGTGAGCGATTTGATTTGACAACAGAGGATTATTCATTTTTACGCCATTGGATGAGCAGAAGTACTTTAGAAAGTAGTTGGCCGGACTATAACGATGGCGTTCATTGGGATAGTTATGGAAAATTTCTAGTGTATGGAGATCAAAAAGGGGCTATGACACCCAATATCCGCATTTACAATAAGGTAGGCTATGCATATGGCACACTTACCGATGTGGCTTATATAAAAGACGAAACTACTGGATTGGAATTTTTTTTAACGGCAACACTTTTAGTCAACGAAAACAGCATTTTCAATGATGATAAATATGAGTTTGAAAGTCTGGGAATCCCTTATCTAGCAGCTTTGGGAAGAGGAGTGATGAAAGAGCTCAATCAGCCCTATTTTTCTAACAAGCCCAACGCTATTAATCGCTGATTTAAGAACGTCCCTGCCTGAATATCTTCGTATTTCTTTGGATGATCTTTGTCTACGGTCTGAGGTAGACAATTCAGGGGCATCTCGGGCGTTGGATGCATGAAGAAAGGGAGTGAATATCGGGATTTCCCCCATAATTCTTTTGGTGGATTTACCACTCGGTGTACTGTTGAGGGAAGTTTGTTGTTTGTGAGTCGCGATAACATATCCCCAATATTGATCATTAATTCATCCCGTTCTGCAACAGCATCAATCCATTGGTTTTGGCGATTCAAGACTTGTAATCCCCCTCCTTGTGCTCCCATCAATAGAGTAATTAAATTGATGTCTCCATGAGCAGCTGCTCGAACTGCTTCCTTGGGAGGTTCTTTTATGGGAGGGTAATGTATGGCCCTTAAAATGGAGTTACCACCAGTAACATAGGCATCGAAGTAGTACTCATTTAAATCAAGGTAGAGTGCCAGGGCCTGAAGTAAAATTTTTGCGGTTTCTTCTAATTTAAGAAAAACGAGATTTCCAACTTTGTTAAAATTTTCTAATTCTTTAACTGTTAGGTTTTTAGAATACTTTCCTTCGAGAAAAGGTTTTGTTTTAAAATCTTGACCAAAATGCCAAAATTCTTTTAAATCACCTACAGTTCTCCCTGCCGCATGTTCTTTTCCAAATCCGGTGTATCCTCTTTGCCCTCCTCCATCTTTAATTTCATAGGTGGATTTAACTTCATTAGGCAACTGGAAAAAAGACCGAATTTCAGTATAGAGCTGTTCTTGTAAATCGGTTGTCAAAAAGTGCCCTTTTAGAGCTAGAAATCCTATTTCTTCAAATGCTTTTCCGATGTGTTGGATAAATGCTTGTTTACGAGAAAGATCCTCAGATAGAAAATCGTTTAAATCTGCTTGTGGAATTTGTTTCATAGAAAAAAAAAGCGGATCCATCGATCCGCTTTATAAATAGATAAGGAAAGCTACAGCGGACCGTGATTGGGCACCTGCTGTCTTGAATTCCTTAAATGATTATCATTAGACATAGACACCTCCTTTCATATTTTGTTAGACTTTACTGTTGTCACAGCACTTACTACTCATATCAAAGATAAAGACACTATAGAGGATATCAAATTATTTTACAATTTTTTTAAGCGTCAATCCTTGAACCAAAATGGTAAATAATACCACACCGTAGGTAAGCATTAAAATAAGGTCTTTACCAGAGCCAATTGTTTCGGGTAAATTTAAAGCTAGTGCAATGCTCAATCCTCCTCGAAGACCACCCCAGGTGATAATTAATGCCGTGTTTTTTTCAAAAGAATGCCTTAATGATAGAAGTTTTATAGGGATAAATACACCAATTCCTCTAGACAACACGACCACTACAATCATGATTAATATTATGAGGAGGTAGGAAAAAGCAAAATTTTGAAGAATCGGAATAATTTCAAGTCCAATTAAAATGAATAAGATCGCATTTAAAGTTTCATCTAATAAATGCCAAAATTTGTAGACGTAATCACCCATTACTTTTTGTATGCCAACGACTTGGTTATCTCCATCGATATTTTGATTTAAAAACAGCCCCATCATCACTACAGCCAGAACAGCTGAAAAATGGAAAATATGCGAAATTACCGGGACCAATAAAACTAGTGTAAGGGTGATTAAAACCTCTAATTCAACATATTCGTTTTCAATATATTTGACAATTTTCATTCCCATATATCCCATAGCTGCACCTAAAAAGATTCCTCCGATAACCTCACTAGCAAAAAGGGTTCCTACACTTTCTAAGGTTACATTTGCAATCCCTTCTGATTTCATGTTGAGTAAGGTAAGAAATACGACTACTCCAATACCGTCGTTAAAAAGAGATTCCCCTGCAATTCGAGTTTCAGTAATAGAAGAGAGGTTCATTTTTTTTACCATAGCCAATACAGCAATGGGATCTGTTGGAGCTATTAATGCTCCAAAAAGCAAACAATCAATATAATCTAAACCTAATGAAGACAGTCCCAAAACAGGGTGTTCAACCAACCAGTATAGTCCAGTTCCTACAGCAAAAGTGGAAAAGAGTACACCAAAACTGGCTAAAAGGAGTATGGTCCATTTGTCTTTCAATAGTTCGTGGACATCAACACTAATCGCACCAGCGAAAAGTAAAAAGGGCAACATAACATCAATCAGTAATACACTGAAATCAAATTCCTGTGTGAGTGTTGTTGCAAAAGTTAAAAATTCGGGATCAAATAAACCGACAATTAATATACCAGAAGACATTACGATTGCTAAAATCATCAACCCTATGGTTTGGGGAAGTTTGAGCAAGCGAAGATTTATAATTGAAAAAAAAGAAGCGAGTAACAAAAGCAGAGTCGCTAGTTCTAGAAAATTCATTAGACTATAGTTTTCTTAAAGTTAATCAATTACTTCTAGAGTACAGTTTTGAAATATATTTACCTACTAGATCAAATTCTAAATTGACTTTTTTTCCTACCTCTAGCTGTTTAAAATTTGTGTGCTCATACGTATAGGGTATAATTGCTACAGAAAATTGAGCCTCTTTAGAATTTACCACAGTAAGACTAACACCATTCACGGTTATAGAGCCCTTTTCTATGGTCATGTTTCCCTGCGCATTGTCATAAGAAAAAGTAAAAATCCAACTTCCCTCGAGCTCTTTTTTTTCAATGCATGTTGCTGTCTGATCCACATGGCCTTGAACAAGATGTCCGTCTAGACGATCTCCGAGTTTCATGGCGCGTTCTATATTGATCCAATCACCTATTTGAAGTTCACCGAGAGTTGTTTTATTCAATGTCTCCTGAATTGCGGTAACTGTAAAACAAGTGGTATTACAAGCAACAACAGTTAGACATACCCCATTATGAGCAACGCTTTGATCAATTTTCAACTCTGATGCAAGCTCACATTCTAGTTCTATATGAATATTATCTCCGTCTTTCTGGAGTTGTTTTACGCGTGCAAAAGCTTCTATAATTCCCGTAAACATGCTTATTTATTTAATTACATTTGCTTCAAAAGTAAGATAAAACTCATAGGTGTGGGCGATTCAAGCAAAATAAGAGTAGGAATTTCTGTAGGGGATCCCAATGGTATTGGAATTGAAATTATTTTAAAAACCTTTCAAGACAAACGTGTTTTTGATTTTTTCACTCCTATTGTTTTTGCTCATGCCCAGAATTTTATCGAGGAGCGAAAAAAATTAGGAATAAATACAGGGATCTTTTCTTTAAAAAACTTAAATAAACCACATAAAGGACAACTAAATGTTGTCAATACATGGGAGTCTCCCTTCGCAATTGTATACGGTAAGGAAGACACCAATGCAGGAGCCTGTTCGGTGAGCTCATTACAAGCAGCAACAACCGCACTTAAAAGTGGACTTGTAGATGTTTTAGTGACAGCTCCTATTCACAAGAAAAGTATCCAGTCTGACGACTTTCACTTTCCTGGACATACGGACTTTCTAAACGAAAAATTGGACGGAGAAAGCCTAATGTTTATGATTACAGAAACTTTAAAAGTTGCTCTAGTCACCGACCACATTCCCCTTTCACAGGTAACCTCTCATATTACTAAGGCCCGAGTAAGAAAGAAAATAGACCTATTAGATGCCAGCTTACGCCAAGATTTTGGTATACAAAAGCCAAAAATTGCTGTTTTGGGAATCAATCCGCATACAGGAGATCACGGTGTAATTGGGGATGAAGACGACAGCCTTTTACGTCCCCTTTTAAAGAGTAAATTTGAGGAAGGAAAACTTGTTTTTGGTCCTTTTTCAGCGGACGGGTTTTTTGGAAATCAATCTTATTTGAAATACGATGGAGTGCTTGCAATGTATCACGATCAGGGACTCATCCCCTTCAAGACACTTTCTTTTGGTGAAGGAGTCAATTTCACAGCAGGGCTAAATAAAATCCGTACCTCACCAGACCACGGTACAGCTTTTGATATTGCAGGACAAGGAATAGCAGATAACAGCTCTTTCAATGAGGCAGTTCACATGGCAAGAAAAATATTTTTATCCCGAAAGCATGCTGAAAAGTATGTGTCGCAGCCCACAGAGTAAGTTTTCTTTCTTGATAATAAACTAATTTTTATTTCTAAAAAGGCGAACAAAAATTCCACCCAAGAGGGAATGGATTAAACTAGACAAGGCAGCAGGGATAGCAACCAAAGGACTGCTGAAATTTTCTCTCGCCAGGACCACTCCAAGCCCTGAATTTTGCATTCCTACTTCTATAGCTATTGTTTTTGCAATTTTCCAGTCTTTAAAAAAGCGAAAGCTTAATATAAAGCCAAAGAAAAAACCAAGGGCATGTAGTGTGAGTAAGGCCAATATTAAACGAAAGCCTGAATCTATGATGACTTCTTTTCCCTGACCTACAACACTCCCTACAATCAAACTTATCAATAGAACAGCTGCCGCAGGAGCAAAAGAAACTATCCTACTTACTGTTTTAGGAAGGTGTCTGTTGAAAAGCACTCCTAAAGCAACAGGGATCAACACAACTTTTAGCGTACTGTAAAACAAACCCGAAGCGGGAACTTCTAGGTAGCTTCCTGAAAGCTGAAGCGTTACAAAAGGGGTAATGATAATTGCTGCAAGGGTAGAACAAGCGGTCATACAAACAGACAAGGCCACTTCTGCTTTTGCTAAATAGGCTATGACATTAGAAGCAGTACCTCCAGGGCAGCTAGCAACCAAAATCATACCTACAGCAAAAAGAGGAGGAAGCTGAAAAAGTTGGGCTAGCCCCCAGCCTAATAATGGCATGACAAGAAACTGTAAACCCAGTCCAGCCAGTACCCATTTTGGATGGTGAAGAACCGCAATGAAGTCGGAAGCTTTAAGCGTCAATCCCATTCCCAACATTATACCTCCTAGCCCAATTGTTATCCATTGTCCTTGAAACCAAATGAGCAGGGGTGGATGTAACAGCCCAATACATGCAAAAAGGGAAATGATCCAAGGAAAAGCCTCAGTAATGCGTTGTAACATCCTAATTATTTGATGCTTTAAGGTAATAAAATTAAAAATATCAAAGCACTCTCTACTTTCTACTAAAGCCGTTTCTATTAACAGTAAATTAAGTTGGAAGTTTTTAAAGATTTGTATATTTGCGAATTCGATTATTAAAAAACTTTTGAAAAGTTGAAGCTATATCGTCTTTTATCGAACACCCTTTTTAAGACCCTTTTTATAGGAGGGGTTCTATCTTGTTTGACTCTTTCTACGACTTTAGATTCTTTGTCTTTATTGACAGAAAACTCATTCGATATCGAAACCATCGATTGGCAAGACGACTCTTCAGAGGAGAACAAAGAAAAAAAAGAGGAAAAGAAGTTCTACACTTATGCAGAGAAGCGTGCCTCAATAACAGCACTTCAATACGATCAATTTCAATCTTATATAGTCCCCTCTTGTCCAATGATCATTTTGGAAATTCAGCTGCCTCCTCCTAGAATCGCCTAGTACACTTCGCCCCCCAATCTTTTCAGTATATAACAACTTTATTGTTTAATTAAAAAAAACTTCAAACAGGAGGGATGTCTCTTAGTTTGAATATTATTGATATGAAAAATTTAAATTTATTTTCCAATTTAAAGCACGATCTTCCTGCAAGTATAGTAGTCTTTTTTGTCGCATTACCCTTGTGTTTGGGAATTGCCCTCGCAAGTGGTGCTCCACTTTTTTCTGGATTAATAGCTGGAATTGTAGGTGGAATAGTTGTGGGAAGCTTAAGCGGCTCCCAAATTGGTGTTAGTGGTCCTGCTGCAGGTCTAGCAGCTATTGTCTTAACTGCAATTGGAACTTTAGGAAGTTTCCAGAATTTTTTATTAGCTGTCGTATTAGGAGGTTTGATTCAGCTCCTTTTTGGTATAGCTAGGGCTGGGATTATAGGTTATTACTTCCCTTCATCAGTAATCAAAGGAATGTTAACGGGAATAGGGATTATTATAATCCTCAAACAAATTCCACATTTTTTTGGCTACCAAAGCCCTGAAGGAGAATTTTCTTTTCTACAATCCAATGGAGAAAACACGATTTCAGGGATTTTACATGCGGTAAATTTTATCAGTCCTGGAGCTACTTTGATAGCTGTAATCAGCATGGGGATACTACTTTTGTGGTCTAATGTGTTGAGTAAAAAAGCTAAAATTTTTCAACTTATACAGGGACCCCTTGTTGTGGTCGTAGTTGGAATCTTCTATGTTGTCATGACTAAGGGCAATTCTATATGGGAAATCCAAAGTCAACAACTGGTCTCTGTTCCTGTTCCGAAAGATTTCGGTTCTTTTTTGGGCCAGTTTAGCTTTCCAAATTTTAACGTAATTACAAATCCACAAATATGGGTTACTGCTTTTACAATAGCATTGGTAGCTAGCTTAGAAACCTTGTTATGTGTCGAAGCGACGGATAAATTGGACCCTGCAAAAAGAGTGACCCCTACCAATCGAGAGCTTATCGCTCAAGGAATAGGAAATATTTTTTCAGGTTTAATCGGCGGTTTGCCTGTTACCCAAGTTATTGTTCGCAGTTCTGCCAACATTCAATCTGGAGGTAAAACAAAAATGGCAGCGATTATCCACGGATTCTTTTTGTTGATTTCTGTACTCCTGATACCAGTTGTACTCAATCAAATTCCGCTCTCTGTTCTTGCAGCGATTTTGTTGATTGTAGGTTATAAATTAGCAAAACCAAAACTCTTTATCAGTATGTATCAGTTGGGGTGGAAACAGTTTTTACCCTTTTTCGTTACGGTTGTAGGAATTGTATTTACAGACTTGCTAATTGGAATAGGACTTGGCCTAATGGTAGGGATAGTTGTGATATTGATAAAAAGTTTTCAAAACTCTCACTTCCTACACATCGAAGATCAGAGTAATGGGATACATAAAATTAAAATGACTCTAGCCGAAGAAGTGACGTTTTTCAACAAAGGCGCTATTTTGAAAGAGTTAGAGGCCTTACCTAGAGACACCGTATTGGAACTGGATATTCGAAAAACCCGTTTTCTAGATCACGATATTATTGAAATATTAGAGGATTTTTCTGAAAAAAGAATCAGCAGAAACATCAGTATCAATATTGTCTCTGAACAAGGAATCATTGAAAATCCAGAAAGCTTCATCTCATTCTTTAAGTTGAGATTAAAAAGTGCCTAAAAAGTATGAACTTAAAACCAAAACAACGCATTTTAGTGTTGACAAATTGTTTGAGAAGCGAATCTAAAACCCTTTCTCATGCAATCGAACTGGCAAAACTAGTGCAGGGAGCAGTTGATGTCCTTTGTGTTAATCCTCTTGATGAATTGAAGTCAGATTTAGAATCAAATCAAGTTAAAGTTCTGAGAAACATAAAGACTACTCAAGAGCATTTAAAACAAAAGTTAAAACAACGCGTTGAGAAAATAATTCAAGAAGATAATGTTCCAATAATTTACAATATATTGTCAGGGTCTCTTACTGATTCAGTAAGAGATCATTTGGAGTGTACAAAACCTGATATAGTTGTTTTAGGCCATACGCGAAAACTAACTAGCTTTTGGTTTAAATCAGATTTGCTTCTCACAGTTTTAAAATATCATCCAGGAGTGATTTTGATGTCAAGGGCAAAGCATTTCTTGTTAGAAAACAAACTGGGGATAGGGTTTATAGGACAATTTGAACATAATCATAGAATGGTTCAAACACTATTGAAAAAGACAGTAGGTCAGTATCGTTTTTTTCAATTTAATTTTAAGGATAAAAAAAGTAGTTCAGAAAAAGTAAAAGGGCTCACAACATACAATTTCGATGCACGTTTAAGTACTCATTTAAATTATTCTAAATATTTTGAGCGAGAGGGCATTGATATTTATTGTATCAAAAGAACACTTTTTACTTACAAAGCTTTTTTTGAAAATGAAAAACAATATTTATTAAAAACAGTATTAAACACCGAAAAACCCATTTTGGTTTTTCCCAATTAAAAAAATTATGAAAGCACAAACAAAACAAACTCAAGAACAAATGACTCCTGATTCCGCATTACAAGAATTAAAAAAAGGAAACCAGCGTTTTATTGAAAAGAATTCATTAGAAAGAGACCTAATGCAACAGGTCAAAGAAACCAGTACAGGACAATATCCTTATGCTACTGTTTTAAGTTGTATCGATTCTCGGGTGTCCTCCGAATTGATTTTCGATCAAGGGATTGGCGACATTTTTAGCGTTCGTATTGCAGGAAACTTTGTCAATGACGATATCCTTGGGAGTATGGAATTTGCGTGTAAGCTAGCAGGAACAAAACTTATTTTGGTTTTAGGGCACACCGCCTGTGGGGCCGTAAAAGGAGCTTGTGATCATGCACGTTTAGGAAACCTGACTACTTTGATTAATAAAATCGAACCTGCAGTAGCAGCAGTAAAAGAACCTCAAGAGGAGGCTCTCAGAAACTCCTCCAACAGCGATTTTGTTAATGCTGTTGCAGAAAAAAATGTTGCAATGACACTTGAGGCAATTCGATCAAAAAGCCCCCTTTTGGCAGAAATGGAACAAAAAGGAGAAATTAAAATTGTGGGAGGGATGTACGATATCCAAACCGGAAAAGTACACTTTCACTAAACAATAGACCTAGACCCTTTTTATAGTTCAAATCCCTTTCCTATGAATTTTTTTAGGGGAGGGATTTTTTTATTTTGCTAAAAAAACAAAACAATGATTCATTTTCGATTTTTTTACTTTCCAATCCTACTAGGCTTATTTTCATGTACCCAAAAAAGCAACAACATTAAATACCCTATAACAGAAAAAATCCCAGTTGTAGATAATTATTTCGATACAGAGGTGGTGGATCCCTACCGTTGGTTGGAAGACGACAACGCTGAGGATACAAAAAACTGGGTGGTAAATCAAAATGAAACCACTTTTAGCTATCTAGACAATATTCCTTTTAGAAAAGAACTAAAAGACCGATTAGAACAATTGTGGAATTACGAAAAAGTTTCAGCTCCCTTTGAAGAAGGGGGTTATACTTACTATTATAAAAATGACGGTTTGCAAAACCAATACGTACTTTATCGAAAACAAGAGGGAAGCGATGAAGAAGTTTTTTTAGATCCCAACACCTTTGCTGATGACGGGACAACTTCTCTTGCAGGGATTAGTTTTTCAAAAAATGGAAAAACAGCAGCGTACTCAATTAGTGAAGGAGGAAGTGATTGGAGGAAAATAATAGTTATGGATGCACTTAGTAAAACCATAATTGAAGACACACTTGTTGATATAAAATTTAGTGGAGTACAGTGGAAACTCAATGAAGGATTTTTCTATTCTAGTTATGATAAGCCTAAGGGGAGTGAACTCAGTGAGTTGACAGATCAGCACAAATTGTACTATCACAAATTGGGAACCCCACAGTCTGAAGATCTTTTGATATTTGGAGGAACTCCAGAAGAAAAACACCGCTATGTAGGAGCTTCTGTAACAGAGGATGGACGTTATCTTTTTATTTCTGCTTCAAAAACGACCTCTGGAAATGTGAGCTTCTTGAAAGATTTAAAATATAGCGACAGTCCGCTGCTTGAAGTAGATGAAGACTATAACACAGACAGTTACCTTTTGGAATCTAAAGGAGAACAACTTTATATCGTGACCAACAGCAACGCTCCCAATCAAAAAGTAGTAACTGTAAATGCAAAACGTCCTCATGAGAAAAACTGGAGGGACTTTATACCGGAGACAGAGCATGTTCTTTCCCCAAGTAGTGGAGGAGGATATTTCTTTGCAAAATATATTGTAGATGTTCTTACAAAAGTGGTTCAATACGATGGTGAAGGCAAGAGTATGGGAGAGATTGAGCTTCCCGGCCTCGGCACGGCTTCAGGATGGAGTGGAAATAAAGAAGATGCTCTTCTGTACTATACTTTTACAAACTACCATTCTCCCGGGGTTCTATATACATATGACCCAAAAACAAAAACTTCTACCCAATACTGGAAACCCACTATAGACTTTAACCCAGAGGACTACATATCAGAACAAGTTTTTTATTCTTCTGCAGATGGTACAAAAATCCCCATGATCATCACCAGAAAAAAAAGTGTTGAATACGATGGTAAAAATCCAACATTGCTTTATGGATATGGAGGCTTTAATGTAAGCTTACGTCCGTCATTCAGCATCACCAATGCGGTTTGGATGGAGCAAGGAGGGGTTTATGCAGTACCAAACCTCAGAGGAGGTGGAGAATATGGAAAAGCCTGGCACAACGCGGGGACCCAAAAACAAAAACAAAATGTTTTTGATGATTTTATTGCCGCCGCAGAGTATTTGATTGAAAATCAAATTACCAGTCCAGAGTATCTTGCCATACGGGGAGGATCCAATGGAGGGTTGTTGGTGGGAGCTACGATGACCCAAAGACCAGAGCTCATGAAGGTTGCGCTGCCAGCAGTAGGAGTTTTAGATATGTTACGTTATCACAAATTTACAGCAGGAGCTGGATGGGCTTATGACTATGGGACCTCAGATGACTCAAAAGAAATGTTCGAATATCTGAAAGGCTATTCTCCAGTTCACAATGTTAAAGAAGGAACAAATTATCCGGCTACTTTAGTTACTACGGGTGACCACGATGACCGAGTTGTTCCCGCTCATTCATTTAAATTTGCTGCAGAACTCCAAGACAAACACCGAGGGGAAAACCCAGTATTGATTCGAATAGAAACAAATGCGGGTCATGGTGCAGGGACTCCGGTTTCTAAAACCATTGAGCAGTATGCAGATATTTTTGGGTTTACCTTTTACAACATGGGGTATCGGGTGTTACCTGAAAACAGTACCAACAAAATCAAAGGTTAGAAAGACACTATAAAGAACTCTTACTTATGTAAAGTGTTTTATGAAAGAGACTAGTTAGTCCTCCATAGTAAAACTTTCCATGAACTTAGTGGTATAGTCTCCTGCCACATAAGCTGGATCATTCATAAGTTTTAAATGGAAAGGGATAGTCGTTTTCACTCCTTCAATAATGAACTCTTCTAGAGCTCTTTTCATTTTACTAATGGCTTCTTTACGAGTTTGAGCAGTGGTAATCAGCTTTGCAATCATTGAGTCGTAATGAGGAGGAATTACATAGCCACTGTAGACATGAGTGTCCAGTCGAACTCCATGACCACCGGGGAAGTGCATTGTGGTAATCACTCCGGGACTAGGTCTGAAATCATTATAAGGGTCTTCAGCATTGATACGACACTCAATGGAATGTAATTTTGGAAAATAATTTTTCCCAGAAATCTTTTCTCCGGCAGCTACTTTAATTTGTTCACAAATGAGATCATAATCAATTACTTGCTCTGTTATGGGATGTTCTACCTGTATTCGGGTATTCATTTCCATAAAGTAAAAGTTTTTGTGTTTGTCAACCAGAAACTCAATGGTTCCTGCGCCTTCATATTTTATAAATTCAGTAGCTTTTACTGCAGCTTCACCCATTTTTTTTCTCAATGCAGAAGTCATAAAAGGCGAGGGAGTTTCTTCGGTCAGTTTTTGATGACGTCTTTGTATGGAGCAGTCTCGCTCTGAAAGATGACAAGCTTTTCCTGTAGAATCACCAACAACTTGAATTTCGATATGTCGAGGCTCTTCAATGAGTTTTTCCATATACATGCCATCATTTCCAAAGGCAGCAGCAGCTTCTTGACGAGCACTATTCCATGCTTTTTCTAGCTCTTCTGGTTTCCAAACAGCGCGCATACCTTTACCACCTCCACCAGCAGTAGCCTTTAACATAACGGGATAGCCCACTTCTAGAGCAAGTTTTTCTGCTTCTTCAAAAGAAGGGATTATTCCATCAGACCCAGGGATTGTAGGAACACCTGCAGCCTGCATGGTTGCTTTTGCAGAAGCTTTATCTCCCATTTTGTCAATCATAGAGGGAGAAGCACCGATAAATTTGATGTCGTGTTGTGCACAGATTTCAGAAAATTTGGCATTTTCTGAAAGAAAACCATAGCCGGGATGAATCGCATCTGCATTTGTAATCTCTGCAGCAGCGATGATGTTTGACATTTTTAAATAAGATTCATTGCTTTGAGCGGGACCAATACAGACTGCTTCGTCTGCAAAACGAACATGAAGACTGTCAACGTCTGCTTTAGAATAAACCGCAACGGTTTTAATGCCCATCTCTTTACAAGTACGGATAACACGCATGGCAATTTCACCGCGGTTGGCAATCAATATCTTGTTAAACATATCGGACTTTTAAGAGGGGTTAATCACAAATAGTGGCTGATCAAATTCTACAGGTGAGGCATCGTCGACTAAAATTTTAACGACCGTTCCGCTGACTTCTGATTCAATCTCATTAAATAGTTTCATCGCTTCGATAACACATAGAACATCCCCTTCCTTAATTGTATCTCCTACTTCTACAAAAGAAGGTTTATCAGGAGCAGATTTTCTGTAAAAAGTACCTATAATGGGTGATTTAATGGTTATAAGATGCTCATCATCAGAAGATTTTTCTTCTTTTTGAGGTGCTTCTGTAGCTACAGGTGCACTATTAGGAATCGCTGTGGGTACAACTGGAATAGATTGAAGTTGCTGAACTAAACCACTGTTTTCAATCTGTGCTGGCTCAGAACCTGTTTTAATTGTAATTTTTATTTCTTCTGTCTCGAGCTTTACTTCTTGTGCTCCAGATTTCGCAACAAATTTGATTAGGTTTTGAATGTCTTTAAGATCCATATTGTTTGTTATATTTTGTTTTAATAAGCCCAGGTAAGGTGCGCAGCACCCCAAGTAAATCCTCCACCAAAGGCTGTAAAAACGAGTTTGTCTCCTTGTTTTAATTGAGTTTCATAATCATTTAACAACAACGGCAAGGTTGCTGCAGTTGTATTTCCGTAGTACGCTATGTTCATTAACACTTTTTCCTCTTTTAAATTTAGGCGTTGTGCGGTAGCATCTACAATCCTTTTATTTGCTTGGTGAGGGACGAGATAGTCTAGTGTTTGTTCGTTTAAATTATTACGCAGCATTATTTGTTCAGCTACATGAGACATTTCAGAAACGGCATATTTGAAAACCGTTCTGCCATCTTGATGGATGTTATGCCACCCCTCATCTAATGTTTTTTGTGATGTTGGGAACAAAGAACCTCCTGCCTTTATTCTCAAGGACATACGGTCTGTTCCGTCACTTCTAAAATATTCATCTTCCCAGCCGTATTCGTTGGGACTGGGCTCGAACAAAACAGCGCCTCCACCGTCGCCAAAAATAATGCAAGTTGTACGGTCTGTATAATCAACTATCGAAGACATCTTGTCTGCTCCTATGAGGAGTACTTTTTTGTATCGACCAGAGCAAATATAAGCAGCTGCGGTACTCATTCCGTATAAAAATCCGGAGCAGGCTGCATTAAGGTCATAAGCAAAAGCTTGTGTAGCGCCTATTGAGGAGGCAACGTATGCGGCGGTTGCTGCGACATGAAGATCGGGTGTTACTGTCGCTACCAGTACAAGATCTATAGTGGTGGGATCTAATTTCTTTTTAGCAATTAAATCTTGGGCGGCCTTAATGGCAAGGTAGGAAGTGGGTTTATCATCATCTGATAGTATCCTACGCTCTTTTATACCTGTTCGGCTTTGTATCCATTCATCACTAGTATCTACCATTTTCTCCAAGGTTTGGTTCGATAGTATTGTATCAGGTGTGTATCCTCCTACTGCTGTGATAGCAGCTTTGAGTACTTGTTTTCCCTCTAGGCCCATGTATTGCTCTGCGTTTTCAGCAAAAATAACTTAGTGAAGATAATGATTTTTAATGCAATTGAAACTATTCCAACAAAAAAGCCCTCCCTAAAAAGGAGAGCCATTAATTATTTTATTGGGTTAGGCTTCAGCGGTTTCTGTCGCATCAACGAGGACTTTACCTCTGTAGTATAATTTTCCTTCGTGCCAGTGAGCCCTATGGTACAAATGAGCTTCACCTGTTTTGGAACAAGTAGCAATTTGTTGATCTGCAGCCTTATAATGGGTGCGTCTTTTATCTCTTCTTGTTTTGGATATTTTCCGTTTAGGATGTGCCATAATTTTAGTTTTTAAACCTTACAAAAGGTCTTTTAATTTATTCCATCTAGGGTCTTGTTGACCGTTTAATTTTTCTTCTTTTGGTTCTAACGCTTTGAGTTTTTTCAGGATTTCACTTTCTAATGTTCCATTTTCAATGCCGGGATGAACCCTTTTAATTGGCAAAGAAAGGACAACCATTTCATAAAAATAGTGCCCTACATTGATTTGGTAACTCCCTTCAGGGAGAACTATTATTTCATCGGGATCATTGTTTGAGGCAACTCCAAATTTGACTATCAGGTCATATTCTGTCATTACCTTGTGTTCAAACCATTCCGTAGAAACATCGCATTCAAGGGTCACTGTTCCTTTAATATCAAAATGAAGCTCTAAAAAGTTGGGTTTTTTGTCTAAAATCAAAAGGCCCTCCAGACTTGCTTCATTAAATTCATGAAACTCAAAATGTTCAAAGAACGTATTATCAATTGTAAAATTAAAAGTGTGTTTTCCGTCTTTTAACCCCACAAAAGGGAGTGTATATTCTTTCAACACATCCATTATTCGACATTTGAGCGGCAAATTTATAAAAAAATTTAACGTAACACATTAAAAATTAAAGCGATCATGCTTTATTAATGTCTTAAACTCGATATTAAATTTTGATTGATGAGGTATTCGGCAATTTGAATGGTATTTGTCGCTGCCCCTTTTCTCAAGTTATCGGCTACGATCCATAGGTTTATCCCATTCTCAATAGAGGAATCTCTTCGTATTCTACCCACAAAAACCTCGTCTTTGCCCTCTGCATCAATGGGCATAGGATAGCGATTTTTTTCAGGTTGATCTACTACTACAACTCCGGGTGTATGACTTAGAATTTCTTTAATTTCAGAAACCTCAAAAGGTTTTTCAAATTCCACATTTACCGATTCGCTGTGACCACCCACTACAGGAATTCGTATAGCTGTAGCTGTAATTCCGATAGAGTGGTCCCCTAGAATTTTGTGTGTTTCATTTACTAACTTCATTTCCTCTTTGGTATAATCATTTTCTAAAAACACATCACATTGAGGAAGTGCATTTTTATGAATAGGGTGGGGATAGGCTCTTTCGCCCTCTTTTCCCTGCATTTCGTTATGAAGTTGTTCAACAGCTTTAACCCCTGTACCCGTAATAGACTGATAAGTGGAAACAACAATTCGCTTGATTCCAAATGCTTTGTGAAGTGGCGCAAGTGCCAATACCATCTGAATAGTTGAACAGTTGGGGTTGGCAATAATTTTATCCTCTGATGTAAGCTCCGCAGCATTGATTTCTGGCACGATCAGTTTTTTAGAAGCATCCATTCTCCAAGCAGAAGAATTGTCGATTACAATGGTTCCTACTGCGGCAAAACGTGGTGCCCACTCTAAAGAAGTTTCCCCACCAGCAGAAAACAAAGCAATATCAGGCCTAGAGGCAACTGCTTTTTCCAATCCAATAACATGAAGTGTTTGACCCTTATAATCAATTTGTTTGCCAACAGATCGTTCCGAAGCGACAACTAACAATTCACTTATTGGCAAATTGTGTTCTGCTAAAACAGTCAACATTACGTTTCCTACCATACCTGTTGCACCAACTACTGCTACTTTCATTTTTTAAAATTTTGGCAAACATACCGCTTACTACTTCATTGAACAAATTGAAATCAGATTTAATTCAAAAAAATAACAATTTGTTGTATTTATAACAATTATATTGTTTTGTGGACGATACGCTTTATGCGTGGGCCTAATCCTGTTAACAATTCGTAACTGATGGTATTTCCTCGTTCAGCGAAGTCAGAAGCGGGATGGGAAGTCCCAAAGAAGGAAACTTCATCTCCTTCTTTGCAGGGAGTTTCGGTAACATCAATCATCAAAAGGTCCATACATATATTTCCTACGATAGGGGCCCATTTCCCACGAACAAAAACCCTTCCTTTGTGATGACCAAAATGACGTCCAATGCCATCTGCATGCCCAACAGGCAATACTGCGATAAGACTTTCTCTAGTTGTTTTCCATCCGTGATCATAACCTACATAAGCTCCTTTTTTGACGGTATGAATTTGACAAATTTTGCTCTTTAATTCAGAAACTACTTTGAGTTCTTGGTCCCAATGAGGCTGATTAGCATAGCCGTGAAGTGCAATTCCTACTCGAACGGCATCAAACTGATATTCCGGATAATTAAAAACTCCAGAGCTATTGAGTAAATGAAATTTAGGTGATTTAGGAGTTAGTTCTAAATGATGCTTTCTGAGGTCTAAAAAAGTTTTTAGTTGTAGTTTTGAAAGTGAGTCATCTTTTGAAGCTTCAGAGGCAGCAAGATGGGAATAGACACTTTTTAAATCTAAAAAAGGTTCATTTAATTGATTTAATACCCATGAAACTTGACTTGGAGCAAACCCTATTCGATTCAATCCAGTATTGTATTTAATATGTACTGGATAGTTTTTTTCATTGTTTTTTTTAGCCAAAGAGCCGAATTTTTCTAATAGAGTTGTACTGTAAAGACACGGTTCTAATTGATGGGTGATCAAAGTGTCTAAACCTTCCAGTTGGGGATAAAAAACAAGTATCGGTTTTTTGATTCCTGATTTACGAAGCAAAATTCCTTCTTCTGAATACGCTACAGCTAGAGCATCTACACCCAGTTCTTCCAAACGACGAGCAATAGGAATTGCAGCATTACCATAGGCTCCAGCTTTGACTACTGCTATAAGATCTGTTTTAGAATGCAAACGAGAGCGTATTACACGGTAGTTATGCTCTAAATTGGGGAGGTAAACGTGAAGTTCGCTCAAGACTTAGGACTTTTTATTCTTCTTTTTTTGCTGGGCTTCTTGAAAGGAAGCTCTGGAAAGTGGTTCATAGCTTTCTTTTTCGCCGAGATGCACCAAGGACTCTTCTTGGGCAGTACGAAAACTGTAATGCGCTAAATTGCCACTTCTCGTACAAATAGCATGAACTTTAGTGACATATTCTGCGGTAGCCATAAGAGCAGGCATTGGACCAAAAGGCTTTCCCTGATAATCCATGTCTAGACCAGCTACAATAACACGTACACCGTTATTTGCTAAATCATTGCACACCTGTACAATTTCATCATCAAAAAATTGTGCCTCGTCAATACCTACAACATCACAACCATCAGCCAAAATTCGAATTGTTGCAGCAGAGGGAACGGGAGTAGAAGGAATTTGATTTTGATCGTGGGAGGTAACTAGTTCATTGTCATAACGCTGATCGATAGCAGGTTTAAAAATCTCGATTTTTTGTTTTGCAAATTGGGCTCGACGAAGTCTGCGAATCAATTCTTCTGTTTTGCCAGAAAACATAGAGCCACAGATAACTTCTATCCAACCAAATTGTTCCTTCCCTTGTACAGTATTTTCTAAAAACATTTTGTAATTTTCAAAATGAAATCAGGGTGCTCATCTCTTCCCCTCAAACAAAGGTATTAAATTCGTACGGGTTGAAGCTTCAAAATCCATGACAGAAAAAATTAAATTTGCACTAGTACAATGGGCCAAAAAAGTATTGGACCACCACGAAGAATGGGACGATGCAACCACACATCATGAACTCCAGAAACTCTATGAACTCTCCGTAGTTCAAAAAACGCTTTTGCAATGGGAATCACAAAATCAAAACCTTTGGAAAAATCAACAAAGACAGCTGGATGAGGTTCTAGAAAACCTTACGGGTTCTCCCTTAAAACAAAGTATTCAAGAAGAAAATATTGAGGTAGCTCCTGTGATGGAAACCATTAAAAATATGATAATGGAAATGCCTGAGCAAGAAACCTATGACCAGCTCTTTGAAGCTGTTGAAAAGCCACCGACTTTTGTTGTAAAACCAGAAGATCAAGAAGTCAGAACACCCACTCCTCCTTCCAGCATCAATCAAGAACGGCCCAATTTAAACGATCATTTTGCAAAGACATTAAGCATTGATTTAAATGATCGATTGTCTTTTATTAAACATTTATTTGAAGGTGACTCAAAAAATTACGAGCGTGTTTTGGAACAGGTGGTAACTTTTGAATCATGGGCTGAAGTAGCATCGTTTATCAAAAGACAAGTGCAACCAGAATATCAAAACTGGAAGGGAAAAGACGAGTTTGTAGAACGTTTTTTTACTGTTTTGCAGAAGAATTTTGAACAAAAACCTGGAGAATCCTAATTGTAATATACAGATTGTGCTTTATTTAATCCCTACCCCAATTGGCAATCTTGAAGACATTACGCTCAGAGCGATACGCCTATTAAAAGAAGCAGATTTAATACTTGCAGAGGATACTCGAGTAAGTTCAAAGTTATTGAAACACTTTGAGATTCAATCTCCAATAGAGAGTTTTCACATGCACAACGAACATTACAAAACCCCTAAAATAATTGACCTATTGAAAAAAGGGAAAACAATTGCAGCTATTTCTGACGCAGGAACACCGGGTATTTCTGATCCAGGATTTCTCTTGGTACGTGCCGCTTTAGAATCCCAGATTGAAGTTCAGTGTTTGCCAGGACCGACAGCATTAATCCCAGCACTTGTTCAAAGTGGTATTCCTTGTGATCGGTTCGTATTTGAGGGATTCCTGCCTCCCAAAAAGGGAAGGGTGACACGTTTAGAAACGATGGCACGGGAAACAAAAACCCTTGTTTTTTATGAATCTCCTCATAAACTCATTAAGTTATTCGAGCAAATGCTTCCTCTTTTTGGACCAGAACGAAAACTTGCAGTCCTTCGGGAATTATCAAAACTTTTTGAAAGTAGTTTTAGGGGAACACTAGAAGAAGCCTGTACTTTTTTTAACGCCAATAGTCCAAAGGGAGAGTTCGTAATTGTTGTTGAAGGAGTAAAAAATTAGCCTCATGCAGTGGAAAAAAAGAATAGCTCCTTCTCAGGATCGTATTTCCACTTTTGCTCTTGAGCTGAGTGTTCCCCAAACTGTTGCAGCGCTTTTAATACAACGTGGAATTGAAGATTTTCATAGCGCAAAAGAATTTTTCAGACCAGAGTGGACTCATTTATACGACCCTTTTAAAATGAAAGATATGGAGCCAGCCGTTGTTCGCATTCAAAATGCAATGGCTCAAAAAGAAAAGGTAATGATTTTTGGAGATTACGATGTAGATGGAACTACTGCGGTCGCTTTGGTGAGCTCATATTTGAAAGATAAAATAACAGAGGTGTTACCCTACATTCCGGATCGATATACAGAGGGATATGGAATTTCATTTAAAGGGATTGATTATGCCCATGCTCGTGGAATTACATTGATTATTGCTTTAGACTGTGGTATTAAAGCCATAGATCAAGTAGCTTATGCGCATTCTTTAGGAATTGATTTTATTATATGCGATCACCATCTACCAGGATTAGAGCTACCAGGTGCTGTGGCGGTTTTGGATCCCAAACGAGAGGATTGTGAATATCCCTTTAAGGAACTGTGTGGTTGTGGGATTGGTTTTAAGCTCATTCAGGCATTGCAATATCGCCTTGGTCTTCCTGAAGAAGTTTTACACAGTTATTTAGACCTAGTGGCAACAGCTATAGCTGCAGACATTGTTCCTATGGTAGGTGAAAACAGAACACTTACTTATTTTGGATTAAAGCGGTTACGAGAACAACCTCGTGTTGGATTACAAGTTTTTACCAAGGAGCTCAAACGGAGCTTGGGAGTGTCAGACTTGGTTTTTGTACTTGCACCCCGAATCAATGCCGCTGGGCGTATGGAACAAGGGTTAAGTGCGGTTGAGTTATTGATGAGTACAGAAATGGAAACAGCATTGCCCATTGCCCGTTCTATTGAGTTTTTTAACTCAGAGCGCAAAAGTACAGAAGGGCGAATTACAGAGGAGGCTTTACAACAAATAGAACTAGAGGAGCAACACACAAATAGCACGACCGTAGTTTACCATCCTTCATGGCATAAAGGGGTTATCGGTATAGTAGCTTCCAGGCTTATAGAACACTTTTATCGCCCTACCATTGTTTTAACGCAATCCAATGAAGTGCTAGCGGGTTCTGTACGCTCTGTTTCTGGATTTGACGTTTATCAAGCTTTGGAGGCCTGTAAAGAAACTATGATTCAATTTGGAGGACATAAATATGCTGCTGGATTGACATTAAAACCAGAGCAATTGACCTCATTTAAAGCTGCCTTTGAAACATATGTCTCTCAGCATATCTCTCCAGAGCAAAAAGAACCTTCCACAGTATATGACCTTGAAGTTTCTTTTAGTGAGCTCTCACCAAAACTTTACAGAATTACAAGTCAAATGGCCCCTTTTGGACCAAATAATATGCGGCCAGTTTTTGTAACGCACCAATGTAGAGATACAGGAAGAACGAGGGCAGTGGGAAAAGAGCAAGCTCATTTGAAATTTGAAATTATGGACAGTTTTGAGCATCATTTTACAGGCATCGGATTTGGACTGGCTCATTACCTACCTGAAATCAAGAAGCAAAACCCCTTTTCAATTCTCTATACGCTCGAAGAAAATGAATTTAATGGACAAACAAGTCTTCAACTCAAAGTAAAAGACCTACAGTTTAAAGAATAAAAAAACCCTCACGAAATGTGAGGGTTTTAAAAGTAATAAGGATCTTGTGTTTAGAACTGATAACGTAAAGACAAGTTCCACGTTCTACCAAATCCAAACCATACAGAATTCATTTTGTCAATTCCTTTCCATGTATCTGAACCAGCAGTAGCATGAATGTTGGAGTTGGACTCCGCAATGTAAACTGTATCTAAAAGGTTGTTGATGTTAGTTCGTAAACTCCAACCTGCACCAAAGCGATAAGTAGCTCCTAAATCAACCAAACCATAAGAAGGAAGTTTCAAAGCTCCTGGGTTATTCGCTTCTGTAAAGGCAGAATCCGTAACGCTGTAATCCGCATATAAGCCGTCTACAAAACGGTAATCAAGGTCAAATGTTAGGGATTCTCCTACGCGCTGATCAACTCCAATATAAGCAACAAACTGAGCTGCATCACCTACTTTAGCTCCCTCTAGATAAAGTGTTCCAGTACCGATTTGACGTTGATTATCATCAAACAACTCTGCTTCGAAATCTTTGGTATAGGTCCAGTCTCCGATAGAAAGCATACCTCTGAACTTGGTAGTTCCAGAAGGGCGGTATTGTGCTTCTATTTCAATACCATTGTGTACTACGTCAATATCTCTAAATTGTGCAAACCCGTCTATTCCTTGTTGGTTTGATAAACTTCTCGATACAAAGCGATTTCCCCAAACTGTAGAATATACGTTTACATTCAATTTAAAACCATTGCCGATGTAACCGTAACCTAATTCTATAGATTGTATTTTTTCATTTTGAAGATCCTCATTCACAAGGTTCGCAAAATTTGGAAATACTGCATCAAATTGAGGCTGACGAGAAATGTATCCCGCATTGAAAAACAAATTGGAATTTTCATTCAAATTCAAGTTGGCTCCTCCTTTTAAGTAACCACCCCCTATGTTTTTCTTTTCAGAAAGCGGTAATCCCGGTTGATCAAAAAGATCCTCTCTTTGAAAGCTTTGGTTAGAAAGCCCTGCCTGAAGAACCGCAGTAAGTTTATCTCCAGAATATTCAGCAAGACCGTTTACCCCTTGCCAACCTACATAACCGATGTTGTAATAATCGATTTTAGGTCCTTGAAGTCCTGTGTTTTTGAAGGGTGAAGCTTCAATGAGAGTTTCAATAATTTGTCCTGCAGAGTTTTTGTTTCCAGTGGAATAATATCCGTCAAAGCCCATAAGGTCGTTTAATACTCTGTAATGGAACCCTTTGTAATTTCTTAAATCCACACCTAGGCTATAGCGCATCTTACCAGAGTAAATATTCAGGTTTGAAATACCACCTACCCAGTTGTGTGAGTTCATAGAAGCTCTTCTTATCATACCACTTCTAAAGACACCTTCATCTCTATAACCATTCGCTCCAAGAAGTGCTCCCTCATAAGCTGAGATAGAACCTGTGTATGGACTGGCACCAGCACGGTTATCTGATACAATAGCGTCGTAATTTATAGTACCGTCAGATCTTCTGAAATCTGTAATGCCTTTTTCAATATAAAAAGAAGTTAAATCTTCTCGAAAAGGAAGAACATCGTAGTTTCTACCTCGAGGTCCAGTTCCTCCACCTCTACCAGCTGATCCGTAAAGTGATGTTGCAAGATCTACGTTGTCTGAAATCTGCCAATCCCAGTTAAAGGTTGCTAGTGGTTTGTTGTAAAAGTTTCTTCTCATATTAAACTCTTCTCCATTCAGCGTCCCACCATTTGTATTCCATCTCTGGTCGATACCTTCTTCTCCAAAGTTTTCATAATCCCGAATTGATACCCAAACATCTCTTTGGTGGTGCCATTGACCTGCGCCAAGAACAGAGAGATTTAAACTGTGATTTGAGCCTTCTGGGGTGTATCCAATAGCTCCAAAGTAAGTCCAACCTGCACCACTGGTGTTGTAAACATATCCATTTCCAGACCATTTAGTTAACAGGTAGGAAGAAGACCATCCTTTGTCGTTTACTCCTGTATTGTAAGCTCCGGTAGTTTTAATGTATCCATTATTACCAATCATCTGAGTTAAAGAACCTCCTTCTTGTTTTTCAGCACTTTTAGTAAAGATGGAAACAGTTCCCCCTACAGATGGAACAGCAAGTTTGGAAGCTCCAAGTCCTCTTTGTACTTGAATACCAGAAGCAACATCGGTAAGTCCTTGCCAGTTGGACCAATATACCCAACCATTTTCCATGTCGTTTACCGGTTGCCCATTAATCAAAAAGGAAGTGTTTCTTTGATCAAATCCTCTTAATGAGATACGACTATCTCCATAACCTCCACCTTGCTTTGTAGCGTATACACCGGGAGTTTTGTTCATGATTTCAGGAAATTCTTGATTTCCTACTTTTAAAAGAACCTCCTGTGCAGAAATTTGACTCACCGCAATAGGCGTTTCTCTTTCTTTAGCAATATCAATTACCTTAGAAGAAACTACGACTTCTTCTAAAAATTGAAAGGTTGCTAATGAATCAATTTCTTCTTGATTAGTTTGTTGTCCAGTTACATAAAAAACACCTAACAACATCAAAAATAGTGTAGCAGTTTTTTTCATTATTTTAATTTGAATTAATAAGTACAAAGGTACTTTTTCATTCATTCTATACATGAACAAAACGTTAAAACTGTAGAGGTTTTTTTTAATTTTTATTAACAAACCAATAATTACAAGCGGGAAAGTAATTTTGTAGTAGACGCATCGTGCGGATGCTGTTTAGTTCCTTTGATGTCTTCTAAAACTTTACTTGCTAATTGTTTTCCTAGTTCAACACCCCATTGATCGTAACTGTATATATTCCAAAGGATTCCTTGAACAAATATTTTGTGTTCATATAGTGCGATGAGAGCGCCTAGGGAGGAAGGAGTAAGTCTGTTTATGAGAAGGGTGTTTGTAGGTTTATTTCCCTCAAAAACTTTAAAAGGAATTATTTTTTCTTTTTCAGATTTATCTAGGTTAACAGAGAGGAGTTCTTCTTCGACTTCTTTTCTTGTTTTACCATTCATCAACGCTTCGGTTTGAGCAATAAAATTGGACATTAATTTTTGCTGATGGGAAGTGTTGCCTTTTAGGGAATGTTTGAAACCGATAAAATCTGTTGGGATGAGTTTGGTCCCTTGATGGATGAGTTGAAAAAAGGCATGTTGCGCATTGGTTCCAGAGGCCCCCCAGATGAGAGTTCCTGTTTGGTAGTTTACGGCTTTGCCGTCTCTTCCAACACTTTTACCATTACTTTCCATAATTCCTTGTTGAAGGTAGTCGGGTAGTGATCTTAAATATTGGGTATAAGGAATTAAAGCTTCGCTTTCTGCCCCCCAAAAATTGTTATACCATACACTGATTAAAGCCAGAACGACAGGAATATTTTTTTCAAAAGGAGTCGTTTTGAAATGAAGATCCATTTTTCCCGCGCCCTCCAAAAGTTTTTGGAAATGGTCTGGTCCTACGGCAAGACAAATGCTTAATCCTACAGTACTCCACAAAGAAAAGCGCCCTCCTACCCAATCTTTCATCGGGAAGGTATTTTCTAAAGCAATCCCAAAAGCAGCCGTTTTTTCGGTATTTGTTGAAACCGCAACAAAGTGTTTTGCCACAGCGGCTTCAGGAGCTTGTTTTAAAAACCAAGCTCGGATGCTGTTTGCATTACTTAGTGTCTCTTGGGTGGTAAAAGTTTTAGAGACGATAACAAATAAAGTGCTTTCAGGATCCAAACCTTTCAAAACTTCTTCGTGATGGTCTCCTTCTACATTGGAGACAAAGCGAACGTCTAGGTGGTTTTCGTAGTGTTTTAAAGCTTCTACTACCATAGCAGGACCAAGATCTGAACCACCAATACCAATATTAACAACATGGGATATTGTTTTTCCGGTATACCCTTTCCAATCTCCTGAAATTACCTTTTCACAAAAGGCGTACATTTTCTTTTGCGTTTCACGAATTTCTGGAAGCACATCCTGTCCATCAACTAAAACAGGGGTGTTGTCTAAGCTTCGCAAAGCGGTGTGCAATACCGCTCTATTTTCTGTCACATTGATTTTTTGCCCTTTAAATTGGGCTTCAATAGCTGATTGAAGGTTTGCCTCTTTGGCTAGTTCAAGTAATAATTCAAAACCTTTTTTGTCGATTCTGTTTTTAGAAACATCGACAATAAAATCTTCCCATTCGATCCAGGTATAATCAAGGCGGTTGGGTTCTTTTTTAAAATGTTCTTTAATACTAGTACCAGCTATATTTTTTTGGTGTTTTTCAAGGGCATTCCAAGATTCTAGCTGTGTTGGGAGAAGATCAGGAAGGGTCTTTTGCATATGTTTTAGTATTGTTTTGAGCGACTTCAGCTTCTGTTTTTTCAAAAGCAATGCAATCTAATTTGGTTTTGTAGGGGACTATGTGTTCAGCAAACTTAGCTTTGAGGTCTTTTGAGATGGGTTTGGCATCGGGGAGTTTTTGTTTAAAAGGGTCTACTTGTCTTCCATTTTTCCAAAAGCGATAACAAACATGAGGACCAGAGGTATTTCCCGTCATTCCTACCCAACCAATTACATCTCCTTGCTCAACGTACTGTCCAACTTTAACATTTCGTTTTTTCATGTGGAGGTATTGGGTAGAATAGGTGTTGTTGTGTTTTAACGTCACATAATTACCATTTCCCCTTGTATAACTTGATTTTACGACTGTTCCATTTGCTGTTGCCAAAATAGGGGTACCTACTGCTGCGGCAAAATCTGTTCCTTTGTGAGGACGGATACGGTTTCCGTAATAGGCAATTCTTCGTCTTAGGTTGTAGCGTGAAGAAATACGATTGAATTTTAGTGGGCCTTGAAGAAAAGCTCTACGTAAGCTGTTTGCCTGATCGTCAAAATAATCTACGATTCCCTTTTCTGGATTACCTTCATATTCAAAAGCATAGAGAGGTTTTCCATTGTGCTCAAAATATGCTGCTTTGATTCGATCGATCCCAATGGATATGGAATCATCTACAAATTTTTCTGTGTAAATTACCTTAAAGCGATCGCCTTTTTGTAGACGAAAGAAATCGACCGTCCAAGCATACACATCAGAAAGGTAATAGGTCAGTGCTTCATTGATTCCGTTGTCCAGCATCGTCTCATATAGAGAGCTTTCTATGACTCCGGAAGCTTCAAGTTCTACTAAGCGAATCGGTTTTCTGATTTCCTCACCGTAAATACTGTCTTTTAAATGAATCCTGGTATAGGATTGGGGACCTGGATGGTACACGAAAAATTCAGGACTGGGAAGGCTGTCTTTTGAGTAAAACAAACTGTATGGTTTCCCAAGGGTAAGCTTTCGCACGTCTACGGAGTCTTTTATCGCTTGAAGAATCTTATAGACTTGAGGATAGTCGATACCATTGTCTTCAAGAATTTTCCCAAAAGTATCTCCCCGTTTGATTTTTAGTGTTTTGACGTTAAACTCGTTCAAGTCAACACCAAACATTAGATTAGGAACGACCTCTTCAAACTTTTCTTCTTCTGTTTCAGAAGGATTTTGGGTCTCGTTTTGACATCCCAAAAGCAATAACAATAACAAAAATGCTAAAGCTCTGTACATAAATTAAGTTTTTTTCAAAGGTCGGAACTTATTTGATTTTAATTTCAAGAGATATTTAAAAGTTATCCTCTTTTTTTTACACTAGTTTACAATGATTTCAAACGGGTGCTTTAAGTTCTTAAAGTTTTCCAGGTCTGCTTTAATAGATCCTACTAAAATGTCTGCCTGTAATCGAACAGGAATTCGGTTTTTATCGTCGGAAACCCATAAAGTGACACTTTCTTGTTCTTCAAAAACCCTTCCAGACTGAACTAGTGGACGAAATTTCAAGCAATTGATTTTACCAAATTTTGATTGAATGACTTCTTTGCCTAAATATTTAAGTTTGAACACATAGTTTTCATTATCAAAAAACATGTTGATGTCAAAGCTCGAGTTGATGGGCGGTTTATTTTCAGGATAAAAATTCCTTAGATAGTAAAAGGACGAAATCAAGTCTTGTACTCCTTTTTTAGTTGAAAATTCATTGACTTTACCTCTTTTTTTATCGGTTACTATTGCAGTATTACTGTTGTGATCAAATTCAATTTCGATATTTTTAGTATATCCTCCTTCACTGATATCACGGATGAATTTATAAGGAACACCTGAGTTTTCATCAAAGTAGCTTTCGTAATAATCTTCAACTTTAAAGAACCACCTTGCCAAACCGGTCGTTTCTCCAAATCCCTTTGCATGAAAAACCGGAATTGAATTTATGGTGTCACGCTCTAGGGAAAAGCTTGCATAACTCGCATTGAAAGGACCGTAATGGAGTCGCAGCTGAAACCACTCTCCGGCTTTAAAGGATTCCAAAGGAGGAGTTGCAACGTCATAACTGGCTTGACCAAAGGCCAGTTGACCAATAAAAATCAAGAAAATATTCCATCGAGAAATCATGTCCCAAAGATAGGGAATAACCCTGTGAGCCATAAAAATAAAAGCGCTATAAAATTGTTAAAATACTTATTGATTCTTGAGGGCTTCAAAAATCTTTTTGCCTTTTTCATTTCCCAAAAGTTCGATAATTTCATGCTCTTGAGCCTCTTTGATTCTTTTGAATGACTTGAATGAGGCGAGCAGTTTATTTCGAGTGACAGGACCTACGCCTGGCAGAGTATCAAGTTTTGAATTTAAACTTCCTTTGCTTCTTTTTTTTCTGTGAAATGTAATTCCAAAACGATGTGCTTCGTCTCGTGCCCGTTGTAATATTTTTAATGTTTCAGATTTTTTATCGAGATATAAAGGAATGCTGTCGTTTGGAAAGTAAATTTCTTCTAATCTTTTGGCAATTCCTAAAATGGAGATTTTACCCCTTAACCCCAATGCGTCCAAACTTTTAACAGCTGAGGAGAGCTGCCCTTTTCCCCCGTCAATTACGATAAGTTGAGGGAGTGGTTCATCCTCTTCCAAAAGGCGTTTATATCTTCTAAAAACCACTTCTTCCATGGAGGCAAAATCATTAGGTCCCACTACTGTTTTGATGTTGTAGTGTCGGTAGTCTTTCTTGCTGGGTTTTCCATTTTTAAAAACGACACAAGCAGCTACAGGCGTACTTCCTTGAATGTTAGAGTTGTCGAAACATTCAATGTGAATAGGGATTTCTGGCAACCTCAGGTCGGCCTTCATTTGGTTCATTACACGCTTAGTATGTCGATCAGGATCAACGATTTTTATTTGCTTAATACGTTCCATTCGGTGGTATTTTGCATTGCGAAGGGAGAGTTCTACAAGCTTCTTTTTATCACCTTGAAGTGGTTTCAAAACATTTAAAGTATTTCCTAAAGAAATCTTTTCGGATACAAACAGGGTAGTTGCAGTACTCGAAAACAGTTGTCTCAGTTCAATAATACCTAGCTGCAATAATGCTGCATCACTTTCATCAAGTTTTTTCTTAATTTCTAGGGTGTGTGAACGTACAATGGAACCATAGGCTATTTGAAGGTAGTTGACATATCCATAGCTTTCATCAGAAAAGACAGAAAACACATCTACTCGGTTAATTTTAGGGTTTACCACAGTTGATTTGGCTTGAAAATTTTTTAAATCTTCTATTTTCTCTTTTACCCATTGTGCTTTTTCAAAGGCCATTTCCTGTGCATAGGCCTTCATTTGCAATTCAAAAGCTGCAAGAGCTTCTTTAAAGTTGCCTTTTAAAATTTGTCGAATAGAAGTGATGTTTTGTTCGTAACTATTAGCATCAACAGCACCTATGCAAGGAGCGAGACAATTGCCGATATGGTATTCCAGACAAACCTTGTATTTTTTTGCTTGTATTTTTTCGTCGCTTAAATCGAGTGTACAGCTTCTCAAAGGATAGAGTCCTTTGATCAAATCAAATAATGAGCGCACCGTCTTTAAACTGGTAAAAGGACCGTAGTATTCAGATCCATCTTTGATCACTTTACGGGTAAAAAACACACGGGGGAATGGCTCTTTTTTGATACAAATCCAGGGGTAGGTCTTATCATCTTTGAGCATGATGTTGTACCGCGGTTTGTACTTTTTGATCAAATTATTTTCCAAGAGGAGTGCATCCATTTCAGAATCAACCACTACGTGTTCAATAAATGCTATGTTTTTGACAAGTAGCCTTGTTTTGTGGTTTTCCTGAACTTTGTTGAAGTAAGAGCTGACTCTTTTTTTGAGGTTTTTGGCTTTTCCGATGTAGATGATTCTCTTTTCCTTATCCAAATACTGATAGACTCCAGGAACTTCTGGTAAGCTTTTTAGTTGAATTTCAAGAGCATCGGATTTCACAAAACGAAAATATTGATTTTCTTTGGGTCTGTAAACATAGGGAACTTATTTCATCAAATTGGAAGCTTCAAAGGTAACATTGAGAAAGTATTTTTTGACTAAGCGTTTGGAATTAAGTCAGCAGGAAAAGGAGTCTTTTAGCCTAGCTATTGCCAATCATTGTCTTTCACTTCCTGTTTGGGAGATGGAGTATTTCCATCTCTTTTTACCCATAATTACAAAAGGAGAGATCGATACTACTTTTCTATTGACCTTACTTCAGGGAAGAGACAAACAAGTTGTTTTGCCGAAAGTCCAAGGAGACAAACTGCTTCATTTTCTTTTGACCGATAGTACAAAATTAAAAAGGAACCAATGGGGTATCCCTGAACCCGAACAAGGACTTAGTGTAAGTCCAGAACAACTTGATGTGGTCTTTATACCCTTACTAGCTTGGGATAAAGAAGGACATCGTGTGGGATATGGAAAAGGATTTTACGACAGTTTTCTTTCGCGTTGTAAGCCCGAAGTTATTAAAATAGGACTTTCCTTTTTTGAAGCGGTGGAGTCTATTACAGACATCCGATCAGAAGATGTATCCTTGGATTTTTGTGTCACTCCTCTTGGAGTTCAGTCTTTTGTGGCAAGCTAGGTTTGGAAAAGATTTTTTTGTTAAAGACGATTAAAATACCAACTCCCGTACTGATAGAAGTATCAGCTATATTGAATATGTATTGAAAAAAAAGGTAATTTTCTCCTCCCACAACTGGAACCCAGGAGGGCCAAGTCCACTCAACTAAAGGAAACTGCAGCATATCTACTACATGTCCATAAAATAGTGGTGCGTATCCTTTTTCAGGAAAAAGTTGTGCTATTTGACCGTAGCTGTCCGAAAACAATATTCCGTAAAAAACAGAATCAATTATGTTGCCTAAGGCCCCAGCAAAAATCAGGGCCAATGCCCAATTGAGGAGCGTGTTGGTTTGTTTTTTTATGGAGTCCCACAACCAATAGCCCAATCCACTTATGGCGACCAAACGAAAAAGCGTGAGAATTAGCTTTGCGCTGTTTTCGGAAATAAAAGGGATAAAATCATTGAGTTTTGTTCCCATAGCCATTCCTTTATTTTCAACAAAAAGCAACTTAAAAAACCCCCAATCCACAATGGGGGGAACACCATAGCCCGAAAGCGGGTAATGCAGTTTGATGTAAATTTTAGTTCCTTGATCTATTAAAATCAGGACAGTAACTACGACAATTGCCCAGGTAAAATTAAAATATGTTTTTCTAGCTTCCAGAACGTTTTGGCCGCTTTATTTTTGCATGTTTTTTGCCTCTATACTCAATGTGGCATGAGGAACCAAAAACAAACGTTTTTTATTGATCAAATTTCCTGTTACTCGGCAAACTCCATAGGTTTTATTCTCAATACGGATCAATGCATTTTTCAGATCACGTATGAACTTTTCTTGTCGAATGGCAAGTTGAGTATTGGCCTCTTTTGACATAGTTTCGGAACCTTCTTCAAAGGCCTTAAAGGTAGGAGCTGTATCTTCAGTGCCGTTATTTCCATCATTCATGTAGGCACTTCTAAGGAGTTCTAAATCTGCTTTGGCCTTCTCTATTTTTTCTTCTATCAGCGCTTTAAACTCTTGGAGCTCAGCATCTGAATATCTTTTTTTATCGCTCATGAGAATACTTTTTTAATGTGAAGTTCTGTTTTTATATCATCAAATTCAATTGTGGTGCCATTTTCAATAGTGCTAACAAATTCTAATTTTTTAGCGAGGGTTTCGGATAAAATATACTTTCTATTATCAGAAACAGCCTCTTCGAGTTGTTCTTCATTTTTTAACAGAATTTCAATTTGATCAATTACTTCAAGACCACTGTCTTTTCTGTAATTTTGAATTCTATTTACCAGCTCTCTTGCGATTCCTTCTTTTTTCAATTCTGGTGTTAAAGTAATGTCTAAAGCTACCGTCATTCCTGAGCCTTGAGCCACTTGCCAGCCTTCTATATCTTTAAAAAAGAGTTCTACATCAGAGCGTTCTAAAGTAATATTTTTTTCATTGATTTGAACTTCCAGGGTTCCTTTTTCTTCTAATTGAGCAATCTGATCTGATCCCAAATCAGAAATGCATTGAACAACCGACTTTAATTCCTTCCCAAAACGAGGACCTAAAGCTTTAAAATTGGGTCGTACCTCTTTTACCAGCAGTTCATTTGCATCGTCCAGCAATTCAATTTCCTTTACATTTATTTCTCCTTTTAGTTGAGTTGTAATCTGTTCAATACGCAGTCGCTCTTCTTGATTTTTAACAGGGATTATCATTTTTTGTAGGGGCTGTCGCACTTTAATTTGCTCTTTTTTTCTAAGTGAAAGCGCTAGAGAGGTTAAACTTCTAGCTGTATTTACCTGTTCTTCTAATTTGCGATTGATTAAAGCAGGAGTTGCTTGTGGGAAATCTGTAAGGTGAACAGACTGTTTTGCTTGTAGGAAAAGATCCCTGTATAGGCGGTCCATATAGAATGGGGCTACTGGGGCAGCCAATTGGGCTACAACTACTAAACACTCGTGAAGGGTTTGGTAGGCTGCAATTTTATCAGAACCGTATTCACCTTTCCAAAAGCGTCTTCTGCCTAAACGCACGTACCAGTTGCTCAGTTTCTCTTGAACAAAATCTGAGATTGCTCTACAGGCTTTTGTAGGTTCATAGTCTTCGTATGCAGCATCAACCGTTTGGATCAGACTGTGGAGTTCAGAAAGAATCCATTGGTCTAGTTCCGTCCTTTGATCTAGAGGAATGTTTTTTTCTTTATCCGGATCAAATCCGTCAATATTGGAATAAAGACTGAAGAAAGAGTAGGTGTTGTAAAGTGTACCAAAAAATTTTCTCTGTACTTCAGCGATACCTTCAATATCAAATTTTAGGTTATCCCAAGGGTTTGCATTTGAGATCATGTACCATCTTGTTGCATCTGGTCCATACTGATCAAGTGTTTTAAAAGGGTCTACAGCATTTCCTAACCTTTTGGACATTTTTTGTCCGACTTTATCTAATACAAGTCCGTTTGAAACGACATTTTTATAGGCTTTTTGACCAAATACTAGAGTTGCAATTGCGTGAAGTGTGTAAAACCATCCTCTGGTTTGATCTACTCCCTCTGCGATATAATCTGCAGGAAAACGATGACCTCCATCTATTAGTTCTTTGTTTTCAAAGGGATAGTGCCATTGGGCGTAGGGCATTGCTCCAGAATCAAACCAAACATCGATTAAGTCGGGTTCTCTATACATAGGTTTTCCTTTTGAACTACAGAGAACAATTTGATCTACAACATTTTTATGTAGATCAACACGCTCGTAATTTTGGTCTGAAAAGTTTCCAGATTGAAATTCTTTAAAAGGGTGTTCCTTCATCAAACCTTTTTCAATGGCTTGTTCTATTTCTTCAGAGAGCTCAGCAATGGAGCCAATGACTTTGGTTTCATCACCTTCTTCAGTTCTCCAAACAGGCAAGGGAATCCCCCAAAAACGGGAGCGGGAAAGGTTCCAATCGTTTGCGTTTGCTAGCCAATTTCCAAAGCGTCCTTCCCCAGTAGATTTAGGTTTCCAATTGATTTCCTGGTTCAATGAGCTCATTTGATCTCTAACTTCAGTAACTTTTATAAACCAGGAGTCCAGAGGGTAGTATAAAATAGGCTTATCTGTTCTCCAGCAGTTTGGATAGGAGTGGACGTATTTTTCTACTTTAAAGGCCTTATTTTCCTCTTTGAGCTGTATGGCGATTTCCACATCTGTTGACCGTTCTGGGGCACTTCCTTCGGGATAGTATTCATTTTTGACAAAACGCCCACCAAGAGGACCTACTTCTTTGCGAAAACGCCCCTGTAAATCAACCAATGGAACTTTGTTTCCATTTTCGTCAAGTACTAAAAGAGGGGGTACTTCCGGTTGTGCTTCTTTTGCTACTTTAGCATCATCTGCTCCAAAGGTAGGTGCAGTATGTACAATCCCTGTACCGTCTTCTGTGGTTACAAAATCACCGGTAATGACACGAAATGCATTTTCTGGATGTTCCAATGGTAAGGGAGAGGCTTCCCAGAGTTGTTCGTATCGAATGCCTACTAAATCCGCTCCTTTTAATTCCTGTTCTACACGGTAAGGAATTTTTTTATCTCCTGGGTTATAATCGTGCAAGACCTCTGAAGGTTCGTAGGTCTTACCAAATTGTTTATTTAGAAGTTCTTTTGCAAGAAGAACTCTTTGTGGTGAAAAAGTATATTGGTTAAAAGTCCTTACCACAACATAATCGATGTTCTTACCTACTGTCAATGCTGTATTGGACGGAAGTGTCCAAGGAGTGGTAGTCCATGCAAGTAGGTAGAGCGGTAGCGGATCTTTAAGAACCTCTGGAAGACTGGCATCAAGGGTTTTGAATTGAGCAGTAACTGTGGTATCAGTCACATCTTGATACGTTCCCGGTTGATTGAGTTCATGTGAGCTCAGCCCTGTTCCTGCCATTGGAGAATACGGTTGAATGGTATACCCCTTGTAAAGCAGTCCTTTATCGTAGATCTGTTTGAGTAACCACCACACCGTCTCCATATATTTAGATGTATATGTGATATAGGGGTCTTCCATGTCTACCCAATAACCAATGCGTTCTGTCAATTCGTTCCACACATCTGTGTAGCGCATGACGGCCTTTTTACAAGCGAGATTGTACTCTTCTACAGAAATTGTTTTTCCGATAGCATCTTTTGTGATTCCGAGTTCTTTCTCAACTCCAAGTTCTATAGGTAACCCATGAGTGTCCCAGCCTGCTTTTCTGTAAACTTGGTAGCCTTTTTGAGTCTTGTAGCGACAAAAGATGTCTTTAATCGCTCTAGCCATAACGTGGTGTATTCCTGGCATACCATTTGCAGAAGGGGGACCTTCATAAAAAACAAAAGGAGGACAGCCAGCTCGAAGACTAATGCTTTTGGAAAAGGTGTCATTTTTTTTCCAATCAGCAAGAATTTCTTTTGCTGTAGCGGGTAAATCCAGTCCTTTGTATTCTTTAAATTTCACTTTTTATGTGATTATGGTTACTGCTCGATTCAATTGATAAAGGAAATTCTTTTGTTTTTTGAATCAAGTGCGAAAGTAATTAATTTCAATTAAAAAAGAATGGAGCTATAGTGATGGATTTTGATTTGTGGTTCAGGAACTTAAAATTCAATATTGAGACCTGCTTTTAAATTTCTCCCTGGAGCGGAAATTCCTGATGCAAATGTTCGATAATGCACATCAAAAATATTGTCTAAACCAAGTCGAATTATCAGTTGTTTGTTCCATTGATATTGTGCCAAAAAAGACAATTCCGTCCAAGCAGGTGTCCCAGCAAAAACTCCTAAAGACTCCGATAGTAAAGGAGTTTCCTCAAGACCGTCTTCTCCACCAAAACTATAGTCCTTTGGATCTTTACTGCCACTAAATTGGTAGAAAAGCCTTGCAAACCAGGCTTCTTTTTGATAGGTGAGCTTTACTGTCCCAAAAGTTGGAGAAATAGAGGGTAAGGGACCGTAACGCTCGCTTTTAATCGCATGAATAAGATTGAGATCACCACTAAAGTTAAGGTGTTCTGAAAAAGAAATTCTTCCATCAATAGAAGCGCCAATGAGGTAACGATTCCCCAAGTTGTTATTTGCAAAAGTTTCTACTTCTTCTCCGTTGTATTCTATCGTTTTAGGATTTGGAGTACTGCGGTCAGCAAAAATCACATAGGCATCCCGACCAATATGTCTTGAAATAAGCGTGGAAAAGCCACGAACAGAAAAATAATTTTTAGGTTGGTTTAAATACCGTGTAACTCCAAGTTCAAAATTGTAGGCATATTCTGGAAAAAGCATTGGGTTGGGAACGACAAGTATCCCTTTACTTTCTCTTATTTTTCCAACATCGTCGATGTTTGGGTTTCTAAATCCATTGGAAATAATACTACTCCACTGAGTTTTGAAATTGGGACGGTAAGTGAGTGCGAGTGTGCCAGTTAGAGCTTCGGAGTCCAATCTGACTTGGGAAAGCAAAGCATTAATGTTGTAATACTCTTTCCATGCTCCTTTAAGGTGGGTGCTGCTTAGTCGTAGTCCTCCGTTTAAAGAGAGTTGATCATTAAAATCCCAAATCCAGTTTAAGTAAACCGCATAACTCGCATAGGAGCTTCCTTTGCTCGGGTATCGAGTTGCAATTGGGAGTTTGTCTGTAAATCCAACAAGGGTATTTTGTTGTAGTATTAAATTTTGTTTATAGGCAAGAGAGCCGACTTGGTTATACACACCTTCAAAACCGTAAGAAAAAGAATGCTCCTGTTCCAATTGAAATTCAAAGTCAGCATTGAGATTAAAAACACCTACCTTTTCGATTTGGTAGTTGCGCGTCAAACTATTGAATGCCCTTTCTATTCTAGACTCTTCAAACCTTTGATGGGCAAAGGTTATTTTTCCTGAGTTGAGGTATTTTTTTTCTGGGAAAAGCTTTAGCTGTGGAGAAATTAAAAAGCGCTTTTGTGGTCCGTAATACCATTCTGCAAAGCGTAGTGAACCATTGCGTTCCTCAACCAGTTTGTCGTATCTGGAGATGTCTGAAGAGTTAGAATATTGCAGATTAAGCACAAATTGATTTTGGTCATTCAATTGAACAAGAAATTTTTGTAAAAAATCTATTTGACTATAGCCTGTATTTTTTTGGATTAAAGGATTGTCGTTTATCAAAGGTGTAGGGCTGTATCTGTTTCGGTTATTAGCAGAATAGTAGGGAGTGAGCCCCCAATCTGTAAATCCATGTCGTGTGTTTTTTCCCATTCGAAGATCCCCAAAGTTAGAATGACTCAAACTTGATAAACTGGCCCATTTTTTAAAGCTAAATTCCGAAGAGAGCGAATTGATGGTAGCCAGGTTTGCAGAGGAAAAATCAGTTGAAAATTGAGTTTTTACTTTATTTTCACTGTTGATTAAAGGATTTCGAGTGTAATAATGCACTACTCCTCCCAATGCATCGGATCCATAGCCTACAGAAGATGACCCATAAACAACCTCTACTCGTTCAATAATATTGGGATGTACCGTAATCGCATTTTGCAAGTGACCACTTCTAAAAATAGCGTTGTTCAGACGGACTCCATCTACAACCAGCAGGATGCGGTTGGCTTCAAACCCTCTAATTACAGGACTACCTCCTCCACCTTGTGATTTTTGAATGCGTACACCCGGACTTAAGGCTATTAAATCTGCTCCAGAGGAAGGGCGTAAGTTTAGAATGTCTTTTGAGGAAATAATGTTTACTTTTTCAGCAATCTGTTTTCTTTTTGAGGCGCTTCTGGCTACAGAAAGGATTATTTCGTCTAAGGTTTGGTCCTTTGGATTCAGTTCAAATTGAAAAAGCTCTGATATATTATCGAATTCAACGACAAAGCTGCGGTTTTCATAGCCATAAAATTGAACGTTTATCGTTTCCCCTTTTTCAAAAAGAGAAAGGTCTGCGATACCCTCTGCATCAGTAAGTGTAGCTCTTGATTTTGAAGTGTTGTAAAGAGCAACACCTTCTAGAGGAAATGTTGATATTGCGTCAACTACTTTTATTTCTTGACCCAATCCTAAATTGAAGCAAAAGAGAAATAAGAATGCGCTAAGATGTCTTAAAAATTTCATTCAGAACATCTGTTGATTTAGGCGGTTTAAACTGTTGTAAATGTAGTTGGTAATAGGTTACGACGCTTTTCAGGAAACTACTTTTATGTTCCTTTAAAATTTTGATTCCATTTAATTTATCAAAATTCGTGCCTAAAAGCTGAATCCAAAAACTTTTTATGGGGTCCTCAACAGTGTTTGGTTGATTTTTTTCATAAGACATACAACCGGACTCAAGATCAAAATAGGGAGCTGTAGCAGGAGTCAAGTTGGGATAAAATCCAATGAATTGCGTTAAATCGAGCATCATTTTGATGTGGAATAAACCAATTTCAGAGTGTTGGTCCAGCCATAGGATACTTTTTTTTAGGAAATTAAATAGGGCAGGATTGGGTTCTTGTTCTTCACGGCCAACTTGTTGTAATACTTCTGCCAAGAAAAATACCAAGGCTTTTTTACGCAAATCAAAAGGAATTGTCGAGTAGGGATAAAGCAATTTTGCTTCTTTGATGTAGCCAATTTTACCCTCTTTGTTTTTAGGAGCCTTTAGTTCTAATAAGGCTAGAGGCTCGAATAATGATTTGGAAAGAGGTTTTTTTCCTTTCGATAAAACCCCTTTAAGCATGTAGCTCTGCAGACCGTATTCAAGGGTGAAGCAGTTTGTGATAAGGCTTGTCTCTCCATATTTTATGACACTGAGAACCAGTGCGTGAATTGTATCTTGAACCACAGAATTAAACAACTCCTTGTGCAAGCATAGCATCTGCTACTTTTACAAAACCTGCAATGTTAGCTCCTTTAATATAGTTGATGTACTCTTTTTCTTTTCCGTATTCAACACAAGAATTGTGAATGTCTTTCATAATTGCTTTCAAGCGTTGATCAACTTCCTCTCTTGTCCAGCTGTAGCGCAAAGAGTTTTGTGCCATTTCTAGACCAGAAACAGCTACTCCTCCTGCGTTGGAAGCCTTACCAGGAGCAAACAACACTTTGTTGGATAAAAATACTTCAATAGCTTGTGGTGTGCTAGGCATGTTGGCCCCCTCTCCCACACAAATACATCCGTTTTTAACCAACAGCATGGCATCTTTTTCTAGCAACTCATTTTGAGTCGCACAAGGTAAAGCAATATGACAAGGCACCTCCCATGGGGTTTTACCTTGGTGAAAAGTAGCCTTAGGATAAGCATTTAAATAGTCACTTATACGCCCTCTTTTCACATTTTTAAGTTCCATGATAAAGGCCAATTTTTCTCTATCAATTCCCTCTGAATCGTAGATATAACCTGAGGAATCTGAAAGAGTATGGACGGTAGCACCCAGGTCTAAGCATTTTTCAGCTGCGTATTGGGCCACATTTCCTGATCCCGAAATACACACTTTTTTTCCTTCCAGACTGTCGCTATTGTAGTTTAACATTTCTTGAGTGAAATAGACCACACCATAGCCTGTAGCTTCTGGACGAATAAGAGATCCTCCCCAACTCACCCCTTTTCCTGTCAATACCCCGGTAAATTCATTTTTAAGTCGTTTGTATTGACCAAACAAATAACCAATTTCTCTACTTCCTACCCCTATGTCCCCCGCTGGAATATCTCTGTTGGGGCCAATATGTCGGAACAACTCAGTCATAAAACTTTGACAAAAACGCATGATTTCGGTATCGGATTTTCCCTTGGGATCAAAATCAGAACCTCCCTTACCGCCACCCATAGGAAGGGTAGTTAAACTGTTTTTAAAAGTTTGTTCAAAGGCCAAAAACTTTAAGACGCTTAAATTTACACTGGGATGAAAACGCAAACCTCCTTTGTAAGGCCCTATTGCTGAGTTCATTTCGATACGGTATCCTCTATTGACCTGAATTTCTTCTTTATCGTCAATCCACGCAACTCGAAAGGAAACTACACGCTCTGGTTCTGCAATACGCAATAAAATATTCTGTCCGTAATAAATGTCATGCTGAACGATGTAAGGGATTACAGTCTCTGCAACCTCTGTTACAGCTTGCATGAACTCAGGTTCGTTCTGATTTCTTGCATTGACCTCATTGATGAATTGAGAAATAATGTCTTTCATAACGCGATAAATCTTTCAATCGAAGATATATTCTTTTTTTAAAAAAGTACTTTTAAAAAAGAAAATTAACAAGGTTTTCTACCTTGGTAAGTTGCGTTACTTTAATTGTTTTTTGACTTCCACTGTGTTTGGCATAATGAGAAATCACAACACCCTCAAATCCAAGTTTTTCTGCTTCTTGAATGCGTTGATCTACTTTTGCTATGGGTCTAATTTCACCAGAAAGACCAATTTCTGCTGCAAAACAAAGCTGCTGTGGAATGGGTACGTCGTGATAACTAGAGAGTATTGCTGCAATTACTGCAAGATCTAATGCGGGATCTTCTATGGTCAAACCACCTGTGATATTGATAAAAACATCCTTACTTGCCAAAGCAAAACCAGCTCTTTTTTCTAATACAGCCAGGAGCATGTTGAGACGTTTGGAGTTGAAACCGGTACTACTTCTCTGGGGAGTTCCATATACGGCAGTGCTAACAAGTGCTTGAACCTCTATCATAAGGGGACGCACCCCTTCTACAGTTGCTGCTATAGCATGTCCACTTAAGGAATTTTCCTTTTCCGAAATTAATACCTCACTGGGATTGGCTACTTGTCGAAGCCCTTGAGACATCATCTCATAGATTCCTATTTCAGAGGTAGCACCAAATCGGTTTTTTTGAGCTCTTAAAATTCTGTACAAATGATTTCTATCCCCTTCAAACTGTAGGACAGTATCTACCATATGTTCCAAAATTTTGGGCCCTGCAATGGCCCCATCTTTTGTAATGTGTCCCACTAGAACAACTGGGACATCGGTGGTTTTGGCATATTGAATTAATTCTGCTGTAGTTGTTCTTATTTGAGAAACACTACCCGCACCACTTTCAATATGATTGGTGTGAAGAGTTTGAATAGAGTCAATGATTAAGAGTTCGGGCTGTACTTTTTGAATTTGTTGGAAGATTTGTTGGGTTTGAGTTTCACTTAAAACATAACAGTTGTCTTGTTTTAGTCCCATTCGAGTTGCTCGAAGTTTGATTTGTTGTTGACTTTCTTCACCAGAAACGTACAGTACTTTTTTTTGCAGCTGAAGAGCCAGTTGAAGTAAAAGTGTAGATTTTCCTATTCCTGGTTCTCCTCCTAAAAGTACGACTGCCCCAGGAACTAGTCCTCCTCCAAGAACACGATCCAATTCCTCGTCTCCTGTTTTTATTCTTGGGAGAGCACTTACTTCAATAGCATCCATTCGCAATGGGCTTGCTGTTTTTGAACCTCCACTTGGCTCCCAGCCCATAGCGGGTTCTTTAGTAACAACTTCTTCTACTATAGTATTCCACTCCTTGCATCCATGACATTGTCCCTGCCATTGGGTATGAGGAGTGCCGCAATTTTGACAAAAAAAAGTCTTTTTAACTTTTGCCATATACTTGCAAAGGGATTATTTTTTGCGATTAACTAAAGGTAGTATAAAAAAAGAAAGACTACCAAAGACTAAAATCATAAGTGTCTGTGAACTCCACATAATCCAACCAAAAGCAAGACCGGATTCGTTGGAAATTCCAAAAGCAGAAAGCATTAAGGCTACAGAAAAAGGGTAAATACCAATACCTCCATTGGTTGCAGAAATGGTTAGGCCTCCTATTACAAAAGCAGGTAGCAAGGCATTGATTCCCAGACTAGTTGTTTCAGGAACGGTCCATTTGATGGCATAGAACATAGCCAAGTACATAAACCAAATGAACAAAGTGTGCACAATAAATGCTCCTTTATTTTGCATGGATCGTATACTGAGTATTCCTTCTGCCAGTCCTTTTAGAAAGGTTTTGATTCGTAAAATTAAGGGAGATTGATTTTTTTTGAAAAGTGCGCGAAGTGCTATAAAAGAGAATGAAACAAACAACAATCCTAAAACGAGAAGAGAAGGAGAGATTTGTTTTTCTTTCAGGGCGGTTAAGATTAGATCGTACTGAAGTGAAAGCGACAAGAGAATAAAGCACATAAGTAAAATGAGGTCAACTAAACGTTCAGCTATGATGGTTCCGAAAAGTTTTTCAAAAGGAATTTTTTCATAGGAACTCATGGTGGTTGCTCGCAACAGTTCTCCAGATCTTGGGATGCCTAAATTTGCAATATAAGCTATCAACACAGAGAGCACAGCATTGATGAATCTTGGACGATACCCTAAAGGGGCGAGTAAGAATTTCCATCTGTAGGCTCTGGAAAGATGACTTAATATACCAAAGAAGACCGAAAGCATGATAAAACGAAAATCAGCTTTTTTAATATAACTCAAGATGAGTTGCTGTTCTTCCTTTGTTGTAGTGCTGACTGTTAAATAGATAAAAAAGACCCCTATTGCGAGCGGTATTAAAACTTTGAAAGCGGATTTTAAATTTTTCAAAGCCTCAATCTAGTTGGTTGGTATTTTCGTTTGGGAAAACTAGTGTAGGTTTAAACTTTTTAGCTTCATCAATACTCATTTGCGCATAGGAGATGATTATGATTAAGTCGCCTTTTTGAACTTTTCTGGCTGCAGGTCCGTTCAAAGTAACCTCACCACTTCCTTCCCTGCCTTCTATGACATAGGTTTCCAGACGTTCTCCATTATTGACATTAACAATTTGTACTTTTTCACCAACGGTGAGGTTTGCCGCATCAATTAGTTTTTTGTCAAGAGTGATACTGCCGATGTAATTTAAATCTGCATCAGTAACAGAGACACGATGTATTTTTGACTTTAGGACTTCTATTAACATGGGTGCAAAGGTATTATATTCTGCCCAATTCAACAGTATCTATCAGTCTGGTTTTTCCTGCAAAAACAGCTGTAAAAAAACGATATTTTTTACCCTTTTCAAGTGTGGTAACTGGAACTAAATTTTCTGTTTCGGCTACACAAAAATATTCCACCTTTAATTCATCTGATTGTTCCAACTCTTTTTTGAAATAGAGTTCCATTTGTGAAACATCTGAAGTAAATGCATTTTTTTTGAGGCTTTCTAAAGTTTGATAAATCAAAGGTGCTGCCTGTCTTTGTATAGTTGTCAACAATTGGTTTCTAGAGCTCATTGCAAGACCGTCTTTTTCCCTTACCGTAGGGCACTCTACTATGCTAAGACTTAATTTTTTTTGCTTGACTAAGGCCCGAATCACTTGAAGTTGTTGAAAATCTTTTTCTCCAAAATAAGCTTTTGTAGGAGTGGTTTTTTTAAAGAGCAATTCAACTACTGTAGCAACACCATCATAATGTCCAGGGCGGAAAGCTCCCTCCATATGTTTTGTAAGTGTACCAAAATCGTAACTTTTTTTAAAAAAACCAGAGGGATACATTTCTTGATTTGAAGGAGAGTAAACAAGAAGCTGTTTATGAAAGGGTTCTAGTAATTGTAGGTCTTTTTCTAAAGTAACGGGATACTTTTCCAGATCTTCGGTGTTGTTAAACTGAGTAGGATTGATGTAGATACTGACCACCACCCATTTGTTTTCTTTACAGGCTTTCTCAACAAGGGCTAAATGTCCTAGATGTAAGGCACCCATGGTGGGGACCAAACCCACTGTTTGGGATTGCGACTTTAGACACGAGGAAAGCTCCTCAGCAGTAGTAAATACCAACATTTAGCAATTCATTAACGCGGCTAAAGTAGGCAGTTTTTAAGGATATGTCTATTAATTTTGTATTTTTGCAGAACTTTTCCCTTAGGAAAAAACTATGAAAGACAAGAAAATACTTATCATTTCTTCAGAGGTAGTTCCCTATTTACCCCAAACGGAACAAGCCGTAAAATCATTTCAGATACCCAAATCAATAAATGAGAATGGAGGTCAAACACGTATTTTTATGCCTCGTTACGGTCTTATCAATGAGAGAAGACATCAATTGCACGAGGTAATTCGACTATCAGGAATGAATTTGGTGATTAATGATATGGATATGCCTTTAATCATAAAAGTAGCTTCAATCCCCAAAGAAAGAATGCAAGTTTACTTTATTGATAATGAGGAGTACTTCAAACGCAAGGCCATGCTCCACGACTCTGAAGGCAAAATCTTTAAGGACAACGATGAACGGATGATCTTTTTCACTAAAGGAGTGGTCGAAACTGTAAAAAAGTTGAACTGGTCACCCGATGTGATTCATCTACACGGTTGGTTTACATCCCTATTTCCATTGTATTTGAAGTCTTATTATGAGGACGAACCCTTATTTGCAGAAAGCAAGATAGTGAGCTCCTTATATGAACCTGATTTTGAAGGAGAAGTTTCTAAGGAATTATTTGATAAAGTGGCATTTGATAAAATTGACGAAGCCCACTTAAAAGAATTGAAAAAAGCCAATTTTGAAGCTCTAGCAAAAACGGTCATTACACATTCTGATGGATTGATAATGGCCTCAGATAAGTTGCCAAAAACGGTAGTCGAACAAGTCAAAAACAGTAATAAACCACAGTTAGATTTTTCTGAGTCACAAGACGAGGAAGCATATATTGATTTTTATACTAATAAAATTTAATAGTAAAAACTTGTGAAACAACACTCTTTCCCGAATATAGTGAGTCTACTCACGCTCCTAATCATCACTTCTTGTAGTCAAGATTATTATCCCGTTGGGATAGATTTATTTTCTGATCAAATTCTCAAAACAGAAACAGAAGCTATTCCAGTTTTTGCTTACCAAGAGAGTGTGGAAAAAGTACAGTCTAATGTCCAACCTCTCGCCCAATTAGGTAAAATAAATCATCCTGTTTTTGGTACTTCAGAAGCCAGTATCATTACCCAGTTATCTATAGGACAAGATCTGAGTTTTGGAAATTTAAGACAAACCTTTGAAGATGCTGGAGATCCTGATGACCCCAGTATTATTCAGGAAAACGAAACGGTTAAAGAAGTTTATCTTGAAATCCCCTTTTTTTCTAATACAGACGATGCGGATAATGATGGGGTTATTGATTCTCTAGATGCTGACCCTAATGATCCCAACAGTAACTCGGATAATGATGAACTTTCAGATATTTTTGAGCTTCAAGCGGGGTTAAACCCCTTGAGCTCTGATAGTGATGGAGATGGTATTTTAGACCACAATGATGATGATAACAGCTCTTATGATAGTGAAAGCAAGAATTATCAAATTGACTCGATCTACGGAAACCGTCAGACCCAATTTAATCTTCAAGTTCATGAATTGACTTATTATCTCAATACTCTTGATTCTCAAAATAATTTTGAAACGGCACAAATATTTTATTCCAATCGCGATTATTATGAAGAAGGCTTTGTAGGGGCTACCCTTTACGATGCTCCAACTACATTGGATTTTAATGAAATTCGATTTTATTTCTCTGAAGACGATCCAGACACCCCAGATATAGACGAAACAACTGAGGTAGAAACAAGGCTTTCGCCTCGTCTTCGAATACCTTTAGATACTAATTTTTTTCAAAAACGCCTTTTTGACATTGAAGGTTCAGAGGCCTTGTTAGGTGATGCTGCCTATCAACAAATCATGAGAGGATTCATCATTAGAGGAGAACAATTTTCGGATGACTTGTACATGCTTTTAGACATTCAAAATGCTGAAGTTAAAATTGTATATGAGTTTGATGACTACAATACTCAAGGTACTATAGACGATTTAACAGACGATACTATAGAAAAGGCAGAAAGGGAACTCGTTTTGAGGTTAGGGGGAAATAGAATTAACACCTTGAAAAACTCTGCTTTTAATAGCGCAATCGAACAACGACTTGCTGCATCAAAAAATAATGAACCAGTGGACAGGCTTTTTATTCAAAGTAGTAGGTTGCACGGAAAGATCCGTTTATTCTCTGGTGACAATCCAGATATTAATGAAACACTGGAAGCTATTCGCAGTCAATCTCTTTTGATAAATGAAGCCAACTTATTGTTATATATCGACCCTGAATTAACCCTCTCAGAGTCTTTAACTGCACAGCGACTGTACCTTTTTAATTTTAAAAACGGAGCTCCTTTAATCGATTACTTCAGTGACGGCTCTGTTTCAAATTTTGGTACTAATGCAAACAAACGTCTTTTTGGAGGAATTTTAGAGTTCGATGACAGCGGGAAACCCTATCGTTATAAATTTAACTTGACTAACCACGTTTCCAACATTGTTAGAAACGACTCATTGAATTACGATTTAGGAATTGTAGTTTCTGCAAATATTGAAGATTCTGCTGTGATTCGAGCACAAAACCAGGTCGGTCTAGAGGAGATAAAATATCCTTTAGCTGCTACCCTCAATCCCTTGGGAACAGTACTAGTTGGTTCTCATCCCAACAGTGCGATTGAAGATAAAAGAATAAGGCTTGAATTAGTTTATTCTTCTTATTAAAAAAGGAAGCTCCACAGGTAGTAACCTATTAATACTACTACCAATCCTACTACACCTTGTATAAAAGTTCCAACGGTGTGGGTTCTATACGCTGTTTTGACATCCATTCCACTCATCTGAGAAACGATCCAAAAGTAGGAGTCATTTGCATGAGATATAGTCATAGAGCCTACCCCTAGAGACATTATAACCCAAACCTTACCCATTTCACTATCCAATTGCAATAAAGGGAGTAAAGGAAAAACGATAGAAGAAGTAGTAATAATTGCAACAGTAGAAGACCCCTGTGCTGTTTTGAGCAAGGCAGCAATTAGGAAGGGGATTACAATGCCTAAAGCGTCATAAGAGGACAGGCTTTGAGCGATATTTTGTAGCGGAATAGTTTGGATAATACTTCCCAAAGCACCACCCATTCCGGTAATAATTAGAATAGGAGCAGCTTGTTTGATTCCTTTGTTTAAACTAGTATTAACAAAATCTTTTCGTTGAGTTCGCGCCAGACGGAAGGCAAACAGCATGCCTACTGCCAATGCAAATGTGGGCTGTGTTAAAAGAAGAATGAAATCAAAAAAGGCCCCTTTAAAAGGAATAAATTTAATTACTGCACCTAGACCCATAAGAGCTATTGGGATAAGAATAGGAAGTAATGCAGATTTAAAATCTGGAAGTGATTTTATAGACTTCTCTTCATTTGTTTCATGGGATATTTGTTCCGATTGTGTAGGGTGCTTTTTGATGAGGTAGTGGCCATAGGCTCCTCCCACTATAATTAAGATTAATGCAATGGAAGCCCCCACCACAATTAACAACAAAAGATTTTCTAACTCAAGATTGGACGCTGCAGCCAAAGGACCAGGAGTTGGTGGGACTAACACATGAGGTGCAAATAAACCTGTTGATAATGCCACGGTTAAGCCCACCAAAGGGGTTTTAGTTTGACGAGATAAGGTTTTATTGAGGTGCGATAATATGACAAAAGCTGCGTCACAGAATACGGGAATAGAAACGATATATCCAATGAAACTAATAGCATAAGGCAAAGGCAAACGCCCCAGATAGCGCAACACACCTTGAGCAATAGCTAATGTCCCTTTAGATTCTTCAAGAGAAACACCTATTACTGTTCCAAAAAGAATAAGCAAGCCTATGTTTTGAATTATTTTACCCAAACCCTGCTGAATGAGTTTAAGTGTTTCAACAGGGGTTATCCCAAGTAAAAAGCCTAGAAACAACGCTCCGCTGAACAGTACCAAAAAGGGATGTATTTTCAATCGGGACGTTCCGATAACAATCCATATAATGACAACAAGGATGCTTAATAATGAGAAGGCCATGTGCTATATAACTTATGAATGATTAATCTACTGTTTTCTAAACTTTAATTTTTGAACCAAAGCATTCATGATAATTGGTGCATGTTCGCGAGAGTTTTCAATAAACCATTTGTTTGTTTTATATCCACCACAAACCACCCCAGCTAGAAACACGTTATCAGCCTCAGACTCCATCGTTTCGGGATTATAAATAGGGGTCTTGAACTCATCTTTTTGAAAACCTACACCTAATTCCTCAAGTAGTTCAAAATTGGGTTCATAGCCGGTCATGGCTAATACAAAGTCATTGGGAAGGGTGTGTGTGCCCGTATCGTCCTCTATTTGAATATTGTTTTCTTCTATTGCAATGATAGAAGCACCAAAAAAGGCTTTAATACTTCCTTCTTTAATTCTATTGACGATATCAGGACGTGCCCAATACTTTACGTTGGTCCCGATTTCTTGTTCACGAATAATCATAGTGACACTTTTTGCACCTTTCCGAAATGTCTCTAAGGCAACATCTACGGCAGAGTTTGCAGCACCTACAACTGCCAAATCCATTCCAAAATAAGGATGGGCCTCTGAATAATAATGCTTAACTTTTGGAAGCTCCTCTCCTGGAACATTCAAAAGAAAAGGGCGATCGTAAAAACCAGTAGCAATCACTAGCGCTTTAGTCTGGTAGTTTCCTTTTGTTGTGGCTACAACAAAATATTCTTCTTTTTTCTGGATACGTACAATAGCTTCGTACAACTTTATGTTGAGTTTCCAGTGGGAGGCAACTCTTCTATAGTATTCCAAAGCTTCTGAGCGAGTGGGTTTTGGGTTGTGAGAAATAAAGGGAACCCCACCTATTTCTAATTTATCTGATGTAGAAAAAAAAGTCATGTTTAAGGGGTAGTGATAGAGTGAATTAACTAAGGTTCCCTTATCAAGGATTA